>FWPU01001488.1_pt1 | contig 69608 bp, 61 predicted proteins | sample 2228361 | NCBI WGS metagenome assembly FWPU01 (sample SAMEA103939777, study PRJEB20133) | metagenome
TCTAGTTCCTTATGGGAGCATTGTTGCCATTGAATACTCGGAAAATTAAACTAACCTCATGCACTTCCACAAAGCTAAAGTAATTTTAAACCCCGTCTCAAACCACGGAGAAACAAAAAAGACCATCCCTAAAATCAAAGCTCTGCTGAAACCGAGGATTTCCTCTGAAATTATTTTGACCAAAAGACCTAAAGAGGCTGTAGAAATAGCCAAAGAAGCAAAAGGATTTGACCTTTTAATAGTTGTAGGTGGAGATGGAACTGTTCACGAAGCAGTAAATGGTTTACTTGTCTCCAAAAATCAGGAGACTGCTTTAGCCGTTATCCCCAGTGGCTCTGGCAATGACTTCGCAAAGATGATTGGGATGCCCAAAAATATATCTCTAGCTGTAGAAAAAATACTGGAAGGTAAAGTTAAATACGTAGATGTGGGAAAGATAAACGAACGCTATTTTGTTAATTCATTAGGGATAGGATTTGACGCTCGCGTAGCTCATCTAACAAATGAAATTAAAAACGAAGTTAAAAAAAGTGGTCTTCTCCTCTATTTGATTTCCCTCTTTCGAATTCTTCGTAAAGATTTTTATACATACGAAGTCCAAATCTCAGTAGATGAAGGCGCTTTAAGAAATAAGAACATTACCCTAATTGCAGCTAACATGGGTAAAACTTATGGAGGTGGATTTAAAATAACACCTTTAGCAAAAAATGATGATGGTTATATTGATGTTTGTGTTGTCGATTCTCTCACTCGAAATCAAATCCCCTTCCGTCTTCCCTTTGTCATCTTGGGAAAACATCTCTGGATGAAAAAGGTCCATTACTACACAGCGAAAAAGTTAATCATTAAATCTAAAAAGGAAATTCCAGCCCATTTAGATGGAGAACTAATCAAAGCTAAAGAGTTTACAGTTAAAATTATCCCTCGAGCTTTAAAAGTAGTGATGGGAAAGGTCTAAAATTTTTACCAATTAAATCTACCCCTCCTTTTTTCCCTGTGATATTATTTCCCTATGAACTGGCAACAGATTGCGGCTTTGATAATTCTCTTTTTGATTTTAGCTTTTTCTTACTGGGCCTATAGAGAAAGCGCAAAATCTAAGGAAGAGAAGTAGTTTCTGCAGTAGGAGTAGTTTCAGACTCTTCCACTTTTTTAGTTCCTATTCTTACTATTTTCTTCTTAGGACGGTATCGACTGAAAAACGTGTCTTTTAACCAGAGCTTTCCGTTACGATAAACCCACCTCACAACAGTGATATCCCTTCCTTCCACTCCTTTCTCTTCCACTATCTCTTTCCCTTCCGGCAAAGTCGGGTCTTTTATATACTCGCTCTTGTAAGGTCTAAAGTTCCTGGCGGGATAAGTTTTGTACTTAACCCCAAAGTCCATCTTTTTCCCGTAAAGAACGAAAGTCACGCTACTCGAGCTGTACCAAGCCTTGATAAGAATATACGCACCAGTATCATTTCTGAATTTTAAATCAAGAGCGTTGTAAGAAAGAGAAGCGTCTCTCCCTGTCGGGTAACGACTGATGTAAAAACTGTGGTTGTGTCTTTCTACAACGGGGAGCCCAGCGAAGAAAATGGCATTAAAGAAAGTTGTGGCAACTTGACAAACACCCCCTCCAAAACTCGGGAGAAGCCTACCATTAATAATGGTTGGTGCTTCCTTATATCCTTTAGCAGCTGTTCGAGGACCAACCCACTTGTTTACTGAAAAAACTTTTCCTGGAGGAACTAGAGCTCCGTCCAAAGATTTTGCTAGGAGATGAATATTATTTACACGGGCAGTCTGTCTTGGATTGTAGTAAGTAGTGAAAGAAGCAAGTCTAGTTTCAATACCCATTTCCCTAGCTTCCTCTGTAGTCCTGTGTGGATATATTTTTTTGGTTGCCAGGAGAACTTCTCTCGGTGTTTTTTCCTCCTTTACCACTTCAGAGATATCTTCGTATGCTTTGTCCAAATCAATTTCTCTACCCACCTGGCTTGGAGAAATTTCTACATTTCTTCCCTTTACGATAAATTCAGCATCTTTAGCAGGTACCCGAAAGTCGTCAGTAAATTGCGAAAGGTAATTCTTTAACTTCTTTTTATCAAGCAGGGGTCTATAAACTGTGCTTTTCTCATAAATGATAAAATCAGCTAATTCTTCTGGAACAATTCTCCACTTATATTTGTCATACTTTAGATACACAGGAGCCGAAAGAATGACTTTACTCTCCTCAATTGCTCTCTTTGCCTCTTCATCAGTTATCTCTGCAGGAATTAAAGAGACAGGGAGCTCGATAAGGCGATTTTTGCTCACAAAGGTTTGGGCAATTTGATGAATCGCCTTTTCTTTATCAACTTTTCTCCCTATTGAACTGGGACGAAAAATAATTTCAATCCCTCTTGTCTCCAATGAGGCATCTCTAGGCTCCTTATCTACCTGTCGGGAGAGTTCCTCAACAAGCTTTTCTAACTTTCCTCCGTCATAAGTAAAAGAAGGCTCTATAATCTCAGGTTGGAAATAGAGAAGAATTCTTTTTCTTATGTTACTGAAAAAACCATCAGCCCTTCCCACAAGATAAGCTTTCTTCCAAGTTTTTTTATAATCTACTTTCACCTTGAAATCTCCAGGAAGAACTCTCCACTCCCGATCTTGAAATCTTATTTTGACTTCTTCCTTTAAAAATGAGTTGATTTGGTTCCTAATTAAGGAAAAACCGGTTTTTCTATCCGTAAAGGAGAGATTCACTCCTTGAATTCTCACTCCGGCGTGAACTCTGCCAGTATGTATAAAGAAATCGATAAAGAGCAGCAGAAAGAAAGAGAAAAGGAAAGTATAAATAACAATTTTAAGATAAACCAGGTTTTTTCGGTTTCTTAAATTTTTATCTCTTTTTAGCTTATTCTTCCTTAAACTTTGCATACTTGAACTCTATTCCTTTCGCCTTAGGTAAGACGATTCTCTCTTCTTTCTCCAGGATAACTTCTACCCCATTAAGAGATGATAAAGTATCAACCACTCCTCCCAAAATTTCAAGAGAATTTGCTAAAACATCAGAGTTGCCAATTGCTTCAATTACATAAGGAGGATTTATCTCCTCCCCATCAACTACTACTCCTCCCTCACAGCGAGAAAAAAAAGAAAAGGAAGTTAGCCGATAATTGTTAACTGCGATGGATTCAGCACCTGCGCTTTTGAGTTCTTGGACTATTTCTAAGAAATCAAATGGTTTTAAGATTTTCTCACTATCATTAATAGTGACTTTTACACCTCTCCCCTCCACTGAAACTAAACCGCCTAAAATTTTCAAAGTTTGTAAATCCTTAACGGCTTGATTGAGAATGCTCCTCTTTTCCTCCCTTTTTCTCTTGTACTCAGCCAGTTTAAGCTCAATATCGACAATCTCTTTACGCAGAGCATCATTTTCTAAAGTTATCTCACTTACAATTTCACCCAGTTCCTCCTCAGAAAGGTCCATTAGTTTTTTCCCCGAGGAAACAAGTTGAAGCTGAGTAGCTAGCATGAACCCAAATAAAAGGCTCACTATTGCCAAAACTAAAATGAGAGAGTAAAGTCGAAATGAAAACTTCTTCACCTACTTCACCTGCTCGAGCAAGTGCCGTCGTATATAAGAAAGATTTTGAAAAATTCGGAGTCCGAAAGATATTACAGCTACGAGATAAAGATCCACCCCTATCCTATCTCCCAAATAGGTAAGAAAAGAAGCGATGAAAGCATTAAAGATAAACCCAGAGAGAAAAATATTTTCATCGAATTGCTTCTCTAGCCAGGCCCTAACACCCCCGCAAATTGTATCTAAAGCGGCAAGGAGGGCCACTCCCAGATACTTGCCCAGAGCTGGCTCCAAAGGAAACTTAACTACCATTGAGAGAAAAATGCCAAGCAGAAAGCTTAATATGATTAACCAAAAAAATCTAATTTTCATAAACTTGAGCCTCTCTTACTGAAATACTTCCACTGTAACCCGGCACAACTATATTTTCTGCTTCACTCAATTTAAAAATTAATCCAAATTGGGGAACAATGTGATTAATAAGTGCGCTTGAGTCTGCGTCCTTGTTTAAAATTTCTCCCATTTTCTCAGGGTCTCCTATCGCTTTTATTTCATAAGGAGGAGCAAGTCGAACTGCATTACAGAGAATAGTAGTTCCCACACAGCGAAGAGAAGAGGTAAAAACAACCCTCTGATTATTAATAGAAATAGCTTCTGCTCTTCCCTTCAAAAGCGCATTAATTAAAATTCTCAAATCATAATCGTGCACAATGTAATTATTAGGGTCCTCTCCTGGAGGTGGATTAGGATTGTCACTGATATTGATAATTAAACCTCGTCCCTCTGCTTGAAGTAAACCTACTGCAGCCTTAACCTCCTTTAGCTCGTTCTCATAAGTAGTAAAAAATCCTTCGTCTTCTGCTGCCTGCTCCTCTATCTTGCTCACTTCTTCCCTGAGCTTTTTCAGCTCGCTTTTTAGATCCTCCCTTTCCCTTTCCAGAGATTTAATTGACTTGATAAGGCTTCTTTTCCTTTCCAAAGGAACACTGGGTTTGAGTCTAAAAGAAGAGGAAAGAGAAAAAGTGAGTAAAAACCCGAAAACAAAACTTACTACCAAAAGTGGTAATAGCTTTCTCATTTTTCCTCATGAATTGAAAGATAATTTAGAGCGAAGGAAGCGATTTCTTCGACCTCTTCTGGAGAAGAGGATTCAACATATACCCGAACTAAAGGTTCCGTCCCTGAAGGTCTCATTAAAAGCCAAGACCCGTCGCTAAAAATGGCTTTTACTCCATCTATCCTTCTTACCTCCTCGACTTTCCTCCCAGAAATTTGAAAAGGCAGCTCCTTCTTTAAAAGTTTCATTACCTCATCTCTCTTCTGAAAAGGGAAAGGCATATCCCATCTTCTGCTCACTAGCTGGCCAAACTTCTTCCAGATTTCTTTCAAAACTTTTCCCAGGGGTTTCTTTTCATAAACATAAACCTCAGCTACCAAGAGAGAGGCTAATAATCCGTCCTTTTCCGGAAGGTGCTTACCCAAACTCAAACCGCCACTTTCTTCCCCACCTAAAAGAACGTTATCCTTCAGCATTTCCCTCGCTATATACTTAAAACCCACAGGTGTTTCCTTTGAACCAACACCGAAGCTTGAGGCGATTCTGTCCAAGAGATGAGTGGTGGCAACTGTTCTCACCAGTGTTCCTTTCTCGTTCTTGTTCTTTAAAAGGTGATAAGCAATTATAGAAAGCATTTCATTTGTATTGAAGATGTTTCCTTCCTCATCTACCACACCAAACCTGTCCCCATCCCCATCCAGAGAAAGTCCAAGCTGTGCATTTTCTCTCTTCACAACCTCCGCCAATTTTTTTAGTCTCCTTGGGCAAGGATCAGGTAAGTCTCCGCCAAAATAAGGATCTCGATAATTATTGATAACTACTGTCTCTACTCCGAGTGGCTTAAAAATCTCTTCAAAAACAGAAATCCCGGCTCCAAAAGAAGGATCTAAAACCACTTTCAATCCGCTTTTTTTAATTGCTTTTTTATCTACGAGAGAAATCAAATGACTTTTATACTCGGGAAAGGGATCGAGAGAAGGAAAGTCAGTCTTAGCCATTTCTAAAGAAAAGGAGGTTTTAGCCTCGAGGTTTTCAATAAATCTTTCAATACTGGAGGTAATCTCTGGAAATGCAGGCCCTGCATAGTGAGGTATAAACTTAATACCACAATACTTAGGAGGATTGTGACTAGCTGTTATCATCACTGCACCTTCCAAGTTGAAATGCTTTACACAAAATGCAGTGACAGGCGTGGGTATAAATGAAGGAGAAACTTTAACATCTAGATCTTCTCCTCTCAGTGCATGAGCTGAAACCCTACCAAATTCATCTGCTAGAAATCGGGTATCATACCCAACAAATATGCCTTTTCCCTTTTTCCTCTTTTTTTCCTTTAAGTAATTCCCGATGGCTTTGGCTACTACATAAACGCGGTCAAAAGTAAACTCATCAGCTATAACAGCTCTCCAACCGTCTGTGCCAAATTTGATCATTACTCCTCCAACACAACTCTACTAATGAAAGTAGCGATGTCTTCTGCTCTACCTCTTGCCTCCCTTGCATCCTTTCCCTCAGAATAAATCTTCACTACCGGCTCTTTAGCATCGGGAACAACAAGAAACCACCTCTCCAGGCTATCTCCATCGAAGACTTTAACCCCGTCCATCAACTCCATTTCTGAACCCTTAAATCTTTCAACTACCTTCCTGATTACTTTCCCCTTCTTTTCCCAAGGACAGTAAACAGTCTTTTTAGCAATGAAAGGCTCTGGAAGTTCATCAACGAGACGAGAAAGTGGGGCTTCGGCAAAGTGAAGATACTCTAAAAGCTTAGCTAAGCTCATCAGAGCATCAAGAGAAGGTAAAAAGCGAGAAAAGATAAAGCCACCTGTGGAAGTGGCAGCAAACAAAACATCACCTCTTTTAGCCGCTTTCATAAGTGCTCTTGGGTCAGTCTTAACTCTTAGAGTTTTCCGGCCAAAACTGGAAGCTATTTTCTCCACCAGAGAAGTTGCAGAAAGCGGAACAGCAATTTTTCCTTTTCTTTTTTCGTATTTAGAAAAAAGATATGTGAAGAGCAGAAGAAGTTTCTCAGAAGAAATTCTCCTTGCTTTGTCGTCTATGAGAAATATCCTTTCGCTTGCGCTATCAATAAGAACTCCAATGTCAGCCTCGAAAACTTCAACCGTTTTTTTCATCTCTTCAAGCGACTTTTCAATCTCATCCAATGTCAAAGTGCATCTTTCTTCATCTGTATGAGCGTTTAAAGAGATTACATCGCAATTCATTCTGCCCACGAGATGAGGAAAAACTAAAGAAGAAGTGCCAAAGGCATGGTTTACAACAACTTTCTTCCTTTCCTTCCTTATATCACAGATATCTACTGCCCTACACAGAGAATTTATATAAAACTCCGCTATTCGAGGATGATATTCGATTGCTCCAATCTCGTTGTAAAAAGCCCTCCGAAAATCTTCCCTAAAAAAGTAGCGCTCAATTTTTCTTTGGAAATTTTCAGAAACATCAACTCCATCTTCATCGTAAAAATGAATCTGAATTGATTGAGGGTCAAAGGGAGAAACATTGATATGAATACCACCTGCACTTTCCGTCGTCCTTACAGCAAAACGGGAAAGCGGAGAGGGAGCAATTCTTATATCACGCATATTAACCCCTGTGGCTGCCAAACCGGACATAATTGCTCTCTTAATCATTCGAGCAGCCCGACTAGCATCCCGACTGCAAACTACAAAAGAATCCTTAGGAAGAGTGGAACCAAATGCCATTGCCAAGCGGAGAGCAAGCTCAGCAGTAATATCCACATTTAACAAGCCGGAAACGCCTTCTAAGCCAAAAAGAGACTGGACACCTATTGTCTCCCAAATAATACTTCTGTTCACAGCTGCTCCTGCTTCAACCGTCTTAAAGGGATATATCTTTACGTCGTGGCTAATTACTGCGTCTTCCCCAATTATGCTCTCGTCACCGATAATAGCTCTCTCTTCCACCCGCACGCCTTTCTTAATTTCTACGTTTCTTCCCACGATGCAGTTGTGCAAAACAGCGTGAGAACCGACAAAGGAATTGTCCATTATAATAGCTCTGTGGATATGTGCGCCCTCTTGGATAGCTACATTGTGACCAATGACTGAAAACTCACCAAGGGTGGCTCTTTTTTCCACTCTCACATGCTGCCCAATGATTGCCGGACCTTCCAGATTTGCTTCAGGATCAATTAAGGCTCCTTCTCCAATCCACACATCTTTTCGCGTTCTTATTCCAGTCGGCTCGAACCCAATCCTCCCCAAAAGTAAATCCATATTCGCTTTTCTATACTGTTCCAGATTGCCAATATCACACCAGTAGCCATCTGCAGTGTAACCATAAAGAGGAAAACCCTTTTCTAAAAGAAGCGGAAAGAGGTCTTTGCTGAAATCAAAAGGTTTCCCCTCCGGGATATATTCAAATATATCCGGCTCTAAGACATAAATACCTGTGTTTACGCTATCGCTGAAAACCTCACCCCAGCTCGGCTTCTCCAGAAACTTCTCAATCCTTCCCGACTCATCTGTAATTACAATTCCGTATTCTAAGGGATTTTCCACTTTCTTTAAGACTATTGTCACCATAGACTCCTTTTTTCTGTGGTATTCAACTGCCTTCTTCAAATCAAAATCTGTTAAAGCATCTCCACTTATAACCAAGAAAGTTTCACTCAAATGCTCTTCAGCATTCTTTACGCTACCAGCAGTTCCTAAAGGTTCCTCTTCTGTAACGTAGCTTATGCTTACTCCAAGTTCACTCCCACTCCCAAAATAATTCCGAATTAATTGAGGCAGAAAATGCAAAGTTACGACAATATCTGTGAAATCATACCTTTTTAAAAGCTCAATAATGTAGTCCATTACAGGACGATTCCCCACCAGTATCATAGGCTTCGGTTGATTACTGGTTAAAGGTCTCAAACGTGTACCTTCTCCCCCTGCCATCACCACAGCTTTCATCTTACCCCTCCATATACTCCAACCAAAAATCTACGTGTACCGTTATAAATGTATTCCCCACCCGAAGCTAAGTAAAGAAAAACAGCCAGCCAGAAGATTTTTTCGCTTCCTAAACCTAACAATAGAATAAGAGTTGCGAAGAAAATCGAAAAAGTAGCTATCTTTCCTAAATAAGTTACTTCCATTCTCACCCTCTTTAAAGACAAAAAAATATATCCACCTATAATTATAACATCACGAGTTATTATGAGGACAATTGGTAAAAGGGTTACTTTACCGCTTATATAGAGTGAAAATATCCCCGAAAAAACAAGTAACCTATCTACAAAGGGATCAAAAGCTTCCCCCACTGATGTCATCTGATTAAATGTGCGAGCGAGCCAGCCTTCTAAAAAATCGGATAAGGCAGCTAAAAGAAAAATGACCCAGACCCAATCTATTCCCCACAGGGAAAAAAGAAAGAAAGTTACAACTAAAAAAAGTCTTGCAAGAGTCACGAAATTAGGAAAGTTAAACCAATCTTTCTCAGCCAAGAAACCTCCTACCTGGTCGGGGCGACCCGATTTGAACGGGCGACCTCCAGCCCCCCATGCTGGTGCGCTAGCCTCCTGCGCCACGCCCCGACCAGTTAAATTATAGCAAATTGAAATGGAAAGGAAAGAATTAAGAGGTACTGATTTTTTTGAGATACATTAAAACGTAAGGAGCTAAATCACTCACTGAAACAATTCCCACTAATTTTCTTCCCTCTACCACAGGTACGCGTCTAAACTTCCGCTCTCTCATCACTGATATGACAGTGAGAACTTCTTCTTCCGGAGAGATACAAAATGGATTTTCCGTCATCACTTCTGAAACCTTAACTTTTGTAGGATCTCCCCTTTCCACTCCCCGTAAAAGGATATCAGAGTCTGTGATTATTCCCCGCACTTCACCTTCTTTATCCACTACCACTAAGGACCTTACATTCCTCTCCCTCATTTTTCTTAGAGCCTCCTCAAGGTTCATATCTGGATTAGCTACCTCCACCTTGGTTCTCATAAAATCTTTTACTTTCACTTCTCTCCCTCCTTTAAAACGCATTCTTCTGCTGGTTTATCCGGTCTCAATCTCAAAAATATAGGAGACCTCAAAGAGCCTTTCGGCGTAAACTCGACAAATTTTACCTCACACACTATTTTCGGTTCCACCCAGACATTCTTTTCTCTACTCAATCTCACCTCTTCTATAGAAAAGAGAGGAGATTTTACCTTTAAAGGGTTTAAAATAGAAAGGATAAACTTCATATCTTTTCTCGTAAATCCTGAGCCAACTTTAGAAACAAATTCAAGGCTTCCGTCATCGCTATATGCACCTAAAATTAGTGAGCCAAATAATCCTTCTCTCTCGCCCTTGCCAGGAGTGAACCCGCAAATAATTAAATCTAAGGTTTGTTCTTTTTTTATCTTAAGCCAGTAAGAAGAGCGCTTGCCAGGGAGGTAAGGACTGTTAACCTCTTTAGCTACTATCCCTTCAAAGCCAAGCTTCAGAGCTTTTTTATAAAATTTCTTTCCTTCTCTTTTTATTTCCCGAGAAAAAATAAAATGAGGTGTCTCTATAAAATTATTTTGAAGAAGTTCTCTTCTTTTAAAGAGAGGTGTTTCAAAAAGGCTTTTCCCCTTAAAATAAAGCAAATCGAAAGCGACATACGTGACAGGCATTATTTTTCTGTAAACTTTAATTCTATCTTCCTTTTCCTGATGCTCTCTTTCCTGCACTTTTTTAAAATTGGGTTTGCCCTCTGAAATAACCACTATTTCCCCGTCTAGAATCGCTTCCTCCTCAATCTCTCTTTTCAAAGAAGACAGCTCTGGATACTTATAAGAAATATCTTGAAGTTTTCTATTTTGAAGCCGAAAGTGATTAGGTGAAACAAAAAGAAGTGCTCTTATCCCATCCCATTTAAATTCAAAAAAGTGATGAGAAGAATCGAAAGGTTGAGATGCTCTTTCTGGAAGCATAGGAGGGAAATTAGCTTTTAGTATATCCTTCATTTAGCTGCTTTTTTCTTCGTTATTTCCAAACTTTTTTTCAAAGCTTCCATTAAGTCAACTACTTTTTGAGTCTCTTTCTCTACTTCCACCACACCTTCCACCCTTTCTACCTTTTCTCTTATCTTTTTTAGTAAAGCCTCTCGGTACTTGTCCGTATATTTTCCAGGCTCAAAAGATGCACTGAGATTGTCAACTAACATTTGAGCCATTTTTTCTTCCTGGGAAGCCAAACTTACACCCTCTTTGAGCTCCTCAAACAAATCTGGAGAAAGGATTTCATCTGGATAAAACATCAACTCTAAAACAAGGACGTTTTCTCTTGCCTTCAAAAATCCTAATCTAACTCTTGTTTTTAATCCCACTCTTACAATAGCTCCCTTGCCTCTTTTTTTCATCGCTTCCCGAAGGAGCACATACGGTTTTAAACCGGCTTTAGTCGGTACGAGATAATAAGCCTCATCGAAATAAATAGGATCAACTTCCCGTTCATCAACAAAATCTATAATTGCTGCTGAGCGGGCAAATTCCATGGTTAATTCTTCCTCAGTTTCTTCCTTCTTCAACATTACATACTTACCCTTTTCATATTCATAACCCCTTATAACTTCTTCCCAAGGAACATCTACATTACACTTAGGACAGCGACGAACATAGGTAAGGGGTGTACCGCACTTTGCATGAAGATATCTAAACTTTGGCTTTTTGCTTTTTGTTGCTCTAAGAAGCTTAACGGGTATACTGACTAAGCCAAAGCTTATAGAGCCTTCCCAAATCGCCTTCATAATTTTATTTATACCACAGAACAGATGGAAAAATGGAATTTCTAAATTTCAAATTCCAAAACTTTTTTCAGATATTTTTTTTATTCTTCCCTTTTCTGATTTTCTCCATGCGCTTTTTGATTTCCTTTTCAAAGCCTATTTCTTTAGGCAAATAGTAATTCTTCTTTTTTTTCTTTGAAGGAAAATATTCCTGCCCTACATAGCCCTCAGGGTAATGATGAGGATATTTGTATCCCTTTCCATAACCAAGCTTTTTAGCTCCTGGGTAATGGCTATCGCATAAATGCTTGGGAACCGGATAAGGAGGTTCCTTCTCCAAGTCCTTCAAAGCTTCATCGATAGCTTTTATCACAGAGTTACTTTTTGGAGCTGTAGCTAAATAAATAGCTGCTTGAGCGAGGTTTAATCTCGCTTCTGGGAGACCCACAAATTGCACAGCCTGAAAAGCAGCCGTGGCAATAATCAGAGCGTGAGGGTCTGCATTCCCGATATCCTCGGAAGCAAATATTACCATCCGCCGCGCTATAAACTTAGGGTCTTCTCCCGCTTTTATCATTCGAGCCAGATAATAAAGAGAGGCATCGGGGTCTGAACCACGCAGACTTTTTATAAAAGCAGAAATGGTATCATAATGATAATCACCTGCCCGATCATAATAGATAAATCTCTTTTGCGAAGCATCTTCTACAAGCCTCTTTGTTATCTTTCTCAAACCTTTTTCCAGGGGTGCATTTTCAAACGCCATCTCCAGTAAATTTAGAGCAACTCTCGCATCCCCATTGGAAAGAGAAGCGATTAAATCAAGGGTATTTTCTTCCAAAAATATTTTTTCTTTTCCAAGGCCCCTTTCTTTGTCTTCCAGTGCCTTTACCAAAATCTTTTTTACCTCATCTTTAAAAAGAGGTTTAAGTGTATAAATTCTGCAACGGGAAAGAAGTGGTGAATTTACCTCAAAAAAAGGGTTTTCGGTTGTTGCTCCTATTAACACCACTGTTCCATCCTCTACTGCAGGAAGGAGAGCATCTTGCTGAGCTTTATTGAACCGATGTATCTCATCAATGAAAAGGATAGTTTTTCCACCCATTTTTCGCCTCTCCCTTGCTCTTTCAATCACCTTTCTCACATCAGCAACACCTGCTGTAACCGCACTCAACCTTTCCCAGGAAGCTTTTGTAATATTAGCAATCACAAAAGCTAGACTCGTTTTACCACTCCCTGGAGGACCAAAGAGAATCATAGATGGGACACGGTCTTCTACTATAGCTTTACGCAGTAAAGTTTCTTCGCCTACTATTTCTTCCTGCCCCACAAACTCATCTAATGTACGGGGTCTTAAACGAGACGCTAAAGGCTCTTTTTTCTCTTCATCCGAGAAAAGGTTCAAGGCTTACCTTCTAAGCTATAAGCTTTTAGGGAACCTTAATTGACTTAAAAGATGTAATGGTTGAATGCCCTGCAGAGTCAACAGCCTTTATGCGATATTTCAAAGTCTTGCCCGCATACGAAGATGGGATTTTCCACTCTCTCCAGTTATAACTTAAAGGCTCGGGTCTTTTTAAAGTGGCAATCGCTTTGTTAGATGAGTCATAAATATAGATAGTTACGAAAGCTTCTTCAGAAAGATGATAGCCAATTTTAAGAGTGTCTCTATAAATCCTGGCTGAAACTCCGCCTAGAGAAGGTGAAGTTTTGTCGTAAACGTATTTGAAATTCAAATTAAGAGACTCAATTCTAAACCTGCTATTTGCAGGCACATACACCTTCGCCCAAACAACATTTCCACCCGGTTCAAAGTAGGGAAAACCAAATGACGAACCGTTAATATCTCCTATAAACTCCTTTGTCTCATAATCATAGACTTCGTTTTGGTAGCTTCTACTACTCCAGTTATAGACGTATAAAGTAGGTTCCTCGCCCGAAAGAACAGTTCCATTGAGCGTAACTACCCCTTGCAGATATTTAAAGGAGTGAGGTGGTGTGAAGCGGTAGATTACCCAAGCAGGCGTGATCTTATCCGCTTCCACCAATAAGCCCCTAGCATAATCACCAATGGTGGGGTCGTAATAGTCAACTACTCTTACACTTCCTTTAGATTTAGAATACTGCTCACCTTTGAGACCAATACTCCCATCAACCACAACATAAACTTTTACCTCATCAAAGCCTCCATTTTCCCCGTCAGTAGCTATAACTCTTAAAGTATGCTCAGTTCGAGCTTCATTGCTTAAATTCCAAGTCCAGGTGTAAGGTTGACTGGAAACAGTTTCCCTCAGCACTCCGTCCACATAAAATTTCACTTCCTTAACTGGGTTTGTTCCTGGTGTGACCCAAACCTTTGCCAGAACTTCATTTGCCAAATAATCTCCATTTTGAGGAGAGAATATCTCTACTTTAGGGCTCTCAACTTTCTCTGGACGAGGAAGTCTTTCCTTATAAGAACTCAAAGAAGTGAGAGTGGGATCTCCAGAAAATGGGCTCTCAGCACCTAAAGTCAATGCAGAGAGAGTTTCTCTTTCAATTTCCTCTAGAGAGTATTCAGGTACTTTCTTTTCAAGAGGTGGCTTGTAGGTGGGAATCTCCTCTACCTCTTTTTCACAGCCTCCCAAAAAGGCTACAAATATTACTACAACAACTGCTACAAATAACTTCTGCCACTCCTTCATCTTTTCCCTCCTTAAATTATGCCAAAACATAAATTCAATGTAAATAAATTTAATAAGTTTCGCAAATTTAGAACCCCTTCTCATACATTCCTTTAATTACTTCATCCATTTCACTTTTCACAGAATCACAAGGCGCAACTGCTTTCTGAAAAGGCGTCTGACTAATATCTCCTCTCATCATCATGGCAACTATTTCTGGGTCAGAAGCCTTCAAAAATAACTCCAGTTCTTCAAAATCTTGAGAGATTAAACTCTGGTACGCTCTCTTTAAATGTTCCCTTTCTCCTTCAAAGCTCTCTGGGTATCTCTTTGTCTCAATTGTCTCCAGCTCCTTTTCTACTTCTCTCCTGAGTTTCTTTAAGCGATTTTCCGCTTCATTTTTCTTATCTTCAAATCCTTCTTCTTCTGGAGTAAAAACAAGACTTCCAATCTCCCCCATCTCCTCTGTAATTTTCTTGTATTTATCGACCGAACTTTTCAGAAACTTTAAATACTGCTGAGTATAGGCACTTTTTACTTCAGCATATACCCTCCACTTATAAAAAAGAAAGCCAACCAAAAGAAATGAAATAATAACTCCCACTATTAAAAAGGGAATCCAACTTTTGAGAGGTGTAGAAGGAGGTGCTGAAGTGACAGTCTCTTCCTCCTTCAGCTTCTCCTTATCAAAAGGACCCTCGCATTCTACGCAATAACTTCTCCCTTGAGCATCCTTTTTTCCTCTTAAGTTGCAGTAAGTGCAGTATTTACCCCAAGGAAACTCAGTTAAAGGAGCGCCGCAGCGAGAGCAAAACTTATCTTCAGGCGAAGAAACTCCGCCACACAAAGGACACTTCATGAAAAATCACCACTAGCGGTAAAGAACATTATACAGAGATTGTTTAATCACATCTTTATCTACATACCCACGGAACTCAGCCATCACAACCCCTTGGCTATCAATAACAGCCAGATGGGGCAGGAGACTCACCTTGAACATCTCAGCTGCTTTAGAAGTCTTATCAGAGTCTTCAGTGTCGAGGAGAATTACATTTACTTTCTCTGCAAATTGGGGATCTTCCAGAGCTTCCCGAAGTTCCTGACGAACCTTATCACAAATGTAGTCTTCTTGAGTGTAGAAGAGAATGACAAATGGTTCTTTCCGCTCAATTGCTTCTCTGAGAAAGTTGGGGGTATCCTTATTTAACTTTAATTCACGCGGGACAGGAAGTTTACCTTCAACGCTTGCTCTAGTTGGGGCTTGTTGTGTCTGAGCAATTTCTTTCTCTACCTCTTCCCTGGCGGGAGTTTTCTCTCCTCCGCCACAACCTGCTATGACTATTGCTAAGATGAATAATACAACTGCTGCTTTTACTCTCAATACTCCCTCCTTCCTTGTGTCTTAGGCTCCGCCTTGCCGTGTCAGGATCACTGCGCTGAACCCAGTTCCCACATACTGTGGGTGCCCTCCTATCTGCTTCAAGGATTCCCAGTGAAACGGGCTTCCATCCACAGATAGAGGCCGGGCTCCCTTCACTCGTTGTGCTGGCTCAAGCGAGTGAAAATCCATCTCACGCACAAGGCAGAGCCCTTTACAATTAAATTTTACACAGCCAGAAGTTAATTGTAAAGCGACGTTCGAGTAGATTTTTAAATGAGGCAACAGGGGACTTTCAAAGTTCTCACTGTTATATTAATCCAGTTTTAAATGAAGTTCCTTTAACTGTTTTTTGCCAACAGCCGAAGGTGCTCCTGTCATGGGACACACAGCAGATTGTGTTTTTGGAAAAGCAATTACATCTCGAATGCTTCCACAGCTAGCAAGTATCATTACTAACCTGTCCAACCCTAAAGCAATCCCCCCGTGTGGAGGAACGCCAAACTTAAACGCCTCTAAAAGGAATCCAAACTTCTCTTGCAGTTCCGCATCGCTCATCCCCAAAAACTTAAAAACCTTTTTCTGAAGTTCAGGTTGGTAAATCCTCAAGCTTCCCCCTCCCACTTCTATTCCATTAACAACCAAATCATACGCGTAAGCCCGCACCTTCAAAGGTTCTTTCTCTAAATAAGCCAGAGTCTTTTCAGTTGGTCTAGTAAATGGATGATGCTTAGAGATATATCTTTTTTCTTCCTCGCTCCACTCCAGTAAAGGAAAATTGTTAACCCAGAGAGGTTTAAATCCTTTTTCTTTCAAACCTAATCTCTCAGCTAAATTTTCTCTCAAAAGACCGGCCACTTTAGAAACATCCTCCTCTTTACCAGCCAAGAGAAAGGCAAACTCACCTTCTTTCACCTTAAGTTTCCTTTCAATAAATTCAAGTTCGGGTGGGGAAAGAAACTTTACCACTGGAGATTTCCACTCACTTTCTCTTCTCAGCCAAATAAGCCCTCTGAGACCGACGCTTTTTACAAATTCAGTTAATTTATCCAAATCTTTCCGGCTAAAAGCAGCCTTTGCTTTAACTCCCCTTACAACTCCTCCTTTCTCAAGCTCCTTTTTTAAAACCCGAAACTCACTCCCCTTAAATCCTCGGCTTAAATCTTCAATGTGAAGTGAGTATCTTAAATCAGGCTTTTCCGTTCCATACTTGAGGATTGCCTCATCGTAAGAAAGCCTGGGAAAAGGTGTTTTTACCTCTTCCCCAATTAAAGAGAATACTTTTTTTATCATTTCCTCCACCAACTTCATCACTTCATCCTCTCCGCAAAAAGACATCTCAATATCAATTTGAGTGTGTTCAGGCTGCCTGTCTCTCCTCAAATCCTCATCCCTAAAACACCTTGCCAACTGGTAATACCTTTCAAAACCAGAAATCATGAGAATTTGTTTAAACAACTGTGGTGATTGAGCTAAAGCATAAAAATGTCCCGGATGAATACGACTGGGAACTAAGTAATCACGCGCTCCTTCCGGCGTGCTTTTTGTAAGATATGGTGTTTCTACTTCAATAAACCCTTCCTTGTTTAAAAAGCTCCTTACTTTCTCCACAACTTTATGTCTAAAAATAAGATTTTTGGTCATGATAGGTCGCCTCAAATCCAGATATCGATATTTTAACCTGAGCATTTCATCTACTTTTGTCTCATCTTCAATCTCAAAAGGTGGGGTTTCTGCTTCACTCAAAACTTCAATTCTATCGGCTCGGACTTCCACCTCGCCTGTGGGAAGCGAGGGATTCTCTGTTCCTTCTGGTCTTTTCAGCACCTCACCCTGAACCTTTATCACAAATTCCCCCCTCACATCCTCAGCTACTGAAAAGGCATCTTTCGACCTCATCGGGTCAGCTACTACTTGTACTATGCCGCTCCTGTCTCTCAAATCAATAAAAATCAGTCCTCCATGATCCCTCCTGCGATGTACCCAGCCGAAAAGAACTACCTCTTCTTTTACATTTTCTTTCCTTAAATCTCCGCAAAAATGCGTTCTTAAACTAAAATTAACTTTCCCTTTCACCGCTTAAAACCTCTAAAGTTAATTTTAATCCCACTTCTTTCTGTTGCACCTCCCATTCTTTACCACTCTTCATATCTCTAATTTTATAAACACCCTTCTTTTCTTCATCAGAACCTACAAACAAAGTAAAACGTGCACCCAGTTGATGGGAAAGTTTCAGCTGGCGGCTTAAACTCCTCTGCAAAAAATCCATTTCCGCAAAAAGTCCTTCCTTTCTTAATGAACACAAAAGACTAAATGCTTTAGGCCAGAGATTATCGTCAACCACCGCAATGAAAACCTGAGGTTTTGGCATATCACCCCACTTCGCACCCTCTTTTTCCGCATGGATTAGTATTCTCTCCACCCCCATAGCAAACCCAACTCCTGGTAAAGACTCCCCTCCCAATTCTTCAGCCAATCCGTCGTATCTCCCCCCTCCACCCAGTGCATTTTGAGCTCCCAGAAAAGGACTTTGCACTTCAAAAGTTGTTCTCCGATAGTAATCTAGCCCTCTCACCAAAAAAGGAGAAAACTCAAAAGAAATATTTAAAGAGTTCAAAAAATCTTTGACTTGATTGAAGTGAGCTTCACAGTCAGAACAAAGAAATTTAAAAATAAGAGGAGAGGAAGAAATCAACTCTTTACAGGAAGGATTTTTGCAATCAAATACCCTTAAAGGGTTCTTGTCAATCCTCTCTCCACAAGCCTGACACAGCTTTTCCCTCTTCTTTTTAAGAAACTCATTTAAAGCTTCTTTGTATAAAGGACGGCAGTTCTCACAGCCCATTGAATTTATTAAGAGCTGGTATTTATAAAGAGTTAAATTCTGTAGAATCTGCAAAAAGAGGTGGATTACCTCCACATCAACCAGAGAGCTGGGTGAACCAAGAACCTCCACCCCCAGCTGCCAAAATTCCCTATATCTTCCCGATTGCGGCCTTTCAAAGCGATACATGGACCCATAGTAGTAAAGCTTCACCGGTTTGGGCATCTTCTGAGAAATGTTATTCTCAAAAAAAGCTCTTACAATGGGAGCGGTTCCTTCAGGTCTCAAAGTTAAACTGCGCCTTCCCTTATCCTCAAAGGTGTACATCTCCTTCTGCACTATATCTGTACTCTCCCCTACACCTCTCACAAAAAGCTCTGTGTGTTCAAAAATGGGAGTGGTTATAGGAAGGTAGTTATATCTCTCCAAAACTTCCCTAGCTTTGTCAAAAAAATACATCCTCTTCACATTCTCTTCAGGAAGAATATCCCTTGTTCCCTTAGGCCGTAAAGTGTAAATCTTTTTCAATCAGCCACTGCCTTTCTCAAGAAAGAGTTCCTCTCAAGTTCCCGAGAAAGAAATGTCTCCTCGCCATGTCCTGGGAAAATTAATGTGTTAGACGGGAATTTTGATATTTTCACTAGACTCTTAAAAAGGGTTTGTTTTGAACCACCTGGCAAATCTGCCCTCCCCACACCCTCTTTAAACAAAAGATCTCCTACGAAAAGCATTCCATCTGCGTAAAGAGATATGCTTCCCGGAGTGTGCCCGGGAGTTAAAATAACTTTAATTTTTTCTTCTCCCAATTCCAACCTATCACCTTCTTGTAAAACTATCTCCGGAGCTTTGACTCTGACCTCATTACCAAAAAAATAAGAGCCATTCTTTATAGGGTCATCTAGCATTTCTTTATCCTTTTCATGAATCGCCAGAGGGGCTTTTAGCTCCTCTCTCAAAAAATCATCTCCCGCAATATGGTCATAATGCCCATGCGTGTTCACAATAACTTTAATCTTAAGCTTTTCACTTTCAATTTCCTTCAAAATACGATGAGCGTCCCCTCCAGGGTCAATCAATATTGCCTCGCCTGCAGAGATTAAAAAATAGCAGTTAGTGCTGAGCTCACCCACAATCATTCTTCTCACTTCTAGAGACATCAAAACCTCCTCTCGCTATCTAAAAGAATGGTTACAGGTCCGTCGTTTTCGAGCTCCACCGCCATATGGGCACCAAAGATACCTGTCTTCACCTGCAATCCCCTCTCTTTCAGTCTTTGAGCAAGCTTTTCCAAAATAAGCTCTGCTTTTTCTGAAGGAGCAGCTTCATGAAAGTCTGGTCTTCTTCCTCTCCGACAATCACCATAAAGAGTAAATTGAGAAACAAGGAGAATCTCTCCTTCTACCTCACTTAATGAAAGATTGAAATTCCCTTTTTCGTCCTCGAAAATTCTGAGCTCAGAAACCTTTCGCTCAATATAATCAAGGGCAGTCTCACTGTCATCTTTTCCCACAGCCACAAACACTAAAAGACCTTTTCCAATAGTTGAAATTTCCCTCCCTCTTACCAAAACTTTCGCTTTTTTCACCCGCTGAATAACAGCTCGCATTCTGAGGTGTCATTCTACCATAAACTTTCTAAACCCTTTCCACATTAAAAACGGAGTCGATTCTCTTTATATCCTGGAAAATTCTTTTTAAAAGTTTGAGATTGCCTAATTCGAAAACAAAACGCAGAATAGCCAAGCCATCCTTAGTCGTACTTACCTGAGCAGAAAGTATGTTTACACCAAAATCAGATAACACAGCACTTACATCTTTCAAGAGCTTAGTTCTATCCAAAGCTTCCACTTTAATCTCAACCTGAAATGGTCCCCTTTGTCTCCTCTCCCAGTTTACAGGAGCAAACCTTTCTTCATCACGAGAGAGTTCTTTTAAGTTGGGGCAGTCTTTGCGATGCACAGAAACTCCCCTTCCCCGAGTAATGAATCCCACAATCTCATCGCCAGGTACTGGATTGCAACACCGAGCCAATCTCACCAGGACATCACCAACTCCCTTCACCTTCACCCCAACCTTCCTTTCTTTCTTCTTTTTCACTGGCTTTATTTCAACCTTTTCTTCTGAAGGAGCAAGTGAAAGAAGTTGAATGAGTCTTCCTGCAACTTGCTTGGGTGAAACCTTACCACCACCGATACCGGCTAAAAAATCATCTGTGCTTTTATAGTTAAACTCCTCAGCAAGCTTCTCAAAAACGTTTGACTCAAAGGAAACTACCCCCTCTAGCCTGTTTTTTCTTAAAGCTTTGTGCAGAGCTTCCTTTCCCAATTGAATATTGTCTTCTCTCTCCTCTCGACTGAACCACTGCCTTATTTTGCTCCTTCCTCTAGAAGTCTTTACTATCCTCAGCCAATCGCGGCTGGGTCCAGGAGATGTTTTAGAAGTAATAATCTCCACCATATCCCCTACTTGAAGCTCATAATCTAAAGGGACAATTTGCTTATTCACCTTCGCTCCTACACAACTATGACCCACCTCCGTATGAATAGCATATGCAAAATCAATGGGAGTGGCTCCTTGAGGCAAAGTAATGACATCGCCTTTAGGGGTAAACACATAAACTTCATCAGGAACAAGGTCTAGCTTAAGGCTTTTCATAAATTCCTTTGGGTCTTTTAATTCACTTCCCAGCTCCAGCACCTGCCTTAACCAAGATATTCTCTCTTCAAACTTATCAGGCTCTTTCATACCCTCCTTATACCGCCAATGAGCTGCAATTCCGTATTCCGCAATGTAGTGCATCTCCTGAGTACGTATCTGAATCTCAAGCGGTTTTCCATCGGGACCAATAACAGAAGTGTGCAGAGATTGATACATATTAAATTTTGGCATGGCTATGTAATCTTTAAACCTGCCGGGAATAGGCTTCCATAAAGAGTGCACAACTCCCAAAGCAGCATAACAATCTCTTACTGAGTTCACGATTATTCTCAAAGCTGAGAGATCATATATCTCATGAAATTCCTTTCCTTTTTCCTTCATCTTCTGATAAATGCTGTAAAAGTGCTTTACCCTACCACTTACATCTGCTGTAATGCCTACTCTTTTCAGTTCTCTCTTTAAAATCTTCTTTGCCTGAGTTAAATAAGTCTCTCTCCCCCCTCTGGTTTCTCTAACCAGCTTCTGAATGGTATTAAATTTCTCTGGCTCCAAAACACGAAAAGCATGGTTTTCAAGTTCAGTCTTGATGTGAGCAATTCCTAGTCTATGAGCTAAAGGTGCATATATTTCCAAAGTTTCCTTAGCTTTTTCTCTCTGCTTACTTATGGGCAAGAAATCAATGGTTCTCATATTGTGAAGCCTATCTGCCAGCTTTATCAAAATCACTCTCACATCCTGCGCCATCGCCACTACCATTTTTCTTAGATTCTCGCCTCGAATTGAATCCGGTTTTAACTGCACTCTTTCCAGCTTGGTCACACCATCAACTAAATTTGCTACCTCACTTCCGAATTCTCTCTTAATCTCATCCATCTGCACTGAAGTATCCTCAACCACATCATGAAGAAGAGCAGCTACAATTGTCGGAGTGTCCAATCCAAAGGAAGCACATATGAGAGCCACTTCTAACGGATGTGAAACAAAAAACTCTCCCGATTTCCTTAGCTGATCTCGGTGAGCTTTCAAAGCAAAGCTGTACGCTTTCCTTAAAAGCTTCTCATCTGCTAAGGGGTTGTGAGATTTAACTTCACTTATTAAAGCCTCGGCTGTTTTAATGCTCATAGAAAAATTTTAGCTCATGAAGACTAATGACGCCAAATTAAGAAAATGAGAAGGAAAAAAAGGAGGGCAAATAAGAGCCCCAAAACCGAAAAATAATAACTTTTTGAAGAGAGAAAATAGAGGAAAGGCAAAGAAATCATTAACGCTGCGAAGAGAAATGCGGTGGCTAAAAGCTTGGAGCTTTCTTTTATTGAGCGCGAGACATCTTCCCACCCCTGGTGATGATAAGAGATTCGAAATTCGCCTCTTCTTAACTGCCCCAGAAGAGAATGAAGCTGGCGAGGAAAATCAAGGAGCTGAAACAAGTAAATTTTGCTTCCCTCAAGAAAATCTTCCATTGTCTTTAAAGGACCATATCTTTTTTTTATCACCTCAAACACGTAAGGTTTAGCCACTTCCAACATGTTTATCTGTGGATAAAGTTTTTTAGCTACTCCTTCTATAGTGATTAACGCTTTAGCTAACATAGCATATTCTTTAGGAATTTTAATTTTATGACGGTAAATTAGAGAGAGAAATTCGCGTCCTATAATATCTATTTCAATCTCCCCTAATGTCCTCCCATAATAGCGGTCTATTATCTCCTTTAATTCTCTCCTCATTTCCGGAATTTTATCCCTCGGGATTTCTACACCTAAATTTTTAGCTTCCTCCACAATTAAATCAGCATCCTGCCTCAAAACCCCAAGCAGCATTCGAGTGATAGTCTCACGGTCTTCCTCAGAAAGATATCCCACCATCCCAAAGTCCAAGTATGCAATCTTTCCGTGAGGAGTTATCAAAACATTCGCTGGATGCAAGTCACCATGAAAAAAACCGTCCTCAAGAACCATCTTCATAAAAGCTCTTGCACCTTGGACTGCTAAATTATATGTATCGATGCCCATTCTTTCCGGTGTGGCTAAATCACTTACCTTTGTGCCCTCAATATATTCCATTACCAAAATCCTTTTAGAGCATAATTGCCAATGCACAACAGGAATTTTTATTAAGGGGTCTTCTCGAAAATTATGTCGAAAACGATCAATATTTCTCGCTTCTACTCGATAATCGAGTTCCCTCTGTAAAGACTGCGAAAGCTCATCCACTAGACCAACTGTATCTACAAAAGTAATTCTCTCTCCAAGCCTTTTCGCCACGTAAAACATTAGGTCAATATCAGCTTCTATTAAATCTCGCGCTCCGGGCCTCTGCACTTTAACAGCCACTTTTCCTCCATCTTTTAAATGAGCAATATGTACCTGCCCAATAGAAGCAGAAGCTACAGGTTCCTCATCAAAACGAGAAAATATCTCTCTGATGTCCTTCTCTAAATCTTCTTGAAATATCCTCTTTAACTCAGTGAAAGCGAAGGGAGGAACACTATCTTGAAGCTTTTCTAATTCAAATATCACATCCGGAGGAACAAGGTCAGGTCGAACTGAAAGGAGCTGTCCAATTTTAACAAAAGTAGGTCCAAGGTCTTGCATGAGAAGTCTTAATCTTCGTCCTACATTCTCGTAAGAAGGTTCTGTATATTTACCCTTGGAAGAAATCAGTTCAAAATTTTCCAGAAAATAACCAAATCCATGCTTTAATGCTACTTCAAGTATCTTTCTTAACCTGCGTATATTTCGGCGTCTTCTCCGAAAGGAAATCAAGAGAAGCCTTCCTACTGCTTTTTAGAACGGCGAGATTTTACTTCAACTTCTTTTTCCAGTTTTTCTACTCTTTTTAAAAGAGATTTGTATTCCTCTTTGGTCACAAAACCAAATTCTTTGAGTGTCGTTTGAGTTATTTCTCCAATCCTTTCTTTAATTGCTTCCTTTTCCTCTTCCGCCTTTTTAGCCAGTTCGTCCAAAAATTTTCTTCCCTCTTCAGGGGCCATTTTTCCCTTTCTTATCAAGTCACGAATTATTTCATCAGCCTTTTCGTGAAGCAAAAGCCAGAAGCCAAGTGACGCAAGAAACCCTTTTTCGAGCACTTTTTTCAACCTTATCACCCCCTTTGAACAGCATTTATTTTACCATATTTCTTCTTGAGATTCCGATAGTAAGGCTCTCCCTCCTTTAAAAGTGAAAGAACAGGGCTAGCAATAAAGATAGAGGAATAAGCTCCACTAATAAGTCCTACAAAAAGAGCGAAAGCAAAGTCTTTTAGAGTTGCTCCTCCAAAGAAAAGAAGAGAAGCCACAGGAAGAATAGAGGTGAGAGAAGTGTTTATAGAGCGCATAAGCACCTGATTGATAGAATCGTTGACCATTTTTGAATAAGTCCTTCTTCCAATGTTCTTAGAATTTTCCATAATCCGGTGGAATATGACTATGGTGTCGTAGAGTGAATATCCCAAAATAGTTAAAACTGCAGCTACTGTTGCTGGAGTCACTTCTCTACCAAAAAGAGCGTAAACTCCCACTACTACCAGTAAATCATGAATAAGAGCAATTATGGCTGAAACTGCCATTTTAAATTCAAACCTTAAACTCACATAAATGAGAATTCCCACTACTGAAAGAATAAGTGCTGTTAAAGCAGCTTTTGTGATTTCTCTTCCCCAAGCAGGACTCACGCTTTGAATGTCTCTCAATTCTTCAATTCCAAATTCCTTATCGATTGCTTTAACTACCTTGTTCTGCTTCTTCTTATCTAAAGGAACTGTTCTTACCAATATCTGCCTATCTCCCGCTGGTTGGATAATGCTCTCTTTAAGACCCAAGGGAGAAAGAACTTTTCTCACTTCAGCGACACTAACACTTTTCTTGAGTTTCAAATCAAAAAGGACACCGCCCTTAAATTCGATACCGTACGAAATCCCTTTTGCCAAGAGAGCTACAATTCCCGCTATGATTATAAGAACAGAAAGCACAAACCAATAATTCTTCTTCCCCACGAAATCGAACTTCATGAAGCAGTTTCCTCCTTAGCCCCAATAAAAATGGGTTTCCTTAAAAACTGCGCTCTGGATACCAAAGCAAGTAAGGGGCGAGTAAAAAAGAAAGCTGTAAAAAGGTCAATTAAGATTCCCGCAGCCAAAGAAATAGCAAAACCTCTCACTGGACCTATGCCAGTAACGATGAGAATAACAGCAGCTATAAGAGTAACTACGTCTGCGTCGACCATTGTTTTAAATCCAAATAAAAATCCTTTGTCCGCAGCAGAACGAAGGCTTTTCCCCACTTTAACTTCTTCCTTCACTCTTTCAAAAATCACTATGCTTGAATCTGCTGCTAAACCTATAGTCAGTATGATGCCTGCCACCCCAGGTAAAGTTAGCGTCCATCCCCAAGACGTAAATCGATTAAAAGCTGCGATTACTCCCCAAAAAATGATCCCAAAAATTGTTAGAGAACCGCAGGTAATAAGTCCAAGAACGCGATAATAGAAAACCATGTAAAGAGCAACCAGGATAAGCCCAGCAATACCTGCTTTAAGAGCTGCATTCAGTGAATCCTTCCCCAATGTGGGTCCAACTACTCTTTTCTGTTGCAAGCTTAACTTAACTGGCAGAGCACCTGTTTGAAGAACGAGAGCCAATTCCTTCGCTTCTTCCAACTTGAAGTCTCCTGTTATTTCCGCTCTTCCACCAGGAATCCTCTCTTGAATAACTGGTGCAGAGATTACTCCCCTCTCCCTGTTTGTTTTTCCTTGAGGATTGTAATCAAGAACTATTGCCAGCCTCTGACCAACCATCTTCGAAGTTATCCCATCGAACTTCTTCGCCCCTTCTGAAGTAAATGTAATATCCACCTTGGGTTTCCCAAACTGGTCGAAATCCACCGTAGCGTTTTTCAAATACTTTCCCGTGAGAACCGTTTTCCCCAGCTTAAGAAGGTCTCCCTCTTCACCAATAACAGGTTTGAACTCAAGAAGCGCCGTCTTTCCTATTATCTCCAGAGCTTTATCCGGATCTTTCACACCAGGAAGCTGGACAACAATGTGGCTTGTCCCCTGGCGAGAAATTTGAGGCTCCGCCACGCCGAGCTTATCAACTCTTTGCCGAATAATTAATAGAGCCTGCTCCATAGCATTTTCTGTCACCGGAGCTTGTGGAGAGGGCTCAGCTTTCAAGACCACATGGAGACCGCCTTTTAAATCCAAGCCCAGTTCCGTTGACTTCTCAGGAGGATAAATAAGGTAAATTGATATGCCTACCAGAGTTAAAACGAAAAATACAGAAAGCAAATATTTCTGTTGTTTACTCAAACAATTCCTCCTTCAAAAAGAAATCAAAAGAGGATTATAACAATTCTACCCCGTTTATGACTAGATGAAACTTTGTTCTTAAGAATTCTGCTGATTTTCTGCTCATTATCATACGAGTAAGAAAAATCTCAAAATACTCCATGACTCTGCTAATTTCGGTGTCTATTTCAACTCGCAAAATTATCTTTCTTTCCTGGGGAATAATTTCCAACTTAGAGTCACGTGCAGCCAGATTAACTCTATCATGGATGTCTTCCTCACTATTTCCACTCGCCCGGACACGGCTATAGTGAACATCGGATTTATCCGCAATAACAAGAGCTGCCCCTACAGGATGAGTAGGCATACCGTACTCCTCTTCATGATTAGCAATTGCATTCATCACAATGGCAATTTCATCAGAAGGAAACCCAAACTTCTTTAGAAAGGAGCGGGCAAGTAAAGCACTGGAAACCCCATGTACTTCTCGAGAGATAACATTCCCCATATCGTGCAAAAAACCAGCTATTGCCGCCAGCTCAACTAATCGATGATTAAAAGAAAGCCTTCTCAAAATGAGCTCAGCTCTTTCAGCCACGAGATGGGCGTGGCGAAATCCATGCTCCGTATAGCCAATTGCCTCCAGAAACTTATCTGCATACTCAATATAACTTCTGACCTCACTATCATTAGCAATTAAACTTAAATCTAGCTTTTCTTTCTTTTTCTCAACCAATTTTCCTCACTACCGCCTCTCTCAAAAATTTTAATTTCACCCCATCCACTTCTAAAACGACTGTCTGGTCAGTAATATTAACAATGCGACCAATAACTCCACCTGCTGTGACCACAACATCCCCAATTTCAAGCTCTCGGATGAGCTTTCGATGCTCCCTTACTCTCCTCTGCTGAGGATAGATGAGAAAAAAATACATTCCTACTAAGAGAACAACGATAATTATTAACTGCCAAGTTTGCTCGTTCAAAGTGACCTCCTTCTCAAATTATAACCTTTTATCCTCCACTTTCCCATAAACTTTGCCTAACTCTTCCTTTAACATTAAAAGAGTTCCCTCTCTTATTGCTCTTCTCACCCTCTCTAAAAGAGAAAATAAATAAAAGAGATTGTGATAGGTTAAAAGGCGAAGAGATAAAACCTCATTGGAAAGGTAAAGATGACGCAGGTAAGCACAGGTAAAATTCCGGCAAGTATAGCAGGAGCAATTTTCATCAAGTGATTTAAAACTCTCCTTATGCTGAGAGTTTCTGATATTGACTTTACCACTGGAAGTAAAAACAGTCCCCCCTCTAGCGATTCGTGTGGGAAGCGCTGAATCGAACATATCCACACCGAGAGAAATTGCCTCTACCAATCCCAGTGTATCCCCCACCCCCATTAAATAGCGTGGTTTAGTTTCGGGAAGAGAAAAGGTGCTTGCTTCAACCATTTGCAGAGTCACTTCCCTCGGCTCGCCAATTGAAAGACCCCCTATTCCATATCCATCGAAATCCAAAGCCGCAGTCTCTGAAGCACTCCACTTCCTTAACTTTTCACTCATTCCTCCTTGAACTATTCCAAACACTGCTTCACTTGCTTTTTTAGGTATTTTTCTTGACCTTTTCGCCCAGCGAAGTGTCCTTAAGGTAGCCTCCTTCCAAACTCTCTCCCCTGCTTCATAGGGAGGACACTCATCCAGCACCATAATAACGTCCGCTCCTAACCTCTGCTGAATTTCGATAACAAACTCGGGTGAAAAGAAATGAGTGGAGCCATCTATAATAGACTGGAATTCTACACCTTCATCATTAACCCTTCTTAACTGGCTGAGACTAAATACCTGATATCCCCCGCTATCAGTGAGTATTGGTCCCTCCCAACCCATAAATCTGTGCAGTCCGCCTGCCTTTTCAATAAGCTCATGTCCAGGCTTTAAATACAAATGGTAGGTGTTAGAAAGTATCATCTCCACGCCAATTTCTTTTAAATCCCTTGGAGAGAGTGTCTTGATTGCTCCTTTGCTCCCTACCGGCATAAAAAGAGGCGTTTTTACCTCCCCATGTGGAGTTAAAATTCTACCCAGGCGAGCTTTACTCTTCGCATCTTTAAATTCAATTTGAAAAAAGAAATTAAACATGCGAAAGATTTTATCAAAATAAAGAAAGGTCTCTTCAACGAAGTATAATAATGGTTATGAAAAGAGGCTATATTGATTTACCTTTGCACTATGGAAAGGCTCCCCGCTGGCTGTTTTCCAGAATGAAGCTTTTGGCAAGGGAAATAATCATTGCTATGGTAAGTGAACTAGGTAGAAGTGAAACTCTCAACCGCATTTCCGACCCCTTCTGGTTTCAAGCCCTCGGTTCACTGCTTGGCTTCGACTGGCACAGCTCTGGACTTACCACTACCACCTGTGGAGCTTTAAAAGAAGCTGCTAAAGAAGTGGAGGAAGAGACTGGGCTCTTCATTACAGGAGGAAAAGGAAAGAGAGCCATTTCTACCCCTGAAGAAATAAAAATGAAAGTAGAAGAGAAAGGACTGAATAGAATCTCCCCGCTTGAATTAATTAAGTCAAGCCGGCTTGCTGCTAAAGTCGATTCCTGTGCACTCCAAGATGGGTACAGACTCTACCACCATACTTTTATCTTTACAATAAAAGGGGAGTGGGCAGTAATCCAGCAGGGGATGAAAGAAGAAAGCCGCACAGCAAGAAGATATCACTGGTTGGGAGAAAGAACACAAAGTTTTGTGCGTGAGCCACATCTCGCCATTCTATCTGAAAAAAGAGACAAAGCTTTTAATCTTGTAGCTGAAGAAAGTGAAGACACAAGAAAATCACTTACCCATCTTTTAAACGAAAAACCAGAAAAGGTAGAGAAAGAAATTATTCGACTGAAAGAGATGTCCCTTCCCAAAAGGCATGAGCTTCTCCTTTCCGATATTAACCCTAAGAAAATGCATACCGTTTTAATTAAGACATATGAAATTAGACCGAAAAGTTTTGAAGAAGCTTTACTTGTAAGAGGATTGGGTTCCAAATCAATCCGTGCTTTAGCTTTACTTTCCGAACTTTTATTTGGAACAAAGATTTCATGGAAAGACCCCGCTAGGTACTCCTTTGCCCACGGTGGAAAGGATGGCTATCCCTATCCGGTAAACAAGGAAGTGTACGATAAAACTATAGAAGTTCTAAAGGAGGCTGTGAAAGAGTCCCAAATTGGTAAAAAAGAGAAAATAGAAGCCTTAAAACGCCTATACAGATTTTTTGAGAGCTAAAATTCCAATCTCCTCTTTAAAAAGAGAAGGGCTATCTTTTACCTTTCTTTTCTGCCAGACGGAGGAGCTCACTTAAAGTTACCAGTGAATATCCTCTCTCTCTAATTTCCTTTATTATTATGGGAAGTGCTTTAACTGTAGCACCCCTATCTCCTCCTCCGTCATGAAGGAGAACCACAGAACCCGGTTTAACTTCGGACAAAACTCTGCTTACTATCACATCTCGATTCTTATACTTCCAATCCAAGCTATCAACGTCCCACAAAACCACTTCGTAGCCTAAAGAGCGAACTGTCTTATAAGAAAGAGCATCAAGCCAAGCTCCAGGTGGACGGAAGAAAGAAATTCTTCTCCCGGTTTCCTTTCTCACCACCTCGTGGGTGTTTAAAATTTCCTCTATTAACTTTTCCCTTTCAGCCTTTTTTGAATTCAAATGTGAATACGTATGATTTCCTATCTCACAACCAATTGAGAGAATTCTTCTAAGTAAAGCTCCTCTTTTTTCTGCCTGTTTACCTATAACAAAAAAAGTTGCTTTCGCCTTTTCTTTTTGCAAAATTTTTAAGATTTGGAGAGTATAAGGGCTAGGACCATCATCAAATGTCAATGCAACTGCAGAAACAGGATACCTCTCCCTCTTTAACACAAACTGGCTTTCCTTTAAATACTGGCTCCCTTCCTCATCAACTTGAGATATACCTTCCTTAACCAAGGTAAGGAAAGGTCCACTGCCTAAAAAGTCTGTCGCAGGAGTGCTCCCCATTTTACTGTAAATCGAATTTTCAAAAGTTTGAGAAAAAAAGTATTTAAAATTTTTCTTGACTTCCTCCTTTTTAGAAAGAGAATTCTGCTCAAAGTGAAATGAAAGCTCCGCATTCTTTACAGCGAAGGATTTTCCCTTTAGAAAAAGAAAGAAAAGCGCAAGCCAGATAAGCAAAGAAATGAGAGCAAGTGTAAACTTTTTCATTTTCACTCTATTTCTAATATTCCTTTTACCAAATTTAAGTTGTCTTCTCTAGACAGGGAAAAGTTATCCCAAAAAACTGAAGTGCCCAAATTAAAAATCTTTCCCCTGCCAAAGTCAAGAAAGGCAGCATAAACTAGAGGAGGTGAAGTAAGGTTGCTCCTGTGCCTCTTTTCTGAACAAACCAAGGGTCTCCACTTTCCAGATAAATGGAGACTGCAGGTGCAGGGAAGATAAACACGCTCGACACGGAGAAGAGGTTCCACAATTTCAGAAGTAATAATAAAAGGAGAGCCATTTTCTTCTCGCACTTCATCATACCTAAAGCGAATTCCTAATCCTTCGAAAAGCTCATTCAAGATACCAGCCACACCGTCTTCATTCCGATAATAAGCTGTAGAAATAAGATTCCCCCCTCTTTCCACAAAATCAAATATCATTTGCTTTTCTTTCTCCTTAAAAGGAAGTTCGGGATAGTTAAGAACTAACCAATCTGCATCTTTAAAAATCTCATCGCTTAAACTTTTTACTACCTGCACTTTATACTTTTTCTCCAAAAGAGACATTAAGTCCTTAAAATAGTATTCGTCAGTGATCGTAAATTCGAGGTGAGAAACATCCCATAAAAGCAAGGACAAACTATTCCCTCACCTGCCCTTCACCATAAACAATGTACTTTGTAGTTGTTAACTCTTCCAACCCCATCGGGCCTCTGGCGTGAAGTTTCTGAGTGGAGATGCCGATTTCTGCTCCTAAGCCATATTCGCCTCCATCAGTAAAGCGAGTGGAAGCATTGACATACAAAGCTGCTGCGTCCACCCTTTCAGTAAACTTTCTAGCTGCAGTGTAGTCCTCTGTGATTATCGCTTCCGAATGGCGTGTTCCATATTTATTGATGTGAGAGATTGCTTCTTCCAGACTTTCCACCACTTTTACTGCTATTTTTAATTCCAAGTACTCTGTCTTCCAATCCTCTTCTTGAGCTTCCTCCGCCCAACTAATTATTTTTCGAGTTGTAGGACAGCCAAAAATCTCCACTCCTCTTTCTTTTAAAGCTTCTGCGAGGCGAGGTAAAAACTCCTCAGCTATACTTTCATGAACCAATAGAGTTTCTGCTGCATTGCAAACTGCAGGTCGCTGACACTTGGCATTAATCACTATGGGAAGAGCTTTCTCCAAATCTGCTTGAGCATCAACATAAACGTGACAGTTGCCCACACCCGTTTCAATGACAGGGACTTTAGCATTTTCTACTACGCTTTTTATTAACTTTTCTCCCCCTCTGGGAATCAAAACGTCAACATAACCCGTGAGAGACATGAGTTCCTGAGCTGCTTCATGTGAAGGGTCGCTCAACGCCTGAATGGCACCGTCAGGTATGCCCGCTTCAGTAGCTGCTTGAGAAATTATTTTAGTTAAAGCCAAATTTGAATTTAAAGCTACTGAGCTTCCTCTCAAAATAACTGCATTTCCCGTCTTTAAGCACAGACCTGCAGCATCAACGGTTACGTTCGGACGAGCTTCATAAATTATAGCCACGACTCCAATTGGCACTCTCACCTTGGTAATCAAAAGCCCATTCGGCCTTCTCCATCCAGAAACGACCTCTCCAACTGGATCGCGAAGAGCTACTACTTCTCTCAAGCCCCGTGCCATGTCCCCTATTCTTTTTCCATTTAAAAGTAGTCTATCCAAAAGAGCTTTGGAAATTCCTCTTTTTTCCCCTTCCGCCAAATCTTTCTTGTTTTCCTCTAAAATAAAGCTTTCTTCCTTCTCTAACGCATCGGCCATCAGTTTAAGAGCTCTATCTTTTACAGAAGTTGAAATTGAGGCCAATTTTAAAGCTGCTTCTTTAGCTTTCTCTCCGATTTTCACTATCTCTCCCATCTGAATCCCTCCCAAAATTAATTTTTTAAAATAACCAAAGAATCCCGATGCACAACTTCTTCACAAATTGGCTCCGGGATAACCCGGCAAACTTCCTTCGACCTCAATCCTTTTACCTTTGTCAGCTCCTTTGAGGAATAGCTGGTAATACCCTTTGCAAAAACCTTGCCTTCTTTCTCCGCAATCTCCACAGCATCTCCAATTTCAAATTCGCCTTCGAAATCAACAACTCCTACAGGAAGCAAACTCTTCTTTCTCTTCACCAATGCTTCTTTAGCTCCCTTATCCACAAAAATTTTGCCTTTAGAAGGCAGCACAAAAGCAATCCAGTGTTTTCTCCGTGAAAGCCGCTCTGAAGCCGGATAAAAGAAAGTTCCCTCTCCTTCTCCAGACATCAGAGTTTTTAAAATTCCTTTCTTTCTTCCGGAGGCCACTATCATAGGAATCCCCACAAATCCTACAATCCTAGCTGCTTGCAGCTTCGTAACCATTCCTCCTGACCCAAAATGGGTTCCCGCTCCTCCCGCTGATTTTTCTATTTCATCAGTAATCTCCCTTACCTCTGGCAATAATTTCCCATTCTTATAAAAACCTTCAATATCTGTTAGAATAATTAGAAGGTCTGCTTCAACACTGCACGAAACTAAAGCTGCCAAAATGTCATTATCACCAAATTTAATCTCCTCCACAGCGGTAGCATCATTTTCATTTATAATCGGCAAGACGTTTAAAGAAAGAAGCGTATAAAGAGTATTGCAAGCATTTACATAGAGCTCTCTTCTTACGAAGTCAAATTGGGTTAAAAGAACCTGCCCTACTAATATCCCATGTTCGCTAAACAAATTTGCGTATTCACTCATCAGAGCACCCTGCCCTACCGAAGCTGCGGCTTGTAGTTTAGGAATAGCTCTTGGACGACTTGAAAACCCTAGGCTCTCTACTCCTGCCGCAATAGCTCCGGAAGTGACGAGAACACACTCCTTTCCCTCCTTCATAAGCACGGAAATTTCCTGTGCTAATTGTCGAAGTTGAGCTCGGTCAAGCTTTCCTCTCTCATCCGTTACTACGCTCGTACCCAATTTTATGACTACTCTTTTTGCCGCTTTAATAAATTCTTCTCTCATGATGCAATAAATTCTAACACTAAATCTCTTCTCTTCTAGGAAGATGGATAAAAAACAAATTCTTCATCCCCAATCTTAATTAAATCTCCCTCCTTTACTCCCACTTTTAAGAGTTTCCTCTCCAAGCCTGCTTTTTTCAATCTTTTTTGAATATATATTCTGCCTTCAGCTGTAGAAAGGTTTACCTTCTTTACTAGTTTTTCTAATCCTTTACCCTCAACTTGATATACACCATCGCCCACTTTCCTCACCTTTATGGGCACTTCTTTTGCTTTTACCACTTTTCTCCGCGGCTGTTTTTTTTGAGGATAAGGAACCTCTTTAAGCTTTGTAAAAATGTAGTTGATAAGCTCAGAAAGTCCTTCACCTGTGACTGCAGAAATTGGGAAAAAGGGAATTTTTTTCTCCTGAAAATATTGGCTTACTCTTTCAACATTGTCTCGAGCTTCTTTAAGGTCTATTTTGTTCCCTGCAACCACCCCAGACTTTGAAAAAACTTCCTTGCCATACTCCTTAAGCTCCTCTTGAACTGCTTCAAAAGATTGAAGAGGGTCTCTTTCAAAACCAGATAAATCAATCAAGTGGAGTAAAATTCTACACCTTTCCACATGTTTTAAAAATTCAATTCCCAATCCCCTTCCCTCATGAGCACCTTCAACTAACCCCGGTATTTCCGCTACCACAAAGGAGCTTCCTTCTCTCTCCACCACACCTAGTTGTGGCACTAAAGTGGTGAAAGGATAGTTAGAAACTTTTGGACGAGCATGGCTAATGTGTGATAAAAGAGTGGACTTACCGGCATTTGGAAATCCTACAATTCCAACATCAGCAAGAAGTTTTAATTGAAGTTTTAACCATTTACACTCCCCAGGTTCACCCTTCTCTGCCAGACGAGGAGCTTGATTGGTAGGCGTAGCAAATCTCGCGTTTCCCCTCCCCCCTTTTCCTCCCTTTGCCGCGATAAAACTCTCGCCGTGAGAGGTTAAGTCTGCTAAAAGGTTTCCTTCCTCATCGTAAACTTCAGTCCCTAGGGGCACTTCAAGTACTAAGCTTTCACCATCTTTGCCTTTTCTCTTTCCTCCCTCTCCGTGTCTTCCGTTTTTAGCTTTGAAAAGATAATGATATTTAAAAGGCAAAAGAGTGTTTAAATCCTTTGAAGCACCTAAAATAACATCCCCTCCTTTGCCCCCATCACCTCCGTCTGGACCTCCTTTAGGAACAAACTTCTCCCTTCTAAAGCTAACGCAACCATTGCCTCCCTTCCCGCCTTCCACAAAAATTTTCACTTCATCCACAAAAGATTTTTCTCTCTTCATTTCCCTAAAACAAAAAAAGCGCCCTCATGGGCGCGCTCACACAAAGAATTCAAAGCTAAGAGGAGGGAAGGATACTTACACGGCCTTTTGAAAATTCTACCTTACCATCCACTTTAGCAAAAAGAGTGTAATCACTACCTAAACCTACATTTAAGCCTGGCTTAAATTTTGTTCCTCTCTGCCTTACAATTATACTTCCTGCACGCACAAATTCTCCACCATATGCTTTCACTCCTAATCTCTTGGAGTGACTATCTCTTCCGTTTTTTGTACTTCCGCCGCCTTTCTTATGCGCCATAACACATCACCAAAAATATTCTACTCTTTCTTTTTTCCTTCCTCAAGTTTCTTCTTGCTCTCTTTCTTTCCCTTCTTTGGACTGCTTGGAGTAGTTTTCCTCGCTTTTTCCCTCCTTTTTCCTCTTTTCTGCCTTCTCCTTCCCTTTCCTCCCCTCTTTCACTTCCTCCTTTTTCCTCTCCTTTTTAACTTCTTTCTTCCCAGCCTTGGTCTTTTTCTCTTCCTTTTCTTTTGACTTCTTAATTTTCTCTTTTTCCGGAAACTCGATTTCTTCAATCCTTACTCTAGTCAGCAACTGACGATGCCCATGCTTTCGGCGATATCTTTTCTTTGGCTTATACTTAAAAACCTCTATTTTTTCCCCTTTAAACTGCTCAAGGACAGTCCCTACCACCTTCACTCCTCGCAGCTTTTGGCTTACCATAATTTCTCCATCCCGATTAACCAAAAGTACTTCTTCAAATTCCACCTTTTCCCCCTCAGGCTGAAGAAGCCTTTCCAGTATAACTTCATCGCCAGGAGAAACTCTATACTGCTTTCCACCTGATTTAATCACAGCATACATTTCTTACCCCCCTAAAAACGGCGTAATTTTAACAGTGACGAAAGAAGGTGTCAAATCAATAAATCTTTGTGGAAAGAAGAGTTAATTCAAATTTCTAGTAAATCTAAAAGCCTTTCCGCCCTTTTGAAATAAAGATTTAACCGCGAAATACGCAGCCGAAGAGGAATTTTTAATCTTTCCAACAGAGGCTTTAGAAAAACCTCAGGTCTAATTGTTTTCCTAGCACCAGTGGGAAGAAGTAAATCAATAGAGAGATTCTCCTGGTGAAAACGGACCAAGGGATAATCAGTTTCCCTCTCCAACTCAATTTCCTTCCCCCGGTAGCTATAAGATAATCTAGGTGAGGTAACGTAACTTAAAATAGCTTCCTGAAAAACTTTTACTTCAAAAACTTTTACTTCAAACTCCCTCTCTTTTATCTGCACCCTATAAAGTCCATAATTGGAAAGCTGCATTAAAGAAGGACTATCCAGAGAAACGTACTTCAAATCCAAAAACTTAAAACCTTCCGGGAAAGATTCTACCAGTCTCCTTCCTGCTTCAATACGGTTTAAACGCTTATGTAAAAGAACATCAAAATATTCACCCAATCCTTCGTAACCTACCGGTAGAGGTGAAGCATGTGAAATGCGTGGTCTTGGACTATATCCGCCTGAAAGAGTAAATGGGAAATCAGCTCGTCTTAAACTTCTCTCAATTGCCCTTACCACTTCAAGATGAGAAAAGTAAATTCCTACTCCGCTTTTTTCGTATTTAACTCTTAATCGATGCATGATAAATTTTTAAGCCTATTTCACCTCCGCATACACCGCAACTCTCACAAAAACTTTTACAGTCAGGAGTTTCTTCTTCCCTCTGTGCTTTCCTCCATTCTCTCAAAAGAAAACTTTTCTCCACCCCCATATCGATAAAGTCCCAAGGAAAAACAGCATCTTCGTCTCTCTCTTCCAGATAGTTTTCAATTTCAAGCCCTACTTCTTTTGCGGCTTCACACCATAACTCATAAGAAAAATGGTCCTTCCAAGCCTGAAGAGTGGCACCTTTTTTCCAAGCTGCGTAAATTAACTTTGAGACCTCTCTTCCTCCCCTGGAAATTACCCCTTCAACAACACTCTGGAAGGGATCATGCAGCCGAAATTGAACCCCCCTCACTTTTCCTCTTTTCCTAACAAATGCCATTCTCTCTTTTCCTTCCCCTCCACTTATCTGCTCCGCCCACTGAAATGGAGTAAAAGGCTTGGGAACAAAGGAAGAAAGAGTTACATTAATCTTAACTCTATTTTTCTCTCGTGACGGAGCGATTTTCCTCCCTAAAGCAATTGCTTCTTTAACAATTTCTGAAACCCCCACTAAATCTTTTTCTTCTTCGTTTGGAAGACCTATCATAAAATAGAGTTTTATTTTTCTCCATCCCGTTTCAAAGGCCCTTCTCAAAGTAGAAAAGATTTCCTCGTCACTGATGGTTTTGTTTATTATTTTCCGCAAGTCTTCACTGCCTGCCTCAGGAGCAAAAGTCAAGCCAGCTTTTTTAATTGTGCCCACAAGTTCAGCCATTTTCAGAGAAAAGGAATCCAAGCGTAAAGAAGGAAGAGAAATGGAAATTCCCCGAGGATTCGTGTAGGGGATTAAAGCCTCTAGCAGTTCCTTTATTCCTGAATAGTCCGATGTGCTTAAGGAAGTCAAAGCAATCTCTTCATACCCTGTTTTCTTAAGCGCTTCTATCGCTTGCGAAGCAACGCTTTGGGGGTCTCTTTCCCTCAGAGGGCGATACACCATACCAGCTTGACAAAACCTACACCCCCTCCCGCAACCGCGCATTATTTCCACAGAAAGCCTGTCGTGAGTTACTTCAGAAAAGGGTACTAAATGAGCAAAAACGGGAAAGCGGTTTAAATCGCTTATCACTCTTCTTTTAATAGGAGTTTTAACTCCTCGAAAATTCAATATTTTTCCTTCTTTATTTCTTTCTATTTTTAAAAATTGAGGAACATAAACTCCCTCAATCAGCTGCCACTTTTCAAGAACTTCTTTCCTTTTCTTTCTTCCCCCCACTTCTAAATAAGCTTGAAGCATTTCCTGAATTGCTTCCTCGCCATCTCCGATCACAAATGCATCAATAAAAGGAGCAAGCGGCTCTGGATTAAAAGCAGCAGGTCCTCCAGCTATTATTATAGGTTCATCCCTTCTTTCTTCAGAGAAAAGAGGAATTTGAGAAAGGTGCAGGATAGACAAAATATCTGGAAAGGTTAGCTCAGCCTGGAGGGAAAAACCCAAAATATCAAAATCTTTAAGAGGTGTTCTTGTTTCCAGCGAAAAGAAAACTAATCCTTTTTCTCTCATCAAATCTATAAAATCTTCTCCAGGAAGATATGCCCTCTCGCAAAACCAATCAGGTGAGTCGTTTATTACTCGATAAAGGATGTGGATTCCTAAGTTTGAAAAGCCAATTTCATAAAGGTCTGGATAGATAAGTGCTATCCTCCCTTTGTATCTTGCTTTTTTTTCAACGCCCCACTCGCTGTCCACGTATTGGGATGGCCTTTCTGCAGAAAGAAATAATTCCTCCCATTCTACTGCCAATTTCCCCTCCGAAAATACTCTTTGAGCAATTTCCCCATAGCTATTGTTCCTGAATAGGATATTCCCCCTTTGGCTAACCAGCCTGCAAAAGGCACGAGAGATAAAGCTTGCCGAGCTAAAGAGCGAGCCACAAAGCCCCCGCCTGCTACACAGAGTATCTCTTTTAAGCGATTTTTATTAATTTCCCGCTCATAAATAGTTGCAATCTCAAGAGCCATTCGTATTTGATTCAAAGTGAGAAAAGGATAATCAGCTCCAGGAAGAATTCCTATCGTAGCTAACCAGCCATTCTCCAAAGCCACTTCCTTAATAATTCTCTCTGCTACAAAATCCCGCAAGGGAGAGAGTTTTCTTCCCGCAGAAACTATCTTCCCCCTAGGAATCTTATCCACCACTGCTTTTAAAAATTTCATATAATCTTCTGAAGAGCATAAGATGTGAGCGAGATGAAGAGGAATTTTTTTCTCCTTTAAACGAGGAAGGATGTCTCTTTCTCCATTTATTACCGCTACTAAATATCTCTCACTTTTAAGTGTGTTCACTATCTCCTTTAAGCTTTCTACTTCTTCTTCCCTGATTAAAAAAAATATTCTCAAATCAAAAGAGTGAGACAAGTTAAACTCATCTATTTTTTTCACCAAAACATATGGATTTTCTTCACCCCCAATAAGTTCTTTAAGAAGCTGAGCCACTTCTGGATGATGAGAATAAATAACTATTTTAACTTCCCTTTCCGACTCCTTCTTTACTTTCCTGAACACATCCCATGCCTTTTTTATAAGTTTTGTCTTTTTCAACCGAATCTCCTCCTAAAAACATCTAAGACTAAACCTACTGCCACTAAATTAGTAATCATAGCAGTGCCTCCGTAGCTTACAAAAGGAAGAGGTATTCCACTCACAGGCATAATACCCAGATTCATTCCCACATTCACTATAACTTGAAAAAACCACATTCCTGAAATCCCTAAGCAGATTAAAGTTCCTAATAAATCTCTGGAATTCATAGAAAGAGAGGCAACTCGATAAAAAAGAAGGAAAAAGAGAAAAAGAAGGAAAGCGGCACCCACAAAACCCAACTCTTCACCAATGACAGCAAAGATAAAGTCAGCATGCCTCACCGGTATAAACCTCAAATTTGTCTGGGTGCCTGAGAACAGCCCCTTCCCAAATAATCCTCCCGAACCGATGGCAATTTGGGCCTGACGAATATTGTAGCCGCTTCCCAAGGGGTCATATTCAGGATAGATAAAAGTTAAAAGTCTTCTTATCTGATATTCCTTTAAGAAATTACCCTTCCATAAAATAACAAAAGAAAAAATACCTAAAAAGAAAAGAGTGAGAAAATGAGACACTCTCCCTCCTGCTGCTAAAAGAATAGTTGCATAAATAGCGAGGAGAACCAAAGCAGTTCCTAAATCCGGTTGTTTAAAAACAGAGGCAAAAAGAGGAAGTAAATAAGCTAAGGAAATGAAGACGTCTCTCCACCCGATTTCTCCTTTTCTTTCCGCAAAATAAGAAGATAAAAAGATAATTATTATAAGTTTTGCAAACTCTGAAGGTTGAAATTGAAAACCGCCCAGAGAAATCCACCTTTGAGCTCCAAACTTGCTCTCACCATAAAACAAAACAAAAACGAGCAAGCCGAAAGCAAGCAAATATAAAAAGTAAGAATAGTTTGAAATTCTCCGATAGCCTATGATGCTCACTAAAATTGCTGCTCCTGTCCCTAAAATAACTGCCAGGAACTGCCTTTTTAAAAAGTAAAATGGATCTTCCCCCATTCCTGTTCTGGTAGCACTGTAGACCATAAGAAGGCCAAAAATAAGAATGATAAAAGTAAGAAAAAACAAGAAAGTGTCAAATTTCCACTTTCTCTCCATCTATCTAGACCTCTCTGAAATGTCCGGCATTACCATTTCCTCTCCAAAAAAATAGGCCAAAATCCTTCTGGCTGCTGGAGCAGCTACTTCCCCTCCATGACCTCCCTCCTCAATTAAAACCACCACCACATACTGCGGATTATCAAGAGGAGCAAATCCAACAAACCAAGCAAAATCCTCTTTTCCGTAAACTTCAGCTGTTCCTGTTTTTCCACCTGCTCTTACGTGAAAACCAGCAAACGCTTTCTTTGCCGTTCCTTCTTCCACCACTGAGCCAAGGTAGTATTTCAAACGAGAAGACACCACTTCACCTAAAGGGATTTTCCTTTTAATTTCAGGTTTAGATTTAAAAACTACTTCTCCACCATATTTTTTAACCTCTTTTACCAACTGGGGCTTTAGAACTTTTCCACCGTTTAGGAGAGCTGAATATGCCGCAGCCAACTGCAATGGCGTGACTATTAAATCTCCTTGCCCAATAGCCATATTCACTGTATCTCCTGGAAGCCATATCTGCATTTCCCTCTTCTTAAAGTAACTTTTTTTCCATTTTTTATCAGGAACTCTTCCTGAGCTCTCTGAAGGAAGGTCAATATCGGTCTTTTCTCCAAATCCGAACTCCCGAGCCCATTTTTGAAAAATTTCCGTCTTTGTTTTGTAAAGCTCATAACCTATCTCGTAAAATGCTATGTCGCAAGATTCAGAGACTGCCTTTCTTAAATTTACCGTTCCGTGGCCAAATCTCCTCCAGCAATATTTGGGCCAGCTTTCCCCCATCCCCGTCCACTTGCCCCTGCAATAAAAAGTGCTCCACCAGCCAATAACACCTGACTTAATTCCTGCAATTAAAGTAAATGGTTTAAATGTGGAGCCTGGTGGATAAGCAGACATCACAGCCCGATTGAGAAGAGGGTAATTGCTTTTTTTAGAAGTAATCTCCTTCCATTCTTTTTCATTCAAACCCTGAGAAAGAGCATTTGGATCATAAGTTGGATAACTGGCTAAGGCTAAAATCTCACCATTTTGAGGATTCATTACCACTATAGCACCTGCTCTCGCCTTTTTTGCTCCCTTCTTGTTAGCAAGCTTTATAGCTTCAACTAATGTTTCCTCAGTAATCGACTGTAAATCTTTATCCAAAGTAAGATACAAGTCATATCCAGGAGTGGGCTGGTCGATGGAGAGAACCCTTCGCACTCTCCCAGTTGCATCAATCTCGACTCTCTTCTCACCTTTTTCTCCCCGCAAAAGTGGATCGAAACTTCTTTCCACTCCCGCCTTTCCTACAACATCGCCAGGCTCGCACTGTTTAAAAAAAGGAAGTTCTAACTCTTTCTCAGACACCTCACCTACGTAACCCAAAATATGTGCTCCTAAAGTCAAGCTTGGGTAGGTTCTTTGAGCAGAAAGAACTACTTCCGTAAAAGGAAATTCTTCCTTGTGCTCTGCTATAAAGCTTGCTTCCTCCAGAGAAATATTTTCCTTCACCACCACATACTTAAAAGGTCCTCTAGGCTTTTTTAACTTTTCTTTAATTTCCTCTGGAGGAATTTGAAGAAAATCTGCTATTTTCTCTACCAATCCTTTTTTCTTTTTTGCTTGAGGTAAGATAGCCACTGCTAAAGATGGCTGATTTATAGCAAGACTCTCTCCTTTTCTATCGTATATTTTCCCCCTTAACGGCTCTACAGAAATAACTTTAACTCTGTTTTCCTCAGCCAATTTAACAAACTCAGGAGAAGCCATAACCTGCAGGTACCAGAGACGAAAGAAAAGAGCAAGGGCAAAAACTGCTATGAGGGAAAGGTATATTAAAATTCTCTTTTTCAAAGCCTCAAATGGCACTTTCTCCCTCCATTTCCTCTGGAAGAATCTCTTTTCTCAGAAGAAAAACAAAAGCTACAATGGCCCAAATTGAAGTGTAAAGAGCTCTACCTAGAGAATTAATTAAAAAGGGAGCGAAGGGATAAATTTCACCAAAGAGATAAAGGAAAAGAAAACGAAGTAAGTCGCTGAAAAAAACGGCTGGAAAAACAAAGAAAAAGGCATAAATAAGGGGATGGTGCTGCGTGATGAACTTTCTAGCAAACCCAATCCCTATTCCCACTAAGGAAAATATGAAAGCAGAAAGACCAAAGTAGGAAAGGGAAAAGGCATCGAAAAGAAGACCTGCAATAAAACCGGAGACAAAAGCCGCGAATCTTCCTTCGGAAATCCCCACCATGGTAACGAAGAGAAGGGGAAAGGAAGGAGTGAAATCAATTATCTTTAAATACCGGGAAAAGTAAATATCAAGAATAAGAAATGATAAGAGCAAAACTGCTTTTTTCCAAAGTTTCATTCTTCAACCACCACAAAAACTTCCTCTAATTTCTCAAAAGGAACGGAAGACTCAACCCAGACTTTCTTTTCTACACTATTTGGATCTTCTTTTACCTCACTAACCTTACCGACATAAAGTTCTTTCGGGTAAACTCCTCCCAAACCCGAAGTTACAACTTCATCACCCACTCTCACATCAGCCTCTATGGAAAGCAGCTTTATTCTTAAGCCCTCCTCAGTTGAAGTCAGAATTCCAAGTTCACGCGAGCGAACCAATCTTACTCCTACCTGGGACTTTGAATCCATGATTAACTGCACTAGTGAAAAATGTGGCTGCACTCTAATAATTTTCCCCACTAGTCCATCAGGAGAAATTACCGCTTGTCCCTTCTTTAAACCATCCTCACTTCCCTTATCAATCAACATTACGCTTTCTTCCTCTCGGGGAGAAAAGCCTAATAATCTGGCAGGAATAAGGTTTAAATCAGACCTTTCCTGAAAATCTAGAAGTCTCCTCAACCGTTTGTTTTCTGCTTCTATTTCTCTTAATTGATTCAATTTAATTCTTAAGTAATCTATTTTTTTCCTGAGTTCTCTGTTCTCTTTCTCTAAACTTCTTAAATGTGTGAAAAAGTAGACACCATTTTTCACCCCATTAAACACTACCACGAAAGGTCGAGCGAGGTAATCTACCCCCTGCTCAATATACCCTTGAATCTCATAAACTACTCCTTTCTCGCCTTCGCGGTGATAGAAAGTGAAAGTAAGAAGAGCTATGAATACTAATATAAAGATAGTAATGAGTTGAAAACGCCACTTTGGGCCCACTCAAAAATCGCCTACCTTGAGCCCACAAGAACTTTCTTCAGAACCCTCATTTCCTCGAGAGCTTTACCAGAACCACGAACCACTGAAGTCATAGGGTCTTCAGCGATATGAATAGGCATACCAGTCTCTTCCCTCAACCTCTGGTCAAACCCTCGAAGAAGAGCTCCACCTCCCGCAAGAAACATACCTCTATCCATTAAATCGCTAGCTAGTTCCGGAGGGGTCTTTTCCAATGTCTCTTTAACAGCAGAAATTATTTGTGAAAGCGGTTCTTCAATTGCTTGTCTTATCTCCTCAGATGAAATAATAACGTTTTTGGGAAGACCTGAAAGTAAATCTCTCCCTCTCACCTCCACATCTTCCTCTTCAGGAAGAGGATAAGCAGAACCTATACTCATCTTGATTTCCTCAGCGGTTCTTTCCCCAATCAAAACATTGTATTCCCTTTTAATATGCTGAACAATAGCTTCATCAAACTCATCACCGCCAATTCTTATAGAGGTAGAAACAACAATTCCACCTAAGGAAATTACCGCCACTTCAGTAGTTCCCCCACCTATATCCACCACCATATTTCCTGTTGGCTCTTGAATGGGAAGCCCAGCTCCAATAGCCGCTGCCATTGGTTCTTCAATAAGATAAGCTGCGCGTGCCCCAGCTGAAATTGTAGCTTCAAAAACAGCTCTTCTCTCCACTTCAGTCACACCTGAAGGAACGCAAACCACAACCCTCGGTTTTATAAGAAATGTCTGCGGATGGACCTTCTGGATAAAATATCGAAGCATTGCTTCTGTCACGTCAAAGTCGGCAATAACCCCGTCTTTCAATGGTCTTATAGCTACAATATTTCCAGGAGTTCTTCCTAACATCCTCTTTGCCTCCATACCTACAGACAGTATCCGACTTGTATCCTTATCTATAGCCACCACAGAAGGCTCATTGAGAACAATTCCCCTGCCCTTAACATGTACCAGGGTAGTAGCAGTACCCAAATCAATTGCCATATCTCTAGCAAAAGGTGCGGTTAAAGCATCAAGCATACTCAAAATACCTCCAACTCCTTTAGACTGACAAAATTGCTTTTCCCAATAATTAAGTGATCAATAAGTTCAATACCTAAAATTTCAGACCCTTTTTTGAGCCTCAAAGTCAATGATATATCTTCTCGACTTGGAGTAGGATCTCCACTCGGATGATTATGAACTACAACCACCCCCGCCCCATTTTCTTTGAGAACCTCCCTAAAAAGCTCCCTGGGCTCTAAAAAAGCTGAGCTCAGACTTCCTATTGATATATCAATCACCTTTAAAACCTCGTTTTTAACTGAAAGAATTATAGCTTTAAAATGCTCTCTCTCCAAGAGAGACATCTGAGAAGAGACCAAAAAAGCTACGTCTTCTGGGCGAGAAATCTTCACCCTTTCTTCTCGAGGAAGAGAAAATGCTCTCCTGGCAAGCTCAAAAGAAGCTTGAATCCTTGCTCCTTTTGCTAAGCCCACACCTTCAAGAGAAGAAACTTCAGCTAAAGAAGCTGTGGCTAGTTTTCCCAAACCACCTATTTGAGTGAGAATCCTCTCTGCTAATCGGAGAGCATTTTCACCCTTCCTTCCTGTGCCAATAATCACTGCCAGCAGCTCTACTTCGCTCAGATATTGAACCCCTCTCTTTGCCATTTTTTCCCTCGGCCTTAAGTCAAAAGGGAAATCTTTTATAGAAGCCATGGAAAACCTCCCCAAAAAAAATCTCCCTTAATTTAACACAAAAAATTTAAATTTCAACTGAGAATGAGCCTTTCGAAAAGCTTGTTTGCGATGTATCCGTTTAAAAAACCTGTCACTAGACCTATTAAAGAAATCACCGGGAAATAAAGGAAAACGCTTAAGGAAGAAGTTAAAAGAGCAGCCACTAATATTTGCCCCAAATTATGAAAAAATGCTCCCCAAAGGCTTATCCCAATAAATGTAATTTTGGGGAAAAAGTAATGATAAAGAAGGAGCATAAAAAAAGTGCTCAAAATGCCACCTCCTAAACTTAAGAAAAATGAAGGATGAAGAAATGTCCCCATGGCTAAAGAAAATATAAGAATTCTTAAAATGACAGCGAGAAACACTAAGCCTTCTGTAAAGTAAAAAAAAAGGAGAAAAGTGGATAAATGGGCCAGTCCAATTTTTGCTCCAGGAATGGGCAGTTGCGGCAAAAAACTATTTTCAAGAAAGGAAAGCACAATTCCTAAAGCTATAAAAAGAGAAAAGAAAGAAAGAGCTTTTCCTGAAGAAAGGGAGTTGAAAGTTTTTTCTTCAATGAACGATTTCGTCAAACTCTCTATTTTCACCTTCTATCTTCACCCTCACCTCATTTGGTATGCAAATGATTTCCTCGCCTCTACTGCTAATCCAGCCTCTCTCCAGACACACTTTTAAAGGGCATTTTGACTTAAGAATTCGAATTTTCCCCTCCTTTACCACTAGTATCATTTCTCCCAAGCTGCCCCTCACTCTCAGCTTTTTTTCACCTTCTAGAGAAATCTTTTTTACTTCTTTGCCCTTCCACATGATTACTGCCTTTCTTCCACCCGGAGAAGTTAACTCTCTAGTTAAAAAAAGAGAGAGAAAAATAAATAAAAAAAGCATCACAAGGGTTATCTTGTCGCCGCGTGACATCGGAAACTAAAGAGAAATGAGACACTTAGTAGGACACTTCTCTACGCATTTCAAACAAGCTGTGCATTTCTCGTAGTCAATAATGGCGAGATTATCAACAAGTTGAATTGCTCCCGATTCACACACCTTAACACAAGCTCCGCAAGCAATGCACCCCACCTTACAGATTTTTCTCACAACTTTTCCTTTATCTATAGAATTGCAGGCATTTGCCAGCTTTGCTTTTTCTGGAATGAGCTCAATTAAGTTTCGCGGACAGGCTTGAAGGCAAAGTCCACACCTTACGCACTTTTCATCATCAAACTTGGGAAGCCCATCCACAATGTAAAGAGCATCAAAAGGACAAGCTCTTTCACAGTTGCCGTAACCTAGGCATCCATAAACGCAAGCTAAATCACCGCCGCTTAATGCCTGAACCAAAGCACAATCTTTTACACCATCATATTCAAAAGTAGACTCCACCACACTTCTGCCCCCACCACACTTAAGAAATGGTTTTGTAGCCTCCTTCGCTTCAACCTTTACCTCTAAAAGCTCACCAATTCTTTCAGCAGCCTCTGCTCCTCCCACACTGCAAGTATCTACAGAAATAATCCCCCTTACTATTGCCTCTGCTGCTGCTTCACACCCTGAGTATCCACAAGCACCGCAGTTCAAACCAGGAAGAATCGCTAGAACTTTTTCTACTCTCGGATCTGTCTCCACATGAAACTTTTTTGAAACTGCAAAGAGGAGGGTTCCCAATACAAGGGATAAAATTCCCATTGTTCCTACTGACTTCAAGATCAAAGCGTAATCCACCAGCTCCTCCTTACAGACCTAACAACCCAGTAAATCCTGCAAAAGCAAGAGACATTAATGCAGCAATGATAAAGACTATAGGAACACCCCTCAGCGATGGCGGTAGAGGAGCAGTTTCCAGTCTTTCCCTAATTCCTGAAAAAATAATGATCGCGAGAGCAAATCCCACTGCCATCCCCACCGCAAAAACCACCGCTTCAAGAAATGAGTAATTGTAATTCAAGTTAAGTTTGAAAAAGCCTGGTTTAACTCCTTCAATAGCTGTAGCTAAAATTGCGCAGTTAGTAGTAATCAGAGGAAGATATATACCCATTGCCTTGTACATAGTGGGAGAACTCTTTTTTAAAACAATTTCTACCAGCTGCACTAAAGCAGCAATAACTAAAATGAAGCTGACAATGTAAAGAAATTCCCCCACCTGAAATGGTTTTAAAAGATAATTCCAGACCACCCAAGAAACCGCCGTGGCTATTGTAAGAACGAAAGCTACTGCTAAGCTCATTCCAATTGAAGTCTCCACTTTCTTGGAAACGCCAAAGAAAGGACAGAGACCGTAAAATCTAACCAAAAGTATATTATAAGCAATAGAAGCTCCGATGAATATAAGGAAAAGTCTATATGCTTCGCTCACTATTTCACCCCCCTGAGCCAGTTAATAAGAACAATGAGGAAGGCAAAGATGAGAAAGGCACCTGGAAACATGATGAATATTCTTGCCGGGTCGTAACTTCCTAAAGAAATAATAGTTTTTTCAAAAAGAACGATTTTTCCTGTTCCTAAAAGCTCTCTTAAAAAACCAGCTAATAAAATGGCAAATGTATATCCAAGACCCATCCCCAAACCGTCAATAATCGATCTAAAAATCCTATTCCGAGAAGCATAGGTTTCTGCTCTTCCAAGAATCAAACAGTTCACTACAATGAGGGGAATCCACACCCCAAGACGCTTATAAGCTGCCCGGAAATAAGCCTGCATAATAAGGTCAGCAATAGTAACGAAAGAAGCGATAACCACAATAAAAATGGGTATTCTCATCTCATTGGGAATGGTGCTCCTAATAAGACTGATTACGAAGTTTGAAAAAATGAGAACAAAAATAACTGCTCCTCCCATAAAGAGAGTGTTTTCAAGCTTTGTAGAGACCGCTAAAGCAGCGCAAAGACCTATCATCATGAAAAGGAGGGGGTTCTCAGTAATTATCCCTTTTTTAAATTCTTCCCACAAAGACCTTTCTTCCAAACCTACCTCCCTTCAAGTTGGGATTTAAAAAACTCCAATGCTTCTCTTACTCCCTCTGTTACTCCTCTAGAAGAAATAGTAGCTCCCATAATAGTATCTATATCTTCTTTTACCTTTAATTTATCCTTTAAAGACTTGTCTACAAATTGGTTTCTGAACCAATCTTTCTCAATTTCTCCTCCTAAACCTGGAGTTTCCAGATGCTCCACAACTTTAATCCCCGCTACTTTCCCGCTTAGGTCAATGCCAATCATAAGATTGATAGGACCACCGAAACCTCTGGGAGAAACTTGAATAGCATATCCTAATAATTTTCCATTCTTCTCTCCCTTATAAACAGCGCCTACATTTCCCTTCTTTTCCACCTTGAATTCCTGAAAATTTTCAGCTTGAGGCAAGGCCTCTTCCACTGCCTCTAGCCGTTCTCTGAGCCTCTCTTCCTCTATCCTTTCTTTAGTAGTTGCATAAGTGAAAGCAAGTCCACCGGAAGCAAGAAGGCATACGATAAAAAGAGTTATAATCCTATTTACGAGCTCCTTTATCATTTCATCACTGCTCCAAATTTCCTCGGCTTAATATAGATATCAATTAAAGGAGTGCAAGCATTCATGAACAAAATTGAATAGGTCACTGCTTCTGGAAAATTAGAGTAAAAGCGAATTAAAACAGTAACAAGTCCGCAGCCAATCCCAAAAATAAGCCTTCCCGTGCCGGTAATTGGAGTAGTCACATAATCAGTGGCCATATAGAAAGCGCCGAAGAGCATTCCTCCTGCTAAAACATAAAAAACAGGGTCTCCGCCAAAAAGCCAAGAAAGAAGAAAGGTGGTTCCAATGTAACCGGCTGGAATCTTCCAATCAATTATTCTCATGACAATGAGAAAAAGACCGCCTAAAGTTATTAAAAGAGCAGAGACCTCGCCCATAGAACCGTAAGGATTAGCAAAAAGAAGGGGTTTATAAAACTGCGAAAGATCTACATCCATTAAACCTGCTCGAAGTTGCTTGGCAACAAAAAGAGGAGTAGCCCCCGAAACGGCATCGACTTTCACCGTCTTATACCAATCACTGGTAAGATGATTTGCCCAAGACATCAATAAAAACGCTCTCCCCACCAGAGCAGGATTAAAAATGTTAAAACCTAGTCCACCAAAAACTTGCTTACCAAGCCCAATTGCTACTATCCCTCCAATGATGGGAATCCAAAAAGGAACTTTGGGGGGAAGACAAAGAGCAAGAAGAAGCCCAGTAAGAACTGCACTATAGTCATCAATAGTAGGAGGAAGACCCCTTATTTTTTGAATTACCGCCTCCGTAACAACTGAAGAAATTATACAGAGAAGGATTGTCTGAATAGCGAAAATACCAAACATGGCTACTGCTTCAACAGTAACCGGAAGAAGAGCAAGAATCACTAAAAGCATTATGCGAGAAACATCTTCAGGTCCTCTTAAATGGGGAGGAGCTGAAACTATAAACCTGCTTAGCTTCTCCTCTTTTTTCTTTTCCCCTTCTTTCCTCCTTTCCTCACTCATTTCTTCTTTTTCTTTTCCTCCAGAATCTTTGCCTTGGTAAATTTGATTAACTGAACAAGGGGACGCCGAGAAGGACAAACGTAACCGCAGCTACCGCACTCAATACAATCTAAAGCACCATATTCTTCAGCATCTTCAAACATCCCCAGATAACCATAGCTAGCAATAGTATTGGGAACAAGATTGACTGGGCAAATCTGCACACACTTTCCACAGCGAATGCAGTAAAGTGGATGATTGGTAGGAATTACCATCTCTCGAGTTAAGCAAGTGAGCCCTGAAGTTCCTTTAACTACTGGTATCTCCAACCTACTCTGGGCAAATCCTGTCATTGGACCGCCAAAAACTACTTTCCCCACATCCTCAGTTAATCCTCCACAATAACCAATAAGCTCGCTGGCTAATGTCCCTATACTCACCCTCAAATTCAGAGGATTTTTTACGCCAGGGCCACTTACAGTCATTACTCTCTCAATTAAAACTTTGCCTTTCCTCACTGCTTCGCTTATAGCCACAGTTGTGTGCACATTCTGCACATATGCACCCACCTCAAAAGGCAATCCACCGGAAGGGACTTCTCTCCTCAAAATAGCTTTAATAAGATGCTTTTCAGAACCCTGCGGATACTTTGTCTCCAAAGGAATAACCTCAATATCGCTTTCTCCTTTTACCTTTTCTGAAAGTATCCTTATCGCTTCAGGCTTGTTGGTCTCAATGCCAATAAATCCCTTTTTTGCTGAGAGAGTCATCATAATCAATTTCAAACCATCTAACATGAAATCAGGTTTTTCGACCATTAATCGAAAGTCATTATTCAAAAAGGGTTCACACTCACAGCCATTAATAATGACTGTGTCAATGGGTTTATCCGGAGGTGGCGATAATTTGACATGAGTGGGAAAGGCAGCCCCACCCAATCCCACAATACCTGCTTCTCTCACAATTTTTTTAACATCATCAGGAGTAGGGTCTTCAGGAACTTCGAGACATATTTCTTCTCCCTCTCCTTCCTCTTCTCTTTCAATGACTATCGAAGGAATCTTCGTCCCTAAGAAGGAGAGATGAGGCTCTATTGATTTAACCTTTCCAGAAATAGAAGCGTGAACGGGAGAAGAAACGAAAGCTTCCGAATCCCCTATCTTTTGTCCTTTCTTAACACTCTCCCCTACTTTAACTTTAGGTTCACAAGGAGCACCAATATGCTGAGAAAGTGGAATCACAACCTTTGTAGGAGATGGAAGGTCTTCTATTGCCTTATCCCTTGTAAACTCCTTATATTCAGGCGGATGAACTCCCCCTGGAAAAGTTTTTGCCACTTACCCTCCTAACTTTGCAACAAAATTTAACTTTCTCAACAAATGTTGTCAAGAATCAGAAACCTCTGGGAAAAAAAGAGAAATTTCTCTTGATGCCGTTTCCTTTGAATCCGAACCGTGAACGATGTTCTCCTCGATAAAAAGAGCAAAATCTCCTCTAATAGTTCCTGGTTGAGCTTCCTGAGGGTCTGTAGCCCCCATCACCTTTCTCACCACATTTATAGCCCCAGTCCCTTCCAGAACCATCATTACCACAGGACCAGATGTGACATAATTCACTAGAGGTTCAAAAAAAGATTTTCCCTTGTGTACAGCGTAAAGCTTTTCAGCCTCCTCTCGTTTCAAGTGGACTAATTTTAAAGCTAAAATTGAAAGCCCAATCCTTTCAAATCTGGAAATGACTTCTCCTACTAAACCTTTTCTCACCCCATCCGGTTTAATCATCACAAAAGTTCTCTCCACATCTCCTCCTTAAAACGGTCTAAACTTTAGGAATATAAAAATACTAGTTCAAAAAATTCTCCGCAAGCGGTTAAAAAATTTAAAGAGTGGTCTGACAGTAAGGGCAAACGGACCAGTCCAATTTAAGGGGTTTTCCGCATGTAGAACAAACTTTTTTCAGCTTTTTAAAACAATACGGGCAGACGAGAAACTCACTTTCAATAGGTCGGAGACAGGAAGGACAAACAATAGCTTCTTTCCGCAGAAGGAGCTCCTTAGCCTTAATTTCAAGCTCTCTCTCCCTTGCATCTTCAAGATATTCAGGGGGCCTTAAAATAAGATAAACCAGAAAGCCAGGGAAGCTAAAAAGCAGAGTGAAAAGAGCCCAAAAAATGGGAAGGCTTCCTCTTTTCTTGGCATCTCGATAGGTCCAGTAAGCCAAAGAAACCCAGAGAACAACTATAAAATAAAGAAAAACCTTCATAGTTAACATAAAGAGTGGCGAGGTAAAAAAATTATAAATGGTTTTAAAAATATCCATCTTCTTTCACTCCCTTAAACTGCTAATAAGCTTTTCCAGTTTCTCTTTTTCCTCCAAGAGGGCTTTAAATTTCTTTTTTTCCTTTTCCACAATGGAAGAAGGCGCTCTTTTCAGGAAGTCTCCATTGCTAACTTTCCTTTGAGTCTTTTTCATCTCTTCATTAATCTGACTCAACTTTTTGGATAAGCGCTCCTTCTCACGCTCAAAGTCAATAACATCGCCTAAGGGAATGTAGATTTCAACTCCCTCCTCTACTGAGAGTGCAGAGTTAGGCAACTTTTTAACTCTCTTGTCCACTTTTTTTACATTAGCTCTTGCCAAAAAGGAAATGTAATATGAATATTCCTTCAACAAAGCTTCCCTTTCTCCATCAGGAGTTTTTAAATAAACGTCTACCTTTTTAGAAAGAGGGATGGAAAGCGAAGACTTAATCGATCTTACCCCTCTTACCACTGCTTTTATTACCTCCATTTTTTTCTCTACCCTCTCATTAACCCACTCCTTTTCTCCCTCAGGATATGGAGAAATCATAATGCTTTCTCCTTCGTGGGGCAAAAGTTGCCAAATTTCTTCTGTTATAAAGGGCATAATGGGATGAAGAAGTCTTAAAAATCCATTAAGAATATGGGTAAGAATCAACTGAACTCTTTTTCTTTCCTGCTCACTCCCGTGGTAAAGCGATATCTTAGAAATTTCAATATACCAGTCACAAAAATCGTCCCAGAAAAATGAGTAAAGTTCCTGAGCAGCTTGGCTGAAGTTATAACTTTCGAAAGAGGCAGTCACTTTCTTTATTAAAGAATTATACCTGCTCATGATGTACTCATCAGCCAAGGAAAAGTTATCAGAGGGCTCTTCCCCTTCAAATCCCCCCAAGTTCATTAAAATGAAGCGAGAGGCATTCCAAATTTTATTACAGAAATCTCGATATCCTGCAATTCTTTCTTCAGAAAGATAAATATCCCTTCCAGGAACAGCCAAAATAGTTAAAGTGAATCTCAAAGCGTCGGCTCCGAACTCGTTAATCATGAGAAGAGGGTCAATCACGTTTCCCCTTGACTTACTCATTTTCTGCCCGTGGATGTCTCTTACCAGTGTGTGAATGTAAACATTCTCAAAAGGAATTTCTTTCATAAAGTGCAATCCCATCATTATCATCCGAGCTACCCAGAAAAAAATAATGTCATGAGCAGTCACTAAAAGATTGGTGGGGTAAAAATATTTCAAATCCTCTGTTTCATCTGGCCAACCCAGAGTAGCGAAAGGCCAAAGGGCAGAAGAAAACCAGGTATCCAGAACACCCTCATCCTGACATAAGTTTTCACTCCCACAGGACTCGCATTTTCCAGGAGAATCCTCAAAAACATTTTCCTTTCCGCAGTTCTCACAGTAATAAACAGGTATTTGATGCCCCCACCATATCTGGCGAGAAATACACCAGTCCCGTATATTTTCCATCCAATCAAAGTAAACTTTTTCCCATTTTTGAGGAAAAAATCTCACTTTCCCCTTTTTAACCACGTCGATAGCAAGCTCAGCTAGTGGTTTCATTTTTATAAACCACTGACGTGAAAGTTGAGGCTCTACAACTGTATCGCATCGATAACAGTGACCTAAAACTAACTCGTAGTCTTCCACTTTCTCTAAAAGACCCTCTTTTTCCAAATCAGCAATAACAGCTTCTCTAGCTTCAAACCTGTCTAAGCCTTCGTAACTGCCACCCTCCTCATTAACTACTCCCCTGTCAGTGAAGATATTTACAAAAGGCAGTTTGTGCTCTAAAGCAATTTCAAAGTCCACAAAATCGTGAGCTGGAGTAACTTTCACCGCACCTGTGCCAAAATCCATATCCACTCTCTCGTCAGTAATAATGGGAATTTCTCTTTTAAGAGGAGGTAAAATTGCTTTCTTGCCAATTAAATGCTTATATCTTGAATCTTGAGGATTTACAGCTACTGCGGTATCTCCAAGCATAGTTTCGGGACGAGTGGTAGCCACAGAAATGTAACCCTCTTCTCCCCTTAAAGGATAGCGAATATACCACAGTTTTCCCTTTACCTCTTTCTTCTCTACTTCTAAATCCGAAAGGGCGGTTTCGCAACGAGGACACCAGTTTATGACATAATTTCCCTGATAAATTAATCCTTCGCGGTAAAGCTGGACGAAAACTTTTCTTACCGCTTTTTGGTAATTTTCGTCCATGGTGAAGCGTTCTCTTTCCCAGTCGCAGGAGCATCCCAGTTTTTTCAACTGATTTATGATGGTGGAACCGTACTTCTCCTTCCACTTCCAAACTCTTTCTAAAAATTTTTCTCTTCCCAAGTCCCACCGGGTTAAACCTTCCTCAGAAAGAACCTTTTCCACCACATTCTGCGTAGCTATACCTGCATGGTCGGTTCCTGGAAGCCAGAGACAGACGTATCCCTGCATCCTCCGATAGCGGGTGAAGATGTCCTGCAAAGTGTTGTTCAAGGCATGCCCCATATGAAGAGAACCGGTGACATTGGGAGGTGGAATGACCATAGAAAAACGCTTTTTATTCACATCAACAACTGCGTGAAAGTAGCTCTTTTCCTCCCAGAAGCTAAACCACTTTTCCTCACACTTCTTATGACTATAAACCTTCTCCAAGTTCACACCGGACACCGATTACAAAAAATCCCCTTGGTTTATTTGGGGTATAGATTATACAATAAGGAAAGGCTTAAAGAGAAACTATTCCCTTTTCCTCACTGATAAGAGTGGGTAGAGCCTCTTCTTCAATTACTTCCTTTGTGACCACACACTTCTTAATCCCAGAAAGAGAGGGAATCTCATACATAATAGGAAGAAGGGCTTCTTCAAGAACCGCCCTCAAGCCCCTCGCTCCACTTGCCCTTAAAAGTGCTTTGCTGGCAATGGCTTTCAGAGCTTCGTCAGTGAAAACAAGCTCCACACTATCATACTCAAATATCTTTTGATACTGTTTGGTAAGGGAGTTCTTGGGCTCAGTAAGTATCTTCACCAAGTCTTCTTCTGTCAGGTTGTCGATAGCGGTAACGACAGGGAGTCTCCCCACAAATTCAGGAATCATACCAAATTTTATTAAGTCTTCTGGAAGAACCTGTGAAAGTATCTCGCCTAATGGTTTTTCCTCTCTCTTTCTCACATCTGCTTCGAAGCCTAATCCTCTTTTCCCTATTCTTCTTTCCACAATCTTTTCTAAGCCCACAAAAGCTCCACCGCATATGAACAGGATGTTCTCTGTATTTATCTGGATGAACTCCTGATGAGGATGTTTTCTTCCTCCCTGGGGCGGAACATTTGCCACCGTGCCTTCAAGAATCTTAAGAAGTGCTTGCTGCACGCCTTCACCGGAAACATCCCGTGTAATTGAGGGGCTTTCAGACTTTCGAGCAATTTTATCTACTTCATCTATATAAACGATGCCCATTTCTGCTTTTTTTATATCGAAGTCTGCTGCTTGAATAAGCCTTAAAAGAACATTTTCAACATCTTCACCTACATAGCCTGCTTCAGTGAGAGAAGTTGCATCTGCTATAGCAAAGGGAACATTCAAAAACCTAGCTAATGTTTGAGCAAGAAGTGTTTTTCCGCAACCCGTGGGTCCAATGAGTAAAATGTTGCTTTTCTGGAGCTCAACATCATCTGTCTTCTTTCTCTTGTAAACTCTCTTATAGTGGTTGTAAACAGCAACAGCCAGTGTTTTCTTTGCTCTTTCCTGACCAATTACATACTGATCCAAAAAGTCATAAATTTCTCTAGGACGAGGAAGTTCCTCAAGTCTAACTTCCGTCTCAACAGCCAGTTCTTCTTCCAGAATCTCATTACAGAGGTCAACGCACTCATCGCAAATGTAAACGCCTGGGCCGGCGATGAGCTTCCTCACCTGCCTCTGAGGCTTACCGCAAAAAGAACATTTCAAATGCTCTGATTCGCTAAACCTTGCCATTTTTACTTCCTCTTAGTAACTATTTCGTCAAGGATACCATATTTTTTAGCCTCTTCTGCAGTCATGATAAAATCTCTATCGGTATCTTGAGAAACTTTCTTTATATCCTGTCCAGTATGCTTAGCTAAAATCTCCTCTAAAAGTCTGCGCAGACGCATAATCTCTTTTGCTTGAATATCTATGTCTACCGCCTGTCCTGAAACCCCTCCGTGAGGCTGATGAATGAGAACTCGGGAGTGAGGAAGGCCATATCTCTTCCCCTTCGCCCCTGCAGCTAATAGAACTGCTGCTCCGCTAGCAGCTTGTCCTACACAGATCGTGACCACATCTGGCTTTATGTACTGCATGGTATCGTAAATAGCGAGAGTAGCATGAATGAGCCCACCTGGAGAATTGATATAAAGATAAATATCCTTCTCTGGGTCTTCAGATTCCAGATGAAGGAGTTGAGCAATGACAAGATTTGCTACATGGTCATTTATCTCTTCTCCCAGAAAGACGATTCTTTCAGAGAGGAGACGCGAATAAATATCATATGACCTTTCACCTTTATTTGTCTGCTCTACAACTATAGGCACTAATGGCACTAACCAGAACCTCCTTCTACTACTTTAGCACTATCGACAATAAAATCTAAACACTTTTTTAAAAGAATATCATATTTGAATAGCTCATAGTGACCCCTTTCCCGAATTTCTTTTTCCAAACTTTCCTTTACTCTCCCTGTCTTCTTTGCCAACTTGCCGATCTCCTCATCAACTTCTTCCTCCGAAACAGAGATGTCTTCCTCCTCTGCAATTGCTTCTAAAACGAGTTCGTTCCTCAGCCTTATTTCAGCTTCAGGTTGCAGTTCTTTTCTTAAATCCTCCATGCTTTTCTTTGCTGCTTCTAGATACTGATGAATGGAGTAACCCTGCAAACCCAGCTGATAAGAAAAGTCCATAAGAACTTCGTCAATCTCCTTTTGAATAAGAATTTCAGGCAGTTCTACATCCGCAGCTTCGACTACTTTTTTCAAAACCTCCCGTCGAACTATCCCTTTAGCCTCTTTCTCCTTTACCCCTTCTAACCTTTCCTGAATAATTTTCTTTAAATCATCCAGTGTGTCGAAAGCCCCAACTTGTTTAGCAAAGTCATCGTTCAACTCAGGAAGCTCTTTTTCTTTAACTTCCTTTACAATCACTTTGAATTTTACTTTCTTCCCCGCAACTTCATTTGCAGGATAATTTGGAGGAAAACTTACCTCAAATTCCCTGACCTCTCCCACATTTGCTCCGAGAAGATTGTTCTCAAACTCTTGAATAAACTTCCCGCCACCAATCTCAACCATAAAGTCATTTGCACTAGCAGATTGGAGCTGCTGCCCTCCATAGAAACCCTGAAAAGAGATGACTACAAAATCACCTTCTTGAACTGGTCTTCCTTTTACCACTTTTAGCTTAGCAAATCTATCTCGTAAGCTTTCAAGATGCTTTTCCACCTCCTCCTCAGTTACTTTCACTGAAGGCTTCACAACCTCCACCCCTTTGTACTCCTTTAAACCTACTTTTGGTTTCACTTCCACCTCCGCTTCAAAAAAAAGCCCTCTTTCTTCCTCGAAATCCTTAACATCGAATTGAGGAGGGGCAATAGGTTTTAGGCCGAGAATTTCAACGGCCTTTGAATAAAAAAATGGTAAAATGTCCTTCAACGCCTCCTGAGTTACCACTTCCTTCCCAAGACGGCTTTTCAACACCTCAGGAGGAGCCTTTCCTTTCCGAAACCCAGGCACTAATATCTGCGAAGCCAGTCGTTTGTAAGTCTTCTTGATTTCCTTTTTTACCTCTTCATTCTCTGCCTGAATGCTTATCCACACTTTATTTTTCTCTTCCCTTGCGACTTCTGCCTTCATGAAACTCCTTTTCTAAAAGTTGTGGTGCGAGAGGCGGGATTTGAACCCGCAAGCCCTGTGGGGCACTGGATCCTAAGTCCAGCGCGTCTGCCAATTCCGCCACTCTCGCTTCTTTCCCCACCTTGTATTTTGTTAATTTCAATTTTATTACTTTTAAATCTGGTGGGTCGTGCAGGAGTCGAACCTGCGACCTTGGGATTAAGAGTCCCCTGCTCTACCGAACTGAGCTAACGACCCACACAAAGCTAAAATATTTTAAAGTTTCTGTTAAAGATTCTGCAACTGCCAACAGCCAACTCCCCAGACCCCTCGGTCGCAGATTCAACTATTTTAAAGAGCCAAACTTTTTCCAATTTCCACAGCCAAAAGCCAACCAACAAAATGGCGCGCTCGGCAGGACTCGAACCTGCAACCCTCGGATTAGAAGTCCGATGCTCTATCCTGTTGAGCTACGAGCGCGTTTCAAGCTGTTAGCTGCGAGCTTTTGGTTTCTAACTTTCACTACCTCTTCTTCAGCTTTAAGCCAAACGCCCACTGCCACTTGCTAAAACCATTGGGGTGACCGAGGGGACTTGAACCCCCAACAACTGGATCCACAGTCCAGTGCTCTAACCAGTTGAGCTACGGTCACCACACTCCACTTTACATTATAAATTATAAACTACTATTTTTTAATTGATTCCTTTTAGCTTTTAACTATTGGTTTTAAAGGCTCCTTGCCACTACCAATAGCCCATCCCACAGCCATTAGCTAACTATTCCCCAAAGAATGGCTTACTAACCGAAGGTTGAGCGAAGAATGGCGCGCCTGGAGGGATTCGAACCCCCGACCTACGGATTCGAAGTCCGTCGCTCTATCCTTCTGAGCTACAGGCGCACTCATCTAGAGTATAAAAAAGCAAAAGCTTTGCTCCACTTCTGCCCGAGCTTCACTTTTAGCTTCAGCCAGACTTTTCTTTTCAAAGAGCACTCAACAACAAAAAATGGAGCGGGAAACGGGACTCGAACCCGCGACCCTCAGCTTGGAAGGCTGATGCTCTACCACCTGAGCTATTCCCGCTCACTTAAAGCTTTATAAATATATTTTAACATTTTTAACCAGTCAATCAGCTCTTAGAAAGATGTTGAAGATTTCCAGAGAAAGCAAGAAAATGAGATATTATTACTATTAGTACATAGAGGAAAGAAATGCATTTTGAAGCAGGTTTAAAAAAAGACATCCTGACTATTTTGGGCTTATTGATTTTGACTTCCTTTCTTGTATATGAAGCTTTACTTTTTTACCGAGCTAAACAACCTGCCAAGTTAATTGTCACACCTGAATTGGCGCGTCTAAACATTGGCAAAAGCATTAAACTTAAAGTAACAGTTTTGAATTACAAAAGTGAAAAGATAAGTTCTAAAGTTAAGTTTAAATCAACTAATGAGGATGTGCTCAAAGTTGACTCTTCGGGTGTAGTAAAAGCAGTGGCGGAAGGAAGCGCCAGGCTTAGAATTTACAGCGGCAAAGTTATGAAGGAATATATGATAATAGTAAGTCCACCATTTGAAGTGAGAGGCTTGATTAACACACCTCAAACAAATGGGGTGATAGTTTTTGAAGTAACTAAATTTTTCTATGATGAAGAAGAAAACGTGGCCGATGTTCTGGTCTGGATTAGAAATGTGAAGGTAGAATCCTACGAAGTGAAGCCAGACCAGATTTATCTTCTCGACAATAAAAATATAGTTTACACGTTTTCAGAAGAGATTACTAAAAAGCGCGCCAATGCCTTTCAAAGAAAAAAGATTTCGTTTGGCGAACATTATGCGGGCTTGCTCTCTTTCAAACTGAAAAAAGGAAGAAAGCCTGTAGAGGTAAAATTTGATGACGGAATTAACTACCCTATTCTCATACTTCTGGAGAAAAAAACATCCACCTCCCTGCTCAACATCAATTTCCCATCTCATCAGCCACTAGTTTCCACCTTTACCTCAAAACATAAATTTCTCATCTTTAATTAAAAAATAGTTTATGCCAAGCATTTTGGCAGGAATCTATAGATTAGCTTTTGCAGCCCACAAATGAATCTTAATCAACAAAAGAGTAATTAGAACAAAAGACGGTTATTAAGTGCGTCTAAGATATTCTTAATCACTTCCCAAGTTTCCTTAGCAGTATCTTCAATAACTTCAGGACTAAAGTAGGCTTCAATCTGATTTAATAAATTATCCACCGTTATAGTAGTTGAATCTCCATTAATACTCACCACAATTGACCAACCTTCGATTGAGACTAAATCAACCTCTGTATCCACACCAAGATTGGAAGAGGTGATATTTAGCCACGAAGCTAGAAGTTGTGCTTCCGCTTTGTGAAACATCGTTGTCTTCTTACCAAAAGATAAGAAAGGGCGAACATCACTTACAGTAAGGTCAGCAAAAAGTCCTGAAGAAAGCTTTGCCAAATTAAGCAAGTTCTGCATTTCCTCTTCACTATAGTGATTCTTCCAGTTCTTCCAGTAACCGATAGAGTGAGGAACAGTTCCAGTTGACCAGCTAGCTGGATAAACTGTAAAGTTAACCACGGTTTCAGTGCCTTCATAAACAGGAGAAAACTTTGTCACACCATCATGAGTTTTATAATTTTCAGGGAGAATCATCCCCACTGTGTACTCAGTCCCAGAGAATAGCCCTGTATTATTGGGAATGAGAGTGTAGAAGTAGAAGTAGCCATTACTATCTGTATAGGTTGTCCGGCTCGTTTCTAGGAGAGTTATTGCGACATTTCCATAAGGTTCCTTTGTGTACTCGTCAGTCACCCTTCCATATATCCAACCATACTCGATATTGCCGAAGTTCTGATTTTCTCTCTCCTCTCCTGCATTTAGGTAAAAGGGTGCTGGAAAAGTGGTTTCATGCCAACCAGGTTCTATTACTCTTCCCTCATGAGTAGTTTGAAGTGAGGGTAAAACTTCTTCTACTGTGTAATCACCGGGCAAGAGGCCAGCAAACTCATAGTATCCATTTCCATCTGTAGTGGCTGTAACTTCCACTGTTTCTCCACTTATATTCGTTCCCCTTAGAATTATCTCTCTTCCCGAAATAGGTCTCTCAGTTGAATCCCAAACGCCATTGGCGTTTGAATCTCTAAATGCGTATCCAGAAATCAAACCAAGATTACTTCGAACAAGAAACTCACATGCTCGCTCGCTTCTTACTCCATCTTTTAAAACAGCTTTCAAAATATGCATTCCAGATTCAACTTGAGGTAGGGTATAAGTTAAGCTCTTGAAGCCTTGAGCTGAAACAGTTTCACTCGTGATCAGCTCATCATCAAGATAGAGCTCTAAATAACCATTTCCTTTACCGAAAATACTGACTTCTGCAGTTACTACCTCTTCTGGGCTAGGATAATCAATGCAATCAGTGGAAAGAGAGACGAGCGTAAGAGCATTGATATCAAAGTTCTCTTCTCCTGCTCCAATTAAAATATCTGTTTCCTTTTCGTAAATTCCATAAACCAACCTGTGCATTCCACTTTGAGTTGTTTCAAAGTTTCCCTTTAGAGAAATTAAGTTCTCACCCTGATTTAAACTTCTTTCTTCCTCAAAAACCTTCTCCCAGTTATCCAGCGGATCATAAACCCAACCCCTTAAAATAACGTTCAAATCCTGGCTGAGCTCAACTTTAAGATTAAGCTTAAAGTTATCTACCGGATTGAAGGAACTTTTATCTAGCTTCGCTTCTAAAACCCTTGCTCTCATTCCATCTACATCAAAGTAAGCTGTACCAGAATATGAGCCTAAAGAATAATCCAGAGTGTAAGTGCCACTTTTAAGCTTAGGAGCCAAATTAAAGGAAAATGAGGTGGTTTCTGTGATGCTTGAAATATAAATTTCTTTTATGAAATCATTTCCTATAACTGTTAAAGTTCCTTCCTCACTTGATTCCACCGTAACTCTCACCACTTCACCTGGCTGGTAAAGCTGTTTATTAGTATACAATGTAACACCTTCCTGCCTTGCCCGTAAGTACAAAGTATTTAAGTAAATGGCTCGCCCGCTTTTTGCATAAATACCATAGTTTACTAGCCTTTCACCCTTCTCAGTAACAGGCAACTCTAAGGTTAAACTGCTATTCCCTACCAAAGCAAATTCCTTTTCAACTTCATATCCATTAGTTTTAGCTCTAGCTACAAGATTGTAAGAGGAAGAAGTACTTTCATTTTGAATGTTTAAAGTAAGGTAAGCGGTATCTCCAACTTCATAGATTTCTTTATCAAGAGAGGCATCTACTGAAACCTTTATGCCCTGAAGGCCATATTTAAATTCGGTTGCCTCTCCATTCAGATACACAGTTGCGGGATAAGCTTTCTCCTCCAAATCATCTGGAAGCACAACTGAAAAGGAAACCTCAGTAGTCTCTCCCGCTTTGAGATAGAACTCTTTTTCACCAGCAAAAAGACCAGGAATATCGAGAGCAAGTCTTGCTTTTCCTTCAAGGTTTCCTTCGTTTTTCAAGGTAAAGTTAAAGTTTTCTTCTTCACCGAGAGTAAAGGTGATATCAGAAGGTATTGAGAGAAGCTTAAACGAAGGAGCCTTAACTTCAATCTCAAATGTTTTTTCAGCTAAAACTTTTCCATCCAGGTTTTTTGCTAAAAGCCTTGCTTGATAAGTGCCCGGACTCGCGGCTTCTGTATTGAGAATAAACCACGCTCTACCAGATTCACTCGCTTTAACAGAAAGAGTTGTTTCCCTTTCAAAGAAGTTTGTTTCAATTTCAAGTGTTCCAGAAAAATCATTATAACCTTCATTTTTCACTCCCGCCCAAATAGCTATTTTTCCCTCAAGAACATCAGGAAAAGAAGTTGTCTCAGAAGTTACAACCAGAGGAGTAAGAGAGAGCTTGTCTTTCCCACGCACTTTAAAAGAAACTTCCTTTGATTCAAAAGGTGTTGAGACTTTTAAGGTATAATCGCCTGAGGAGAGATTGAAGTAAAAAGCTTCATCTTTTCTTTCGCCGGGCTTTAAGAAAAATCTCTGGGAAATAATTTCACCGCCTAAAGTGGCTGTTAAGTCAAAGGTGCTTTCAAGCACTCCCTTGTTTTCTAAAGAGTAAGGCACTTTAATTTCACCTTGAGGATAGATGTCTTGAACATCAAGGGTAAGATTTACCTTTTCTCCCATTTGGATAGGTCTTTCAAAGTTTTGAACTAAATCTCCCGATATATCGAGTGTCAAAGTAGTATCTTCGGTAAGAGTTAGAGTTTTTCTATAAAGTCTTTGCTCTCCTGCTGGAACACTTATATCAACCTCTTCGCTTACTGCGCCAGAGGAAAGATTAACTCTTAAGTTCGCGTCTACTTTCCCTATATTTACTAAAAGTAAATCTACGTTAAATGGCTCTTTACCCACAACTTGAGGAAGAGTGAGCTCTGCTTTCACTTGTGGGGGAAAGACTTCTCTCTCCTCAAAGATATCGACACCTTTAAAGCTACCTTTTAAGATAAAATTGCTTTGAGCTAAAAAGCTTACCGAAGTGAGGTATGTTTCGCCTGGGGGAAGTGTGAGAGGAGTATTTAACAAAACTTCTTCATCCCGATAGAGAGTAAGAGGCTCATCGGTTACGGTCGTATTGGAGTTGTTTTTAACCTCAACTGAAACAGTAACGAGGTCCCCGACTTTATACACTTTCTTATCAGGGATTAAGGTAAAGATTATCTTTCCTTCAAATACATAAAAAGGATAAACGCTTTGAGCTACCTCCTGGCTTGAAGAAGAGGTGAGGGTTCCCAAAAGATAATACTTGCCAGGCTTTAACATTCCTATAGCCTCAATAAAGCTTGTAGTTTCACTCGTCTCTAAACTAACTGCTTTATCTTTCTCCCAGACTACTCCAAAAGACCTTTGAGTAAACTTTTGGAGGCGGTGATTGCCTGCATCAGCAATGAAAATATTGCCCCACCTATCTACCCCAACTCTAAAACGCCCTGAAAAACTTCCCTCCCCACTTCCGTAACTTCCAAATTGAGCTACCAGATTTCCTTCTGCATCGAATTTCTTAACATACGTTTTCCAAGTAAACCAACTCTCGGTTGTGTACACATTGCCCTCTGCGTCAACTGCTACACTCCAAGGGTGGTCAAGGCCTATAAACTCCTTTATGAATTCCCCTTCGCTACTATATTTAACTATTCGTCCATTGTAGTGGTCACAAATGTACACATTTCCTAGAACGTCAATCTCGATATCGTAAGGAACGTTCAAATCTCCACCAAAAGTTTCAATGTAGTTACCATACTTATCATATTTTCGAATTATGTCAGCGGATGAAGCTAAAGAATAGCTTGTTCCCACATAAAAATTGCCTTCACCATCAACTGCGATTGAATTTGTCCAGTAGTACTGGGGATAGGAAGGTTTGGAAAGAGATATATTCTCAAGGAGCTTCCCTGCAGTATCGAATTTCTGCACCTGCCAATCGCGCAAGACATAGACATTACCTTCATAATCAAGAGCAAAATCAGTAAGTGGGGGCTCAATTTTCCAGCCGTTCAAGAAATTTCCACTTGTATCAAACTGCTTTATTTCAAGTGATGATGTATCAGCAACCACCACATTCCCATCTTTACCCACAGCTATCCTTTCTGGAGAGGTAAATCCGTAAGGGAAAGTGCCTAAGAATAATTTGCTCTGATAAGTACCTGATGAGGTGAAAATGTAAAGGTAGGGTTTTGAAAAGAGGTAGACATTCCCGCTTTCATCAACTTCAATTCCTTTTCCTCTCACTTCTTTTCTCTCCGCTACCGCTTCCCACCTTCCAAGAAAATCTCCATTTTTGTTACATTTCCAGATGTACCGATAGAAATCACCTGATGAGTCAACGTAAAGGATTCCTTGAGTGTCATCAAGAGAGAGATGATAAGAGGTGTAATAATTTAAGAAGGTGCTGTCTAGGTTTGGCAGCCAAGAAGCTATGAAGTTGCCATCCGCGTCAAACTTTTGAATGCGGTGTTTTTGGTCTAACGTATAAACATTCCCACTTGAATCTACTACCAAGTCTTTAAGATTTAAAAACTCTCCTTGGGCTGCCCCTTCAGTTCCCCAGGAAAAGAGGAAGTTTCCATTTTCGTCAAAAACAGAAATGCGGCTGTTTTCCTTATCAGCCACGTAAACTCGGTTATTGCTTCCCACCGCTATTGCTACTGGATTATTAAGCTTTCCTTCCTCGGTTCCATATCCTCCAAAGGAAAGAATAAAGTTACCCTCTGCATTAAATTTTATAACTTCATTTCTGCCTGCATCGCTAACGTAAATAAACCCTTGGGAGTCATAAGCTATTCCAGTAGGGCTTTGAACTAAGCTATCGTCTGGTGCACCTGGATTTGCCCACCTTTTTATGGGAGTTCCAAGAGGTGAATACTTTTTCACCTGACCCAACGCGTCAACAAGTAAGATTCTTCCTTCCAAATCGAAGATAAAATCTTTCAAATTTGGAAGCTCATCATAGCTTCCCCAGGCTTTTTCAAAAGTGATTTCAGAAGGATGAGTGCTTAAAACCTTTAAATTCAAGTTTCCTTCAAATGGGCTCTCGAGATTAGAGAGAGAAACATTCGCTGTGGCAGTTTCTTCAGGAGAATAAATCTCTTTTGAAGAAGCAAGGGAAAGGTTTGCTTGAAGCCCTTTAATAGTTAAAGGCATAAAAAAGGTCTGAACTTCTCCTGTTTTCCCCAAAGTCGCTTTTAAAAACAAAAGATAGGTATCACTTACAAGTCCTGCGGGAAGAGAAAGAGAAACTTCTGTTGCCTCGCCAGCTTTTAGCTTCCCTGCTAAAGTCTCCTTTAAAAATTCCTCCGTTTTTAAGTCTTCTAACCTCACTTCTGCTGTGTAGGTGGTGTCAACTCCGCCCTCATTTGAAAGAGTAAAGCTCAGATTCCCAGGGGAAAGAAAAACCTCTTGAGATAAAGAAAGAGAGAGTTTCGGTTTAGGGATAGAAAAGGAAAAGCGAGCAAAGGAAGAGCCGCTTGAAATTACAAATCTCGCGCTTCCTTCATACTGCGCAGAAGGAAGGTCCTCTGAAAGAGAAATAGAGTAAGGAAAGGTTGTGCTCTCTCTTGGATTTAAAGAAAGAGTTTTAGAATCAGAGACGCTGAAAGTGGGAATTGAGATTTCATAATTAGCATTGGTAAAGATAAATCTCCCCGTATTTTTGACTTCGATATTTAAATTAACTTTGTCTCTTATGCGGTAAAATGGTTTGTCAAAGTGGGAGTTTATCTCCACTCCACAAGGAACTGAAACCTCATTTGCCCGCAAGCCATCAGGAAAGATTAGCTTATAAGAAATTTTATATTCACCAAATTCAAGCTGGGAAGGAAGAGGAAGATTAAACGCTATTAACTTTTCCTCTCCTCTCGCCACGCTGAAACTCCTTTCCTCACTTGCCACTAAATTTCCTTGAGGACTTATAAAACTAACAGAAAGCGTGGTTAAGTCACTATCTTGAAAGCCCTCGTTTTTAATCTTAAATATAACTTCGTTGCTATTTCCTAAAAAGTCAGGTACTTGCGGAGTTATTGAAAGAATGGTTTTAGCTACCTCAAAAGTTGTTGCTCCAAATCCAACTTTTTCTCCATTTGAAGTTACTTCAGCTAAGGCTAAAGCCATTCCGCCCTTCGCCTGGCTAGGAATGAAAAATTCAACTGTTTGAGTGGTGGATTCCCTAGCTTGGAGATTTAATTCAACTAGTTTTTCAAAAACTGGAGCATTAGCTGAATCTAAAATGGTTAACTTCACACTTGCTGGATAGGGAACGTTTTTCAAGTTCTTTAGATTCACTTTAAGTGAAGCAGTGGTTTCTTTAGAGTAGAAAGGTTCTGAGGAAGAAAAAGTAACTTTAACAGCGGGTTCAGTAACCCAGATGCCCTTCTCAGCTCGGGCAATTGAACCTTTCATATTCCAGCTTGTATCTGGCTCTTTCCCCTCAGGATAAAGAGCGAAATTAATGCTTTGTGAGATATCTACTTTCTGAGTGTAAAGAAAAGTTGCCTCCGAATGAGCGTAAACATCTATATTTTCAAGAGTAGTTTTATAAACCCAACTTCTTCCTCCTTCTTGATGAGCTTCATGAGATGCAATGCCAATTTTAGCGTTGAGTAAATCAATGCCAGTGTTGTTCTTTATATGAATAGTAAAAGGCACCTCGCTTCCTTTTGCCACTTCATCAACAGGTGAAGTTACCCAAATTTGATAGTCTTCAGTAGGGATGTAGGTCTCTATAGGAGGATTGGAGATGCAAAACCTTTCCCCTTCAGCCTGTGGCTGAACGATATTTCCCTCTTCATCCAAAAGAGTGTAGTCCACATAGTAGATGCCTGGCTTTGCTCCTTCAGTTGTGTTGTAGGTATAGGGGTAAGCAAGGGTTGAGCCTGGTGAGAGTAGAGCAGAAATTGTTGTCTCTTCTATTGTGTTTTTATCTGGGTTTAGGAGGGTTAGTTTAAAAGCAGTGGCTGTTGTATCAGTTATGTTTTTAACGACTTCGGTTATCCCTACTTCATCTCCCTGCTTGAATTGAGGAATGTCTGTAGCTGTCTTTGCCCAGGAGATGATGTCTCTTATAAGTGCCTGCTCTTCTTCTGAAGCCTGGTTCATAGAGTATGCCCAGTCAGAATAGATTGTGCCTACTATGACTTTCCCTTTTCCATATGAATAAGTGATGAGTGCAGGCATACCGTTTTTTGTTCTTCGAAGGAGAATGGTTGAATTTTCTGGCCAGCTAGTAAAGTATCCATCTACACTCACATTGCTTACTGAGCTTGAACCTAGTCCTGAAAGCAGTTGGTGGTAGGTGTCTATAAAGACTGCTTTAGTTTGGCAGCTCTGGTCTTCTCTCCATCCGTAGGCAGATAAGTTTTCGCTTCCCGGAAGGGCCTTAAACTCATATCCATGTTGTTGAGCCAGGCAAACAACAGTTCCTCCATTTTTCACATACTCAGCAAGTTTTGCTTTGAATAGTTCTGATTTCTCAAGACCGTATAAGCCCCCCGAAGGAATAATAAGAATGGGGTTCTCTTTTAAGTCACTTGGTGAGAAGTTTTCATCTATTTCTTTTAGAGGCTCACCCATTCTTAATGCCATTGCTCTTAAGGAATCATAAAAACCTTCGTTTAGAAGAGCTACATCAGGCAAAGTATTAAAGTCTGCTTCAAGTTGAAGAGAATTCTCATCTAAAGCAAATTGATGCTCTCGTAATCGAACTTTTTGAACTTTTAGTGTTTCAGTTGTACCAGTCTGTGCGAGTTCTAAGTATTTCTTATATTCATCCAAAAGTTTTTGATAGGAAAGTAAAGAGCTTTTATTTTTCTTTATAGCTAAGCGAAGGTATGAAAAAAGCATGCGTTCAAGTTCCCAAGTCATTGCTTCTACTTCAGGAGAGGCTACAGAGTTATTGTCATCAGGATGGTCGCAACCTGGGTTGCTTGTTTCCTCAATACGTCTGTGTTTGACTATGTCCCAAAATTTATTAATAGCTCCTGCTGAATAAGCAATGGCTTTGGGTAAGAGTTTTTCTGCCCACTCTTGACATAGCTCACCATCAGCGTTCTCGATGTAATATAAAGGCTCTCCATCTTCGTCAGTTCCCACCTCCCACCAATCATAATTCTTAAGTCCAATACCTTCTATCACCCCGCTTAAAGTAGTGCCTGGAGAAAATAAGCTGAGTGGATCAGTAGTTATTACGTAGGGCTCAAACCTATCTCCATACCTCCTTCTAAGCTCTTCCTCAGTATAAGTGACCTCTTCAAATGTCTCTCTCGCCAAATCTTCAGCGGGGTTTAGGGAAGGAATGGAATGCGTCACATTAATATTCGAAATATTAACCTCATCTTTTACATACCTTTCGAACTTATCAGGAGAAACCCAAGGTAGGTGAATATCTTTTATGACATGAGCAGGAGTAGCCATGTCTTCAATTATATGAAGAGAACGACCTAAAACATAAAAAGCCTCAGGTATGTTTTGAGGTTGGCAGTTAGTGCCAAGATAAGAACCTGCAGCGTGCTTTAGATAATTATCGGCATACCAGGGAGCATTTGAGCTAGGTAGTGAAAAAAGGCCTTTGTTTTTTCCTGGGTCATGTGGGTTGTAAAAGTGGGTGTTGAAAGGAGTAACTGGATAAAGAGACCAAGGAGTAGTCCAAGGCAGGCTTCTTTTTCCAAAAAAATCATTGGCAAATTTCCACCACAAGGCAGTTCCTCCTACTGCTGGATGGGGGGATAACATCCACCAAGGGACTGGCTCAGGATAGTCTTCTTCTTCGGAGCCTCGTTCGATAAGTTCTCTTATATCAGGATTACTGAAAGTATTATAGAACTCAGGGTCTGGCATTGGAGCATTTGGGTCATTAGGATTATGTTCCTTCAACTTTAAATCAATGGCTTTCATAGTTAAGCCTGGCTTATCTTCAGTCCCCCTATGAGTAACCTTAGCATCAAAGGCATTTAACACCTCCGGAGTTGCGAAAATTAAACTAAGCCCTAACTGGAAGATTAGTAAGCCACTGATTAGCTTTTTAACCACCATTTGCCCCATCACTTCTTTACTTCTTTCTAATCTCCTCTTTTAATTTCTTATACTCATCACTTTGAATATACTCGACAGCTCTTTGAGCTTCTTTAGCAAACTTCGTATTTGGATACTCTTTGATTACCCTTTTAAAAATATTAATGGCTTCCTCGTCGCTCACTCCTTGATAAAAACGAGCCGCTTTTATTAGTGCTTGGGGGGCATACTCGCTTTGCGAATAACTCTCAACTAAAGAAAAACACTCCTTGACTACAAATTCATTCCAATCTTCATCTTCTTCACTAGGAGAGTAATCTTTTAATTGTTCCCACCACTCCCGAGCAGTCTTTAATGGTTGGAGTTGAATTATTGTGTTGGTGGGAGAGAGTTTTTTGCCTTCTACTTCTTCAGGTATATGTTTCTCTATGCCACTCAGATTATTCGTTCGTGAGAAACGAATGGATTTATAGCCGTGAGCATATACCAAAAC
>FWPU01001489.1_pt1 | contig 69606 bp, 55 predicted proteins | sample 2228361 | NCBI WGS metagenome assembly FWPU01 (sample SAMEA103939777, study PRJEB20133) | metagenome
AAAATGCGCGCGTGTGCCGATTCAAGGGTAACAAGGATACATCTGTTTGACGTCTATCGAGGCAAACCAGTACCTGAAGGAAAGATGAGTCTTGCTTTTCGGATAACGTATCAGGATTATGCGAGGACAATGACCGATGAGGAGGTAAACACCTTGCAAGAGACCTATGTGAGAACCCTCCTTCCTGCGTTGGGTGCACAATTACGGCAGGAATCCTGTCGGCATGAGTGAGGGAGGATACTATGACCAAGGCAGATATCGTTAACGCTATGAAAAGGTGGGCATCTCAAAGACAGAGTCTGCGGATGTAGTTGAATCCGTGTTCGAGATCCTCAAGGAGGCACTCGAACGAGGCGAAAAGGTTAAGATTTCTGGTTTTGGAACGTTCTTGGTGAGAGAAAAAAACTCTCGCAAAGGAAGAAATCCTCAAACAGGAGAAGGGATTACTATAACGGCACGAACTGTATTGTCATTTAAGCCAAGTCAAGTATTGAAAAAGGCCTTAAACCAGAAAAGGCCCTTCTAGGAGAGAGGCCCCGGAGCGAGGTTTCCTGGGGTGAGCTGCTTTTCGGAAAGATCCGTAACGGACGAGGGCTTCTCAAGATGGTGAACGGGCCAGGGGAGGGAGAAAGGTATGCGTCCTCTGCAAAGCCCAGCGATCGAGAAAAAAGCTGTTCGGATTCCTGACAAGCTCTATTTCAAGATTGGCGAGGTCAGCGAGATCACAGGGGTCAAGCCGTATGTGCTTCGGTATTGGGAATCCGAGTTCAAGATGGTCAATCCTTCCAAGTCGCGTTCCCGTCAGCGTCTTTACCGAAAAAGCGATGTTGAGATGATCCTGAAGATCAAAAAACTGCTCTACGAGGACCGATTCACCATCAATGGCGCTCGCAAGAAGATCCGGGAGATGGGCTATGGAAAGTCTTCATCGCAGGCTGAGTTGCCGTTCGAAAAAAAGAGCCTCCATCCCGTCATCCAAGAGATCATCCAGGAACTTAAAGAGATCCAACAGATGTTGGGTGAATGATCAGGGGTGCCAACAATTCGACCGACCAGCCCTTTGGGCATAGTTCCTTCCGTATTGTCCCACAACAATGTGATTTCCTTTGGCGGGCTTGATTCCTCATGGAAGAGTCCACTACGTCATCGAGGTCTCATAGCACAAGGAAAGGGACAGATCTCTGTCGCATTTGGTATCCGGTAGGGGAGGCAGTCTTACCAAGCGACAATACAGAGGTAGTCGCAGCCACACAAAAGGAAGAGAGACAAGGTGAGGCTCCCGCGAACGTTCCAGAGGCAGTTGGTACCATTTGGAATCTGTGCTGCATGTGTCGTGGTGCTACTCGTACTCGATACTACGTACGCATCGCATACCTCGGGGCTATGGTATCGTGTAAAGACAGCACTCGAGAATCCGTTGAGTGGCTCCCATGCTGACAAAGACCTCCTCATGTTTGTTTTCTTTGATTCCCTTGCAGCATATCTCTTTGTCTTGCTCATTGTCCTTGTTTCCTACAGGTACCTTTACAATGTGAAAATGCTCCTAGCTGGCTTCCTTTTCCTGATGACAGGGATCTTCAACCTTGTGTACTTTCTCACGCTCAATGATCTGCCGCCCGCGCAACGGCAGCAGTTCCACATCCTTCTTTATTTGCTGTATACCGTAGACCTCCTCATGGTTGGCATTTCGCCATCCCATCTTCCTAAGGTTGCGGCCCAGATCCTTTTGGCGAGCTTGTTCATGGCCAAGGCGGTTGTTGTTGCCTGGGCGAGCTGGCATCTGATCGAATACAAGGGGATTATGCTGGCCAGTGCATTGAGGTCTCCTTTATTGTTTTTAGCACTGAATATCCTCGCAATCGGAGCAGCGATGAGGCATTCAGCAACAGAGGAGGTCTACTATGGCGGTGCTACTGCGGGGCTTTCCTTGGTCCTGGGGGTAGCATATGTTGCCAGGCATGACCCGCCGCAGATCCTCGAGATCCTCCTTGTCTTTTCTTTACCGATCATGCTCGGTCTCTTTGTTGGCCTCAACCTGTTCGTTTCCATAGGTCATAGGATCCATTATGATCCTCTGGTAAAGATCTATAACAGGGGCTACTGCGATTCGATTGTAGCAGGAAAGGAACGGTCTCTTGGCGGCCGATACTGTGTAGCGCTGTTTGATATTGACCACTTCAAGGCAGTGAATGATCGATATGGGCATATGGTAGGTGACAGCGTCCTGTATCATGTTGGACAGAAGATCAGGGACATCGTAGTTCCAAGGGGTATCGCGTGTAGATATGGTGGCGAAGAGGTGATCGTGTTCTTTCCTGATAGCGCGCTCGACCAAGTGAAGAAGCTTGCACGTGAGGTAGTGCATGCCGTCGAGCGGCTCAGGATACCGTTGAAGGGCAAAACGAAAGGCGGGCATTGCAAGGTTACTATTAGTGGTGGTCTTGCATGTGGTAGTAATGGGCACAAGGATATTGAGGATGTTATAGAAGCAGCAGACAAGGCCCTGTACAGGTCAAAGCAGGCAGGCCGCAATCGGCTCACTGTCAGTCGTAAGGTCTAGCCACGAGGTTATTCTATCAATCACTAGTAGTTGTGGATCATTGCCTGTCTCGGTAAAAGAGGAGGATGCCATGGACCTTGACAGACCGTACTGGAACATGGAAGTGGAACCACGGTTGAATACTCCTGAGATGCGACAGATGCAAAATGACCTGCTCGTCAAGAATATTGGGGTGATGTATGAGCGAATTCCTTTGAACAAGAAACGAATGGATGAAGCAGGGGTCAAACCTTCTGACATCAAGTCATTGGACGATCTCTCCAAGATCCCAGTATACGGCCAGCCAGAGATGAGAAAGCTCATTGGAGAGATAGGGTTTGATATGAAACAGATCCTTTACATGCTCATGGGCGATATGGCCGACGATGTCTATGTGATGGCAGCAACTTCAGGGACGACGGGAATGCCGACTCCCTATCCTGTGGTACGCAGTGGGTTACCCATGATGCGGGAGATGAATAACCGAATGCTATGGCGCTGCGGCATACGGCCTGGGCACAAGCTTGTCCTTGCATTCGGATTGAGCATGTTCTTAGCAGGAGCACCCACGCTACTCACGCTAGAGGACTTCCCGGGTATTACTATTATACCCGTGGGAGCCGAGGCAGGTACTGCTCGCATCATCAACTTTACAAGACTGTTCGGAGGCGACGTGCTTATGTGCACACCTTCCCTTGCATTGCATTTGATCGAGCGTGCCCCGGAGATTATGGGTGAAGGGGTGAGAGCCCTTGGGATAAAGATTTTGCTGTGTGGGGCAGAGCCTGGAGCAGGTATCCCTGAGGTACGCAAGCGTATCGAGAGCGAGTACGGTGCCAAACTGTTCGATGCGGGTGCAGGTGCAGGAGTATCCTGTGATTATCCTGAATATCAAGGGATGCACTGGATCGCCGACGACATGGCATACTACGAGCTCGTGAATCCGGAAACAGGGGCATCAGTACCTCTTGAGGACGGGAATACCGGACTTGCTGTATTTACCACCCTCGGCACGCATGGTAGTGGCATTTTGGGGTTGCGGATGACACTTGGAGATATCCATCAAGTATTTACCTCGCCGTGTCCTTGCGGAAAATCTGGCTTCAGGTACAAGGTCATCGGTCGTACTGACGACATGCTCAAGGTCAAAGGTGTGATGGTGTATCCCAGTCAGATCAAAAGTGTCATAGAGTCATTTATCCCGAGGACTACGGGAGAGTTTCGCATCCTGCTGGATGAACCACCTCCGAGGGTTGTTCCTCCTCTAAAGCTCAAGGTAGAGTATGGCGAGGGTGTGAGCGAGGGTGCGCTCCAACAGCTTGCTACAGAGATCCAGGACAAGATGCATCAACACGTTAAGATACGGCCTGAGATTCATTGGGTCGCACCGTTCAGCCTCGAGCGATCTGACAAGAAGACGCAGTACATAGAGAAGTGCTACGAGAAAAGATGAGGCGACGCGAGCCGAGTATCAAAGAAAAGGCAGCCATCGTTCCAGCGTCATACAGGAGATAGACCTGGCATCTGGTGAGACATTTTTCGAAACAGAGGTAAAGGAGTTTTTGCTTACAGAAACGAAGCGAGTGTAACGACTATCCTGTGGCGGTGAGCAAAGACCGTGGGCTCGCAGGTACACGTTGCTCGGGCAGATGTGTGTCGCAGGAACCGGTGGAAGATCCTATATGTAATTCAATCCCTTGAGCCTTCTGGCGATGGCATCTGTTTCCTCGTCTGTGTAGTGATAGGTGGCCCTGCTAAAGGATTCGATACGAGTGCGTTCGAAGCGTGGTGGCTGTTGTTCTATAAAATCCTGCTCGAATGCCTCTAGAAGTATCCTTCCATCCAGGCCTTCTGGCACAGGCAGCCCCATGAGAAAAAGGGCTGTTGGTGTAATGTCGAGTATTGAAGGTCTATGGATGGTGAAGCCTTTTTTGACACCCTTCCCCATGAGGAACAGGATGCCTTCAGGCCGGTGGACACCTGACTTGTCCGAGTTTCCCAGCCGTGACGGCAGGACAAGCTTTTTGCCGAGTCCTTCCTGAAGAAAATACGTTCCCTTGAGTTCCAGGATCATGTCAGGTGCATGAACGCTATGCTCGCCAACAAAGATCTCTTCCTTGCGATAGACTTTCTCGATGATCTGTTCCCCTGTCTCTGGATCCCTAAGACGGTATAGCTCAGTAATGATCTCGTCGACCAAACGCTCATATTCTATTCCTGGGGAGACAGTTCCCTGCGGCTCTCTCCCTTTTAGGTTGATCCGAATCGCCCTTCCGCTGGAAGACAGCAGGAACGCCTTGGTACGCTGCCACTGGGGTCGTATGGGCATATCCAGGAGCGAGGAAGCACTGTCTTTGAATCGCTGTGGTACGAGTGACCGTAATAGCGTTGTCCCGATATAAGGCTCAAGATGCCTTTTTATCTCTATAAGGCTTCCGAGAACCTTTGCTGCGGTCTTCTGAACGCGTTTTTTCATGAGTCCTTGCTGTTCCAGTACGAGCCATCCGTGCTCAACAAGCCAATTCGTAATGTAGACGTCTTTGTGCAACGGGCCAAACCCGTGATCAGAGAGTACGATAAGGTCTGTTGTATCGTCGATTTGATCGAGAAATGTCGAAAGGATCCGGTCGATGAGTTGATGGTACGCAAGGATTGCATCAGCAAAGCGCGCTACATCTGATGCCTGGTATCGAGGGTGATCTGGATCCATAAATTTCCAGAAGAAATGGAGCATACGGTCCATGCCGTCGAAGAGTACGAAAAACAGATGAGGTCTTTTCTTGGTAAGAAGATAGTGAGCTACCTGAGCGGTTTTCTCGGTTGTCTCGATTATGTCGCGACGTAATGCCTCGAGATCTCCTGCAACAATAAGCCGAAAGTCTTCAGTGAATCGATAGCCAGGTACTGCCGCGTCCAATTCTCTCTTGAGATCAGGTGGGTAGATCTGGTCACGGCTTCGTTCTGGAGTCAGCATGCCTGAGATAAGAAACCCATTGAGGGGCTGCACAGGATACGAGAGAGGGGCATTGAGTATGCCTGCGGTCTTTCCTGCCCGATTGGCCATTTCCCAGAGCAACTCGGCCTTGATATCAGACGAGTTTACCGGCCTTCGCCTATATGAGCCTTCCATAAGGGTAAAAAAATCAAAAATATTGTGTTTTCCTGGGTTGACGCCGGTGAGGGCTGATATCCATGCAGGAGAGGTCAGCGGAGGCACAGTGCTTTGGAGCCGTCCGGCAGCGCCGTGTTCAATAAGCCTTGAAAAGGTCGGCAGTTTTCCCTGCCGAGCCCAGGGTTCGATGAGATCCAGTGTGGCGCCGTCAATGCCAATGATAAGGAGGTTTCTTGGAGCCATGGATGTGCAAGCTGTATGTCGAACACGGTGGAGTAGAAGACAAATAGAAATGGGGCTTTGGAACCCGTATAATAATAACACTACACTTAAGGATATATGATTTTTGTGGAAGAAGCCATACATGCAGCACTACAAGCAGTTGCCATCTACTCCTCACATCATCTTTGTGTCACTCCTTGACGAGATGCGGTGTCTGGGTGCCCTATACCTTGCAGCGTGCCTCAGGGAGCAAGAAGTACGTACGTCGCTCCTTTTTCTTCCACTGCCCACAGGAAGGAAGGAATCAGCGGCTGAGGTCGAGCACATCCTTTCCTTTTTTGAGGTGCAGCGGCCGGACATCATAGGGTTTAGCCTTATGACCTGCCATGCCCGGCGGGCAAAGAGACTTACAGAAGCCGTGCATGGCCGCATGCCGCACACTCAGATCCTCTGGGGGGGTGTGCATCCTACGTTGTGTCCTGAGGAGGCAATCGAGAGTGCTGACGTGGTGTGTGTGGGAGAGGGTGAGGATGCAATTGTGGAGCTCGTCAACCAATACCGACTACAGGGACGAGCTACGAAGCCCATCAGGAATATGTGGTGTAAGGTCGACGGACAGGTTGTCAAGAATCCCCAGAGGCCGCTCAGGGTCGATCTCGATGCCCTGCCATTTCCCTTCCATGATTTTTCCTGCGCCTCTGTGTTGCACGAAGGCCGAATTGTAGCCCTTACGGACAAGCTGTACCGCCATTACATGAACTGGCAGGGTCAGGCCTATAGTATTGTCACGACAAGGGGCTGTCCGTTTCACTGCAGTTACTGCTGTAATTCTGCGCTGAAGCAGATTTATGTTGGTACGTATCTGAGAAGGCGGTCAGTACCCAATGTGATAGAAGAGCTTGTGCAGGCCCGGCGTGTCTATCCCTACACAACTCTCATCAATATTCAGGACGACAGCTTTATCTTGAACGATGATGACTGGCTGGCTGAGTTCTGCGAGGCGTACAAGAAGTCCATCGGTCTGCCTCTGATCTGCCGGCTTATCCCGGTCATGGCTACGGACAGCCGGATCGCTATGCTCAAGGAGGCTGGCCTCCAGTGGGCAATCGCAGGTCTACAATCCGGCAGCGAGCGGATAAACCAAGGTGTCTATAACCGCAAGGCAACGAACCAAGACTTTCTCGAATGTGCACGAAGGATCCATCGTCACGGTATATTCGGGATCTATGACGTGATTCTCGATGGACCATTCGATACCGAAGAGGACGTGCTCAAGACCCTTGAGGTGATTCAACAGATTCCTAAGCCGTTTTCCCTTCAGGTGTTTTCCATGATTCTCTTCCCCAAGACCAGACTCAAGGAACTGTGCGACCAGGAGGGTATTCCCAGCAACGCGGATCCATATGAGCAAGGCCTCAGCCGTATCAAAGAGACCTATCTCAACAAGGTGATAATGATTACCCCTTTTACACCCACACGTCTCTTACAGTTCTTTGTCACACACCGGCAGGATCGGTATGCTCACGTCCTTCTCGATACCTACTATAGGCTATACCTTACGCTTTTTGTGAATTCGCGGACCTACCTCCGTCACTTCAAGTTCGTGCCCGTAGTGGTGAAGGCGATAAATAGGATGCTCAACCCACGTTCCCGCTAACCTGTGCGGGTTCTGTGTCCACTTATGCCATCCCGTTCAGATGCAGTTCCCTTGAGCAGGGTTGGGATCTTGTCAAGGTGCAGTACGAGTAACGTCCTTGTACAGCACGAAATTGACAAAACAGCAGGGTGCCCCTATAGTTTGTGTCACCAGTGATCCCAAAGGAGAGAGCCTGCGAGGGATAAGGATATGCAAGAATGGATGAAACATGTCGAACCCATAGTGTATAAAAGCCGGATAAAGGTGCCGTATAACTGGTCTGTTGGCGAGATAGGAAGCACGTTTCTTGTGACACTTCGTGATCACATGAAACTCTTGGGCAGAAAGTGTCTCCAATGCTCCAGGGTCTATATTCCACCACGAAAGATGTGTCACCACTGTTTTCGTGATACTGATGAGTGGGTCGAGGTGGGACCTGAGGGCACGCTACGCTCCTATACCGTTGTACGGTACGAGCACAAGATCCATCCTTTGAAGGCACCATTTGGATATGGTCTTATCGAGCTGGATGGGAGTAGCACGGCCCTGCTTCATCTCCTCTACGAGTGCGATTGGAATACCATTCGATCGGGGATGCGGGTTGCCCCTGTGTTCAAGGATCACAGGAGTGGACACATCCTCGATATCTCCTATTTCCGACCTGTATAGATGGAGAGTGACCGGGCGCTTGTCCGGAAACGCTTGCCCAGGGGGTAGGGTATGGAAAAAGTGGCTATAGTTGGAGTCGGTCAGACAAGACAAGAGCGTAACAAGATACGAGAGACCTTTGCAGATATGGTGTATGAAGCGGTGACAAAGGCCTTGGAACATGCAGGGATCGGTATAGACGAGATTGATAATGTCGTATCGGCCTCGAATGATTTTTGGGATGGCCGAACTATATCGAGCATGGCAATCAACGACGCCTGTGGGTCGTATGACAAGAACATATCCTGCGTAGAGGGCGATGGGACCTTTGCAGCTTTTTATGGAATGACGAGAATTCTCTCAGGTGCCTATGGTACTACACTTGTCGTCGCGCATTGTAAGGGTTCTGAAAGCAACCCTACGCACATCACCAATGCCATGTTTGATCCGATCTATGTGCGTCCACTTGGCATTGATGCAATTGCTTCTTCAGCACTGCAGGCACGACGCTATATGGATGCGTACGGCATTACAGAAGAGCAATGCGCCAAGGTCTCTGTCAAAAATCATGAGAATGCTTTTAACAATCCGTACGCCCAACTTCCTTTGAAGATCACCGTTGAAGACGTTATGAGATCGAGGATGCTCGCAGATCCGATAAAACTGCTTGACGCGTCTCCTATCTCAGATGGTGCCTGTGCAATCATCCTGGCTCGAGAGGATCGGGCACGAAAGATCACTGAAAAGCCGGTATGGGTTCGAGGTGTTGGATACTGTGCAGATGCATACCATCTCGGCGACCGTGATCTCGCAGAGGTCCGTGCCTTGGAGGAGGCTGCCAGAAGGGCCTACCACATGGCTGGCATTGTCGATCCACGCAAGGAACTTGACGTGGTCGAACTCTATGACGCATTCAGCTACCAGGAACTGCTTTGGTCCGAAGGATTGGGGCTTTGCCCAAGAGGGCAAGGCGGCAAGCTCATCGAATCTGGGGCCACCTCGATGACCGGGGATATTCCGATCAATCCTTCAGGAGGGCTGCTTTCTGCGCATACGGTGACGGTAGCAGGGCTGGTGAGGATTGCTGAAGCAGTAGTGCAGCTCAGGGGCGAGGCAGAGAGACGGCAGATTCATGGCGCCAGGACTGCGCTCGCCCACGGCGTAAACGGACCGTGTGGACAATCACATTGTGTGTGGGTGCTAGGGATATGAGGTGTGGTCGTCTGATAATGGCGATCGGACGTGTGGGTCTCGTCTGATCACTGCAAAGGGTGGTGCCCTACGAGGTTCTGGAGTAGTGAAAGGGGAGGGACCATGGGCCAAAGGGTGGCGATTATAGGAAGCGGCCAGACATATCATGCCACAAGGAGGATCGACGTAAACGGGGTAGAACTCATTTATGAGGCAGTCCGTCGAGCGCTTGAAGATACCGAGCTCACAATGAAGGACATCGATGGGGTCATCATCGGGAATATGGATCATTTTGAAGGTATCAACTTTGTGGACTGCTGGAGTATCGATGGGTCAGGAGGGTTCATGAAGCCTACCCTCAAACTGACTACCGGAGGCACTACGGGAAGCACGCTGGCTATTGCTGGTTATCATATGGTTGCCTCAGGGGTGTTCGATATCCTTATGGTCATCGGTTGGGAGAAGAATTCTGAATCAGATACTACAGCTGCAATTACTACTGCATTTGATCCTATATGGGATCGGCTTGTATTTGCAGGGGCCATTTCAGGCCTCGCTGTCGAGGCGTCGGTGTATATGGCCCGCTACGGTGCCACAGAACGTGATGCTGCTCGCGTAACCGTGAGGGACCGGCGACACGCATGTCTCAACCCCTTTGCCCATCTGAGAAAGGAAGTCACGATTGAGGAGGTGCTCGCATCACCCATGCTTTCCGATCCTCTGAAACTTCTCGACCTGTGTCCAAGGACCGATGGTGCCTGTGCAGTCGTGTTCGCATCGGAGCGGGTGGCAGAAAAGCTGTGTCCCAAACCAGCATGGGTGTTGGGCACTGCAAACCGTCATCTGTATACCTACTTGGGAGACGCTGACTTGCTCGGGCTTCCTTCTTTGCAAAGGGCTGCGAAAGAGCTCTATGCAAAGGTAGGAATAAGAGAACCCCTCAAAGAAATCGATGTCATGGAACTGTATCTCCCGTACTCATTTGCAGGGCTGAGCTGGATTGAAGCCCTTGGTTTGTGTAAGCCAGGAGAAGGTCCTAGGCTGGTGTGGGATGGGGTGACAGATATGGGGGGCGAGTTGCCTATCAACCCTTCCGGAGGAGTTATCTCTTGCAACCCTATAGGTGCAACCGGACTTATCCGATGTGCAGAGGCGGCGATGCAGATCATGGGTAAGGCTGGCCAGCACCAGGTCCCTGACGTCAAGATTGCGTTAAGTTCAGGCTTTGGTGGATGTTTTTGGTCTGATCTTCTCATGTATGGCGCTCAGAAACCCAACTGAGCGGTGGGGTGAGGTAAGCGGGATGTACTAGGTGTCGATATGGCAGCGGCTGGATGATCGTTTCCTAGGGAGCAACAGATATGAAGGAACAGCAGATCGAGCTTTTGGAGATTACCTCTGGAGAGGCAGAGCAACCTTTCAACTATGCAGTTGGCATCTACGGGAGCGTGTTTCTTCAGGAACTTAGAGACAACGCACGCTTCGTGGGGATACGGTGCCCTAGATGCAACAAGGTCTATGTGCCTCCTCGTCAGGTCTGCGGTCCTTGCTTCCAGAAAATGGAAGAGCTCGTCGACGTCGGCTCTGAAGGAGTGCTTGCGGCCTACACGATCCTTCGATTTTCCTTTTTGGATCCGGAAACCGGTAGACAAAAGCCAGTGCCGTATGGATATGGATTCATCAAACTGGATGGTGCTGACAACCTTTTCCAACACTTTATTGCAATAACGGACGAACGCAACATCAAGATAGGTGTGAGAGTAAGGGCAGTATTTGAACATGAACGACATGGTACGCTCAGAGACATACGGCACTTTGAAGTGATCGACTGAGCCTCAAGAAGGTGATCGATATTGAAGGGAGGTCAGATCAAGCTCATAGCCCAGAACAGGAAGGCCTGGCACGATTATGAGATACTCGGGACCTACGAGGCAGGTCTGGTACTGACGGGGACAGAAATCAAGTCAATCCGAGAAGGACGGATTCAGCTCAAAGATGGGTATACAAAGATAACTGACGGAGAGGCCTACCTCCATGAGGTGTACATAGGGCCTTATCCGAATGCAGGTCCTTTCAATCATGATCCACACCGACCCCGTAAGCTATTGCTCCACAAGAGAGAGATAGAGCGCTTCTACGGAAAGTTGCAGGAAAAGGGGCTCGCCCTTATCCCCCTTAAGGTGTATTTGAAGCAGGGGCGTGCAAAGGTGGAGTTAGGTCTGGGAAGAGGAAAAAAGAAGTACGAAAAGCGACAGGAGCTCAAGAGGAAAGAAGACAGACGCCAGATGGTGCACTATCTGTCCAGAGCGGGAAGGAAGGACAGCACGTGAATAGTGCGTGCCTGAAGAAAGCCCGCTGCCTGGTCGATTCCTCTACCGCACCTACCGTTGTCCGGATCGAGCGTGCTCAAAGACCTTGCACACAGTACGCCATGGGCACCTTGTGGTACAGAACGCAAGCGGAGCTTTTTGCGCAATAAGTGAGCGTAATGCTCGTGCCGTGCGTTTTTCTCCATATGCAATACCGAGCCCCTGCAGGATCCTCTGGTCCCATTTCCTAACGGCATCTTCATTACCGTGAGGACTTTCGCAGCGCTCGTCGTTGCAGTCAGGACACGCCCTGCAAAGCAGGTCGACTCCTTCTATCACTTCTATCAATGCTTCACTGTCCGATTGGAGCACGGCTTTTATAGCGCTCATTGCGCGGTTGAATGCCTCACCCCGATCGAGATCGCCAAGCTCTAAAAACGAGTCGCACATGATGTGATGGGGACGAAGTTGCATGTCTCACGTTCTTTCCGCTGTAGTAACGTGATTACATAGGTAGTGGTTCCCGATCCTTCTCACCTCGCGTTATGGCAAGTACGAGGGCAGATCAGCTACTGAAGGAACAATCAAATGAGGTCCTTCGTGTCTAAGTACGTCTTCTTCCATCCCTCCACTAAGCACTGCTACAATGAACCCTACGCCTGCTTCTTTGGCACTTCGTATGTCTCCTGTCCAGTCACCCACGAACACGCAGGAATCAAGGGACACGCCCATGTGCTGAGCTGCTCGGCGGATGAGATGTTCCTTGGAAAGGACATCCATTGGATCGCCACTTCGATTGAGATCGATGCCTTCTGCATGAGAGAAAATGGAATCGAAGTAATCGAATGATGCGATCTCGTCGAGCTCTTGTCTAATCGAATCAGGTGAGGCAGTACGGCCAGTGACCACGCTCATACGATAGCCCCTGCTGGCGAGCACTTCGAGGGCCTCGGGCACACCAGGGATGGCCCTGACAGGAACGTGTTCACGCGCACTGGCAAAGTTCTTGAGAAGTAGCTGAAGGAACTGCCTTTGCGATTCATCATCATCCGGCAGGTATGCGGTCAACGTGTCCTTACTGAAGCAGTCGAGAAAGGTCTGCCAGTCGAGCGCCGAGGCACCGAACGACTTCAGTGTTTTGTTAAAGGCATGGAAGAAGCGATCTCTTACCTCGAGTAATGTACCGTCGAGATCGAACAGGATCGCTCTATATCCATCAGGTGGTAGCCCTTTGGTCACGCGCAGGTCTCTCCTTATAGATGAGCCTCGGTTTTGAGGTGCCTATTGACTTATTTTAGGGTATTTTAAAGCATATACAAGCCCGTGCGTGCGTCCAAGGACTTTCAGAGAAGACCCTTCTTTCAGGAGGATGGTATGGATACCCGCTCCCACAGAAGTACCATCATGAGAGTACTACCGTGGTCAATGTTCCTTTTGGCAGTAGGCCTTTTCTGTGTGCCCTCACAGGCATGTGCTGACACAGAAGAAGCAGACCTCACCAAGCCACCCAGCGTGTGGAAGCGGTGGAAGAACTATATGGACCCGACCCTCCAGCGGGTTATTGAACTCGACATTTGGGGCATATCGACTCCTCAACTTCCAAAAGGCATATGGAAGATTAAGTACAGTGCAGAGCATCAAAAGGCAACCAAAAAATACGATGACTTCGGCAATAAGGTCCCCATTGCACCAACCTTGGAATTTCCAGGATTCAACGAAGAAGAAACGTTATTTACCATGGACCTTCAAGGGAAGAGTGGTGGAGGAGAGGGGTTCGGACACACGATACAGATCAGTTATGGGATGACCGACAGACTGAACTGGTACATTGAGTTTCCATTTCAGGCCGCAGAGATAGGTTTCGATACGAAGTATACACCAGGAAACGTTCAAAGCTGGGATGGATATAACAGAATATTATTTGGCAAGTTCAATGTACCTCCTTCTTCGCCGTTCTACAATCCGCTGTATCCCTTGATAAAAGATCTCGACCTTCGCAACGAAGAGGATTTCTGGAAATGGGTCGAACTTATGGGCAGACCGAGGCTCAAAACCCGTTACAAGTCCAATGGTTGGGACCTAGGGGATATCCATTTCGGACTGAGCTGGAACTATTACAAGGGTGAGTATTTTGCAGCAGCGACCACAGGGAGACTGTATGTACCCACAGGGTATCAGCCAGATGCCAACAATAATATCGAGCTGTTTACCGGCGCGGGATTTCCAGCAGGAACAAGGAGCTTTGGTCTAAGCACCACCCAGGGGTTTGATTTCCGCTTGCCAGACCCATTCAAGTGGGCAGTGTTCAATATCGAGTTTACGTATGAGTACCGGTTCAAAACACGGAGACATGCACCAACCTTCCCCCAAAGAACAGAGTACTACCAGGGGTTACACAAGTTACTTTCTGCACTGGAGCCAGATATTGCTGCTGTATTTCCAGACTTGAGCGACATGGGCGAGTACTACTACATCACCTACGGTAGTTCATTTGACGGCGAGGTAGGTGTCACACTCAATCCCCTTCAAATCCTTCCTATCGGGATCAAATACGCGGGTGGCTGGACCCAAAAACCAACGATCCAGAGCAAAAGTAAGGACTTTATCAGCTATGTGGAAGGCGTCGAGATCGTGGGCGAACAAGTAAAGCACATGCTGGCTTTTGGCACGGGTATCTCGCTCATTCCTTTCTACATTCCACTCAATTTCATCTTTGAATATCGCATCCCTATAGGAGGCAAAGGGGCCTTTGTCGTCGACGAGAACTATAAGGTTACAACAGAGTTCTTCTTTGTGTTCTAAATGGTGCTCTTGCTGCTAAAGGAAAAGACAAAAGAGATCATAACGAGATAGGCAACTCAGCACTTGCCTGAGGATCGAGGATATATACGCACTCTCCCCTCATGGTTTGCAGAAACGAGGCAGGCACCCTCTTGCTTGGGGGCTCCAGCAGGGATTCGTAGACAGCATTGGCCTTCTTGGTTCCGGTGGCAAGTAACAGGGCCTTTCGTGCTTCAAGGATCGTACCGATACCCATGGTCAAGGCGAACTGAGGAGCTTCCTTAGGATCGGCAAACACCTTGGCGTTCTCACGGAGGGTGTGTTCGGACAGTCGCACGAGTCGTGTCCTCGAGTCTGGCTCAGTTCCTGGTTCATTGAAGGCGATATGACCATTTACACCTATCCCGAGCACCTGTAGATCGATCCCTCCTGTCTTGCGGATTGCGGTCTCGTATGCCTCGCACGTTGCCCTCCAATCCCTGGTAAGGCCATTGAGGAAGTGAATACGATCTGGTGAGAGGTCGACGTATCTGAATAAGTGCCGATCCATATAGGCCCTGAAGCTGTGCGGATGATACGGTGGTATATCGAGGTACTCGTCCAGGTTGAAGGTGACAACGTTACTGAATGAGATCTCACGATCCATGTACATACTGAGGAGGGCATCGTATAGGGGGACTGGCGTAGCACCCGTTGGCAGTCCAAGCACAAATGGCTGGTTACGGCTCTGGGAGAGATCTTCTTTGATGATCTCAGCTGCGGTCCATCCCATCTGCTGAGGACTTTCCACCAACATAACGGTTACCGCCTTGCCGAGTGCGGTAATGATCGTCTCTGTTCTGATCATGGTTGCGTACGTTTTTCTTCCTTCTCAAGAAAGGTCATAACACGGGCTTTGGTAGGATACTGGCCGCTTATGATTTTGAGCCTGCCGGTTGCATTTGCCATACGGCCAACAGCTACAAGGTCGTTCGGGTTGTTTGCGAACTGATGAAGGAATGCAGCATTGAAGGCATCACCTGCGCCGAGAGAACTGACGCCCTCTGTTACCGGGAACGCAGGAACTGTTACATCGTCTCTTCTGGTGCGTATCCGGCATCCTTTGGCTCCCATCTTCACCGCTACCACTTTGAGTGGATAAGCATCAAAGACAGCTGTGAGTGCTTCATCGAGCGTGCGTCGGCCAGAAAACTCCTGAATCTCCATCTCGCTGGGGAGATATATGTCGACCAGCGACATGGCTGACTCGAGATGCCGTATGACCTTTTCAGGGGTGCGCGCCCTGTGAAATCTTCCATGATCCAGGGCCAAGGTCACGTTGTGTTGTTTCAGGTAGGCGAATAGATCGGCAAGTTCGTGCTGGAGGCGAGCAACGGCAAAGAAGTCTCCGAAAAAAACCACAGTGCCTCCCAGCTCGCTTTCGATGGGCCTGAGAGGTTCTACGATCTCAGAGGCCTCTAAGAATTCATTGGCACCGTTGTGAGTAATCATTGCGAATTCGAGCGAGTCGCCCCTTCTTCCCGACAATATCACCGTGGTGCCGGTATAGTGGGACGACGATATCACGCCCTCTATGTTGATGCCCTCAGCCTCGAGCCCATCAAGTAAAAGCGAGGCGTACGGATCCGTACCCACTTTGCCAAGAATTCGTACCTCCATGCCGAAGCGTCTTGCCTGTATGCTGGTATTGGCCGCAGATCCTCCAGGGCTCAACGTCAGATCTTTGCCTCGCGTCTCCTCTCGAAAGGCGAGTTCGACGATGCCTTTACCCTCCCATTCTATGGAATCGACAAAGCGGAATTCCTGGTCGAGAAAAAGCCCACCAAATGCTAGCAGATCGCACGCATGCGGATGCTTCGTACGGTTCAATGGTTATCCCTCTGAGGCAAGGTAGCCTCTTGTCGGTCATATCGAGGTATGCAGCACACGAGCGCCACACCACAGTTGTCTACCTTTTTTATACTATACGTGGTGAACAAGGCAAGCTGGTGGATTTGAACACATTTTTTTGTTGCCGTATACTTACAAGTGAGCCTCCTGACGCTCTGTGAGAGGACGAGGCGATTCATTTTCAGACGTCGAAACAAGAAAGGAGTGCCTGACGATGGGCAAACTTGCCATCAATGGTGGGATCCCGGTTCGTACAAAGCCTTTTTCCGTGTGGCCTGTATTCGATGACAGAGAGCGAGTTGCGCTTATGAGGGTTCTGGAGTCCCGAAGTTGGGGTGGCTACCCTTCACCCAATACCGAGGCAAGGGCCTTTGCAGAGCGTTTTGCTGCGTTTCACAATGCACGATATGGGATTTGTGCGGCCAACGGTACCGTGACACTCGAGGTGGCCCTCCGGGCTGGGGGTGTGAGTGCGGGAGATGAAGTGATCGTACCGCCACTGACCTGGATCGCAACAGCTGCAGCACCAGTGTACATCAATGCAGTCCCTGTGTTTGTCGATATCGATCCTGACACCTATTGCCTCGACCCACGGTTGATTGAGGCGGCAATTACCGAAAAAACAAAGGCCATCATCCCTGTGCACCTTGCGTGCTCCATTGCAGATATGGATGCAATTATGGAGATCGCAGTGAAACACAAACTGCTGGTGATCGAGGATTGTGCACACATGCATGGGGGCAGGTGGAACGGCAAGGGAGTGGGCTCGATCGGCCATCTTGGCTCGTTCAGTTTCCAGTCGAGCAAACTCATGACTGCGGGTGAAGGCGGTATTATTCTGACAAGCGACAAGGAGCTCGAAGAAAAATGCCAATCACTGGTGAACTGCGGCCGTAAAGAGACAGGCTACAATAGTTTCGAAGGAAGCCTGTTTGGTTGGAACTATCGCATTGGCGAGTTCCAAGCAGCGATCCTTTCAGTGCAACTTGAGCGGCTGGAAGAACAGCGAGTTCGACGAGAGAGCAACGTCAACTATTTCATCAAACAGCTGCAAGGGATCGAAGGACTTCAGCCTTTGAAGCGCGATGCAAGGATTACCTCCTTTGCGTGCTACGAATTTATCCTCCGGTACTCGAGCGAAGCATGTTCAGGTGTGCATCGGGATCGTTTTGCAGCGGCCTTGAATGCCGAGGGCATTCCGTGCGATCCGTATTTTTACACGCCCATTTACCACAGAGACCTTTTCCCGTTGCGTGCTGCAGAGTACCCGTGCTGTCGAGACCGGTATGGGGATGAACTGGATCCTCACTCGGTCTCCTGTCCCGTAGCAGAAAAGGCTGCATATCACGAGGCCATCTGGTTCCATCACCACCTTTTCATGGGTGACCAAAAGGATATAGATGACATTGTCGAGGCGATTCGCAAGGTGAGAGACAACATTGATGAACTGCGGAGTTAACGAGGATCCTTGGTGGAATACTTGCTTGGTTTGGATGCAGGCGGCACAAAGACGATATGTGTACTTGCTGATACCACGGGACATATCGTAGGGATAGGACGGGGAGGATGCGGAAATTTTCAAAGTGCCGGTCGGAAGGCTGCGCAGGAAGAAATACGGCGTGCTATCGAGGAAGCGATTCGTGCTGCGCAGATACGTCCTGAGGAGATTGCGGTAGCCTTTTACGGTATCTCAGGTGCAGACCGTACAAAGGATTTTGCGACGGTACGAGAGATGCTCATGCCGATCAATCCCTCAAAAACCATGTATGTCGAAAACGACACCATTATCGCGCTTCGGGCTGGTACGTACGACGGCGTAGGCGTAGGATTGATATCAGGGACAGGGACTAATGCGATAGGGATCAATCGGGCAGGCCAGCGGAAACAAGTTGGTGGGTGGGGATCACCCTATCTCGGCGATTATGGGTCTGCATACGTTATCGCCGCAACAGGGATGTGGAAGGCGCAGCGTGGGTACGATGGCAGGGGAGAAAAGACGATCCTTTATGACCGGTTCTGCGAGATCTTGGGCCTTGAGGAGCTTGTCGACATATGCGAGTGGAATTTTTTTGACAGCTACCGGCCGTTCGACATTGCCACCCTTGCGCCTGTGGTCTTTGAGGCAGCGTGGCAGGGCGATGCAGTAGCACAAGGGATACTGAAAAAGGCTGGACGCTCGATCGGCACAGCAGCGCTCGCGGTCCTCAGGGAACTCTTTAGACCAGAGGAAGAGGTGTCGATTGTGCTCGGGGGCAGCGTTTTTCAGAAGGGCCGACATCCCTTGATGATATCGTCCTTGCAAGACCTCGTTCACGATCACTATCCATCTGCAGTTTTCAGTGTGCTGGAGATCGATCCAGTCGTAGGGGCAGTTTTTTTTGCATGTGACAAATGGTATGGCTCTGTCCAGGACTCGGTCATTGCACAGGTAAAGGAGAGTTACGCATCACTTACAGGCCGTGCCTGAAACCTGATCGGTGCACTATACTAGAGGTTTCTTTGTATGGAAGATACCTCGACCCCTGTCCTACGGTCACAGGGCGCAACGGTTAAGGTTGAAACCATCTCCGCAGACACTGCCCAGTCCATTGTCTCAGGGGCACTACGTGTCAACCTGCAGAGAACTGCCTTCAATGTGATTATTCCTCCTGAGCACCGTATCCTGCGTGACATCGTCAGTAAGAAGGCAGGGATACTCAAGCAGACAGAGGAACTTCTGCGCGAGATACACCACCCGTATGCCAATTGGGATGAGATCGTAGAACCCCTTCGGGCTCGAGCACTCGGTGATATTCACTATTATCTCCAGCACCAGGATGGCGCTCAGGCTGTGCGCCTTATGGTTGGATTTTTTTTCCAGGCATTGCGAAAGGTGCGCACCCACGTACGCAAGGCGCGCGCCTTTGCCAGCTTGTTGGATTACCTAGAACTGATCGTTCGCGAGTCCTCCTCGAGTACCGAAGAACTCCAAGGGGTCATTGTGTACGCCTGCGAACAGCTTGAGCAGTGGTTCGCGCAAGAGCCCTTGTATGCTGCCAAAGGGACACACAAACTTCGAAAGATTGCCGAAGCGCTCCTTGTGGAAGGGCATGTGGCTGTACGCGAGAAGTTCCTCCACCTTTTCTCAGTAGCCCTCGAGCATACCTACAAGCTCTGGACAGAACAAGAAGACCTCAATGCCTGGCTCGGCAACAACCAGACACTGTTCGACGGATGCAATTATACCCACTTCGCCTCCGAGATCTCACACGACCGGCTTAGGGCATCCTTATCGCGTATTGCCGCAATGCGAGCATCTGGTGGCCTGTCAACGGACGAGATGGCGCAAGAGCTGCTCCAGATGCCTACCTTTGCCTCCCTTGAGGACAAGGCCCTTTCGATTGCCAGACAGATAGAACGGAGCCCATCGCGGAGGTCCCTTGTCCATAAGATTCACGTCCTGTTCCGGCTCCTGGACATCCCACTGCTTTCTGATCACTACGAGCGAATCCTTCGAGACATCTCACGGTGCTTGGAATCTATTCGCGAAACAGAGGATGAGGACCACCTTGCCTCCTTTCTTCGCACTACCTTCGAGATATTGAGAGATAAGTGGGACACGTACGGGAACGCCGTTCTCGACTGTGTGTATGCCATAGGACATGAAATCTATCAGACGCGAAATCGCAGGCTTGTCGATATCCTCATTGAGGAGATCATTCGCACAGGATTTCAGTATCCTGACATTCGGGGAGTAAATCGCGACTGGCAGGTCATCGTGAACCCGCTCCATTTGAAGAATATCCGTGTGTGGCTATCGCTGATCGAGCTCAATCCTGGATGGAGCAGAAAACTTATTTCAGCGCTGATCGTACATCTTCGTTGTGGAGGACTGTTTGTCAGTGATACAGATCTGTTTCAAAAGGATATCTCAACCCTGCTCGCCTCGGATATCCGGCCCTGCTACGGATTGATAAAGAAATTGGCTCGACTCTTTCCTGTGTATTTTCACGAGATCGGTGCTGAGGGGGAATTGAGGGACCTCTCGACCGCCATTGACGAACTATGTGGACGTCACGACCTGCTCATCCATTTTCTGCGCAAGCAGTGCCACGTAGAAAGTAACAATCATATTGTCTCCTTTGTAGAAGCTATCATGCAGTTTTGGTTGACCGGTGACAAGGAGCTTCTCAAAGGATACCTGCCGGCTGATGTCTATGAACAGATTCCGGAGAAGGATCCCTTCCAAGAAGAGATGAAGCCCCTGTTTCAGAATATCCTTGATCATGGAAGACGTTCTCCACAGGATCTCCTCAAGAAAAGCGAGTGGGAGCGAATCGGGGCGATTCAGAGTATACGATCGGTCTCAGAGCATTCGAGGCGCAAGGCTGAATTCCTTGTCAGGCTCTACACATTGCTCGTAAAGAAGTACACGATCAATCACCACGATATCCTTCGTGATCTCGAGGAATCTCGGTTTTTCCAGAAGCGTCCGTTGGAAGCCTTTGCTGATGCCTTGCAGAAAGGCAATGACGAACGTGCCATAGAACTCATCCTCTTTTTTCTGACGGTTTTGCGGGACAACATCCTTTCGAATGAACCACTCGTTGCACAGGAAGAGATCTACCGAAAGCGGCACATCGCAGCGGGCATCCCTTCTATGTATGGCCGCTACAAGGAGAAACGGTTCGACAGCTTGGGCCTGACCTTCAGATTGGAAAGCCTAGCCAATGTCCTTTTTTCACGACTCACCTCTTCGCTCAATCTCGAGTACGTTACCAGAAGCACGTTGGAGAAGGTGACCAGTATCTTAGGGCTTTTTGCCGAAGCCCTCCGATTGGATGGGACAGTCATAGAGACATTTGTCTCGACACTGGATCTTATGAGGCAGGCGCTTCCCCTACAAACCTGTACCGTGGATCAGTACCTCAATATATTCCAGTTCATGGCCCGAACCGTCAGGGAGATCACGGACACGCAATACCTTAACGTGTATGAAGCTGCACTCAAGGTAATTATTCCACAGCTTCTGGCCAAAGGTCGTCCTCTCCCAGGGGTCTCCCCTCAGGGACATACGCCAGAGGAGCTCTATTACCAGGCCGTAGAATGGTTCCTACGGGATATCCTTGCCAGCAGTTTCGTCGTGCAAATCCTTGACAACTTCATCGGATCGGTCATGGCGAGTCTGGAGCGGGAGAGTCAAACACTGGACAGAACGACGCGTACCTTGCTGCTCAGCCTCGATCCTGAGCGATGTTTTGTTTCGTTGCAAGACCAGGATTCGCGACTTGACACGCAACTTTTCCTTGGCAACAAGGGGTATTTCCTCAGGAAACTCGTTTCGTACGGTTACCCTGTGCCACCTGGTTTTATCATTACTACAGAATTCTTTCGGTGCGGCAAAGCGGTGCGCGCATACGGGCCTGCACAGCGAGATTTTATGCGAAGGCTCCGTATCGAGATGCAGAAACTCGAGAAGCGGAGCGGCAGACGGTTCGGCGATCCTTCTCATGTGCTATTGGTATCGGTAAGAAGTGGCTCTCCCATTTCCATGCCAGGTATGATGAACACGTTCCTGAACATAGGCATCAATGAAGAAATCACCAAGAGGCTCGCTCAGCAGCCACGGTTCGAGTGGGCCGCATGGGACAATTATCGTCGGTTCCTGCAGTGCTGGGGCATGTCGTTCGGTATTCCACGAGATCGTTTCGATGAACTCATGACCGAGACAAAACGCATCTACAGTGCGAGGTACAAGAGAGAACTCAGTCCAGAACAAATGAGAGATCTGGCGCTTTCGTATCGCAGGCTGCTTCGAATGGAATCGATCGATGTGCCCGATGACCCGTGGGAACAGTTGCAGGTAGCGATCCACAGGGTGATTTTGTCATGGCATTCTGACATCTCGCGACTGTACCGCGAGGCCATGCATATCGCTGAAGAATGGGGCACTGCTGTTGTCGTCCAGCAGATGGTGTTCGGCAACCTCGATGTTGATTCAGGGACTGGAGTCTTATTCACACGAAATCCTAAAGCACGGGGTGCCGACGTCACACTCTACGGCGACTATACGATTTGTGCCCAGGGCGAGGATGTCGTCTCAGGCCTGGTGGAGACCTATCCAGTGTCAGAGGAGCAGCGAGTACATGAGCGCGTCTCCTCTGAGACGAGCCTCGAGAGAGCGTTTCCCCGTATCTATGCGGCACTCAAGAAGATCGCTGAGGATCTTGTCTATAAACGGGGATTTAACCACCAGGAGATCGAATTCACGTTCTCGGATCCTGACTCCCTCTACTTGCTTCAAATCAGGGACATTATTCCGCCTGAATACGAAAGAGAAGAACGCTTCGTTCCTACGCCGGAGCTTACACAGAGTCATGTTGCTACCGGCATCGGTGTAGGGGGAGGGGCCCTGTGCGGTATCGCTGTCCACCAAAGGGAAGAGATCGAGTGGTACAGGAATCACTATCCAGATGCATCGCTCATCCTCCTTCGTCCTGATACCGTTCCTGATGACATCGATATGATCTTTAAAGTAGACGGTATATTGACGGCGAGGGGTGGGATCACCTCGCATGCTGCGGTCAGTGCAAAGCGTATGGGCAAAACCTGCGTGGTAGGCTGCAGTCAGTTACATGTCAATGAAGCTGAAGCCCGAAGTATGGTGAATGGCAAGGTGATCCGCAGTGGAGACTGGATCGGTATCGATGGTCATTACGGCGCGATCTATCTTGGACAACACAAGACGACGCGTTCTTCGAGATCCACTGATATATTTACCTAGGGACGTAACTTTTGTGGAGGAGTGCCAGATGAGTAGTCAGTTAGCCCTTGGCATAAATGGATTGGGAAGAATAGGCAAGTTGCTCCTGTGGCACCAAGTAGGGAGGAAGAGCTTCGGGAGGATCGTGGTCAATCAAGGGCGGGCAATTGGACCGGACCTCGAGGCTGTCGTTCAGGTAATTGAGAAGGACTCGACCTATGGCCCCCTTCATCGGTTTCTGTACGGGTATCGTGCTGAACGGCTCATTGAGATAGCGGATGAACAAAAGGGTGAGTTGCGCATTGACGGTGTTCCTGTCACAGTGCTTCGGGAGCATCGGAACCCAAAGGATATCCCTTGGAAGGATTACGATGTCGATATAGTGGTAGACTGTACTGGCGCATTCAACGATCCGACGGCATCAGAGCACCATCCTAAGGGAGCCCTCCGGGGACACTTGGCTGCAGGCGCGAGGGCAGTTGTCAATTCAGCACCATTCAAGATAAAAGATACCTCGCTCAAGATGCCCGAGGATGCTATCTCGTTGATCTACGGAGTCAACCATACGAGGTTCGATCCTACAAAGCATTGCCTCGTGTCTGCCGCATCGTGTACCACTACCGCACTGGCCCATATGGTCCTGCCACTCTTAGAGCACTTTCAGACGAAGGCCATTATGACAGCCTCCATGTCGACTGTGCATGCAGTGACCAACAGTCAAAGCGTACTGGATACAGTACCCAAGGCGGGCCAAAAGGATCTGAGAAAGAACAGGAGTATTTTGAACAATATCATCCTCACATCTACTGGTGCAGCTCGCGCTCTCGAGACGGTTATTCCTGAAGTGAGAGAGATAGGATTCATGGCAGATTCGGTACGAGTACCGATCCCCACTGAATCGCTCATCATATTGAACGTAACGTTTCAATCAAAGCTGCACGCCGACGGGAGTCAGACGATTACTGCTCAACTATTGAACGACCTCTATCGGGAGGCTGCGCAGGGCAAGCAAAAGGGTCTTCTGAGATTCACCATGGAGCAAAACGTATCCCAAGATCTCGTAGGAGACCCTGCAGCAGTCGTGATCGAAGGATTCGAGACCCACACAAGGACAGGATTTGTTACTGTAGATCTCAAAGATATCCCAGGGTTGCCTGAGGGTATGGTTTCATCACTCAAAGACACAATGCTCAAGATCCCGGTCACCCACGCCAAGATCTTTGGATGGTATGATAACGAGTACGGGAGCTATACGAACCGTCTGGCTGATCTATGTAATTATATTCACTCGACATTGTAGGGAGCGCGCATTTCAGGTTAGTAGTTCAGCGTGAGGACATGCTGGGCTCTTACTCTCCCAATGCTTTTCCATGAGCGAATGCTATTCATTGTAACAGGTGACATCCCTCGGCCCACCTCATGTAACAGGTCTTCAGGATGGCTACATAGGATGCTATCCCGATGAGATGAGAAAGCCCCTGCTGAACGGTACTCCATTGATGCCACGCACCACACATGTGGTGACTATTTAGAGAAGCGCACGCGAATTGTGCATGGGGCTTACGCAGGATTCCTGCCTCAGCCCAGGTCATGGTCAGGGGATGGGGGTTTTCGATCTTTCCTCGCAAAGAATAGGTATCCTCTGATGATGTCAGCCCCAGTGGTATAGTCTCCCTTTACGAACAACTCGTAATCGATCATATCTTCAGGCACCATACCTATGGGTTTTGCAGGGACACCAGCTACTGCCGTATACGGCGGCACATCCTTGAGCACCACAGCTCCAGGGGCAATCGCTGCGCCCTTACCTATTGTCACAGGTCCGACGATGATGGCATTGACGCCCACCCTGACATAGTCTTCGAATACCACAGTAGCTTTTTCCACAAACCTCCAGGAAATGAACCTGTGGGAGAGAATCCTACAACCAGCAGCCATCCAGACTGCACGACCTACGTGGATGAGCTCTGGAAGTCGTTCGTCAAAACTGATGTGTTCTCCAAGGAATACACTTTTCGGATCCTTGAACTGGACCCCTCTGAGGGCCTGAAGTCGTACACGGAACTGAGGCGGCATAAGGTAGTGCATGGCAAGATATTGAAGGACCTTGTTGTAGATCTTCTTTCTATCATGGCGGAGTATATACAGCCAGCCTCTATGGGAGACATGTTCAATGGTGTGGTGCGGATCGATAATATCGCGGGGCCTGAACTGCGTTTCAGGTGTGTCTGTTCCCTCATTGTCAAAGCTGCACATAGACATAATCCTCTCACGTCTTCCCGTAGTAGTATAGATAGAAGTAGCGCTTCTTCATAGGAGCAGAAGCGCCAGTGTTTTGTTCCGGTAGCAGGGTGGGTAGCGGTACCAGCGCCAAAGCCTCGGGATCACATAGTCTAAAAGGGGCGATCGAAAAAAGCGCGTACATGCTGAGCTACTTCCTCGGGCAATGTATCGATGATCCACAACTCGTACATACGCTCGAAAAAGCCAGTATCGTTGGTGTATATTCCAGATGGATATGGCCTCGATATGAGTTTTGCGTGAAAGGGGAAAGGAGGAGGATCCTGGTCAAGTCCTGGGGAGTAGGTAACGAGGTTAAAGCTCCCAACGCCCATTGCATGGTAGGCCTTGAGCAGCCGTACCACAACCGCGCAGAATATCTCCCGTTGCTTTTTCGTGAGATGGGCAATAGAGCCTGAGCCTTGCATGACGACGAGGATTTCCCTGAATCCCCTTGGCGAAAACGAGGTGAGGACAGCGCACTCCTTCTGAGCCCATATAAAGCGTTCGTTGCGATTTTGTTCCTCTTGTAGCAGGGCATCCCAAAAGTCCTCATGGTAGAGCTCCTTCCAAACCTTGCAGCGAATCTCCAACGTTTCAATAATGGGCGCTGGTTGGCTTTCGAGCAAGAGCTGTATGTGAGGATGGACGATACTGCCCGCGGACGGTGGCAGAAAATTCCACACGAAGATGGGAAAACGAGCCCGTCGGTCCATGGCGTAGAGCGTGCAAAAATAGTGCTGGGAGACCTCCAGGCTGTCGATGAGCATCTGCTCAGGGTAGGCGTCCAATGGAATGTAGTGCTCGTCAGAGAGGATTCCCACTGCGTGGTGTTCTCCGTAAGGATTCTTGTTGGGGAAAAGGACGAATTCATTTTTTCTGATTCTTCCCTCAGGGACCACTGTCGTATCGAATGTGGGGGTCTCCTGTTCTCTATGTTCAAGGCAAAACGGACACGTTTTACGAGACGTCTCGATGAGTGCTGTAAGGTGGTCGCCGTGCGAGCCTGGTCCGGTATGCTTCACCCTCTTTGAGCGATCTGAGTTGATGCGGCACCACGTACCGAATAAAGGATCTCTTCGGTGTTCGACGCCCTCGAGCGTGTATCGCAAGAACTCCATATGAATCTCGTCACAAGGCGTTCACGTAAAAATGTATCCACACGCGCAGTTTCGCCTGAGCTGCTTTGTAGCATGAACCAAGGTGGCGAGCAAGCACGTAAGCACAGCGCAACCCGCTAGGCATCGAAGTGATTGCTCTGTTTGATCGCAAGGATACTTGACAAGTTCGTGGCAGCGTAGGATAATTTTTGTCGTAAAGGGCACAAAGGCGTGTTCTTTAGGGCCTACTGCGGCTCGTTCGTACAACGTCGTATAAGAGCAAATTGCAAGGGACAAGGGCGTCTCGAGATGAGACGCCCTTTTTTTGTGGTCAAAACGGCCTGGTGAGTACAGGCAAGGGGACAGGTGGGGAGTGAAGGATGGAACATTCGTTCGTTCAATGTACCTGTATCCAAGGAACTAGCTCTTTTGGTGTTCTAAGGGATTGAACCGTGCCGAAAAGGGAATAAGGCATGGGAGATACGATCAGCGAGATGGCCAATCTAGAGCCAAGAATACATGTGTTTTATTGTTGTCGGATTCCGGGCAGTGGGGATCAGGAACGACAACAGATAGAAAAGGAATGGGGAATGAAGGTCAAGTGTTTTCCCCTTCCCTGCAGTGGTCGCTTCGAGCAGCGCCATGTGCTTTTGTCGTTGGAAGGCGGAAGCGATGCAGCGTACATCATTACTTGTCCGGAAGGCCAATGCAGGTATTTTGACGGAAACAGGCAGGCGCGCAAACGCGTCGAGTACACAAAGGAGCTTCTCTCAGAGGTGGGAATAGAGCCTGATCGGGTAGCTGTGTATGTTGCTGAACCTACAGGCACGTTACAGGACTACGTGAAGCACCTTAGAGCCAAGGCGTGCGATCTGCCTCCCTTAAGGACGTCTAAGGACCGTGGGTAAGGGACGATGAGGCCATAGGAAACAGAGGGAATGTCCTCCAAGGTGGTCGTGCCTAACAGGACGAAGGAATTTTGATATGCCCAAGCGCTATGTCATACACACTCGCCAGGTACCGAGCCGCTTCAAAGCAATAACCCGGTCCGGTGTAATCGTGTCAGCAGAGAAGTGTATGGGATGTGTCACCTGTGTGAAAAAGCAGTGTGTGTACGGGGTATACAAGCAACGTGGCCTCGATCCACACCAGATGCTGGACTCGACAGATGTACTCTGCAGAGATTGCTTCAGATGTGTTCAAGGATGCCCTCGGGAACTTTATCAGAAGGCCATACATCCGGAATATCTGAGTCTGGGCGATGCATATTGGACGCCGGACATCATCACCAGACTGTGGTACCAGGCTGAGACAGGCAGGATACCGGTGTCAGGTGGAGGCTATAGCGGACCGTTCGCAGGGCCTGGTTTTGATTCGATCTGGACCGATATGTCGGAGATCGTTCGTCCGACCAGAGACGGGATTCATGGAAGGGAGTACATCAGTACAGCGGTGCGGCTCGGACGAAAACCTCCATACCTTACCCTTACGGAGGATGGGGAGAACGAATACGAGTACCCCCCACAAATCGACCTCCCATTGCCAATCCTGTTTCAGCTTGGGCCCTTTGGGTATTACAGTCACGAGACCTTGACCGGAATTATCGAGGCAGCTGCTGCATTAGGCACGTTGGTAACGGTACCTTTCGAGAGGATCTCTGGGATCCCTGCTGACCTGGCTACTACCGTGGCGTACCGGGGGTCTATTTGGGACCTTATGGACAGACTCGTACACATGGATAGGCACCCGAGGCTTGCAGAGTTCGTATATGATCCCTCGGCCTTGCCAGATCTTTGTCAGCTCAAGCATATCAGCCCGAATCTGGTTGTAAGCATGGTAGTTGAGCCAGTTCCATATGATTCGGAAGGTCTTTCGGACATCCTGCTGAAGTTAGTAGAGGCAGGTGTGGACATCATCCATCTGGCAGCGGACATACATGGCGAGGTTGGTAGAGGAGGCACGACAGAATTCATCAGTGATGTGATCCGCAATGCCCACGTTCGCCTTGTGGAAGAAGGACTGAGGGATCAGGTGTCATTGCTGGCCAGCGGTGGTCTTGCCATGGCTGAACACGTAGCCAAGGTGATTCTCTGCGGTGCCGATGCAGTGGTAATCGATCTGCCCTTGCTTGTTGCCCTTGGTTGCCGAATCTGCAAACGGTGCACAAAAGCCATTCCGTGCCCTGCAGAGATTGAAACAGCATCGAGCGACTGGGTCGCAGCCCGCATCGTAAACCTCATAGCCGCGTGGCACAACCAGCTGCTCGAGGTTATGGGAGCCATGGGAATGCGGGAGGTGCAGCGACTGAGGGGAGAAGTAGGACGGGTGATGTTCTTTGAAGAACTCGACAGAGAGCTTTTTGGCTCCCTGGGAACATGGAAAGAGCACTATGAGCTTGGCTAGAAAGATTGTGCATACCCCGTGTGAAGAAGGAAGCATATGTCTTCCAAAGACCATACGTGTCCGGTCACGATTTCGTAATCCTATTGCCAAGTATCGTGCATACAGGACAAAGGCCTGTACTGCCTGCGGTAAGTGTGTTGCGATCTGCCCTGAAGGTATACATCGCAAGGCAGGGAGCCGCATTATTTCAAAAGACCATTACCTGTGTCTCGGTCCCGATTGTCCTAGACCTTGCAGTAAGGAGTGTCCTGCAGGTGCCCTCGATATCAAGATCAACCCAACCTTCGAAGTCCTTGGTGACTATCGTTGGACAGGGGATCTCTTGGTAAGTACATGGTACATGGCAGAGACAGGCGAGATCCCGAAAGGTGGGCTTGAGTACAAGGTCGGCAATTCAGGTGGGGGCTTTGACAAACTCAGGTTCCTTTTCCCCAAGAGGTCGCCTCATCGTTTCCCACACCAGGATATCGATACTTCGATAGACCTCAACCGACGAGATGACGGCCGCAGTAAGATCAGGATCCCTGTTCCATGGTACGGAGGAGGAATGTCGTTTGGTTCGGTATCGATCAGGACAATGGTCGCCAGGATGAGAGCTGCTCACGCCTGGAACACGTTTTGCTCCACAGGAGAAGGTGGGTATCCCGAACAAATTACCCCATATGACCATCACGTCATCACCCAGGTGGCGACCGGTCTTTTTGGGGTGAGAGAAGAGACGATTCAGAGGGTACGAATTGTCGAGTTCAAGTATGCACAAGGTGCAAAGCCGGGGCTAGGTGGTCACTTGTTGGGTGACAAGGTGACCCATGCTGTTGCCCGTATGAGGGAATCAGTGGTGGGAGCCCCGCTTTTTTCACCGTTTCCCTTTCACAGCGTCTACTCTGTCGAAGACCACAAGAAACATGTGGATTGGATAAAAGCTATCAATCCCCATTGTCTTGTGAGTGTCAAGGTTTCCACACCGACCGACGTGGATATGGTGGCAGTGGGTAGTTACTACGCAGGCGCACACATCATTCACCTGGACGGGAGCTACGGAGGTACAGGTGCAGCGCCTGAGATCGCAAAAAAGAACATAGCCATGCCGATCGAATATGCGGTTCCCAAGGTACACAAGTTCCTTATGGAAGAAGGGGTTAGAGACAAGATCACGTTGATCGCCGGGGGAGGTGTGCGTACGGCATATGATGTCGCAAAGATCATTGCGTTGGGAGCAGACGGGGTATGCACAGGGACTGCTGAGCTTGTTGCCTTGGAGTGTGTGCGCTGCCACAACTGCGAACGTGGAAGAGGATGCGCTCGAGGTATCGCGACCACAGATCCTGAACTCACTACACTTATGGAGTGCGACTGGGCGGCGCAACGGATTATCAATCTTTTTTCGGCGTGGCGACAGCAGCTCATATACATTCTGGCTCGACTGGGGATGAGAAGTATACGAGAGCTCGTAGGACGTACTGATGTGTTGGTTCATTTGGACTACCTACGACCGATCTCTGCGGTAGCTGCCGGGGATCCAAGCGAACGACGAGAACGTGTCCTAAAGGAGTAGCCTTCGAGATAGTACACGTTGCGTCCTGGTAGGAGGACAAAGGCAGGTGAAACGACTGTGTGGAAACATCACAAGAAGCCAGGTCGTGGCCAGATCTAGGCCGTGGAGGAGCGTTGCTGATCAGCTCATTGCATCGAGGAAGCCGCTGATCGATGGAATAACGGTGCCCCGACGATTTCAGACCGAGACAGAAGGTGGTTGTGGCGTCACTGGGTTTGCCTGCAGTATCCCGGTTGCAGGCAGACATATCTACGAGCCTTCTATTCAAATGCACAACAGGGGCAACGGTCTCGGTGGTGGTGTCGCAGCTATGGGCCTAGATCCGGACGTAGTGGGGATCGATCGAGACCTTTTGACCAATGACTATATCCTGCAGATCGCGCTGCTCGATACCGAGGTGCGAAAGGACCTCGAGGATCGGTATATCAGACCGTTTTTCGATGTGCATCACGAGGAACGTGTACCCACCATTGAGGATTACCGGGACATAGAAGGGCTCAAGGTCAAGCCGCCAGACGTGTGGCGGTATATTGTGAGAGTACAACCTCATGTGTGTTCAGCGTTTGCCAAGGAACGCGGCCTCGGTAGCCTCTCGGCACGCGACATCGAGGATGAGTTTATCTATCAGAATAGTTTTCAGATCAACAGGACTTACTACCACTCAGCAGGAGACAAGAAGGCCTTTGTCCTCTCCCACGGACGGAATCTTCTTATTTTCAAGATCGTAGGATATGCAGAAGAAGTAGTCCGCTACTACCTGCTTGAAAACGTTCGTGCCCATGTCTGGATCGCACATCAACGATACCCTACCAGGGGCCGCGTGTGGCACCCTGGCGGTGCTCACCCGTTCATAGGGCTGAACGAGGCGCTTGTCCACAATGGAGACTTTGCCAACTACCATTCTGTTGCCGAGTATCTGCGTCAGCGCAACATTGTCCCTTTGTTTCTCACTGACACTGAGGTCTCGGCACTCCTGTTCGATCTCTATGCTCGGGTGTACAGGTATCCACTTGAATACATCATCGAGGCCCTGGCACCTACGACCGAACGAGACTTTGATCAGCTTCCTGAGTTCCGGAAGCGGATCTACCGGATGATCCAGTCGACCCATATCCATGGTTCTCCAGATGGGCCGTGGTTTTTTATCATTGCTCGAAACGATACGCATAACAACCTTCTGCAGCTTATCGGCATAACCGACACCTCGATGTTACGACCTCAGGTGTTTGCGCTTCACGATGGAGACGTTCAGATAGGGTTAATCTGTTCTGAAAAGCAGGCAATCGATGCCACGTTGAGAAGCCTGGCACATGAAGACCCACGGATCGGGACCGTTGCAGACCGGTACTGGAATGCCAGAGGTGGCAGCCACACAGATGGAGGTGCCTTCGTGTACACCTTACGTAGCGAGGGGAACACGAATGGGTCGATGAAGCTCACTGTTACTGATAAGTTCGGCAGACCCCTTACTATAGGAAAGGATCAAACGCCACTAGTGGTGAAGAAGCCGTATGAGATGTGGCAGTCTGCAGCGCTAGGAGTATGCGAAGAGATAATGGAGCCATTGCGCAAGGCAGATCCAGCAGACATAGTCAAAGACGCCCAGGCAAGGCTCCAGCTCCCTGGATATGACGCCTTTCTCAGTTATGTAAAGGCGCTTACCAATATGGCCCAACGGGGTGATGCTGAGTTCGAGACCTGTTTACGTATCCTCACTGTCCTTGCAGATAGAATATATCCTACGTTCGATAAGAGGCGACGATCGATTCTGCAAATACTCTATCAGGACCAGGAAACGATCCTCGATGCTATTCCATGTATAGGAACCGGCGGTGATAAGGGCGCCTATCGCCGCATCGACTGGTACACCAGGAGTGCACTTCAGCAGCCGAGTGGAGAGCAGAGATGTCTTGTTATCAATGGATCACAGTTCCCACCCGAAGGGAGGGACTCGGACAGCCGGCTCCTGCGAGATGCGTACCTTATGGGATGGAAGCAGTTCATTGTGTATGGACTGCGCGGTCAAAGATTCCACGGATGCGGACTCGGCCCTTCGACCCACGGCGTACGGATCGATATATATGGAAGCTCCGGAGACTATCTCGGCTCAGGTATCGACGGACTGGAAATCTATGTTCATGGTAACGGTCAGGATCAGCTCGGCCAGATCATGAAGAGCGGAAAAATGGTGATCTTTGGTGATGTAGGTCAAACCTTCTTATATGGCGCAAAGGGTGGTGAGGTGTACGTGTTGGGCAATGCGGCAGGCCGTCCGCTTATCAATGCCGTAGGCAGGCCACGGGTGGTCATAAATGGTACTTGTCTTGACTTCCTCGCAGAATCGTTTATGGCCGGAGACCCTCTCAACGGCGGAGGATTCGTAGTAGTCAACGGCCTGGGCTTTAACGACGAGGGCATCATCATCGAACAGGAGACGCCATACCCTGGCTCCAACCTGTTTTCACTTGCATCAGGAGGTGCCATCTACATTCGCGATCCTTACGGCAAGATAGACAACGACCAACTGAACGGAGGGGAATGCGTCGAATTCACAGATAAGGATTGGAACCTTATCCTTCCTTATCTCGAGGAAAACGAACGACTCTTTGGGATCTCGGTGGAAAGACACCTGCTGACGGTTGGCTCAACACAGCGCTCTCCTGAAAAAGTGTATCGGAAGGTACGACCTGTATCCGTGGAGATGAGCAACGGGCTGGAGGAGTGATGGCAGCCGCCACGTCTTCGATGTGATTGGTGGGAGGCCCTGTGGCCTCCGAGTGACGATGGGCAATCATGGGTTCTGTGTCTTCAGGCATCACACACGTAGATCGCTTCCTGGGAGGGTTTCAGCCAGGCGATAACGTCGTCTGGTCAAGCGAAGCCGGAACAGCGATTCATTCCTTTGTCCAGGCGTTCATTCGCTCGGCCCGTTCAGATGGACGAGGTGCAGTCGTTTATGTGAATTGCAACTATGCGCCTCAGAGTATCTACAGGAGGTTTGCAGAAGGATGTGTAGGGGCACAGTTTGTGCATGTTGATGCCTTTACCTACGGGAAAGGCAAGCGCGATGCAGTATTTCGAGAGTACTACGAGTCCCATCGTTTTCCAGAGGGATGGGAGACGGTGTGCGTGAAACACCCCACGGACACTGGAGAGTTCTATGAGACCTTGGCTTGTATCGAGGATCGTTACCTGGGAGATGCTCATTATGTGTTCGACAGTCTTACTGGACTATGCGAACTATGGGGTGGCGAGCGACCGGTTCAAGACTTTTTCTCCAATCAGTGTCCTAAACTCTATGAGCTCCAGGCAGTCGCCTATTGGATACTAGAGAAACAGGCCCACTCACGAACCTTCTTGGCTACGCTCAGCCATATCACTCAAGTAGTGATCCAGTTGAACCACCTGGAGTCAGGCTTATGCGAACTCAAGCTTAGCAAGGCAGAGGACAGACCATCCCGGCTTCTCTCTCAAGCCATGCGGTATCGAGTGGAGCAAGATACTGTTGATTTCGTTGAACCAATGAAGGAACGGCCTTTGCCTATTGGCGACCGAATTCGCGAGCAAAGGATTGCCCGCAATCTTTCGCAGGCAGAGCTCGCCCGTATGCTCGCGATCACTCCTAGTGCTTTGTGCCAGATCGAGAACAACCAGGTGTATCCCTCGTTGCCGTTGCTCATTGAAATTGCCCGTAGTCTCGGACAATCCCTTGACGGGCTGCTCAATATCCAGGAGCAGGATGGGGTCGTAGGTGGTACGTTGGTCGTGTGCAGAAAAAAGGATCAGCCAGTCTATAGACATGGCAAGGGGCAAAAAGCTCCGAGGATCGAAATTGTCCCCCTCTTGCCGATGGATGCTGCCAGAAGATCTCTTGTTCCGTATCGTATCAGTGCCGAGGCAGGTACGCGAGCACAGCGACCATTTTTGAATCACAAAGGACCTGAATTTGGCTTGGTACTCAGCGGTATGGTGAGATTGATGACCTTAGGGGGCAAGGTGCTCGTGCTGCGAAAGGGGGATAGCTTTTACCTGGAGGAGCATAGGATCAAGGAATGGCGCAACGAGGGGCCGGCCAAGGCTGAGTTGCTCTGGATCCTTGTTCAGTAATTTTTTTTGCTTCGTGCATTAAGCGATGCTGAGGAGCGATGCCATCTCTTTTAGATTGGCTTAACGTGTAGGGGATCTACAATACAGCAGAAATGGAAAGGAGGAGAACAGATGAATCTTCACAGACCCAATGCAAACGAAGCAACACAAACTGCCAATCGTTCGAGAAATGTTGCCCCTGTATCAGGAATCTGCACCCGCTGCATTGATGGATGCAGAGGCAATTGCGAGATCTTTAAAGCGAGCTTCAGGGGCCGAGAGGTACTGTATCCAGGTCCTTATGGCACGATCACCGCAGGGGCAGACAAGGAATATCCTGTCGATTACTCGCATCTGAATATTCAGGGCTATGCCCAGGGGGCTAAGGGCCTCCCTAACGGTATAGAGGCAGATCCTGACCATGCGATCTTTCCGGTGGTCGATACGGAAACCGAATACGGCTACCAACACAAGATCAAGATGCGAGTGCCGTTCTTCACCGGGGCCCTTGGCTCGACTGACATCGCAAAGAACAATTGGGACCATTTTGCTGTAGGCGCAGCGATTTCCGGCATCACTATTATCTGTGGTGAGAATGTCTGCGGTGTGGATCCTGGCCTGGAATTGCACAATGGTAAAGTCGCCAAGGCGCCTGACTTGGCACACCGTGTAGAGATCTATCGTCGCTATCGAGAAGAGAACTATGGCGATATTCACATACAGTTGAACGTCGAGGACACGATGTTCGGGGTAGCCGAATATGCGATAGAAACGTTAGGCGTTGAAAGCATTGAACTTAAGTGGGGTCAAGGGGCCAAGTGCATCGGCGGTGAGATCAAGGTGAAGAGTCTTGAGCGTGCCCTTGAACTCAAGCAACGGGGATATATTGTTACCCCTGACCCGACGCTCCCAGCGATCCAGCGTGCCTTCAAAGAAGGTGGGATCCGTGAATTTGAACGACACTCTCGTCTCGGGTTTATCACCGAAGAGGGATTCTATAAGGAAGTCGAGCGGCTTCGGGCGCTTGGGTGCAAACGGGTCTCCCTGAAGACCGGGGCATATGGTCTTGTAGAACTGGCACAGGCGATCAAGTATTCTTCTATCGCGAAGATCGATCTCCTTACCATCGATGGTGCACCGGGAGGGACTGGCATGAGCCCATGGCGAATGATGGTGGAATGGGGTGTGCCAACCTTTTACCTCCAGTCATTGGCTCAACAGTTCTGCGATAAACTTGCAGCCCGAGGAGAATTTGTCCCTGATATCGCGATTGCGGGTGGCTTTTCTACAGAGGATCACATCTTCAAAGTCCTAGCCATGGGCAGTCCGTATACCAAGGCGGTCTGCATGGGTCGCGCGCTGATGATACCAGGGATGGTGGGAAAGAACATAGGGATCTGGCTCAAGAACGGCGATCTGCCCAAGACGGTTTCAGAATACGGGACAACCATAGAAGAAATCTTTGTGTGCTATGAGACCCTCAAAGAGAAGTACGGCAGCGAGGTCGACAAGTTCCCGTTGGGCGCAATTGGCATCTACACATTTGCTGATAAGATAAAGACCGGTCTTCAACAGCTCATGGCAGGGAGCAGGAACTTTTCACTTTCCAGCATCTCAAGAAAGGACCTTATGGCCTTGACAGAGGAGGCAGCCAAGATTTCAGGGATCGCCTACGTCATGGATGCCTACCGCGCAGAAGCGGAAAGGATCCTTGAGGGAAGGAGTGCCCGCACGCGGAAGACCGCGGCAAAGGTAAAGTCAAAGAAGTCAAGAAAGGCACGATAGAAGTACATGAAGGTGGCCTCTCAGAAGGTCGAGGAAGGCGAAGGGTGCGATGGGCGCTTGTTGCCGGCGGCCCCTTTGCCTTCTGCCTTTTTTGAACGTCTCCGAGGATCGAACAGGGTTACAATTGCGTTGGTTACCAATGAGTGAAGGAGTGCGGCTGTTTCAGGGACAAAGCAGTTACAGTACAAGGGCCCGTGCTGCTACGGTTTCCATGAGGTTGCCACAGGGTTCTAGCCGTTCTATCGATTTCTTTGCACTGCTTTACTACAATACGTTGTAGTCAGAGGGCACGGGCCCATACGAGGAGTGCGGTACGCGTCTAGGAGCGATGCATCATGGAGTTTGTCCTATCAGACAGCATAGGCGGGGTCATCGTTCGATCGCTCAAACGACACGAAGACATGAGGGGATGGCTCACAGAACTGTATCGATGCGATGAATTGGATCATCGAGCTGCTATGTGCTACCTCTCGGTGACATATCCAGGCAAGGCCCGAGGACCTCACGAGCACGTATATCAGAGCGACCTATTTGCGTTTGTATCGGCTGGTATGTTTCGTGTCTACCTATGGGATATGCGCAAGGAAAGTCCTACGTTTCTCCACAGAATGCGATTCGAGGCGGGCATCCAGCATCCACTCGTTGTCCTTGTCCCACCACGTGTTGTGCACGCATACCGGTGCGTATCCTCAGAACCCGGCATAGTCATCAACCTTCCTGACAGACTCTACAAGGGGATAGGACGAAGCGAGCACGTGGACGAGATACGCCATGAGGATCAGGGCGAAGGGAGCCCTTTTATTCTAGACTGAGGTTTTCTCTTGGCATTAGTACTCGACCACGAGCCTGTTGTCTGCTGATCGATCCTCATGGTAGGCTGCATCGTTCTCGATTGATCGGTGCACCCAGTCCCTCGCTTGCTGTATAGATATAGATATCTCTACCTGAAGGGACTAGTGCGAGTGCCTCACCTTGGGTCTCTGGAGCGAGATTGATAGTACAAGGGACATTACCGAATATCTCCGGAAATGTCTGACCCGAGAGCCGAGGGAACTCGAAGGCACTGAACTTGTTCCGTAGAAGGACCCGTGAGCCGTTCGGTGTGACGTCCCCTCCGGTAAGATAGGACACCGTAGTGAGTCGCGCAACTGTTTCCAATGTGCAGGGCTGGGATGCAACCAGTGGTTGAGGAAAACGATAGACAGTGGAGTATCCTGCAGCCTCTTTTGTGATTACGTATGGTATGGCTGTCTGGGGGTCTACCACCAGTGTTTCAGCATCGTGAGGGCTGTCAGGATATCTGCATTCAAATACCTCGACGGTGTGGATGTCTTCCGTTACCGGCGGTCCTTCTAGAGGCACCGTTGGCTCTTGTATCCGGTAGACCCGGATCATGGATCTGATGTTGGCATTATCACCGATGTCGCCAATGTAGAGGCAATCAGAAGGGCTGCCTGCCGAACAAGGTGCCAACGCAATGTCCTCCCAATCTACCGCAAGGGCTCCTTGCAGCATGTACACCCCTCTGAGTATCCCTTGCTCTGTTACCGCAAACACCCTGGCACGATCCCCTGAGTCGTTGTGCACCCACAGGATTCCAGGATAGGTGCGACTGGCTGCCATACCTGAGCATTCCAAAATGTCAGGGTCTGCAAACCTCCCTACTACATCAAAGCTCCCACACGAGAGGCACCTTCCAGCGGGAGGACAACCTGCCATTATCGGTATGCTCAACATGAGCAAGGAAAGAAGCACTGGGATATACCATGGCTGCCCTCTGTGTTCAGAGACCAAAGCATCCTTCAAGGTGCTTACCATGGTTACCACGTGAGTAGACCCTTCTTTGTTCTTGTCCTACAGTAAAATAAGCTTACCTTTGTTGCTCTGTGACTGCAAGCTCACCAAGGTACCGTAAATCATTGTATGCTCTGTACCTTACTCAATCGTGTGGCTCGTTCTGTTCGATGCCTGTGCGGCGTGGCCTTGCTCTCAACAGAGTACTGATGCCATTGGCCAAGAGCCATCTGTCGAGCATTGCTAAACGCAGTACGCACCTATTTGATTTGGCTTGTGTGCAACGATATGATGAAAGAGAAGGAAGATCGCTGCGAACGCTGCGCGCTCTTTCGAACTTCTTGAGCCCTTTAGACCGCACGCATGGAGCTCCAGTGGCCGAAATCGACAGGACAGAACGGGTCATAGCAGTATTTTTCGATTTCGAGAACCTTGCCCTCGGATTCAAAGCCAAGAAGGACATGCAATTCGATATCCACAAGGTCCTTGAGCGGCTATTGGAAAAGGGCAAGATCGTAGTCAAGAAGGCCTATGCAGACTGGACCAGATACGCACCTTACAAGGTCGCCTTTCATGAGGCAGGGGTGGAACTCATAGAAATCCCAAAGCGACGGATGACAGGAAAGAATTCAGCAGATATCCGTATGGTGGTGGATGCATTGGAGCTTTCCTACACCAAGCAGCACATTGACACCTTTGTAATTGTCTCGGGCGACAGTGATTTTTCGCCGCTGGTTTCCAAACTCAAGGAGAACGGCAAGCATGTCATCGGGCTAGGTGTCAAGGAATCCTCTTCGAATCTGCTCATAAGGAGCTGTGATGAATTCATCTACTACGAAGACTTAGAGCAGCTTCCACAGCTCCCGCCAAAGATAGGTCCAGAAGTCCCCAAAAAGAAACGCGATGCGTTTCAGCTCCTCACTGAATCGATCGAAGCGCTGATGAGGGATAACCGACCCATCCTGTGGTCCTCCATGGTCAAGGACACTATGAAAAGGAAGAATCCTTCGTTCAACGAGTCCTACCATGGATACCGCACCTTCAGCGATCTGCTCGAGGATGCCCAGCACCATGGTCTTATTGAGCTCAATGTGGATCCTCGAAGCGGCACATACGTCATAGCTGGATTTGGCAAGCCAAAGCATGGGTAAGGTATGAGGTATGGTGTGGAGGGATTGGGTGTAGCAACGCATTGGATCCTCGTGGACAGCTCCCCTTACAAGGCTTGCTTCTCTCTTGGTGGTTTTGTAAAGTCAATGTGAGAGCTCTTATCCTACAAGGAGTTCCGGTATGTTCGATCTTCTCTTTGAGCCGATCCGCATAGGTACACTCGATATCCCCAATAGAATCCTTATGCCGTGCTTGGGCACGCTCTTCTCGATGGACCAGCGGCTCAACGAGCGACACTATCGATTCTATGAGCGAAGGGCACAGGGTGGAGCTGGGGTCATTGTTGCTGGACCAGTAGGTGTTGATTTTGTTGGGGCAGGGGTGATTGCACTCTCCCTGCGAAGCGACGAATATATTCCGGGTTTTACCGAACTCGCTCGCCGTATCCATCGTTACGACACCAAGATTATGGTGCAGCTCTTTCATGCCGGAAGATACAGCTTTTCAGCGTTTCTCGACGGTGAGCAGCCTATTGCCCCTTCAGCAGTCCGATCAAAGTATACTGGCGAGGTGCCAAGGGAGATGACCCTTGAGGACATTGTCAATGTGCAAGATGCATTTGCTGCTGCAGCCCTAAGGGCCAAGGTAGCCGGGCTCGACGGTGTCGAGATTATAGGCTCAGCCGGATACCTCATAAGCCAATTCCTTTCTCCCGTCACCAACATGAGGACTGATCAGTACGGGGGCTCGTTCGAAAACAGAGCACGATTTGCAGTCGAGACGATCCGAAAAGTACGGAATGCAGTGGGCCCGGATTTCCCAGTCACGATCCGCGTTGCAGGCAATGATTTTGTCAGGGGAGGAAACACGAATGACGATGCTGCACGATTCTGTCAACTGTTTGTCGACGCTGGGGTCGACGCAATCAATGTAACTGGAGGCTGGCACGAGGCCTTTGTTAGCCAGCTTACTATGGAAGTTCCGCGGGCTGGGTATGCCTACCTTGCAGCAGGGATCAAGCGGAAGGTCAAGGTCCCTGTGATAGCCTCAAACAGGATCACTGACCCGTATACCGCAGAATACATATTAAACGAGGGCATGGCTGACATGGTGGCCCTTGGCAGGGTACTTGTAGCAGACCCTGATTGGCCAAAAAAGGCCAAAGAGGGAAGACCTGAAGAAATAAGACCGTGCGTGGGGTGTATGCAAGGCTGTCTCGATCGCATTTTCACCGGTCAACCACTGTGCTGCCTCGTCAACGCCGAGGCCGGTATGGAAGGCGAACGCGAAATCAAAAAGACCGAGAATCCTAAGAAGGTTGTGGTCGTCGGCGCAGGCCCAGGCGGTATGGAAGCTGCTCGAGTTGCAGCCCTTGCAGGACACCAGGTCCACCTTTACGACAGGCGTACGAGGCTCGGCGGACAGCTTGTCGTGGCAGGTACGCCACCAGGTCGGCACGAGTTTCTTGCCCTTGCTGAGTACTACAAGGCTGTTCTTCCCAAGGCAGGGGTAAGGATTCATTTGGGAAGGAATATTCAAGCCAAGGGTCTTGCCCGGATGAAGGCAGATGTGGTTATTGTTGCAGAAGGCGCACGACCCATTGTTCCAGCAATTCCTGGTGTGGATCTCCCTCACGTGATCACGTCATGGGACTTCCTCGAGAACGATCCTCCAGTCGGCTCCAAGGTTGCTGTCATCGGTGGGGGTGCGGTTGGCCTTGAGACTGCACTGCTCGTTGCCAAAAAGGGAACAATAAACCCAGAGACCCTTGCATTTCTCATGGTGCATAGGGCGGAAAGCGACGAGAAGCTTCACGAGCTGCTCACAAGGGGCACTAAGGAAGTTGCGGTATTTGAGATGCTTCCTCGGGTCGGTCAGGATGTGGGCAAATCGTCTCGGTGGGTGCTCCTTTCCGAACTGAAGGAGTATGGTGTGAGGCTGGTTACCAATGCAAAAGTGGAACAGATCGAACCTGATGCCATTGTCTATGAACAAGATGGAGAAAGAAAAAAGGAGCCATGCGACACGGTGATCCTTGCCGTCGGGTCAGCTCCCGAGCGAGCACTTACTGAAGCGCTTGGTCGATCCAGGATCCCATTCAAAAGTGTCGGCGATTGTAATGGCCCACGAAAGATCATTGACGCAGTTCATGAAGGGTATCTCGCTGCAGTGGAGCTTTCATGAACTAGCCGTGCCTGGTACGTCACAACCGAGATCTTCTGGCCTTTAGAACTCGCAGTGAGCAATAAGCTTAGCTATGTCTTTGTGCCAGACACCTTCCCAGTGCGCAAGGAGCTCAAAGGCAGGGCACCATATGCCGCTCTCGAGCATTTCTTCGAGCGGCTCGAGATACCGTGCTTCATCCCTTCCGTGTTCGTCAAGGACCCCTTGGGCTTTGAGCCCTTGTTTGCCTATTGCTACAAGATCAGTGAAGAGATCTTTCAATGGGATGCTGCCTATGCGGGCTAGCGGCCCTTTACGGCTCACCTCCTCATAGAGGTGCTGCAGTTTTTCAAGGCTCCATGAAGTCAAAGGGCTTACCACTGACCAGGCATCCTCTCGGGCACGCTCGTTATAGAGGATCCCTTTGATGAGAGCGGGTACGCTCATGACAAGGTTCGGTGGTGGACAATCGATACCACGGATTTCAAGGAACGGATTGAAACGAACAGTGGTAAATATGGTATTGAGATGCAGAACCCAGTCCTCCCATAAGGCCCTATGGCCTTCGAACCCTGTTGTAAGGTACTGATCAAAGGTACGTGCACCTCCCACCTCTATCCACCTGCCGTCTCTCACTATGAAGTACATGGGCACGCTGAGAGCAAAATCCACATAGTCCCTGAAACTGGCATCAGGCTTGAGCAGCGATTCGATCAAACCACACCGGTCAGGGTCAGTGTGTTGCCAGATGAACACCCTCTTCGAGACAAAACCATTGGCAGTTCCTTCGGAGATGGGAGAGTTTGCGAACATCGCCATGATGAAAGGAGAGAGCAGCATGCTGAGACGACATTTGTCCATAGCATCCTGTTCGTCCTTGTAATCGAGGTTGAGCTGCACGGCAGCGGTTTCGCGCATCATGGCAAGGCCGAGATCTCCCTTTCGAGGCATGTAGCTGGTCATAATGGCATACCGCTGCTTGGGTATGACGTTGATGTCTTTCCATCTCGACACAGGATGTATGCCCAGTCCCAGCCACCTGATTCCCCACTCGGTACCTACCAGCTTGAGTTCGGCGATGTGGGCAGCAAGTTCAGCTGCCATCTCGTGAAGGCTGTGCCAGGGCGTGCTGCTCAACTCGAGTTGGGCACCTGGCTCGAGCGATACATGGGCACTCCCTTTTTCGAGTCCGAGGATGTGGTTACCCTCCCGGATCGGTGACCAAGCAAAGTCCGAAGAGAGCCGTTCGAGAACGGTCTCGATGCCGCGCGGCCCTTCGTATGGTACAGCCCTTCCGGTGTGGTACTCTACACCCAGCTTTTCGAACTCTGCTCCCATCCTCCACTGATGAGGCTCTTTGTACGCGTTCAAGAAGTAGCTTAGGAGCTCGTCCCTTGATGTGAGTGGCTCGTCGTGCATGGGTAGAAAGGCCTCGTAGCAGTTATTCTCACAGTACTATTGCGATCACCTTCCGGTCAACCCGCCTTCCTCGGTCAAAAGTACCTCCAGGCGCTTGAATCCTAGGTGGCTCATCCTATATAGAAATGTGAGCTGTGCACATCGAATGCACAGAGCCGATCCTTCTACCTCACAGTGGATGGTGACCGGGAAAGGCGGTCGTTGGTGGAGCCATGGACGTTGGAGAGATACTTCATTGCCTGATACAACGGTTTTCTCCTGAACGATGTTACACGTTTCTTTCATCTCTGGCCACTGAATTGCATCTGCTAGCCATCCCCTCCAGACCTATCCCTGTTGCCCGCATCCCTGTGCTCCTCGAAAAGACGTGCGTTCCACAACTCGTAAAGGCAGCACAGCTCATCTGGCGCGTGCTGCACAATCATGCTTTCCAGACACATGCTGCTGCACACGTCCCTGTGCACCTGTTACCACCTGGGGTGGCGAATGTGCATCATATACCCTTTGATCCGTGCTGTAACATTGGATGTATCGATTTCCATATAGAGGCCGGTAGCCTCAAAGTGATTGAACTAATGGCGTTGCCGCCAGGCATGGTGGGGATCTATCCAGGGCTCGTTGCACGGTATGCAGAGTTTCTCAACGAGTACGTGGATCAAGGGTGCACTGTAGTTGACTTTATGGAAGGATGGAGTCGTTCCCGTTGCGAGCAGCTCCTTGTCGACCATATCGTGGGCAAGGATGTGTCAGAGGTGGTGGCGATTGTGGATTGGGAGCCGGAGACGCAAGTCACCTATGGGGAATTTCTCTACACAAAGGAACTGGTGGAACGGAGCAGACCAGGTATACGGTGTGTCATAGCAGATCCACGGGAGGTTTCGGTCAAAGACGCACGACCATGGATACGAGGTCTGCCAGTAGGCCGAATACTCAACCGCCTGACCATGGTGGACTGGGTCGCCCATGCTGAGGAGATACGAGGATTCTCTCGCCTCCTTTGGGATTGTCCATCGGTGTTTGTGTACGATCCCTATCGATGGTTTCTTGCGGACAAACACACGCTCGTTGTCCTCTCTGATAAAGAGGCCTTGTTAGAGATGGGATATGACACCGTGGCAATTGAGGAGATTACAGCTCTTGTTCCGGTCACACGCATGCTAAAAGCGTTTGTAGATGTCCGCACCAGACGAGTACATATGGAAAAGATACGGCGATATTTTGGAACACCACACGACATTGTTCTCAAGCCGGTGGCCTCTCATGCCTCGAAAGGTATCATATACGGGCCACGAGCATTTTCATCCGATGATGTGTTTATCCGAAAGGTCCTGTCCATTCCTGCAGAGGAATACGTCATTATGAAACGAGTCTCCACGCCAGAGATGCTGTATCCTACTGGTGAAGGTACAGCTGAACTGTGGAAATACGATGTAAGGGTGTTTATCCTCGACGATACCGTGGCATTCGTTGGCGGACGGATCTACGTAGGAGACTATACAAATCAGCTGCCGTGTCGCTACTTCGCCCCGTTACTTTTTGCGTGACCGATATGCCCTTACACGTGTCGAGCGCGGCCGAGTCGTCGTTTCTCTTCGGGAGGGAGAAGCACCAATGACACACAAGAATGACCAGTTCGAGCATGTATGGTGGAAGGAGGGAATCATATACCAGGTGTATCCGAGAAGTTTCTATGACGCCAACCGAGACGGCATTGGCGATCTTGCTGGCATCATTGAAAAACTCGATTACCTCAACGACGGTACATCGAACTCGCTTGGTGTGGATGCCATATGGCTCTCTCCGATCTATCCATCCCCAATGTACGATTTTGGATACGATATCTCTGACTACTGTTCCATAGATCCTGTCTTTGGCGACATGTCTACCTTTGATCTCTTGGTGGAAGAGGCTCATAGGAGAGGCATCCGCATCATTCTCGATATGGTGTTCAATCATTCTTCTCATATGCATCCGTGGTTTATCGAGTCTTCCTCTAGCAGAGACAACCCCAAACGAGATTGGTATATCTGGAAGGACGGACGTCCTGGAGGCAAGCCGCCGAACAACTGGCAATCAGCCTTTGGAGGGAGCGGGTGGGAATGGGACAAACGGACAGGTCAGTTCTACTATCACTCTTTCCTCAAAGAGCAGCCTGATTTGAATTGGTGGAACCGGCAGTTGAGGAATGCTATCTATGAGGTTATGCGGTTCTGGCTGGATCGCGGTGTAGACGGCTTCAGGCTCGATGTCGTTCACTTCTACATGAAGGACCGCCTTCTTAGGGACAATCCTCGGGGGTTGACAGGACTTACCAAGGGGCTCATAGCCTATGATCGCTATCGGCACATCTATGACAGGGATCGACCTGAAGGCCATGAGATCTTTAAAGAGATGCGCAAGCTCACCGACGAGTATTCAGAAGTCATGATGGTGGGAGAGACGCCGTACGAGTATGGGGCTGAAACAGCAGTTTCCTACTTGGGGGACGGCACCGATGAACTTCATCTGGCATTCTACTTCAAATTTCTTCTTGCCCGCTGGCGGTCGTCGACTTACAGGAAAAGGATCGATGAACTCTATCGGGTGCTACCTGAAAAGGGATGGCCATGCTGGGTCCTGAATAATCATGACATGCCGCGAAGCATCGACCGCCTCGCATGGCCGTTTGAATCTGAACAGCGCAGGGAGTCGAGGGCAAAGGCAGCTGCAACGATTCTTCTTACGCTCAGGGGGACCCCGTTCATTTACTACGGCGAAGAGCTGGGCATGAGAAATGGCTCGATCCCTCGCTCGAAGCTTCAAGATCCATTGGGTAAACGATACTGGCCCGTGTTTAGAGGCAGAGATATTGCACGGACACCTATGCAGTGGAGTTCGCAACGCTATGCAGGCTTCAGTACTGTCGAGCCATGGCTGCCGGTTAACCCCGATTTTGTGCGTCGAAACGTCGAGCACCTTGCAGCAGACCCTACTTCAGTGTTTACCTACTATAAAAAGCTCATAGGACTTAGGAAAACAGAGCCCGCCCTTCGCTATGGCACGTTCGAATGGGCCGATGGTATTACTGATCCCTGTCTGGGATATTTCAGATGCTTCGGGTCTGACCGATTGTTGGTAGTCATTAACTTTTCCCGAACCCCTCAGGCGACTCGTGTCCTGGGATCAAGCAAAGGAGGATGGCGGCTACTGTTGTCGACCCATGCTCGGCCAGCAAATATGCTTCTTGGTTCCCCGAGTCTGCACCTACGTCTCGAAGGGTTCGAAGCACTCATTTTAAAGCAGGAGACGCTATCGGATACCGCGCGTGCCTAGCCAGGGGTTTCAGGTATGGTTTGTCCCAAGTATCCGCAGCGACTCTTTTGATGGCATAAAGATAGTCCTGGCGTGGTAGCATCCTGCAGGGACGCAGACACATGGATAGACAAGGCAACGAGGGCCCAGTAGTGTTCCTGGCGAAGTGACTGAATTGCATCCTGTCTCGGTAGTGTCTCCAAGGATTGCACCGAGTTTGCGTCGTCCGGTATTGATGTGCTCCTTTCCAACAGTGACGAGGATAGTGCCTGGGACGATTTTGAGATTGGCAAGCTTTGTCCCGGCGCCGAGGTTTACCTCGTTGCCAAGGATGCTATCTCCAATGTAGGCAAAGTGGCCGGCCTTGGCTCCATCGAGCATGATCGAATGCTTCATTTCCGTAGTGTGGCCGACGATACATCGATCTCCTACGAGGCAGGTGCCTCTTACATAGGCACCTTGACGGACTTCTGTCTCTGCCCCGATCACGGTAGGTCCTTTTATCAAGGCACCAGGTTCAACCACTGTGCCTGGTCCTATAAGGATCCTCTCATCCAATAGAACTGCACCAGCCATGATTATGCTGGCGCCAGGGAGTGGTTCTCCATCTTTCAATGCAGCCAACTCACCCTGAGACCCGATGGGTTGTACTTCGATATCCTCACGTACTTCACCATGATAGACTACCAGTGTCTTCTGGACCTGACCTGTTACCTTGGCTAGAGGAGAGGTCCGGTGAAAGAAGCTCATCAGATACTCATAGAGGCGCTCGAGCGCTTTCCAGACGGGTTCTCGTGTATCGAAAAGCTCACGATGTCGATATGCCGTAAGATCGAAAAAATCGTTAGGGGCTATCATTGCACCTGTCCTCCTTCTGTCCCGTCACTTATGCGCAACAGGCTCAGCTCCAAGGATCGTGATGCCTTGTAATGATTGCCGGAACCGTTCAAGAAAAGCAAGCCTTGCTGTAAGATTTTTGCTATGCTGGAAGTGACATGTACCACAGTGGATCTCATCGAGGGAGGAAGTATGACAATGGACCTGGGAACAGCAAAAGGCACGGTCAAGGACTATGTCATAAAGGGATATGTTCTGAGTGCAGCTGTACTTCTCCTTCAGACAGCCTGCGCTCACACTCCGGTCGCAAGGGAGCACCACCACAGCACCTTGGACGACCGTATGACCTCAGGGACCCGTATCATGTGGGTGGCTGCCCACCCTGACGACGAAGCGCTTGCAGGGTCGCTCATTGCCAAGGCGAGCATCAAACTAGGGAGCCCGGTCTTTTTCTTTGTCCTTACTCACGGTGAAGGAGGCGAGTGTCTGCTTCCAGAAGGCTGTCATCCAGACCTTACGTCAGTACGGGGCCAGGAAATGAAGAAGGCCGCCTCCCTTTACCGCGCTCACCTCCAGCACGAGGCGTACTACAATGCCCCCCTTCCGGTAAAGACGTTTCCGAAGCGGGAGGTTATTGCCCAGAAGTGGATGGATCAGGGGGATCCTGCCTTGAAGATCGCCAGGGCCATTCGCCAGTTCGCACCGACTGTGCTGCTGACGTTTGATCCTGACCATGGGTTCACCGGACATCCTGAGCACCAGCTCGCCTCCCGTTTTGCAACACAGGCCGTACGGCTTGCGGCTGACACTTCAATAGACATAGACGGTCTTGCTCCGCACCGGGTCGAGCGGACCTACTACCTCAAGAATCGCTACTGGCCGTTCGTCTTGCTGGGAAAAGCTGATCCAGGCCCCTTTACAGAAATATTTGACGCTACTCAGGAGTGCTATCCGGGGAAAAAGTGTCGGGATGTTATGGCTGACTTTACATTGGCACACCGGACCCAGGCAGCAGATATGGGAATGGTGCGCAGGCTGAAGTGGCTGATAGACAAGATCTATCTCTACGAGACCGATCCATGGCGGGAAATCAAGGATCCGTTTGAAAAGACACGATGAACGCTTTCACTCGTCTGACATACCCATGATGATGTTCAGATGGTGAATAGTTCGGCCAATTGGTGAGCCTCCTGGCATCAGAACAAGTGGTACTCGTGCAATAAACGCACTAACAGATCCGAGGAAGTTGTGCCCCACTCAGCATGTCAAGTATCCGTCGACCACCGAACGTTGTCTTCAGTACGACCCTGCCTGGATGCTCATCGGTGATGCGACCAATCGTTCGTGCATCAGTTCCATAGGGATGCCTGTGCATGGCAGCAAGCACGGCTTCTTGAGCCTGGCAGGGGACTATTGCGACCAACTTGCCCTCGTTGGCTACATACAAGGGATCGATACCGAGAAGCTCACAGGCAGCCTGCACACTGTCTGGCACCGGGATGAGTGCCTCTTCGATTTCAATACCAACCTTACTTTGCAAGGCGATCTCGTTCAACGTCGTAGCGAGACCTCCCCTGGTAGGATCTCGAAGGCAGTGGATACGAGTGTCTGCATCGAGCATGGCAGCAACCAAGCTGTGGAGCGGTGCACAGTCGCTTTCCAAGGGAAACGAAAAGGGCAGGCCTTCGCGAAGGCTCATTACAGCAAGACCATGCAGGCCTATGGGACCATTGAGGAGCACGATATCTCCAGGCTGGGCGTTACTCCCTGAGATATCGACGTTGTGGGGTACTATACCGATGCCCGCAGTAGTGATGAACATGCTGTCGGCGCTTCCCCTCCCAACCACCTTTGTATCGCCAGAGGCGATGGTGACGCCTGCCTGGCGTGCGGTAGCTGCCATGGAACGTACCACGCGCTCGAGTGTTGCAAGCGGCAGGCCTTCTTCGAGGATAAATGCAGCAGTCAGGGCAACAGGAAGTGCGCCGACCATAGCTAAGTCATTGACCGTGCCGCAGACAGCGAGTTTTCCGATATCCCCTCCTGGAAAAAAAAGAGGGCTCACTACATATGAATCAGTCGTAAAGGCGATACGGGATGCCCCTCCAGTATCGCGAAGAGCCCACACTGCAGCATCGTCCATCTTCTCCAGGGCAGGATTTGCAAAATGCCTCGCGAAAAGACCTCTTATCAACTCGTGGGTGAGCTTGCCACCGCTTCCGTGGGCGAGAAGGATTCTTTCCTCAGCCATTGCTACCTGTAGGTCTCTTCGTTGTATTTGAAGTATGCGGCACAGGCCCCTTCGGCCGAAACCATACACGGACCTATGGGGTGCTCTGGCACACAGGCTGTCGCGAAGAGTGGGCATTGTGTGGGTATCGAAACACCTCGAAGTATGTCTCCACAGCAACACCCTTTGGGTTCTGGACAGGATGCTATGCTTACGGGAAATCGCACCCGTGCATCCAAGGCAGCGTAGGGTCCTCGAAGGTGAAGTCCGCTTTGGCCGACCTTACCAAGTCCACGCCACGAAGCCTCGCAGGTCTCGAATACGTTGTCAATAAGCTGTTGAGCCACCTTGTTGCCCTCTTCGCGTACACTCCTGGTGTAGGTGTTGCTTACTGCAGGTGCTCTGCGTTCGATCATATCGACAAGCATATAAATTGCATAGAGGATGTCGAGCGGTTCAAATCCAGCGACAGCGCAGGGCATCCCATACTCTTCAGGAAGGAACTCCCACGCATGTGCACCGACAATGGTAGTCACATGTCCTGGACCGATGATGCCATCGATCTTTACCTGACCGCTGTCAAGGACCGCCCTCATGGCAGGCGGGGTACGCTTATGGAGCGAGAAGATTGAAAAGTTGCCAATGCCCTCTTGCATGGCACTTCGTACCACAGCGGCCACGGTAGGCGCAGTGGTTTCAAAGCCTATTGCCAGAAACACCACTTGGCGATCCGGATTCGAACGGGCGATCTCAAGCGCATCACGGCTTGAATAAACAATGCGTACGTCGGCACCCTGTGCCCGGGCGTCAAGAAGTGTTCCCCGGCTGCCCGGCACTCGCATCATATCGCCGAAGGAGGTGAGGATGACATCCGGCTCGAATGCGAGCGCTATAGCGAGGTCAAGGTCTGTGTGCGCCGTCACGCAGACCGGACATCCTGGTCCAGTGAGCAGATGAATCGTCGGAGGCAGCAGCTGTCGCAACCCAAATCGAAAGATTGCATGGGTATGGCCCCCGCAGAACTCCATGAGATAGATCGGCTGTCGTGAACGGGTTGCTATGAGCGAGATAACACGTTGTACATCCTCAGGATTGCTCAGACGATCGAATGGATGGGCAGCCACGCCCATTTCCTTCTCCTCATTTCTTGTTTAGCCTGCCTGGGCCTGGAGCTGGTCGAAAAGTCTCAGGGTCTCTTCAGCCTCTTCCTTGTTCACTATGTTGATGGAAAATCCAGCGTGGACGAGCACATAGTCCCCAGGTCGGGCCTCGGGTGTGAGCATGATACTGATGCGTAGCGTGACGCCACTCATAGCAACAAGAGCTTCTTCTCCTTCGATGCCTATGATTTTGCACGGCACTGCAAGGCACATTCGTCGTTATCTCTCTTTGGTCAGACATGCGGCAATGACTGCCTGCCCCAAAGCGAGGCCTCCGTCATTGCACGGCACCTGGCGATGCAAAAGGACGTTGAACCCGTGTAGCCTGAGCGCTCCAGTGGTGAGCGTCAGCAGGAGTCTGTTTTGAAAACACCCGCCCGAAAGCGCTACGGTGGTCAGTCCGAGGTGTGTTCGGATAGCTGTACACATCGAAGCAATCATCTCGGCTACCGTGCGATGAAACGCAGCGCTGATCATACGAACCGGTCTCCCTGCGGCAAGATCACGTACGATCGCCTCAAACAGCGGACCGACAGAGATCGCATAGCTTCCAGATGGCGTACGCTCACAAGCGAACGGGTACGATTCTGCCTGGGAGCGATCAATTCCGTAAGCAGCCATTTCCAGCTCCACAGCAGCCTGGCCTTCATACGTTGCAACATGGCAGATGTCAAGTAGCGAGCTTACCGCATCGAAGAGCCTTCCGCAGGACGAACTACGTGGAGTCTGAATACCACGGTCTATCATGTGAAGGAGTACGTCTCGCTCGGCCTTGGGCACATGCGCCAGGAATGGAAGATCCGGCACACGACCGAGCGAGGAATAGAGCGCTGCAAGCGCAATTCGATAAGGTCGCTTCGTGGCTTCGTCTCCCCCTGGAAGGGGAATATGTGCAAGGTGTCCGTATCGTTCGAAGGAGCCGTACGTTGCGATCAGGAATTCACCACCCCAGACCGTACCGTCTATGCCGAGGCCAGTCCCATCGAAGGCAACGCCGATGACCTGCCCGTCATGGGCACCCCATCCATTGTCAGCCATACAGCTTGCGATATGGGCATGATGATGTTGGACAGCATAGAGGGGGAGTCCTTCCCGCTGGGCTCGTTCGTTGGCATAGCGTGTAGCAAGGTAGTCTGGATGGAGATCACAGGCCAGCGAAGCAGGGCGTGTTCTAAAAAGCCGTTCGTAGAGGGTCACTGTGTGTTCAAAATGCAGGAGCGTTTCAAGGTTTTCCATATCACCGATGTGCTGGCTCATGAATGCGTAGTGCTCTCGAGTCAGACAAAATGTATTCTTGAGATGCGCTCCACAGGCGAGGATGCATCCCATGTGGAATGGGATGCGAACTGGTGAAGGGGCATAGCCTCGCGCACGGCGTAAGGTCTGTGGGTGGCCGGGGAATGGAACCATACATACGCTGTCGTCGTACCGAGCATAGATATCCCGATCGTGAAGAAGAAACACATCAGCAAGGGGGCTGAGTCTGGTCAATGCATCGTCATTGTCGTGTGCAATCGGTTCTTCTGAGAGATTTCCACTTGTCATGACAAGAGGGATACCTGCTTCTCTGAGCAGAAGGTGATGCAAGGGCGTATAGGGGAGCATGACTCCGAGATAGCGCTGACAAGGTGCAACAGCATCTGCAATGGAAGCATCTTCTCGACGGGTAAGCAGTACGATAGGACGTTCAGGAGAGCACAAAAGGGCTGCTTCTTCAGGATCGACCTTGCAGTGGCGTTGTACCTCATCGAGTGTGGCCATCATGACTGCAAGGGGCTTGAATGGCCTATGTTTGCGAGTCCTCAAGGTGTGTACGGCTTGCTCATTGGTTGCGTCGCACGCGAGGTGGAATCCGCCAAGCCCCTTGAGCGCCAGTATGTATCCTTGCCTCAGGAGGGAGGCAGCTTTGCTAATCACCTCTTTATCGCCTGAGACGCAATCCTCGGCACCGATAAGGGTGGTGTCTGCTCGTGGTGAGGATACCAGCCAGACGTGGGGACCGCAGAGAGGACATGCAGTGGGTTGAGCGTGGAAGCGGCGATCAGTAGGGTTATCATATTCTGAACGACAGGCCTCGCACATGGGAAATGTGCGCATGGTCGTATGCGGTCGATCGTAAGGCATATCGGTAATGATCGTAAAACGAGGTCCACAATTCGTGCAGTTTATGAATGGATAGAAATAGCGCCGGTTGTGAGGATCGAACACTTCAGCTAGACATTGTTCGCACGTGGCGATATCGGCCGAAACGAGCTGATAGAGGCCATCAACAGATGCGCTCTCAAGGATAGTGAATTCAGGGAGCTTGCTGTCAGGCACTCTATCAGTAATGTGGATGGTCTCGATACATGCACGGGTAGGTTTTTGGGCCGTTAGATGTTTCAAGAAGGTGTGGACGTGAGCTGATGCTCCTTGGATCTCGATTTCAACACCAAAGGAGGTGTTGCGGACCCATCCGTCCAGGTTCAGTGATCGGGCAAGGTTGTACACAAACGGCCGAAAGCCGACGCCCTGCACCACTCCGGTCAGTTCGATATGCTTTGCATCCAGGTGAACAGGCAAGGCATTGGTTTTCAATGTGTACTACCTCGAGTTACGACAGTCGCAGGTGAGTAGCGGGCACCTCAAAAAAGGGAGGCTCCACTGCCTCACAAAAAGCTTCGGCGATCCTGCCGCGCGATGCACAGCAGGATGTGGTCTTCTCCAGGCGGACCATGGCCGCTCCTGAACAGTATGTGCTCGATGGAGATCACCCCTGTGTAAGGAGGCCCTCGACGCACGCAATTGCACGGTTAAGCAGCTTGTAGGTGGCAGAAGAAAGGCTCTGTCCAAACTCGAACTCATGGCCTTTGACCGATACCACGTATCCTTGGGGAGGTGCCGGACTCAAGAGTCCTGCTAACGCGAGAACAGCTCCAGGAGTGAGGTGATGGGTAAATGCGGACAACGTGAATTCGGGTACCACGGGCTGGCAGTCCACCTGAGGGGTGCGTTCGCCCACATGAGCATCCACGAAGATGACCCTATCGTAGTTACGTATAGTTTCGATGAGTTCAGGCACAAGTTGGAGAAGAAATACCGTATCGACACGTCCGCTCAAGTCCTCAAGTCCTGTTGCTGTTGGCTCCAGCGGCAACTGACCATGACGCAGTCTCAAGGCATTGACCACGTGGTAGGCTACGCCATCGTCTCCTCGATCAGGATTTCCGTAGCCTATGATAAGCGTACGAGTCATGGTATGTGAGTATCCTCTTTTTTCCGATCACGCTGCCGGATCCTCAAGCCACAGTAAAGTCCCAAGGCAGTCCATACGGTGTACCTGGATCTGCGTACCAGTATTGTTCAGTCCCGTATAAGGCGGTCACATATGGTTCCATCATGGCCTATAAGGACAATATCCAGAGGCATGCGTCCTAGGGCGTGCGTGGCACACGACAGGCACGGGTCGTAGCACCGAATCGCTGCCTCGACACGATTGAGCATACCCTCGGTCAGTTTATTCCCATGTATCGATGCTTCTGCAACCAGACCGGCAGATCTGTTCATTGCCCAGTTGTTGTTGCCCGTTGCGACGATGAGATTCACTCTGGTCAACAGGCCGTTGGCATCAGTACTGTAATCGTGAAAGAGCGTGCCCCTAGGCGCCTCCACGATACCTACTCCATGCCCATTGAGTGTTGTCGTAGGACTTGATCGTACATCCGTGGACATGATGTCAGGATCGTCCAGGAGTTCTCCGATCCGCTCAAGGGCATAGACCAACTCAATGAGACGAGCGTAATGGTAGTAAAGCGATCCTTCGACAGGCTTGCCGCCATTGATCTGTTTGAACAATTTGAACTCTTCTCCTGCGAGCGGTGTCGGGACCGAATCTACTACGTTGAGTCGACCTAGGGGACCGACCCGATAGGCTCCCTTGGGCCATCCGAGCGAACGGCAGTAGGGGAACTTCAGATACGACCATGGTTCGACATGCTCAGCGACATGGTCCAGGTACTCATCAGGTCTGAACTGGACAATCTGGGTACCCTGGGGATCCTTGATCCGTATCTGGCCATCGTAGAGCTGGAGTCCGCCCGTATCATCCACCATTCCCATATAGGAAGAGGGAAAGGAGGCAAAGACCGCAGCTACGTGCTTGTTCTTTCCAAGCCAATCCTTTCCTATAGCGACGGCTTCTTTTGCAATCTCAACCATGGCCTCACGCTCTGATGCAATTGCATCTCGGTCTTTGACCGAAAGCGGTGCATTGACTCCTCCAGGGACCGCAAAGTTAGGATGCACACGTTTGCCGCCTAGCCGCTCGATGATCTGCTGGCCGTAACGCCTGAGATTGACTGCCTTGAGCGCGAGCTGTGGATTGGCTTTTATGATGCCAAAGACATTTCTTGTCGCAGGATCTGCATCGAATCCAAAGAGCAGATCAGGCGCTGCCAGGTGGAAGAAATGCATGCCGTGAGATTGCACGTACTGACCGAGATGGAGCAATTCCCGCAGCAGCCGGGCAGTCCGTGGCGGTTCGACACCTGCCACACGGTCGCATGCCTTTGCTGAGGCGAGGTGGTGGCTGACCGGGCAGATGCCGCAAATCCGCTGCGTGATCTGCGTCATCTCGAAGTACGGCCTCCCCTCGCTGAATTTTTCAACGCCTCGAAACTCGTCCACGTGGAAAAACGTCTGTTCCACATTGCCTTGGTCGTTGAGGTAGATAGTGATACGTGCGTGACCCTCGATACGCGTGACAGGCTCGATTGTTATCTTCCGTGGTTCCATGTGCATACTCCATCAGTCATAGGTGAAGTGTTCGGCTGGAAGCACTACCGGGGTGCGGCCTGCCAAAAGCTCGGATAGTGCGTAGAAAAGCGCGTCTGCCCGAGGAGGACATCCTGGGATGAACACATCGACCTTGACGACATTGTCCACCCCTGTCACATGCTCAAGGGGTGTTCCAATGTCTGGATGCGATGGGATGCGTCCATCGACCGTGGATTCGGTCTCAAGATACGCACGGCGTAGGCAGGCCTCGGTCCCTGCGAGATTACGCATAGCGACGATGCCTCCGAAGGTGGCGCAGTCTCCTACTGCAATAAGTATCTTGCACCGTTGGCGCATTATGCGAGCAACTTCGACGTTATAGGTATTGCTTATTGCACCGGTGAGGATCCCCACTGTGACGCCTTCTTTTGGTGGATGCTTGAGATCAGTTATTGGACTCGAGGTGAACTCGACGAGATCAAGCAACGATACGATACGCTCGTCTATATCCAAGAGCGACATATGGCATCCTGCACATGCTGCAAGCCAGTCTGTTGCAATGGTCACTTTTCCCATAGCAGTTGCTCCTTTCAGGTAATATGACGGAGGGCCTGTGCTGAAATCTCTTCAAGCGAGGTACCCAACGTTGCATCCATTTTCTCCGACAAAATGGAGAGGATTTCCCAGTCGGCCTTTGCATCACCCCGTGGTTCCAGTGCCTTGTTGACCGTCACGACGAGGCCTTCGGTAGTCGTTACGGTACCTGCACGCTCGGGCCATGCAGCCATGGGAAACACCACAGAGGCCTGTTGCGTAAGCTCAGAATGGTAGCATGCCTGAACGATGAGAAAGGTGGACGGTTTTATCTTCTTGAGTAAGTGGCTGGCATCGTGTAGATCTTGTTCGCCCGCAAGGATAAACAGCACCTCGATTCCTGTCAGCTTGAAAGCATCGGTAAACCCGAACGATACTGCTGCCCTGGTGTTGACACCTGGCTGCAAGCCGACAAAGCGGCCGTGCGTTTCGAATGTGGTCAACAGGGTGCGTGCCTTGCTGGTAACCCGTGGACCGTACACGATTACCGGATAATCAGAACGTTGGATTTTTTCGAGCGTAGCTCCTAATTCACCCATCCCACCACTGAAATGAGCGAACGCTGCGAGCATGTTGTTCTCGTCGTCGACAACAAACAGCTTGGCCCCCCTGTCTATCGATCGCTTTATAAAGAACGAGGCCACAGGCTGTTCTGTTGCAGGATCTGCCCCTACGAGCAAGATGCAGTCGCTTTTTTCGAGGTCAGCAAGACAGCCGTGCGTCTTGCCAGAAAGAGGAGCTGTGATCGGATTGAGGAGCCCACGTGTGCCGGCCTGTACTTTTTCTCCAAAGAGGGAGCTCAGCAGGAAGAGCGCTTCATTCGTGGCTGTTGAAGAGGTGAGGACCCCTATTTTTTTTGGAGCTGTATCGCGGAGACGTCGAGCTGCCTCATGAAGTGCGATGCTCCAGGTTACCGCTCTTTGTCGCCCCTCGTCACGCAGCATCGGGGTAAGCACGCGGGTACGCGTGTCATAAAGGGGATGAAAGCGACCCTGAGCACACATCACCCCCCCATTCACCTGCCCGTTCCAGTCTCCCTGTATGCGAAGTAACGTGCCACCTCGTGTGATGATCTCGATACCGCAGCCCAGACTGCACTGCGTGCACGTGCTTTTGGTATGGATGGTATCCTTGTCTCTTGCCATATAGGCACTTCGCTTATCCACAAGTGCACCTGTTGGACACACCTGAAGGCAGGTTCCGCACGAAACACACGAGGAGTCGCCGAAAGGTATATTGAGGTCAGCGGTTATCATGGACTCTGCCCCGCGTTGTCGCAGATCCAGAGTGTGATTGGCAACAAGTTCACTGCAGGCCCGTACACACCTCCTGCAGAGCACACAGCGGTTGTGGTCCATAAGAACGTATTCACGTGTTGCATCCACAGGAAAGCGCTTGGTATAGGTGGGATACATCCAATGGTCTAGCCCATATCGGTATCCCAGCGATTGCAATTCGCAGTCTCCACTCATCTCGCAGAACATACAGAAATGATTGCGCTCGGAAAACAGCAACTCCAGTACGAACTTCCTCGCCTCGGTCACTTTTGGAGAGTCAGTCTGGACTTCAAGTTTGTCTGAGACCGGAAACGTGCACGCAGGCTGTAGTGTCCTCTGTCCTTTGACTTCGACGAGGCATATCCGGCATGCTCCAATTGGCTTGAGTGCTGGATGGTGGCACAGGGTTGGAATAGAAATACCTGCTTCTGTTGCTGCTTCCAGAATGGTCTGGCCAGGACGGGCAGTAACAGTGCGACCGTTTATGGTCATATGAATCGTGCTGCTCATGTGTAACGTGCCTCCCTTACCTCGGGTGATGAGTTGGAGCCCTCTCGATACCGTTCTTTGCCGGGCAGTACGTTGGCATGGCACACGGAGCCACGGCCCGACACCATGTCTTCCGTACCGTGAGGCATACACCAACCCCGATGTCGTACACCATAGTTTGCCGCCTCATGTTCCACCTGCAGAAGCCTTCTTCTGGGTCGCTGGCTGCGTGCTCTCGATCCATTCCAAGTCGCACCGCAGACACCGTTTGCACTCGTTTTGGATGACCTGCTCCTTCATAGGAAGTTCGACCTCCTTGAACGTCCCTCTGCGGTCAGCCACCTCCAACAGAGGAACGCGTGGCCGCTTTGCCTCTGCAAACTCCTCCACGTTCCATGTCGCTTCTGGGAAGCTATAGGGAGGGGCATACACAGGCTTTTCCACCCTGCCTGTTCTCAGGTACGTATCTACCGCGACTGCCACTCTGTTGCCCTGGGCAACGGCCTCGATCACCGAAGCTGGTCCTGAGACGACATCGCCTGCAGCAAATACCCCTGGACGAGAGGTCGAGAGCCCGGAACCTACCGTTACTGTTGCATCTTTGTTGACGTCGAGGCCGGTAGCATCGAGGCACGAGGTGTCAGGGCGCTGTCCGATCGCTGGAATGAGTACGTCAACGGCAAGCTGAAAGACAGCGCCCTCAATTGGTACCGGTCGTCTACGTCCTGAGCGATCGAAATCTCCGAGTGCCTGGTGCTGCACTTCTATGGCGGTCACTTTAGCAGGGCCTAAGACTCTGATAGGGTTCGCCAAAAAATGGAATATGATACCTTCTTCTAGCGCTGCCTCGACTTCTTCTTCGTATGCTGGCATCTCTTGTCGAGTCCTCCGATAGATCACATGGACCTCGGATGCCCCCAGGCGCCAGGCAGTTCGGGCTGCATCAATCGCTGCATTACCTCCGCCTACTATGGCAACGCGTTTGCCACTGAGCGAAGGTGCTCTTCCCAAAGCAACATCCCTGAGGAAGTCGACCGCCTGAATGACACCTTCCCTATCCTCACCTTGAATTCCGAGCTTCATGCTCTTATGAGCGCCGATGGCCACTATGACAGCAGCATACCCCTGTGCATCCATAAGGCTATCGAGCGTGAAGTCTTTGCCCAACGCCATGTTGCATTTGATCTCAACGCCTGCCCTCTTTATGTGGTCGATCTCAAGATTGAGCACATCCCGCGGAAGACGATATTCAGGAATACCCACAGCCATCATACCGCCTGCAACAGGTAGTGCCTCGAACACGGTAACTGGATATCCTTTTTGGGCAAGCCGCAGCGCAGCTGTGAGACCGGCCGGGCCCGCTCCTACTACAGCAACCTTTTCTTTTTTGTCAGGTTCTCTGCGCGTAGGTACCCACGGTACGTGTGCCTGATGATCCGCCATGAATCGTTTTATATTTCTAATTGCAACAGGCTCGTCTATGTCTCCTCGTCTGCATCGCTGCTCGCAAAAGGCCGGACAAATCCGTCCGCAGGCCATTGCAAAGGGATTCCTTTCACGATGGAGCTCCAACGCCTCGGCGTACCTTCCCTGAGCTACGAGACTCACATAACCCGGGACATCTACGCCTGCCGGACATGCATTGAGGCACCTCGCAGGTACAAGCTCTTTGCAGACCCCTGCTGGACACCGCTTGTCTTCGATATGGGCTATGAATTCGTCCTTGAAGTATCGCAGAGCAGCCATGACAGGACCTGGGGTAAGCTGACCAAGTGCACACAATGCCCCTGTATCCATCCCGGCCGCGATTTTTTCAATGGTTGCTAAGTCCTCCATACAGCCCTTGCCCTGGCATATTCTCGTGAGGATCTCGAGCATACGGGTGCCGCCGACCCTGCAAGGGATACATTTGCCGCAGCTTTCTGCCGTAGCAAAGGTCAAAAAGAACTTTGCAAATTCCACCATACACGTGTCTTCGTCAACCACGATCATCCCACCAGAGCCCATGACGGCGCCGACTTCCTTGAGCGAATCGAAATCAACTTTGACATTCAGGTGTTCGGCAGGGATACATCCACCGAGGGGTCCGCCTGTTTGTACGGCCTTGAAACGTTTTCCTTGAGGAATGCCGCCTCCAATATCGAAGATAATCTCGCCCAACGTGATGCCCATGGGGACCTCGACGAGGCCAGTATTGTTCACCTTGCCAGTCAGAGCAAAAATCGCTGTGCCGGGGCTTCTCGGTGATCCTATGCTTGCAAACCATTCTGCTCCCTTGAGGATGATCTGAGGCGCATTGGCGTAACTCTTTACATTGTTAATATTGGTGGGCTTGCCCCACAATCCTGAGACTACAGGGAATGGAGGTCGGGGTCGGGGCTCACCCCGGCGTCCCTCGATAGAGGCCAGAAGCGCTGTCTCTTCGCCGCATACGAACGCTCCGGCACCTTCTTTGATATGGAGGTTGAACCGGAAGCCGGATCCGAGGATGTTGTCTCCGAGCAACCCGTATTCCTCAGCCTGTTGAATCGCAACCTTGAGTCGCTTGATGGCCAGAGGATATTCGGCACGGCAATACACGTAGCCTTCTTCAGCGCCGATCGCATAGGCTGCGATGGTCATTCCTTCGATGAGGCTATGGGGATCGCCTTCGATGATGCTCCTGTCCATGAAGGCGCCGGGGTCTCCTTCATCGGCATTGCATACCACATACTTTGGCTGGCCTTGCGCACGTCGTGCGAATTCCCATTTCATACCGGTGGGGAAGCCTGCCCCGCCTCGGCCTCTCAGTCCGGATCGTTTCATCTCATCCAGCACATCTTCGGGCGTCATCTCTGTAAGGACCTTTGTGAGCGCGGCATATCCGTCGCGTGCTATGTATTCTTCAATGTTTTCAGGGTCGATCATACCGCAATTGCGCAAAGCAATCCGGAGTTGCTTTTGATAAAACGGGATCTCGCCGTAATGAGGGATTGCCTTGTGCTGTGCAGGTTCCTTATAGGTCAAGCGCTCGACTACTCGGCCTTTCACCAGCGTCTCTTCCACGAGTAGCGGGACGTCTTCCGGACGAACCAGGCAGTAGAAGATACCCTCAGGGTAGATCATTACCACAGGTCCCATAGCACAGAACCCACGACAGCCTGTCTGGATGAGACGAACCTCTGTAGCAATCCCGCGTCGGGCGATCTCCTTGTGCAATGCTTCAAGCACTCCTTCAGAGCCAGAGGCCGTGCAACCGGTACCGCCGCAGGTGAGAACGTTCGCCCTGTAAAGAGGTTCAGCCATTATAGGGTCCTCCTTTGTCCAGCTAGGAATCTAGAACTCCTTGTACACGACTGTTTCGTACACCCGTTCGAGTGCGGCTTTATGCTCTGACTCCTCGCGCACAAGCAGTTCGAAGAGTTGTTTTTCAGGTCCTGGCACAGCCAAGGTCGCCATCTGGCCATAAAAGCTTCCAGTAGCCTCTTCGCGCTTGATTGCATAGATGAGCACATCCTGAAGAGAGGAGTCCTCTGTAAGGGGGTGTGCCTCGAGATACTCGCCTATATTGAGTGTCTTCTCCGGTCGACCGATGCGGGCTGTCCAGGAGAGCGTACCTTCGAGCAATGCCTGAAGTTTCTGCTTGTGGCCTAGTTCTTGAGAAGCAAGATCCTTGAGCACAGTCCTTGCCGCAGGATCCTTGAGCCGCCCGCTTGCTGTGCTGTACAGCGCGTAGGAATCCTCCTCCATCCTTATTGCCCGCTGGAGTATTTCCTTCAGTGCCTCTTTTTCCATGATTCATTCTCCCTGGAGCGAGGGTGTCTTAGGGATCCGTCCCACAACCCATTTCTCCACGACACGGCCGTTAATGAGGTGTTCCTCGATAAGCTCTGGGACCATCTCTGGCTTGATACGACCGTAGGTGATGCGGTCGCTCCCAGCCTGTTCGATATCCACCAGTGGCTCAAAAGCGCACATCCCTATACATCCGACCGTGGTTACATGTGCTTCTATCTGCCGTTGCTTGAGTTGCTCCAAGATGGCGTGCATGGTTTCCCGAGCTCCGGCGGCGATCCCACATGTCCCCATCCCCACCGTGATCTTGGTCCCGGTGTCAAGTCGTACCCTGATGTTACGTATGGCCTCTTCGCGGATCTTCTTTAGATCCTCGAGACTCTTGAGTTTTGGCATGATGCTACCTCCTTGGCATGGATGCTAGCGTGCTGAAAGGTATCTATCCTCGGCGCACACCAGTAACCTTTCTTGTTCACTGATGTACTCCTGGAGCCATTGCCAGACCGACGGATGCGAAAGCGGGATCCCATTGAGCTGGCTGCGTATCGTTCGTGTGTCGAGCGTAAACTGGCGATCGTTGTATCGGTGAGTGTAAACAAGATCGCAGGTGGGTTCCCCTAGGAGGAAGGAGATGAGGGTGCTCGCCATATCTCCAAGTGGTGCGCGATCGATGTGGCTTGACTGGAAGGTTGCGGTGATCTTTGTCCCCTGGCCAGGGGCAGACGCAATCTCCAGGGATCCATTACAACGCGAAGCCGCCTCGGCAAACAGGGGCAATCCCAGTCCTATATGACGGCTCGTGCGGGACGTATAAAACGGATCCACGACCTTGGTAAGCATATCGTGTGGTATTCCTCGCCCATTGTCTTCTACTGTGATAACCAGGCGGTCTGCATGCTCATCTTCTTCAATGAGTACGTTTACCATGCTTGCACCGGCCTCTCTTGCATTTTGCAATACGTCCAATATGTGCAATGAGAGTTCTCTCACTATTCAAGTCCACGCACGATGGTGAGCATTCGTTCAGGGACCAGTTTGCCCACGACAGTGCCGTCTATTACCGCGACAGGGGCCAGACCGCACGATCCTAGACAGTAGACGACTTCGAAGGTCGCCCTATAGTCAGAAGTTGTTTCTCCTGCATGTATGCCGAGTTCCTTTTCTACGCCATCGATTATTTTTGCGGCCCCCCTGACGTGGCAGGCAGTGCCATCGCACTGGCGGATGATATGGCGGCCTCGGCGTGTCAAATAGAACTGGGCATAAAAGGTCACCACACCGTACACACGGCTCAGAGGGACCCGAAGACCCCTTGCGATATGTTCGAGAACAGGTCGTGGGAGGTACCCATAGAGCTCTTGGGCCCTTTGCAGCACAGGGATGAGAGAACCTTTTTGGTCTCGGTATTCCTCGAGCAGTGCTCCAAGTGGGGCAAGATCAATTGGTTCTTCATGTTGCACCAGACGACTACTCCTTGTAGTGGGTGTGTCCTGAGGCAATCTCGTTCCGAATCTTCATTCGCAGGCTGGGTCGTGATCGTTCCTCAGGTTTCCAGCTCATCCTATGATGCCTCCTTGTGGTAGGAGGGCAAGTGTACGACGAATATGGTCCCAAGGCCCTCTTCGCTTTCTACAATAATCCGGCCTCCGTGTTGGTCCACGATCCCCTTGACGATGGCCAGACCAAGACCTGTTCCGATCTCTTCGACTGCCCTCGCATTGTCGGCCCTGAAGAATTCCGTGAAAAGATTGGGTAGGGCTGCCTTGGGTATGCCAATCCCGTTGTCGCTCACCTCTATCCTGACCGTGCCGTTGGTACCTCGAGAGGCAGCCAGCGCTACACGGCCGCCGGCGGGCGTGTACTTTATTGCGTTGGAGACAAGGTTCTCCAATAGCTGCTCTATCATCTCCTGGTTGCCCCATATCTCAGGAAGGCTATCCGGGACAGCAATCTCGAATGTCAATCCTTTTTGTGCTGCTTCGTCCTTGAAGGTCCGTTGAATCCGGCCGGCCACGGCACTGAGATTCACTGGTCCCTGAGCAGGGCGCAGTTGCTCGCTTCTGCTTTTGGCCAGCGTCATAAGCTCATTGATCATGGCAAGCATCGTACGGGCCCTTCGGTCGATCCTCCGCACGTATTCGCGCTGTTCTTCGTTGAGATCACCTTTGTAGCCTTCTCTCAATACCTCGAGGATACTGATCATTGCGGCCAATGGCGCTCTTAGATTGTGAGTAACCCTCATCATAAAACGGGAACGTTCTTCGACAAGCCGTTCGATTGCCTGATACGCACGTGCGTTCTCGAGTGCAAGGGCGACAAGTCCTGCGGCAAGACGAAAGAATTCAACGTCATCAGGCTTGAACCTGTCTGGCTTTCGGCAGTAGGCCCCGAGTATCCCAAGTACCTTGTCCTCTGCGGCGAGAGGGACAAAAAGAACAGATCGAATATGTGCTGCGGCCAAATCTTCCCCGAATTGAAACAGCTCGCGTTGGGTCACCTGACCTGTCACATACGGTTCTCCTTCTATGACGCGCCGATTGAGTGGACTCTTTTCCACCTCGACAACCTTTTGAGACAGAAACTCTGTCGGCAGGCCGTACGCTGCGGCATAGTGGAGCATCTGTGTATCCTTGTCGAACAGCTTGACAGACGTTGCCTGTACATCCATCACATGGGCAAGTTCTGCGGTCACAATGTCCAGGACCTGCTCGATGCGTTGCGTAGAAAGGATCGCCTCGGTCATGGCATAGAGGGCCCTGAATCTGTTGTTGAGCAGGGTCAAGGTCTCCGAGAGTTCAGCAAGGGCGAGAATTCGTTTTCTCAGCATGCCCATAATTGCAGTTGTGGAAAAAGCGGTGATAAAGACCGAGGCAGTGAAAAACCCAAGTTCCACTGCCACATGAACAGGCTGTTGCGCGAGGTTGATCGAGGTCTGCCTAAATACGAGCGGATGATGAGTAATCAACCCTAGGTATTCAGCACTGGCGATCAGGCACATGCCTGCTGCTGCCAGGGTGGCGAAGCAGTACGCAGAGCGAGGAGGCAAAAGGATGGAAGTGAAAATGATGTGAAAGATGAAAAAGAAAATAAGTGGGCTCGCTGCCCCGCCTGTAAAGTGGATGAGAAGAAACATCGCGCAGTAGTCTGACACGACCTGTGAATACGTAAACCGCTGGATATACTGTACCTGTGCGTCAGGTTCATCCTGGATCCTTCTGCTCAAAAAGTAAAAAATGATATTATAAAACAAAATGAATGTGGCAACAATGAGCACAGGGCCAAAGGCTGCGCTGAAGCCAATGAGCCAGGCTGCGGCACTGCCGATTGCAATGCTCGGTGGGACCCACCACCTCAGACTGATGAACCAGAGGGTACGATCTTTGAGCTCCCTGAGGATCACACGCTTGCGCCGATGGAGCTCCTCGGGTAAGCCGCCGGCTTCAGGAAGATGCCCAATATCATTCATGCTCACTCCACATGCGTGTCAGCCTTCGCGCAGGATCGACTGAATCTTTGCGAGGAGCTTTTTGGTGTCCACTGGTTTCTCGAACATCCAATGCGCAGGCCATGCCTCGCCTAAAATGTGCTGGAACTTGTCAGGCCCTTCTTCTCTCACCTTGTCAAGAAAGCTCGTCAGCAGGATGATGGGCATTGTCTTGAAATCCGAGGATTCCCTCAATTCGTAGGCAAGGTCGAAGCCCTCGGTATCAGTGGCCATCATGATGTCCAGGATCATAAGGTCCGGCAGACCTTCTTTGAGGACTGTCATGGCTTCACGACCATTTGCTGCGGTCTTGACGCTATAGCCGTTGTTCTCGAGGATGATACGCAACGAGTCGCGAATGTCAGGGTCATCGTCGACTACAAGGATTACTGGGTTTGTCTTCATGCCAACCTCCTTACCGCTCACGGGTTAAGGCACCATAGTTCCTTACGTTCGCGACTATGATACATGATTATGTGAATCGCTACCTAGTGGTAATGTGCATGTCGGTGAAGGACTCTGCTAGTGTAGCAAGAGGCAACAACCATGCCATGCGTGGTTCTCATCGGAACGGTGAGGAAAAATAGAATCATATGAGTGTGTTGCATAAGGCACTGGTCTCTACGGAAGGTGTCAGGTGTCAGGGATTTTTACAAGCTGCCGGTTTTTTTTACATCGGGTGAGCAGGGGTTATCTCTGATAACTGGGTTGCTCGGCCTCGTCGAATCCTATAAAGTGGATACTGGGAGCGCAGCATGTATGAGAAGGCTGGCTCAGACACATCCCACGTCTCGATTATGGATTCCCCAGCGCGTATTTGGAAGCGGGCACGACTGAGGTCGCGCATATTTTTTATCTTGGCTATCCTTGTGGTGATAGCACTCGCTGGCGGCGCGTTCACTTTGGTATCTACGTACCGACTGTACACGTCTTTTATGGCTATTACTGAGATATATCGGACGTCCCTTACAACCGCCCAGCAACTGGAGACCGAACTGGCGCTGCAGAAGGGGATCGTAAGCTCTTACTTGGTCGATGAAAACCCCGAGTGGCTGACGCAGCTCACTCAGTACGAGGAATCCTTCAGAGACCTTCTTTCGCGTGCACGCCGTGCTGCTCAGGACCCAGAAGAAATGCGTTATCTCAGCTTGATGGATTCGGAATATGCTCAGTACCGTGCCATCCGTCGAGATGTAGTTGGGTTTTGCCAGCAGGGACAAAGAGAAGAGGCCTTGCGTCTTTTACGGCAGGCACATACTAGGTACGACGCACTACACGAATTATGCAAGCAGTACCGTGACGGTCAGGAGCGCCGAATCGAGGAGGCACGTCAACGATTCACTGGCCGGGTGAAAACGATTACCACTGCTGCATTGATTGCAATGCCGGGTGTGGCGGGAATGGGGATGCTGTTGGCTTATATTTTGCTCACCCAAGTGCTCGAGCCGATCCGGAAGCTTGCCCTGGAAGAACCAGACGCCATAGATGGTACTGCGGTAGACGAGGTAAAGGCACTGAGGCGGAGAGTGAAGGGATTGATAAAGGATAAGGACCAGACCCACAGTCAGCTCGAACAAAGCCGTGAGAGGCTCGCCCGCTCGGAGAAATGGGCTATGGTGGGCAAATTGGCAGCTGGGGTGGCCCACAGCATTCGCAATCCTTTGACTTCAGTTAAGATGCGGATGTTTTCCATGGAGCGTACACTTGAACTGAGCCCGACCCAGCGAGAGGACTTTGAGGTCATTGCTCAGGAAATCCGGCACATCGACACCATCGTTCGGAACTTCCTTGCGTTCTCGAGGCCCCCGACTCTCAAGATGCAGAAGATTGGGCTCTCTACGGTGGTGGATATGGCCCTCGAGATCATGTATCCCAGGCTCGCTTCCTATGGAGTTTCTGTGGAGATAGACAGAAAAGAGATGCTTCCTGAGGTGCAGGCTGATCCAGATCAGCTAAAGGAGGTCTTGGTAAACCTTATGATCAATGCGTGCGAGGCCATGGGTCCTGGTGGTATGATCGTTCTTTCGGAGGAGGTAGTTGTGCTCGAAGATACTGGTCGTGCTGCCGTGATTCGGGTGAGCGACAACGGTCCAGGTATCCCGCAATCGATCCTGGACAAGGTATTCCAGCCCTTTTTCAGTACCAAAGAAGAGGGTACTGGGTTGGGTTTGAGCATCGCGGCTCGGATAGTAGAAGAGCACGGGGGCTGGCTTGACGTGAGTTCCAAAGAGGGTGAGGGAGCAACATTCATCATTACATTGCCCGCATGAGGGGACATGATGGCAAGGATCCTCGTCATAGATGACGATACGCCGTTGCGTCACAGCTTTGAACGTATCCTTCACGAAGAGGGACATACTGTTCTGAGTGCATCTACTGGTGAAGCAGGACTTGCCATATTTCAAGAGAGTACGCCGGATCTTGTGATCGTGGATGTACGGTTGCCGGGGATGAGCGGTCTGGAGGCGTTTCTGGCCCTGCGCAAGCTGGATCCAAAGATACCCGTCATCATCATGACAGCCTATGGCACTACCGAAACGGCTATTGAGGCTACAAAGCTGGGAGCCTTCGATTATGTACTGAAACCGTTCGAGATCCCTGAAATGCTCGCTTTGATCGATCAAGCCCTTGAGGCAGGCAGGTTCATGCGCTCACACATAGAAATGGACGTTGCGCCTGAAACCACTGCGGCAGAGGCGATCATTGGCAAGAGTAAGGCCATGCAAGAGGTATACAAGGCTATTGGCCGGGTGGCTCCAACCGATGCCACTGTACTGATTAGGGGCGAATCCGGAACCGGCAAGGAACTGGTAGCTAGGGCCATCTATAACCATAGCCGTCGAGCTGACAAGCCCTTCCTGGTAATAAACTGTGTGGCCATTCCTGAGACATTACTCGAGAGCGAGCTGTTTGGGTATGAGAAGGGAGCATTTACCGGTGCAATAACTAGGCGCATGGGAAAAATAGAACAGGCCCACGGCGGTACTGTGTTTCTCGATGAAATAGGGGATATGCCGTTCGATATTCAGGCCAAGATACTGAGGCTTTTGCAGGAGAAGAGCATCGAGCGGCTTGGGGGTAGAGGAACAATCCCCGTGGATGTGCGGATTATTGCAGCTACAAACCGCGACTTGGAGGCCGCCCTTGCAGAGGGCCGATTCAGAGAAGATCTCTATTATCGTCTGAAAGTAGTAAGCCTCTGGCTTCCGCCGCTTCGAGAGCGCGTGAGCGATATCCCATTGCTTACCGACTACTTCCTTAGTCGTTTTTCAGCGGAAATGAATGTGACCAATCCCGGCATTACTGATGAGGCGAGATATCTTCTTAGTAATTATCCGTGGCCTGGCAATGTGCGAGAACTTGCCAACGCCCTTCAAAAGGCCCTGATCTTTAGCAGAGGATGTCCTCTTTGCCCTGAAGATGTCTCTCGAGCCATCCGGGGCGAGGGCACAGGTTCTGGTGCTGAAGACAGTACGACAACCGAAGCAATCAGACAGTGGATACGCAAGGTCTTGGCGACGCAGCCCGGAGAAAATGTCTTTGATTCTCTCATGGACCGTTTTGCCGAGTTGCTCATTACCGAGGCACTGAATCTCACTTCGGGCAACAGAACTCGGGCAGCCCGGCTCCTTGGACTTTCCCGTCCTACGCTACAGTCGCGGATCGAAAAATACAGACTCACGATAGAGACATCGGTCAAGGGAGACCGACCTTCTTGATACCTCTGTTCAAAGCTAGGACGAGAGAACACCCGTCCTCATAGGTACCGTTTACACACTGTAAAAAACTTTGGCGGATACACGCTGGCACTTCTCCCCTTGCTCGCTCCAGTGTACTGCAAGATTCCTACCCCCTTGAGGTCTGCCTGCTGTGGCACAGTTGTTGCTACCTGCCACAGCAGGAAGGATATCCAACAGCAGGAAAGGTGGCAACCTGGCATACCCAACCCATGGAGGTCAAGGCCGTGGCAGCAACTACAAGGTACAGGGCGACGATCAAATTCGTCTTTTGGACAGTTGTTTCATTGCTGATGATCCTCTACGTTGTAAACTCGTATCGTTCAGGGCAGATGATCAGATGGTACTACTACACTGCCGACATGGATGGATACGCGGTTAACGCCGATTCATTCAAAGACGCAACAAGAGATAACCCCCTTGTCCTGAGGGTCGTCGAATCGGACAACATCGATGGACTCGTCGCAGTTCCGGTGAAAAAGGGACAGCGGCTCCCTGTGAACTGCAACGGGATAATTAGTGAGAAGGAAATCAAGGAGCAGCGGCGAGTTGCGCTGGAGGGCTCCACGATAAAGGTCATGGTACCCTGGGAGATCAAAGAGTCCAAGGGGTTCAAATACAAAGATAGCTATAAACACAAGGGGATCAAGACAAACCCAAGGTCAGGGGCATGGAACGTGATCGTGGTCATCGGTCTAGGGATATGTCTCGGGTTCATGGCTGAAGGGTTCACAGACCTTTTGGGGTGGAAGATCCATAAGCTCCATCACTTCGAAGGACATTAGGAGGGCACGTATGTTTGAATTCGCAATCGCAGGCATACAGGCTCCGATATTCCTGCTCATGCTTACAGGGTTTACTGTCGGTATTGTAGGCGGCTTCATCGGAGTGGGTGGTGGCTACATGGTTACACCGGCGCTGATCGTGTTTGGGTTCCCTGGATACCTAGCCTCAGGGATCGATGCAACGCACATTGCCGGAAAGGCCGTCATTTCCAGTATACGACACAGACAACTGGGTAACATCGACTGGACATTGGCACTGAGTATGGTGGCAGGGACGATGCTTGGGGTCGAACTCGGGGTCCGGCTGCTTAATTACACTAAGAAACTGGGAATATCGGGCGTCGTATTGTTAGCATGTTCTGTAGCAGTTATGTTGGGGCTGTTCATTTACACACAGCTCGAGACCAGACGAGCCCAGAAACGGCTCG
>FWPU01000358.1_pt1 | contig 69602 bp, 65 predicted proteins | sample 2228361 | NCBI WGS metagenome assembly FWPU01 (sample SAMEA103939777, study PRJEB20133) | metagenome
TCAACCAATAGCGAACGTAATTTGCGCGGAACGGGGTGAAATGGCCGGGAAGATAGCGTGGGTGGCGACCCTTGTTTTGTTAATGGGGGGGTGCGTGCTGCCAATGAGCCCAAGCCCGGCTGTGTGGACTCCCACCTTTACCCCGTTCCAACCGTTGCCGGTATCCACCCAAGAGGCTGCGTTAACACCGCCCAGCCAGACGGCTACACCGACGCCAGAAACCTCAACCCAACTGCAGCCGTCAACGCCAGAGCAGCAACTGGCGCAACCCACGCCGCCCGCTATCTGGATTGATCCGCATTTACCGGCCGGGTTCCGCGACCGTCTGAATTTGCCAACCGGCCATCTTCCCGCCGCCAGCCCTGAGCTGGCGGCTGCGCGCCTGGAACCGGGTGATCAGGCGCCGGTCAGTCAGTGGGTGTATGCGATCGTTGCCCCTTTTCCCACGCTGGAGCAGGGAGTCTCGCTGGCTGAGGTGCGGCGAGCCTGGTCGGAGGCGGCGGCAGACAGCCCGCTGCTACTGGATGAAAACACCCTGGCGGTCTTCACTGCCCTCTGGGGTGCGCCGACGTCTGGGGCGGTGCAAGTCTTGCCGGAGGATCAGTTACTGGATTACGCCTGGCAGGCGCGCAATGCCTGGGCGTTGTTGCCATTCGAGGCTTTGCAGGTGGGTTGGAAAGTGCTCGAGGTAGATGGACAGTCGCCGTTGCGCAAGGATTTTGACCTGGCGACCTATCCTCTGGTTGCGCCAATTTCTCTAACAGGGAGAATTGACGCCATCCAGCAGCCGCTCACCTGGCTGCCCCAAACCAACCGCGACCCCGAGCGCTTGACGGTGCTGGCAATGACCGGTGTGACGGCGCTGGTGCGTGCCACAGCTTATACCATGGAACAACGCGGCCTGACCTACCCCGGTAAAGACGTGCGCGATTGGCTGCGCCAGGCTGACATAACCCATATCAGCAACGAAGTGCCGTTTGCTCGCAACTGTCCCTATCCCAACCCGGTACAGCCGGATTTGCGCTTCTGTAGCGACCCGCGCTACATTGCATTGCTCGAGGATGTAGGCGCTGATGTGATCGAACTGACCGGCGACCATTTTCAAGATTGGGGCAACCAGGCCATGCTCTTTACGCTGGATCTGTATCGGGAGCGCGGCTGGGAATATTACGGCGGCGGCGCAAATCTGGAGGAGGGACAGCGCCCCTTGCTGGTGGAACACAACGGCAACCGGCTGGCTTTCATCGGTTGCAACGGCAAAGGGGGGAGCTTTGCCCAGGCTGGACCCAATCGTCCTGGGGCGGTTGCCTGCGGCGATTGGTTGTTTGCAGCGGTCGCCGACCTGCGCCAGGCTGGCTACCTGCCTCTCGTTACCTTTCAGCATTACGAGTATTACACATATCGTGCCCAGGCTTTACAGGTGCGAGATTTTCGCCGGGCAGCGCAGGCCGGAGCGGTGATCGTCAGCGGCAGCCAGGCGCATCAACCGCAGGCGATGGAACGGCTCTTTCATCCACTATGGCCTGGGCAACTTATTTTTCGACCAATATCATGTGAGTCAGGCATGCCGCCAGGCATTCATCGACCGCCATGTATTTTATGAAAATCGCTACATCGGTGTTGAGTTGCTGCCCATTCTTTTCATCGATTACGCCCGTCCGCGCCCGATGAACGCTGAAGAAGCAGAAGAACTGTTGCGCGCCGTCTTCGAGGCCAGCGGGTGGTAAAATTTGTGCCTATAAGTTCCATCACCAAATTATCGCGGAGGGTGACTATGGGTCTGAAGCCCGACCATTGGATTCGCAAAATGGCGCTCGAGCGGCGCATGATTGAGCCGTTCGAAGCCGGACAGGTGCGCGATGGGGTGATCTCGTACGGGGTATCGTCCTATGGTTATGACATTCGGGTAGCGGATGAGTTCAAGATCTTCACCAATGTTTATTCGGCCATCGTCGATCCCAAGCACTTCGATCCCAGGTCGATGGTGGATTATCAGGGCGAGGTATGCATCATCCCTCCCAATTCGTTTGCCCTGGCGCGCACCATCGAGTACTTTCGCATCCCGCGCAATGTGCTGACGGTTTGCGTTGGCAAGAGCACATACGCCCGTTGTGGCATCATCGTCAACGTCACGCCGTTTGAACCAGAATGGGAGGGATTCGTCACCCTGGAAATCTCCAACACCACTCCGCTGCCGGCAAAAATCTATGCCAATGAAGGCATTGCCCAGGTGTTGTTCTTTGAGGCTGATGAAGAATGTGAAACTTCTTACGCCGACAAAAGGGGCAAGTACCAGGCGCAGCAGTCGATTGTGTTGCCAAAGCTATGAATGGGAGGAATCACAATGAACTTTGCCCACCGCGTTGACAATCTCAAGGAAGAAGGCGCCTATACCATGATGGCGCGCGCCCAGGAGCTGGAAGCTCGGGGGAGGCGCATCTTGCACCTGGAAGTTGGGCAGCCCGATTTCGACACCTTTCCGCATATCAAGCAGGCAGGCATGCAGGCCATTCATAACGGGCGCACGCGGTATAGCCCTTCTGCTGGTCTGCCGCGTCTGCGCCAGGTGATTGCCGAAGCCGCTTCGGCGCGACTGGGCATCCCGGTGCAGCCTGGCGAGGTGGTGGTCGGGCCGGGTGCCAAACCCGGCTTGTTCTTCCCCACTCTGGCGCTGGTTGAAGCTGGCGACGAAGTGATCTACCCTGACCCTGGATTCCCCACATATGCCGCCATGATCGAGGTGGCTGGTGGCATTCCTAAGCCTGTGCCGGTGCTGGAGGAGAAGGATTTCTCTTTCGACCTGGATGCATTCGACGCCTGCATCAATGCCCGCACGAAGCTGATCATCTTGAACACCCCTGCAAATCCTACTGGCGGCGTCATCCCTCAGGCAGACCTGGAACATATTGCCGCCGCCGCCCAGAAGTACGACGCCTGGGTCATCTCCGACGAGATCTATGCCCGCCTGGTCTATGATGGCCATACAGTGCCGAGTATCGTTGCCCTGCCAGGTATGCGCGAGCGTACGATCGTGGTGGATGGTTTCTCCAAGACTTATGCCATGACCGGCTGGCGACTGGGTTACGCCATCATGCCGCAGCCGCTGGCTGAGCGGGTGAGCCTGTTGCTGAATCATTCTGTGGGTTGCACAGCCATGTTCACCCAGGATGCCGGCGTTGAGGCTCTCACTGCCAGCCAGGAACTGGCGGATGCCAAAGTGGAAGAATACCAGCGCCGACGCGATCGCATGGTGGCGGGTTTGAATGCCATTCCTGGGGTCACTTGCAGGTTACCGCAGGGTGCTTTCTATGCCTTCCCCAACGTCAAATCCTTTGGCATACCCTCGAGGCAGCTGGCACTGCGCCTGCTGGAGGAAGCAGGCGTGGCGCTGTTGCCCGGCACGGACTTCGGCGCGCATGGAGAAGGTTATCTGCGCCTGTGTTTCGCCGTTTCGCCCGAGGTGATAGATGAAGCCCTGGAGCGCATTGCCAGCGTCTTACACTGAGTCTGCTCCCAAGGGATAAAACCGGAAAAAGTTCACCCTGGCATGTCGTTTGCCAGCGACCACAACCATATATGCGTCTGGAGGTATGCTGTGGACCGTCCCATCCCCAAAACTATGGGTCAACAGTTTGGCCGCCGCTCCTGGGCGGAGCCGTGGAAGATCAAGATGGTTGAACCGATCAAGATGATTGACCGCGCACAACGTCAGAAAGCCTTGGAAGAAGCGGGTTACAACACCTTCCTGCTGCGTTCGGAGGACGTCTATATTGATTTGCTCACCGACAGCGGCACCAGCGCCATGAGCGACAGGCAATGGGCTGGCTTGATGCTCGGCGACGAGGCTTATGCCGGCAGTCGCAACTTTTATCGTCTTGAAGAGGCAATCCAGACTTACTATGGCTACCCCTATGTTGTCCCAACCCACCAGGGGCGCGGCGCGGAACACCTGATCAGCCAGGCATTGATCAGGCCGGGCCATACCATCCCTGGCAACATGTATTTCACCACCACCCGGCTGCATCAGGAGTTGGCCGGCGGCACCTTTGTGGATGTGATCATCGACGAGGCGCATGACCCGGAAAATCTCCATCCTTTCAAAGGGAACGTCGATCTGGATAAGCTGCAAACCCTGATCAAGAGAGTTGGCGCTGAAAACATCCCCTATGTCAGTCTGGCGGGCACGGTAAATATGGCAGGCGGGCAGCCGGTGAGCATGGAAAATGTGCGCCAGTTGCGCCAGTTGTGCGACCGTTATGGCATCCGCATTTATCTGGATGCCACGCGCATGTACGAAAATGCCTTTTTCATCCAGGAACGAGAGCCCGGTTACCAGGGGAAAAGCATCGCCGAAATCCTCAAAGAGTTCTGCAGCTACACCGACGGCGCCTGGATGAGCGCCAAAAAGGACAACCTGGTCAACATTGGCGGCTGGCTGGCGGTGCGCGACGTCGAGCTGTTTGACAACCTGCGCAATCTGGTGGTGATCTACGAAGGGCTGCACACCTACGGTGGAATGGCTGGGCGCGACATGGAAGCCCTGGCTATTGGCATCGCCGAGGGCGTGCAGGACGAGCAGGTGCGGGCTCGGGTGGGGCAGGTACGCTATCTGGGCGAACTGCTCACGGATTGGGGTATTCCTATTGTTCAGCCGGTGGGCGGTCACGCCATTTTTCTCAACGCGCGGAAGTTCTACCCTCACATTCCGCAGGATCAGTTTCCCGCACAGACGCTGGCTGCCCAACTGTACCTGGACTCGGGCGTGCGTTCGATGGAGCGCGGCATCGTCAGCGCCGGGCGCGATCCTGAGACCGGCGAGCACCGCTATCCAAAGCTGGAGCTGACCCGTCTGACCATCCCGCGCCGTGTCTACACCCAAGCTCACATGGATGTGGTGGCCGAATCGGTCAAGGCTGCTTATGACGCCCGCCAGGAGACGCGCGGACTGCGCATGGTGTACGAGCCGAAATATCTACGCTTCTTTCAGGCGCGCTTCGAACCGATCAGCGGTTGATGTTCTTCGATTTGATAAAACGGCGGCTGGGAATCAATCCATATAAAAGAAAACGCCACACCTCGTCTGGTTGAGCGAAGCTCGCTGATTGCCCACCTGAGTTTGGAAAAGCGCTGTGGCGACAAGGCGACAATCGATCTGCAGGTATTTGATATATAATACGATCAAACGCTGATTGCCGCGGAGGAATGGCAGGTTTCATCTTCAGGGGGCAAGACGGATCATCTGGTCCGAGGGAGGGACAAGATGGGCACAATGCAGGTCCTGATCATCGAAGATGACAAGGATACCGCCGATTTCTTCAGCACAGTACTGGGATTGGTGGGTTTTCAGTGTGAGACTGTGCTTTCCGCCCGCGACGCCCTTGCCCGCCTGGCGGTGGATGTGCCCGCCCTAATCCTGCTTGACCTGCGTTTAGGATTGGAGGTGGGCGGCGAGCACATCCTTTATCAGCTCCGCTCCAACCCACGTTTTGATAATACCCGTGTTATCGTCATTACCGCTTATCCTGGCATGGCTCAGCCGGTTAGCAACCTGGCTGACCTGGTGTTGCTCAAGCCGGTGGAGGTAGAGCAATTACGCACGCTGGCGGAGCGGTTGAGCACCTTCCAGGCGCGGCCCAAGCACCTGGCATTCCGCGACCCGGTCTCGGAACTGTACACACGCGAGTTCTTCGACACGCGCCTGGAGCTTGCCTTTGAACGCGCCCGTAGACGCCCGGATTTCTTCTTTGGGGTGATGGCTTTTCTTTTACAGCCGCAGGTACCACTCGATCCAGATGGCATGTTGGCAGTGCTGCGTGAAGCTGGTGAACGCTTGCGGCGGACGTTACGCCTGACCGATACAATTGCCCGCGCGGCTGGCTGGAAGTTCGTCACCCTGCATGAGGAGATGAAGAAACCGGAGGATATCCAGGTGATCAAAGAACGCCTCAAAGAGGCGCTGAGCCAGCCGTACCTGGTTGGTTCAGAAAAGGTGGATGTGCGCCTGGCATTTGGCGTTGCCGTGCACGAGCGACGTTTTCAGCATGCCGAGGAGGTGCTGCTGGCTGCGGAGACCGCCCTGGAGGCGGCAATGATGGAGGAGGAAAGGGGGAATGAACAGCCCATGGAGCAAGAAGGGGGAGGATAGAAATCGCTCCTGGTCTTTGAGCTGCGCAGACCGGTAGTGATAGATATAACCGGTTAAGACAGGGTCGTCTGGTTTCGGCAAGCTGAGGGGATGGTGCTGAGGGTTTGAAGCAACAATCACCCCTTGCCTCCCAGGCGCAGGTTCGTGTGCAACGGCGCTATGTTAGTCCACCTGGGGCGGCTTCAAGGGGCGTCAACAACCATCACCAGGTTCTGAATCTTCTTAAAAGTTTCCTCGCCCAACCCCTCAACCTTGAGCAGCTCCTCAACCGATGCAAACCCCCCGTTAGCCTGGCGGTATTCCAGGATGCGTCGTGCCAACACCGGACCAACGCCGGGCAAGCCTTCGAGCATGGCTTGGGTGGCAGTGTTCAGGTCGATTGGTCTCTCGCTCGCCGGATTTTCAGTCAATTGCTCGCCAATCTCTGGCACCCGCACCGCCTGTCCATCTCGCAACAACGCAGCCTGGTTGAGAGCATCTCTATCTGCCTCGGGCGATAACCCGCCAGCCGCCTGGATGGCGTCCTGAACTCGGCTGCCGGCTGGCAATGAATAAACCCCCGGTAGGAGCACTGCTCCACTGACATAGATGGTGACTGGCGGAGGCGCAGGCGGCGTGAGCAGCTGCACCGCCTTCCCCCGCGGTGAACGGCTGACCAGCAGCAAAACTCCGACCGCCAGCAAGCTGCTGACAACGCTGAATAGAACGACCCACACAGTTTTCATGCGCCAGGTTTGACTGTGTTATCGCCGCTGGCAATCTTCGAATCAAGGTTCAAGCTTGAGGCTTAACCCCAGCCGCTGCCGGGCGGCATCCACATGCAAGATGCGCACTTTGACAACCTGACCTTCGTGAAAAGCCTCCAGCGGATTGCCTGTACCCGTTTCCATTTCAGATACGTGGATCAGTCCATCCAGGCCTTCCTCCAGCCGGGCAAATGCCCCGAAGGGCAGGATGCTGGTGATGACGGCTTCAGTCACCAGACCCGGCTGATAGCGTTCATGGGCTGTCAGCCAGGGGTTTGGGCTTAGGCGCTTCAGGCTGAGCGCAATGCGCGAACGTTCCTGATCTACGCCGATGACGTAGACTTGTAAGGATTGCCCATACTGCACGACGTCGGAGGGATGGCGCACGCGCCCCCAGGATATTTCCGAGACGTGAATCAAGCCTTCGACCCCGCCCAGGTCAACAAAGATGCCAAAGTCGGTAATGTTGGTCACCACACCCTGCACGCAGTCACCGTTGCTCAAACGCTGCAAGAGTAGATTGCGGCTGCCCGCCTCGGATAAGGCTGCTCGCTCGGAAAGCACCACCCGACCGCGCTCCTGGTCGCACTCGATGATTTTCAGGCGCAGTTCCTGCCCATGATATGAAGCCAGGAAGCGTTCCTGTTCAGCCTCGCTCTTGCCAAAAGGCATCTTGATCAGGTGCGAGATGGGTACAAACCCCTGCAGCCGTTCCCCTTTTACCAGCAAGCCGCCTCGGTTATGTCCAACGACCTGGAGCTGGACGACGCCATCGCGCTCAAAGTGGTCGCGCGCCAGTTGCCAGTCCACGCCATTTTGTTGGGCAGAGAGGTGGGGGCTTTCGACCGCCGCCTGCGCCTGTCCCCGATTGGAAGATAGGCGGAAGCGTGCTTCTTCTTCCGCCAGAACCGCCTCCCACCATGACTCGTCCATCGGTGGAGGCCCCCCATTGAGATCGTCTACCGTTTTGGAGATGTGTTTGTTCACCATTAAGGCCACCCCATGTGTTGATGATTGGTATGAATGGTATTGATATCCAGCGCCACTGGATCCTGTTCTGTGGCTTGCCTTTCCATTTCCAGAATTGCTTTAGCTACTGCCTCAATTGCTACCCGCTGCTTGCGGTAGAGATCAGCCTCAGATAACGCCAGGCGCATGGCCACCTCGCGCACCTTACGGCCCTCCAGGAATTTTAATTCGAGAATATTATAAAGAATCCACTCCCCGGTGAATCGCCGTTCTCCCTCGGGCCGCACCTGCTCGATCGCCTGGCGCAGGATTGCGCGCAGGGCATTGGTGGGGTTGCCCTCGTGTTCCGCCAACGCTTGCTGAACCACCTGCAATTTCAGTAGCGGGCTTTGGGTCAACCTAGGACCGCCCCAGTAATGGCTCAAGGCGTCTTTTACCCATCCCGCAAGGGTGGTGTCTCCGGGCAAGGCAGGTAATGTGTCGCGCGTGAGCAGCTCGGAAACGGACTCCTCACCGCGATAACTGGTGGCGGCGCGCAGGCTTTGGATGAATTCCACCTCGGGCGCCAGCGCTTCCAGAGAGGTGAACACCTCCTGTTGGCTCAGCCGATCTTCTAAAGCCATTGCTGCCCGCTGTGTCAGGATAGAGAGCGCTTCAGATTGCTCGTCATCCATTGACAGCCCGGGCTTGCGCAATATGCCCACTAAACCCAGCAGGGCATTGTGATCTCCCCGCTGATGGTAGAGCGGGACAAGCCAGTAGTCCCCCCAGACGAAAAGGCCGGTGTTTTCCTGATCCTTTGAGACCTGCTCTATCAGTTCTTCCGATAAATCCTCCTGTTCTGGGAATTTGTTTTCCCCGAGTGTAACCAGCATGTCTTTTCCATTGCTACTCAGAACCATCAAGAAAGCTGTATTGGTTTGAAGACGGTCGCACACAGCAGCCAATACCGATTCGAGGAATTGGCGCAGGTCAGCCGTAGTCAACAGGCGTTCTTCCAGGCGCTGGAACAGCTCGATATCCTTGCGGTCGCCGCCGTGAAAGAGCCAGCGCTCCCAGACAGGCGCTATCAGGGTGATGAGGTGCTCCAGGAGGAGGATAGACCCTGTCATCACTACTGGTACGATAGCAGGATAGTCGAGACCAAGCGCCTGCCCACCGCGGCGGATCAGGGTGGTGAGAGCCAAAACGGTTGAAGCGGTCACCGGGCCGCGCATCAGCCATTTGAAGAGCCGCCGTTTGATCACCCGATCTGGCCAGGAAACGCCGAAAAAGGCAACGGCGTAGGCCATGATGACCAGTAATACCGAGACCAGCAGGCTGCTGAGTGTGGCTGCCAGCCAGAAGATGAGCTGGTGCCGCGCGGCCACCCCGGAACCGAAGAGCAGATAGGGATAGGAGCCCAACGCAGGCGCCAGCGCCCCAACCATCAGGTAAACCATGCGTCGGCGACCGGCGGTTGTCACGGTGCGGCGGAAAGAGCGCAGGAAATTGATCCCCGCCAGCAACATACTGGCGGTGTAGTACAGCGAAAACACCCAGGTGGCCAGGGTTCGTTGCAGGTGCGGCGCCGGAGCGCCATTTTCTACTAATGGTCCAACCAGCAATCCAAGAGGCAGCAACAGCAGGAATACAGCTGCGATGCCATAGGAGAGGCGAACGGCAATCCGCCGCCTGCCACGTGAGGGGCGGCCAGTGGTGGCGAGCAGCGCATCGGAAAAATGCAAATAAGCGGGCGGAAGGAATACGATTCCCACCCATTGTAGCTGGAGCCAGATTTCCAGGTCGCGCGGCTCGGTGGCTACTGCTCCAATAGCGTCGCTAACAAAGACTACTACCACGCAGGTCAGGATCAGGGCAAACGAGCGGGTCACCCGGTCGCGCAGGTTGAACGACAGCGCGTACAGGAGCAGGGAGAACGCCGTAATGGCGATGCCCGCTGTGAGCAGCTCGTTCAGGACACGCAGACTTGTGATGAATGCAGAAATCATTAAGTACTCACCAATAAAAATGCGTATTGCCTATTCTAGCGCAATGGTCGGGCGAAGAACAAGGCAATATCGTGATTGGCGTAATACAGATCGCTGTAACCGCAAAAATCGAAACCGAGTTTCTTAGCCATTTGTATGCCTGGGTGGTTCTTGGGCTGCATCTCAAGGACAATCCGACGGCAGGCATGATTTTCGCCCCATTCTTGAGCAGCCAGGACCAGGGCACTGCCGATGCCCTGGCGTCGCAGACGGCGCACCACAGCCAGGTCAGTAACCCAGGCTGTTACCGGAGCGATATTCAACATCAGGCTGACATAACCGACGACTTCCCCCTGGTGAAGCGCCACCAACAAACCATGCCGATCAGCCCAGCTATCTGCCAGCGTGCGCACCGGGCGAGGGTATTCGACGCGCACCGAGCGCGGCAGACGGATCTCACGAAAGCTCACCTGGATTAATCCCTCATCCACCTGGACATCCATCTGCCAGGCAAAGTCGCTGGTGTAGGTGTGATCCATGGTCACCAGCGAGGGGATATCAGCAGCGATTGCCGGTCGTATTTCGATTTCTGGCATGTTGAATTACCCTTTGACCATCAGGATTATGGCGCTACAGCGGGGTTGGTCACGCGCACCTCGATTGTACAGGGCGGCAAGGTCTGCCCCTGGTTGTCTGCAACTACCAGCCTGAGTTGGTGGTTTCCTGGCGAGAGCAGGCTGGTATTCCAGGCGCCAAGCAGACCAATGGTTTTTGGTTCGTTACCCGCCAGTATGGTCAACCACTCGCTTTCTTCGAGCCGTTTCATCTCGAGCTTGTAAAATCCAAAGTTTGGGATGTTGACGGTGCCGGTGATCTGTACCACGCCGCCAATCTCGCTTCCGCTACCTGGGGCGATGATTTCGATCATGCCGGGCACACAGCCTGCTTCTGCTGCGGATTGGCTTGGGGTTGTTGGGGTCGGCGTTACTTGCCCACCAACCTGGTTGGCAGTCGGTTCGGCGGGGGGCAAGGTGATGGTGGGAGTTGCCAGCAGGTCAACAGTCGGGGTAAGCAGCGGGATAGCTCCTGGAATTGCAGGAGCCACAAAGGAAACCAGCACGACTTCGGCAATGGCCATAGCAAGCAGCAATACCAATATGCTGGCGGCCTGATTCAGGCGAGCTTGAGCGCGCTCGCGCTCCAGGCCGAAGGCTGCGTCACGCAGCTCTTGCCAGGCCAGGATAAATTTGCGGGCATAAAACAGCCCCCCCAGTGCCAGCAGTAAATAGATCCATACCTCGAAGGTTCGAAAAAAATTAAGCGCTTCATCCATACAGGGTTTGTGCTGCCCGGCCAGATGCTTGCGAGCGCCGGGCCCGATACCATCAAGTCGCTCCAGTTATAAATTGCGCAGCACTCCCCTGACGAGCGTGATGAGTTTGGGTACAATGACTCGCCCGGCCTCCAACACTTCGGCGTGGGTAGTGATGGTGCTGCCGTCCAGGTTGGCTTTATTGCTGATGCCAGAGATGCCCAAGACGCGCATGCCGCCATGCCGGGCGACGATCACCTCGGGTACCGTAGACATGCCAACGGCGTCTGCCCCCGCCAGGCGCAGAAAGCGCAGGTCAGCCGGTGTTTCAAAGGATGGCCCTGCCAGGCAGACGTACACTCCTTGATGAAGGCGTATGCCATGTTGGGCAGCAACTTGTCGCGCGAGCTCTCCTAACTGACGATCATAAGCCTGGCTCATATCCGGGAAGCGCGGGCCAAGCTCGTCCTGGTTTGGGCCGCGCAACGGATTCACGCCCGCCATGCCAATCAAGTTGAGATGGTCGGTGATCAGCATCAGGTCCCCTGGGGTGTATTCCGGATTGACAGCGCCGGCGGCGTTGGTCACGATCAAGGTGGGTATCCCAAGCCGTTGGAAAACGCGCACCGGCAGGCACACCTGCGCCATGCTGTATCCTTCGTAATAATGCGCTCTGCCTTGCATGATCAGTACTGGCTTGTCTTCCAACCTGCCAATCACCAGGCGACCTTTATGTCCAACTACTGTGGAAACCGGCCAGTTCGTTAAGTCCTGATAGGGAATAAAAACAGCGTTTTCCACCTCCTCAGCAAGCTCACCCAATCCAGAGCCCAGGATCAAGGCTACCTGCGGCTGAAGCGGGCTGTAAGAACGAATCTGCTCCGCGAGATGGTCAATTTCAGCCAGGGTGAAATACTCTTTCGTAACCACAGTATGGATATCCTTATTTGCCAGGTTTTGGGCAAGCGGCGTAATATGCAAGAAAGGCTGGCCGATACTTGCAAAAGCGCCGCTGAATGACCCACCCAATGGCTGTTGTATTATATCACGCGCCCGCGGGAAGACATTAAGCCCCTTTCTACCGCGACGGTTTTCAGATTTAGTTTATCGCCGCTTGCAGCACCTCGGCAAAGGCCTGAATCGCCGTCTCAATATCGGTATCGCTGATCCAGTAATGCGTGACCAGGCGAAAACGACGCTCACCAATCGCGCCCACGCGCACACCGCGTTGCGCCAGGGCGGCTGCCACTTGAGCTGCATTCCAGGACACGCTTTGATCCAGGGCGCAGAATACCATGTTTGTTTGCGGCATGCCCATATCCAGGATCATTCCTGGGATGGAAAGTAGCCCCTGTGCAAGACGTTGCGCCCGTTCGTGGTCTTCTCTCAGGCGGGGGATCATCGTTTCCAGAGCAACGATGCCGGCAGCTGCCAGCACTCCAGCCTGGCGCATGCCTCCGCCGAGCTGTTTGCGGATACGCCGAGCGTGATGGATGAAATCGCCAGAGCCGCACAGCACCGATCCTACCGGCGCGCACAAACCTTTACTCAGGCAAAAGGTGACCGAGTCGGCGGGTTCGGCAAGCTGGCGGGCGGCGATGTTTTGCGCCACGGCGGCATTGAAGATGCGCGCTCCATCCAGGTGCAGGCGGATACCATGTTGATGGGCCAGCTCGCCAACGGCGCGAGTATAAGCCACGTCCTGGTACACACCACCGCAACGATTGTGGGTGTTTTCCAGCGCAATCAGGCGCGTCACCGGATGATGGGGGTCGTCAGGGCGGATGGCAGCGCGGATATCCTCCAGGGCAATCGAGCCGTCTGGCTGGTTAGGAAGCTGGCAGGAGTGCACACCCCCCAGGGCGGAGATGCCGCCCGCTTCATAGAGGAAAGTATGCGCCTTGTTTCCCAGGATGACCTCGTCGCCCCTGTTGCAATGCGCCAGGATGGCTGCCAGGTTGCCCATGGTGCCGCTGGGGACGAACAGGGCTGCCTCTTTGCCCATCATCTCGGCCGCCATTTCCTGCAATCGGTTGACGGTCGGGTCTTCACCAAAAACATCATCGCCTACCTGGGCTTGCGCCATTGCTTCGCGCATGGCTGCGGTGGGCTGGGTGACAGTGTCAGAGCGCAGGTCAATGAAATCCATCTCGTAACTCCTCTATGGCAGCAGACTCGTTCGAGGGTCAGTGCAGCGATAGCAGAACGGCGGCCAGCTCGGGCGGCAGCGGCGCTTCGAAACGGCGCGGTTCCATGTCTCCGGGCAGTCGGATGGTCAGTTGGAAAGCATGCAGAAAGTGGCGCTGTAGCGGGAGGGTGGCTTTCTTTTTCCCATAGATTGTGTCACCGACGACCGGACAGCCAATAAAAGCCAGGTGCAGGCGGATCTGGTGGGTGCGCCCGGTGAGCGGGCGAACTTCCAGGAGCGTGTGCGCGCTAAAGCTTTCCAACGTGCGATATTCGCTCACCGCTTCTCGACCCTTTCCGGGGGCGGTTATCGCCATTTGTTTGCGGCGGGTCGGATGGCGCCCTACTGGCGCCTCAATCCGCCCCTTGGGCGTTGGTGGCTTCCCATCAACCAGGGCGAGGTAGACCTTTTCGACCCGGCGCAATCGAAATTGATCCTGCAACCAGCGATGCGCGGCGTCGTTTTTTGCCAGCAGAATGATGCCGGAGGTGTCTTTGTCCAGGCGATGGACAACGCCGGGGCGTTTCTCGCCGCCAATGCCTTCAATTTCCGGAGCATGCGCCAGAGCAGCCTGGACCAGCGTTCCGCCGGCATGACCAGCAGCAGGATGCACTACCATGCCGGCTGGCTTATTGACAATGATCAGATCCTGGTTTTCAAAGAGGATTTGAAGCGGTATAGGCTCAGCTACCAACGCAGATGGTTCAGTCGGAGGTACTACAAGCTCCACCATTGCGGGGCGCTCCAGCATCTGCCCGGCTTTTTGCACCGGACAACCGTTGACGGTGACAAAGCCGTCCTTGATCAGCCCTTGCAGACGAGAGCGTGAAAACTCCGGGAGTTCTGTTGCCAGGAACTTATCCAGGCGCTGGGCTGGTGGTCTAAACAGGAGGGTAATCCGCCGTTCAGTCACCCCGAACTACCCACCGATTACGCTTCTTCAGGATCGGGATCAGACAGGCTGCCAGATGAAGGCTGGCGGCGTTCTTTGAACCACATGGTGAAGACCAATAGTACAACCCCTATGGAGATAGAAGCGTCTGCCAGGTTAAACACCGGGAATGTGCCAACTGAGATGAAATCGGTAACAAATCCTGACTGGGTCAATCGGTCAATCAGATTGCCGGCAGCTCCGCCAAGTTGCATAGCCATCGCCAAGCGCAGCAACCACTCCCGATGCGGCACTTTGGGGAAATAATAAACGATCACTCCAATCACAATCACAGCCAAAATCGTGAAAAGGGCAGCCAGGCCCTGCATCAAGCCAAAAGCCGCTCCGGAGTTCTGGGCGTGAACAATGCGGATGAAGGGAAGCATCCAATCCCAGGGCGCCCAAACCTCGCCATATTCGAGTTGGGTGCGCACAACTGTCTTCGTCCACTGGTCCAGGGCGATAATCGTTCCAGAGAACAGCGCCAGAAAGCTGTAATCTCGCAGAAGCTTGGTCAAAATCAATACTCCTCCATTTATAAGTGTGACGCCTCCATTTTACCTCATCTGGCGCAGTTCCTTTCCCGTCGCTGCTGATTTAAGCGACCGGGCGAGATGCTTTGTTGCGAAACGAGCGAGAAAATTAGCCAATCAGCCTGCTGCTGTTTCAGCTTTTCCGGGGTGCCTGCCAACGAAGTCGAGCTGGTGAGCGATGTACACCAACGATCCTGCCTCAACCTGGGCATGACGTTGTTCGATCCAACGCTGGAGCTGACAGCCGTCTAGTTCGGGGTGCCCGGCGAGGGCGCTGTGAATGGTGTGGAGGATGAAGTGCAGAAAATAAGCTTCGTCTCCTGGATAGACGCCATGTTGGGGGAAAACGACCCAATCTGATGGTCCAGCCGCAATAATCTCAGCGCCGGCCCGTTGCAGAGACACAAACAGATGCCTGCCGGCGCAACTATCTCCCGATGGAGAATCAGCCACAATGCGCTCGTCCATAGTGCGGTGGTACAGGCGGATAATGCGTTCGTCCAGTTCGGCGTCAATCTCAGGTTCGAGAATCGTCAGTCCGTCAAAATTGAGGGTGAAATAAAACAGGCTATCCGGGCGGAGCAGCTGGAACAGGCGAGGCAGGGTGCGGGGGATATCTACCAGGTCGAGAAAAGCGTGGGCAATCAATAAATCCCATTGGCGTTTCCCCACTTCCCGTTGGATGAAATCGTACAGGTCAATTGCCTCCAGTTGAAGTGCGATACTCATGGTTTCATTCTCAAAAGCCGGTCCTTCTGACAACGTGGAGAGGCGCAAACCTCGGTGAGCAGCCCACTCTTTCAGGCGAGCGTGTGCACTGGCGATGTTCCTGGCATCCAGGTCAATAGCGGTGTAGGTGGCGCGCCTTAGTAGACCCCAATCCAACAGGCGCTCGAACATGGTGCCAATGCCGGCGCCGATCTCCAGCACTGACAGTGGAGCCGCAGCTTGCCGGGGTTCGATGGCGGCACAAAGCGCCTGCCAAACAGCGCGATTCAAGGCGCGGTCATCTACGCTTTTCTTGGCCGCCAGATAGCGGGTGAAGGACCATTCCAGGTTGGGAGAAATCATCTTCGCAGTAAAGATAACAAAAATTCTCGGATGCGCTGGCCGGTTTGGCTCCAGGTTGGGTGGCACAAATATCTTTGCCATGCAGCCAGGCTGAGCTGTAGCAGCAGTGTTCGATCCTGGGAAAGTTGCCAGAGATAACCGCGCAATGCCTGCGCATCTCCAGGTTGGATGAGAAAGCCATCCACGCCAGGGGTGATGATCTCCCTGGCGGCTCCGCCCTCGGTGGCAATCGCCGGCAAACCAAATCCCATGCCTTCCAGGTAGGCGATGCCGAAACCCTCGTAGGAAGATGGCACCACCAGGAGTTGATTCTGGCGAAACTGCTTAACCAGATCCGCCTCATCCAGTGCGCCATGGAAGATGACCTGCTGAGACAGGCCATGACGCTCAACCTGGCGGCGGATGAGGCGAGCGTAAGCCGGATCGAATTGCAGGCTGCCAACCACCGCTAATGTCCAGGTCTGACGCGGCAAGTGGCTCAATGCCTGAATCAGGATGTGCAAACCCTTGCGTGGGATGAGGTTGCCCAGGAAAAGCAGGCGCAATGGGCCTGCCTGACCGGCTTTGTGGGAGATCTCCTCCCGCGTGACCGTGGGAGAAAGCCTGTCGCCGGCCGGATAGGCGACTGTAAAGGGGCGCTCCACCCCTGCGACAGCCTGCACGACCTTTCTGGTGGTCTGGCTGTTGCAGACGAAGCCATCGAGGTGGGAGAGATATTGCCGTTCCAGCCAGCGATACAGGCGGTTTTGCCAGGCAGGGCGGCTTTCGCTGCAGCGCAGGTGATGGACAATGCCGATCCGCGGGTAACAGCCGGCAAGCTGACGGTTGATCCAGAATAACGATGGGTGGTTCAGCTCATCTTGCAGGAGGATATCTACCTGCAGCCGCTTGAGCTGTTGCAAAAGGGAGGCAGAGAAGTTATCGCCCAGGTGGCGGAGGTAATTTCGCCAGGGCAGGGAGAGAACCTCCACGCTGTCCCCCTGGCTGCGCAGGTATTCGACCAGTTTCCGGTCGTATAAATAGCCGCCGGAGATCGTATCCAGGCTACCGTAAATCACCAGGCCAACGCGCATGAGCTCAGGTTCATACCATCCCTGCGGGTACGCTATCTCGCCTGCTCTCTCGTCATCCGGCAGGACGCCCAGGCGAGCTCGCTTTCCCAAAGTCTGAGTGTCACTGCCTGAATGTTCGCGGCTCGAATGCGCTCCCAGATAGCCTGGCAGAAGATACGGCTGAAGTGTTCCAGGCTGGGATTCAGACCGGCAAATTCGGGCAGTTCGTTCAGGACCCGGTCGCGGTAGCGAGCGAGCAGATAGTTGAAATTCGCCTCCAGTTCGATAATATCAACCAGGTAGCCATGGTGGTCCAAACGATCGCCCTCAATTTGAACCTCGACCTGGTAATGATGGGAATGACGCTCGTTTTCTGCGCCCCAATCCCCGCCAATTAAAAAATGCTGAGCGATAAACTCGCGCCGGATTGCCAGGGTATACATAACGCGCCTCATGACGTAAAGAATTATCCTTGAGTATGGGTCAGCACTACCTGGATGGTTTGCTCAGGGTGTTGATCCAGCAGGCGATAGGCCTGATGAGCCTCGGAGAGGGGAAAGCGTTGGGTAATCCAGCGTCCAGGCTCAACTTTGGCTAACCAGTCCCACGCCAGGTCAAAGCGGCGCGCTTTTGTCCAGCGCCCGCTCAGCACCGGTGCCAGGGTGCTCACCTGGCTGCTAATCAGTTGGATGCGGCTGCGGTGGAACCTGCCGCCCAGGTCCAGCTCGGCGCGCTGCCGGCCATACCAGGAGCCGATCACCACCCTGCCGGCAAAGCCAGTGGCAGCGATAGCCTGATTCAGCGTCGCCGGCGCGCCGGAAAGCTCATATACCAGGTCGGCGCCTTCAGGCAGCATGGCCTTGAGCGCTTCAAAGCCTTCCGCAGTAGATGGGTCCAGGCTGGCAGCGACTCCAGCGGCAAGCGATGCCTGGCGTCGCAATGGGTAGCAATCGAGCGAGACCAGGCATGCCAGCGGGAAGCGCGCCAGCAAGGCAGCCGTGAGCAAGCCCACAATCCCCTGCCCAAAGACCACCACGTTCTCGCCGATCAGCGGCGCGCCGTCCATCACCAGGTTCACAGCCGTCTCCATATTGGGCAGGAAGGCTGCCTGTTCGGCGGTCAATCCCTCCGGCACGGGCATCAGGGCGGATGTCTCGGCGATGAAGTGGCTGACGTGGGGCTGGAAGGAGAAAACCAAACGGCCCTCCCACTCCGGCGTGGTCTCTGCTCCCCGGGAAACTACCCGCCCTACGCAGGAATAGCCGTAACATAGCGGGTAGGCAAATGTCCGTTCCAGCGGTGCGATGACGTCATCTATCGCCAGGTCGGTCGGGAATTGCCCGCGGTAGATCAACAACTCCGTCCCCGAGCTGATGGCGGAGACGAGTGTCTCAACCAACACCTGGCGGGCTTGCAGGGGAGGCAACTGTTCCTCCTGCACGCTGACCTGGCGGGGAGCGGTGAAGTAGAGGGCGCGTCGCTTCATGCCTTGCGGCAACTCCGACAGATCGGACGATCTGCGGGGCTCTGCCTTATCTCCGATCGGTCAATAATAAAATGAGTAACGCCAGCTCAATGAGCTTGTCCACATAGCCGATCGTGGTCCTCGCTCCAATCGCTACCCAGGCCAGGATGGTCACCGCTGTGAGGGCGATGAACGCCCAGCGCACCAGCCGGGGATAATTCCTGGCAAGCGGCAGAGGCAGATAATAAGCTGCCAGCAACACCAGGTACGCCAGCCCGTTTAGCAAGAACATGACCAGGGTAGTTACATCACCCAGGCCAAGCGCGCGAAACGCCAGGGCGATATGGATGATCGCTGTGGCTGCGGTTAGCAAGACTATAGCAATCAGACGGGGTGTGACTTGGGTTTGGTTCATCGTGTTACCTCCTTGGGTGTACCAACTGGCTTTGTTCGATCAGGTGCTTTGCTTGTGCGGCAATTGCCCGGGTGATGGCACTGGATTCCATTGATCCGGCGAGGTCGGCAGGGTAGTAAGCTGGACCGAAAACTACCCGGGTGATGACCGGTCTGTAAGAGGGTAAACTGAGCTGGATGAAAGCCTGGAGGGCAGCGCCGAGGCGCTCGCGATCCTTCTGATGGCGGCGCAGGCGGGTGAGAGGAGAATTCGCCACGGTTGGCCAGATCACACCGCTGACAATGGCTACCATGATTTTTACCTCTGATACCAGACGGGCAAAGATGGCGATGCTCTCAGACCAATTTGCCAGTGCCTCAATTGCTCCGGGCATCGAGAGCGGATCTGGCTCGATCTCGCCTGCTGGGAAAGTGAGAATAGCGCCGCCCGCGCGCAGGTGGCTGACCACAGCGCGCACCACCCCCATCCGACCGGCTGCTTCCTCCGGCACTGAGATCAGGTAGTGGCTCACGTTTGGTAGCGCTTGCAGGAAGGGGCGTACCGCTGCAACCACGCGTAAGTCGGGGCGCGGCAGACTGGCGAAGAGGATCAGCGTATCGGTCATCCCGGGATGATTGGAGAGCACCAGCAATGGCCCGGAAGCGGGGATGTTTTCCTGCCCAAAGATCTCGAACCGTTGGACATACCTGCCCAAAATGTCAGCCGAAGCCCGATGCAAGCCCAACCGCGCCACATTTTGATCGTAAGCGACCATCTGGAGCGCAAAACGGCGCGCCGGAATCCAGCACAGCGCAGCGAGCAACTTGCGCCCATAACGCAGGCGTTCATAATTCACGCCAAAAGCGGCCAGGAAATCCTGCGTGTTGATCTCCGTCAGAGCGTGCAATTGCGAAGTTCGATTCCAGGCATTGAATTCGGGCGAAGTCATCTGACAAACGCGCTAATCGAGATTTGCCGCGGATTGTACCATTTTCTCCCCAATTCGGAGGGAGATACTGGGAATAAACGGGTTGGTTCTACCCCGATTGACAAATCGGGCGAAATCTACAGGTCTCGGCGAGAGAACAACCGGATTGCCAGCGCCAGCGATGCCAGGGTGTACAAGACGGCGTACCCGACCATCAGTGGACTGGGGACCGAGATGGTAGAGAATATGGAATATCCCAGGGCAGCCGCCAGTGGCGACTGCATTTCATAGGCGGCGCGCTTCCACAGAGCTTCACTGGGCATTACCAGGCTGCAGATAACACCGATATTGACCGCGGTTTGGTTGTTCAGAAAGGAGCCAATCTGTTCGATCCAACCGCCAATAAAGGCCAGGCCGTAAAGGCCGAAAACCAGGGTGCCATTTGCCAATGTGGAGAGCGACGCCCCGCCCATCAGAGAGACGGTGAGCAAGAGCAGTACGTTGAACCCCATCAGCGCTAGGCCGCGCCCGGCGTTGGGCGGCAGATAACCGGATAACAGAAAGGCTATTGCCAGCACGCCGCCTGCCATCAACAACAGATAAGCCAGCAACATTGCACTGAAGCCCAGCCACTTTCCAAGGACGATCTCCCAGCGTTGCAAGGGTTTGCTTACCAGGGTATGAATGGTGCCGGAGGCGATTTCTCCCGAAAGTGTGTCCACCGAAGTCAGGACGGCCATGATGACGCTCAGGAAGTTCACGACATACAGCCCGGCCATGGTCATGAAGCTGTACATCTCGTTGCGTTGGATCAGGGAGGGACTCCCCTGACGAAGTATATCCTTCTGAATTTCGTTGAAGCCAATGCCATAGACTGCCAGGAATAAAATGCCCAGCAGCAAAGCCATCCAGAGAATCCAGCGCCGGGAGGCTTCACGAAAGGTCAAGCGGGCGATCACGAATGCGCTCATCTGGGTTTATAACCCCCCGTCCGTCCCGACGATTTGGATAAACAGGTCTTCGAGGGAGACGCGCTGAGGCTCAAAGGCATATACTTCCACGCCCTGCTCAACCAGATAGCGGTTGACCAGCGGCAGGTCGGCTTCGTTGGAAAGGGTCAGGCTGAGGCGCCCTTCATCCAGGCGGATGTTGTTGCTCCAGCGCGAGAGTCCTTGCGCCACCGCCGGCGTCAGACGGCGCGCCCGTACCTGGACAGTCAATTCGCCTTCTACCAGATTTTGCAACCGGCTTACCTGCAGCACCTCTCCGAACTTGATGAAGGCTACCCGGTCGCAGGTGATCTCTACCTCGGAAAGCAAATGCGAGTTGATGAAGACGGCTGTGCCGCGCTGGCGCAGCTCACGGATGATGTCACGCACCAGGCGCCGCCCGATAGGATCCAGTCCAGAGGTGGGTTCATCCAGGATGACCAGCTCGGGCTGATTGAGCAAAGCCTGCGCCAGGCCGATGCGCTGTAACATGCCCTTAGAGAACTGCCGCAGACGCTGATTGGCGTGTTGCGCCAGCCCGACTTGCTCGAGCAGCTCTGTGATGCGCGGCTGCGAACGGGCGCGCGGCATGCGGTAGAGATCGGCGTGCAGGGTGAGGAACTCGCGCGCTGTCAGCCAGTCGTGGAAGCGGAAATGTTCTGGCAGGAAGCCAACGCGCGAGCGCGCCTCGCGATCGCCAAGAGGCTGACCGAGCAACCAGCCTTCGCCAGCGCTTGGCGTAACCAGCCCAAGCAGCATTTTGACTGCAGTGGTCTTGCCAGCGCCGTTTGGGCCAAGAAAACCAAAAACCTCGCCGCGCTCGACGGTCAGGTCCAGGTTGGCGACAGCAATTTTTTCCCCGAAGGCTTTGCGCAGGCCGCGGGCGATAATGGCAGGTGAGTTCTCTGATGGCATCATTGGCTAACCAACAAGGCGCAAACGTGATTTTACCTCACGTTTGCGCCTTGCTCATGGCAACGCTAGCGTTTTACTTCAATGAGTTTGCAATCTCCAAGGCATCAGCGCTGTTACCAGGACCACTGAGACCATAGGCGATGCCATCCTTTACCCAAAACAGCAAATAATAATGACTGCCCTCTTGTTGAATCAGGCTGCCAGTTACACCGTCTACCACCACATCTCGATAGGTAGTGCCGTGGCGTGGGATGGGAATGACCAGAGTGGTGGTCCAGTCAACGTTGCTGGAGAAGGCGGCGGCTTCTTCAGCAGTCATACCCAGAAACTGTAAGTAAGCCTGTCCTATGGCGGCTACATCCAGGCCGGGCGGTGCCGAGATGGACGGGCTGGGCATTTGCATCAGGGTGATGCATTTGTCGGCGTTCGACACGACTGGTTCATCCACATCGGGGACTTCTGCCGGCTTCTTACAGCCGCCATACAGGGCAATCACCGAAGCGGGCAGTTCCAAAGTCACTGTGGCGCCGTCTAAGTCAGCCGGGAGGCGGATATCCGAACGCCCCAGTTCATCGAGGATGGCATGCAGGCGTGGCAGGTCGACTTCAAACACAGCCCTGGCGGCGGGCTCGACGGTTAATTCGGGCTGCTCCTCGAGCAGGGCAGGCAGGCGCACCGGCATGCCCGCCAATTGAGCAGCCTCCGCCGCGCTGGCCGCGGTTTGCGCTTCTCCTTGTGTCTCCACCTGAAGTTCCTGAGAGAGCAACGCCTCGAACTGGGCGGAGGAAGCCAATCTTTCGGGCAAGTCTCCAGGATCGACGGAAACTACGGTCAATTGCTGCACGCGGAAAAGCCCTAAAAAGCTGTTGGCGATGGCGCGCACCGATGGGATGGCAAACATTGCTCCCAGGATGATTACCAGGCACAAGACTGCCCAGGCCAGGCGATAACGCGGATGGATGAGTTTTTTCCACATAGGGATTGTCTCCTGTAGTTGAATACGCCTCTGCAGGCGCTTGATTACGGCTAGATATGGGGTAGATTGAGGCGGGGCAGAGAGCACAGCGAGATGGCTGGCTACCCTCTCGGCGCGCCTGGAAAGCATTTCCAACCGCTCCCGACAGCGGATGCAGGTTTCCAGGTGCGCCTGTTGTCGGACGCTCGGGTGCTGTCCGTCGAGCAAGGCGCGCAGTTCACCATCGGCAAGGTGCATGTTCAGCCTCCTTCGAGCTGGCGGTAATGGCGATCGAATTCGGCTTCGGCGCGCGCCAGCAGCGCGCCGATGGATGTCTGGGACAGGTCAAGTGTCGTCGCAATCTCGGCGTATGTGAGCTTAGCGGAGCGCAGGATGAGCAGCGCGGCTGAGCGGGGTTTCATTTTCGCCAGAGCCATGCGCACGCGCTGGCGCTCCTGATCGAGCTCTACGGCGGCTGCCGGGTCGGTGGATTCCTGTTCGTTGAGCGCCAGCATGCCAGCTCGACCCTCGTGTAGTTTACGGCGGCGGCGCGCCCGCAAGGCGTTGAGCCCCTGGTTGACGGCCACCCGGTACAGCCATCCACCCAACTTCTCCACCTGGCGGCTGGGTGGATGGTTGTACAGGCGCCAGAAGGTTTCGATGGCTAAATCCTCGGCTTCTGCCTCGTCGCCTACCATACGGAAGAGCACTGAATAAACCTGCCTCCAGTACTGTTGGAACGCTGCTTCAAGCCAGGCGTCCGCTGCTTCTACTATCTCGGTTCGCGTTTGGTGTGCTGTCAATGCCACCGCTGACCTTTGAATATCCCCAATGGAGGATATCCTTAACTAAATAACACCGCTCAGGGCAATTTTATGACAAAATCACCTTGAAGTTGGGTTTGTAGCCGAGGGAATACGACGTTGGGGCGCCGGCGTCCCTCAGGCTGGTTTGAATACCCCCAGGGCGATGCCACGAATGAAGAAGTTCCTCGTCCCCTCGGGGAAAGTGAAAGCCTGGTGACTGGCGTTCGTGCTGCGGGGCTCGAGGGTGATCTTGCCATTCTTGCGCAGGAAGCGCTTCAGGGTAGCTTCCACGTCTACGTTTTCGATCTCCGCAGCGACGATGTCCATTTGGTCGGCACTGCTCTGTTGCAGCAGCAAGATGTAATCCCCGGGATCGATTTGGTCAGCGTTCATGCTATCGCCCTTCACCTGCAGAATCATGTACGTCCGGGAGGAAACCAGCTCGGTGACGCCGGGCGAGCCGCGCAGGTTGACTAACCGGTAGGGCTGATTGCCAATGGTGAACTCATCCTGGAAGGGTTCCAGGCGCACCACTTCCTGGGTATAGGCGTCAATGCCGGTAGGGGTGAAGCCGCCGGCAGGGATTTGCCCAACCACCGGTAGCGATCTGATGTTGCCGGCATACAATGTCGAGATTGGCCAGGGATACGCTGGCGGTTTGCCGTGGCTGGGGCGCGGGCTGACCCCGGTTGCTCTTTGGGCTGCGGCGGATCGGCGTGGGTGGGGCGACCCGCTGATCAGCAGGCGTTCAATGCCCTGGCGCATTTCGGCGCAGCGGTCGCGGTACCAGCCTGGATCATCCCGGCATTGGGGCGGCCAGGCGACCAGGTTGGTGAACGCGTCCAGGCATTTCTGCCAGGCTATCAGGGCGGCATTGCGTTGCTCCGGCAGCGCCAGCAGCAGGTTACCAAGCATCCAATGGGCGACGGCGCTGGCGTGCTTGTAGTCGCTGTCGAAGCTGGCGCGTTCCCGCAACAGGGCGATAGCCCTGTCCACATTCTCCAAAGCCTCATCAAGCCGATCCAGGTTGAAGTTTGCCCGGGCGCATTCGATATGCAGGCAAGCCTTTGTGAGAGTATCTGCCAGCGTTGCTGCCGTCTGCTCAATTTCGGCAATCCGTGCCAGCGCCTGGGCAACCTGCCTGGTCTCCACAGCCTGGTGCATTTGCCGGATGCAGGCTTCCAGAGTGTGATTTTCCAGGCTTTGTTCACCAACTGCCAACCAATGGTATGTGTTCTCCAGGGTATCCATGGTTGCTGATGCCCTCCCTCCTTCACATCCCCTTCGAACGAGAAACCATTATTATTATAACCTCAGTCCATACAATGCAGTTCTTTTGCGTTTTCGTTCGGGCCAAGGCAGATGAGAGATAAACACAGGATGGTGAGCAAGCGCTTGCTCACCATCCTGTGGCTGGAATGGGGCGAGTGGCTGTGCGCCGGAGGTCATCCGGGATTGCGCTGGACGCCGAGGGTCAGCTCCAGCCCTTCGATCGTATGCAATTCGCGGTACGCGCTTTCGGTTGGCTCTCCAGCTACCAGGCGGGTGGTGAGCGTCTCCGCCTTGATGTAGCCTTCCCAGAGCTGGAATACCGTTGCCAGCTCGCCGCTGGTCTGGTAGTAGGTGGTGATGCGGTCGGCGATGTCGAAGCCGGCGGATTTGCGCATAGCCTGGATCCGACGCACTATTTCGCGCGCCAGCCCTTCGGCTTTGAGCTCTGGCGTCACAACAGCATCAATCGCCACCGTTGCCAGCTTATCTGCAGCCACCGCCAGCCCTTCCGCTGGCTGGCTGCTAACGATGACCTCGCCCGGAGACAGCTCCACCGTTTGCCCTTCCACATCGAGCACCAGCGGTACGCCAGCGGCGACGCTTTCGGCTACTTTAGCGGGGTCCAGAGCCGACAGAGCCGCTCGCACCTTGGGGAAGAGCGCCCCAAAGCGCGGTCCCAGTAATTTGTTATCCGGCATAACCCGATAAGTCACCAGTCGGCTGGCTTGCTCAACAAACTCGAAGCTCTTTACATTGAGTTCGTCGGTGATGATCTCAACCAGCTCGTCGCGCAGGCTGCGTTGTCCACCGGCGTAGACGAGCACGCGCGCCAGCGGCTGGCGCACTTTTAGTCCGGCGCTGTTACGTGCGCTCAAACCCAGGCTGGAGATTGCCCGCGCAAGCGCCATTTGCTCAAGCAGGCTTTCATCGACGACGGAGGGGTCGGCTTCAGGCCAGCGTGTATGATGGACGCTGATGTACGCCTCAGGTCGGACGGCGCGCACCAGGTTTTGGTATATCGCCTCAGTGATGAACGGGATGAAAGGCGCCAGCAGGCGAATCAGCTTGACCATCACATGGTATAGCGTGCGGTATGCCGCGTCCTTATCCTGATCGTGTTCAGATTTCCAATACCGGCGGCGGCTGCGGCGGACGTACCAGTTGCTCAGGTCATCCAGGAGGGCTTCCAGCGCCAGGGTGGCGTTGTAAGGATCTGAATTTTCCAGGCTTTCGGTGACGCGCGGCACCGTCTGGTTGAGTCTGGCGAGAATCCAGCGGTCGAGCAGGTTTGCGCTGGTGGGAGTGGAGCTTTCCGGCGTGTTCGGATCGAATGGATGTGTTGGTTCCCAGCCATCCAGGCGAGCATAAGTCGCCAGGAAGCTGTATACGTTCCAAAGCGGGATGATGAAGCGCCGGCGGACATCGTCGCCGCGCGTATATCCAAAAAGCAACTCATTCTCCGGTTTGTGGGCGCAGTATAGCCAGCGCATCACATCAACGCCCATTTTATCGGCAGCCTCGTTGAACTCGATGGCGTTCCCCCAGGATTTGTGCATGGGTCGTCCATCCTCGGCCAGCAAAGTGGCGTAGCCAAAGTTCTCCAGGAACGGCGGGCTGTTATCCACTACGGTAGCCATTGCCAGCAGGCTGTAGAACCAGTTGCGAAACTGACCGGGAAAGGATTCGCTGATCCAATGCGCCGGGTACCAGGAGCGCCAATAGGCGCGGTTGTGGCGATACTGCAAGGTGCTGAACGGCACAATTCCGGCGTCCAGCCAGGGGTTGCCCACATCAGGAATGCGGTTCATCCGCTCGTGGCAGCGGGGGCATTCCAGCTTGACCGCGTCGATGTACGGTCGGTGAGGCGTGTGGCCATCGAACACCTCCCAACCCTCCACGGCGCGGGCGCGCAATTCCACCTCGTCGCCGATTACATCGTAATGCCCGCAGTTGCCGCAAACCCAGATGGGCAACGCCAGTCCCCAGTAACGTTTCTTGCTGATCATCCAATCGTGCATGTTGCGCAGCCAGTCCATCTCCCGCGAGTACCCGAACTCAGGGATCCAGCGGATCTGGTCAACGATATCCATAATCTGATAGCGCAGAGAGCGGGCTTTTTCCTCGGCGGTGAGCTGCTCGCGCGGTTTTTCGTAAACCGGGCCCATGCTGATGAACCACTCATCCACCAGGCGGAAGATGAGCTCGGTGCGGCAGCGCCAACAGGTGGGGTAGCGGTGGGTGTACGGCTCCACCCGGTAGAGCAGCCCTTTCTGCTCCAGGTCTTCGAAAATGGGCGTGGCAACCTGCGAAACGTGCTTGCCGCTGAGCCAGGCAAAGCCATCGACGAAATAGCCTTCGTCGTCGAGCGGCGCAACCAGGGGCAGATGATGCTGTCGTCCAAGCTGGAAGTCTTCGGCACCGCACCCTGGGGCGATGTGAACGATGCCGGTGCCCTCTGCTTCACCAACTCCCTCCCAGACGATTACCTGGTGCGCCTGAGCTGCAGATTGTTGGATGCCGGCTGTCAGTTCTGTCAGGTGGGTATAGCCGCCGGGCTGCCTGGATGCCGGCAGGTCATCGAACGGGCCGGCGTAGCGCCAGCCGACCATCTCACTCCCGCTGAGCTCGCCCATCACCTGGTAATCGCCTTGCAGCATGTGGAGTGTGCCTCTGGAGAGATAGAAGACCTCTTCTCCCTGGCGCACGCGGGCATAGGTCAGGTCAGGACCGACGGCTGCAGCCACATTACTGGTCAGCGTCCAGGGGGTGGTGGTCCAGACCAACAGCGATTCGGGCAAGCCGGTTTCAGGATCATGACGGCGGGCGTTGTTGCCGTCCACTAGGGGAAATCGCAGAATTACGCTGCGGTGGGTGAGTTCGGCATAACCGTCAGTAACGATCTCGTGCTGGCTGATGCCGGTGGCGCAGCGCGGGCACCATGGCATCACATCTGCGCCGCGATAGAGCCAGCCCTTCTCCCAACATTTCTTGAGGAAGGTCCAGATCATGTAGTTGTTCTCGTTCGAGAAGGTAAAGTAACTGCCGCCCAGCTCCGGCAAACCCAGCCGACCAACGATCTGCTCGACGGTATCGGTCACCAAGCCTTGCGGTCCTTCGACCTGAATGACTGCGGAAGGAGATTCCATCAACTTATCTGCCAGCCAGCGCAGTTGGTCGGGATCGTTCCAGTCCATCCAGTAGCCCAGACGGATGGATTGTTCGGTTTGGATGGCGGCGTAACGCAAGACGCGGGCTTTGCACATGCGCACGAAGGGTTCCAGACCGTATTCCTCGATATCTTTCTTGGTGGTGAAGCCCATCTCGCGTTCGACGTTCACCTCCACCCACAAACCCTGGCAGTCGAAGCCATTTTGGTAGCGCAACTTGCGCCCCTGCATGGTGCGAAAGCGTTGGAAGAGGTCTTTGTACGTCCTGCCCCAGCCATGATGGACGCCCATCGGGTTGTTGGCGGTAATTGGGCCATCAATGAATGACCAGTGGGGGTCATTTTCGTGCAGGCGCCGCAGTTCTTGAAAGGCGCCGGTCTCCTTCCAGAAGCGCAGTATCTGGCGCTCCTGTTCTGGAAAATCTACCTTGGCGGGTATTTCTTGAAAAGGCATTGCTCCTCCTAAAAAAGCTCTCGTCCCTGTCTCAGGGACGAGAGCGAAGTTGCTTCTCGCGGTACCACCCTGGTTCCCGCAACCACGGGCACCTCACTCGGGGACAGAGGAACTTGGCAAATATCCCCGCGCCGTGGATAACGGTTGGCGAGCCCGGCGCACCTACTGCCAAAAAGGGTTCAGATTGCGGCTCCGGAAGGATTTTCAGCCCACCCAACCGCCCCGGCTCGCACCAGACCCGGGTTCGCTGTCAGTTGCACGGCAGGCTTACTCGTTTCCATCATCGCCTTTGGCGGCTCAAGATGGCGAGATTATGCCACACTTTGGAGAGAAGGTCAACGGGGGAATTGGCGTGTATAAAGATAAATTATTGGAACACATCAATAGAACTTATCTTTGAACAGTTTGTTGGTCATGAGGATATGAGTTCTATCACTATTCTCTGCGGTATGGGTACTGTAAAATGAGCGTGAGTTAATGTTGCTTTCATTCATTTTTAAGGAGGATGCCCATGAAAGTGCACACTACCCCGATCTTTTTTCTGGCAGCGCTGCTGGCAATGGCTTTGCTGGCGGTCAGTTGCTCCGCACCACCTCCGGCGCCCTCGCCCGAAGTCATTGAGAAGATTGTCACCCAGGTGGTGACGGTTGAGGTGCCAAAGGAAGTGCGGGTTGAGGTGACGAAGGAGGTGGAGGTGATGGTCTCTCCGCCCAGCGCCGCCGAGCTGGCTGCTCAGTATATGCCTGATTCGCTCCATGGCACCACGCGCGGCATGGGCTACTTCTACAGCAAAGAGCAGGGCGGTTTCGAGCTTCTCACCGGTATTCCGTATGAGGAACTGCCCTGCCAGAACTGCCATACCAAGTACAACAAGGGTGATAAGAAGGGGGAGACGCGCTGCGAAGCCTGTCACATTGCTGATCCGGAGCGCTTCGCGCCGCCGCAAGCCTCTGTGCGTTTGCCGCAGTTCGCTGAGACGGGTAACTCTGGCTGCCTCTCTTGCCACCGCCGTCAGGGTTTCGAGTACACGAAGACGGTTGTACGCCTGGACGCCGACGGCAAACCGGTTCTTGATCCGGAAACCGGGGTAGAAATTCAGGTTCCGGCGATCACCGATGTTCACCGCAGCCCTGCGCCAGCCGGCAAAAGCCTGGCTTGCGTCAATTGCCATGACACGGTATCCACCCATGGCGACGGCAATACCTATAACAACCTGTTCGACTCACCGAATACACAATGTACGGATTGCCACGCGGCTGAGAAACTGAGCGCCAACCCCGGTCACGAGGCGCATGGGGAGAATATGACCTGCGCCGCCTGCCATGCCCAGACGGTTGTATCGTGCCAGGGCTGCCATCTGAATGCGGTCATAGCTGGCGCGCCCGAATTCCCCAACCAGCGCGTTTTTGGTTGGAAGTTCCTGGTGAAGAACAACGAAGGGAAGATCGAGCTCGGCAACATGATGACCGCCATGTACGTTGACGATGCAGGTGATCTCAAGACCATCGCAGTGCTCTCGCCCTATTACGACCACAGCATTGGCAAGCCTAAGGACGTCAACGCCTTATGCGCCCAGTGCCATGACAACGCCAATGTGAAAGCGTACAACGAGACTGGCGCAATCGTCATCAGCCAGTGGGATGCGGCTGCCGGTAAAATGGTTTATCCCACCAAGGGGGTAGTTCCCGTGCCGCCGGATTATCAAACCGCGTTCAAGATCGTCTTCCCCATCATCAGCAACGTTGACGAGGTTGCCCAGGCGGCAAAGGACGGTATGCCCGCCGCGGAAGTGGAGAAGCTGGCAAAGTGGATCCTGGGCGAAGAGGCGCCCGATATGTGGCAAATGAACTATGCCACACCGCTGGATAAGATGCCGCCGCAAATCCAGTTCAACTTCCCCACGCCCACGCCATGACATTCTGACCGACGAGGGGCATCGCTGGCGGCTCTCCCGTGACAGGAGAGCCGCTTTTTTCACTGGCGATTGTGTTGGGAGCGTTGAGCTTGCAGCCAATGGCAACAACCCCCGTGAATATTATCCAAGAGAAGTGCTTACAAGCCTTGTTTGTACTACAATTGGTTTATGTCCCTGAGAGAATATCTGCAACGTCTGGAAGCACGGAACGCACTGGTCGGCATTGAATCGCCTGCCTCCACGCACTACGAAATTGCCGCCGTGCTCAAGCAACTCGAACCAAGGCCAACGCTGTTCCATCGTGTTCGCGAATCGGACTTTCGCCTGGCAGGTAACCTGTTTTGCACCAAGGCTGCCTTTGCCGATTACTTCGGCGTTCGAGTCAGCGAGATCATCCCCATGCTGGCGCGAGCCATTGACCAGCGCTCGCCTTGCCCCCAAGTTGAACGCGCCCCATGCCAGGAGGTCGTTTGCCTGGAGCCAGATCTGGATGCCCTTCCCATATTACTCCATTGCGCGCAGGATGGCGGCCGTTATATCAGCTCTGGCGTGGTAATCGCCAGGCACCCACACTACGGACAGAACGCCGATTTCCACCGCTGTATGCAGTTTTCGAAGCGCGAGCTGGCCATGCGCGTGGTGCGCGGCCGTCATTTCGACGCCTTTCTGGAAGACCTGGGAGAGCTGGAGATTGCTGTGTGCATTGGCGTTCCGCCAAATGTGCTGGCGGCGGCGGCGACTTCGGTGGAGATTGGCGTGGACGAGCTGGAAATTGCCAATGCCCTCGAACCGCTGCCGGTTGTGAAGGCGCTGACGGTTGATCTGCTGGTGCCAGCCGAGAGCGAGTTTGTCCTCGAAGGCACGGTGTATCGAGACCGGCGTCATGCCGAAGGACCGTTTGTCGATTTGACCGAGACATTCGATGTCATCCGTCAGGAGCCGGTCTTTGTGGTCAGAGCCATCAGCCATCGCCAGGACGCCATCTGGCACGCCTTGTTGCCGGGCGGTCTGGAGCACAGGCTCTTGATGGGCATGCCGCGCGAGCCGACGATTTTCCGCAAAGTGAATGAAGTTGTGCGCTGCCTGGATGTCAATGTTACTCCGGGCGGCTGTTCCTGGCTGCATGCCGTCGTGCAGATCGAAAAACAGACCGAAGAGGATGGCCGGAAAGCCATCCAGGCTGCTTTTGCCGGACACCGTTCATGCAAACATGTTTTTGTGGTCGATGCGGATATCGATTTGTATGATCCACAGGCGGTGGAATGGGCTATGGCCACGCGTTTTCAGGGCGACGAAGACCTGGTTGTGCTCGGTCGCCAGCCAGGTTCCAGCCTGGATCGCAGTGCTGAGCCGGGAACGCATCGGACGACGAAGATCGGCTTTGATCTGACCAAGCCCATTGGATCTGCCGCCAGGACATTCGAGAAAGCGTCTTACCCGGCTGTAGATTTGCGCCGTTTCCTGCCAGATTGGCCGGAGGTCCACCGTGCAACTGAGCGGTAAAGAAAAAGCCATGTTGTCCGGAGAACGCGGCTGGGCGGCGCGTAAAGCGATGGAAATCCTGACCGCGCTGGGGACGATCTATGGGGCGGAGCGGATGATCCCGGTTGCCTCTGTGCAGATTGCCGGAGTGAGCTATGACAATCTGGGCGAGGCTGGCCTGCAGTTCCTGGACCAGATGGCAACCAGAGGCGGACGGGCACGCGTCCTGACTACTCTAAACCCGGCGGGTATGGACATCGAGAACTGGCAGGTGTTGGGTATCAGCCCCGAATTTGCAGAGAACCAGCAGCGGGTGATCAAAGCTTTCGTCCAGATGAACGTGATTCCTACCTGCACCTGCACGCCCTATCTGATCGGCAACCTGCCGCGCTATGGAGAGCACATTGCCTGGGCAGAAAGCAGCGCCGTGTGCTACGCCAATTCCGTGTTGGGGGCGCGCACCAATCGAGAGGGCGGCCCCAGCGCCCTGGCGGCTGCGCTGACCGGAGTCACGCCGGACTACGGCTATCATCGCAATGAGAATCGAACCCCCGACCTGACGGTAGCGGTACGGGCGAGGCTAGAGGACACTTCAGACTTTGGCGCGCTGGGCAAGGCGGTTGGCGACAGCCTCACCGCTTTGGGAATGAAACGGGTGCCTTACCTGCGCGGCATCCCCCAGGCAAGCGGGGATGCGCTCAAGTCCTTTTGCGCCAGCATCGCCACCTATGGCGGCGTGGCGCTGTTTCACATGGAAGGAATCACCCCCGAAGCAGGCAATTATGCCCCTCCGCCGGACAGCCTGAGCATTGATGAGGCTGAGCTGCGCGCGGCTCGCGAAGCGCTTAGTGATACGGAAGAAGCAGTGGATTTTGTCACCCTCGGCTGCCCGCACCTTTCGCTGCGGGAAATTGCCCGCATTGCTGAATTATTGCATGGCAGGAAGGTGACCAAGGAGTTTTGGATTACCACTGCCAGGCCGATCAAACAGATGGCTGACCGGATTGGGTATACCCACATCATTGAAGAGGCTGGCGCGCGCATCGCTGCTGACACCTGTTGTGTGGTGGCGCCGATCAAAGGTCGTTTCAAGGTGATGCTCACCGATAGCGCCAAGGCATGCTATTACGGCTCGGCAAAACATGGCTTCAGGACTATTTTGAAGCCATTTGACCAGGTGGTGGAGGAAGCCTTGCGGTGAAGCTCCAGGGTCGGATGATCTATCCGGGAACGGCGGTCGGGGAGGCGCTGGTCAGCCGTTCAGCAATCTCCTTTTTTGGTGGGGTAGACCCCCAAAGCGGTGTGGTGATGGAGCGCGGTCATGAGCTCGAGGGGCAGTCCATCGCCGGGAAAATCCTGGTATTTCCCCATGGAAAAGGGTCTACAGTTGGCTCGTATACTTTGTACCGGCTGAAGGGCAATCGAGCCGCACCAGCGGCGGTGATCAACGCTGAGTGCGAGACGATCACAGCCGTGGGTTGTATCCTGGCTGAGATCCCTTGCGTTGACCAGATTCCCATTGAGCAGCTCGAGACCGGGATGGTGCTGGCGGTGGACGCGGAAAAGGGCACGGTTGAGATTCTGCGCGGGCCGTGATTGTGGCGTGGCACAGGTCAACCGTTAGTACGCTGGCTGCTAGGGCTAGGCTGAAGCGCGAGCCTGCCGGTATTCCTCTGCGGTGATGAAGCGCCCGCCGTTGATCTCGCTGTTAATCAGCCTGCGATTCTGGTCGAATCGAAGCCAGACCTCGATGGGCTGGAAACAGCGAGCTTCACCGATCAACACCTTGCGACAGAAATAGACCGGCGTTTCTTCTTCATAATCCAGGCTGAGGTCGTTGTACAGATTGACGCGGCTGCTGAGCGCTTCGCCGCAGCGATTACAGCGGGCGTAGATCCAATACGTGCCTTCTTCGACGCGTTGCGTCGAAGAGAACATAGAGAAGATTCTCTTCAGCAGGTTCATGTGCGGGTATCCGTCCAGTCAATTGACGATGGTTTAACCTAGTTCTTCGATGGATGCGAGCAGGTGAAGTTATCTGCTATTGCGGCGGTTTCTATTCCCATTGTACCAAAAGCGCCCATGCACGCTTGGTCCACCAGGATGTTTGGTTGAAACTGACCGGAAGCATGGAATGCGGAATGCGAAACAAATGTTTGGAGTGAGTTGGGCGTTGGTATAATAATTATTCGGCTTCCTTCCACTGGATTCGTCGGAAAGAAGTGCCGCATCGCAATGGTGCCGCTGAATGTGCTTGCATGGCGGCGAGACATGCGCGAATTAATAAAACAAATGTGCTATAATTTAACTCAACCTCAATTTCAACATCCCTGGTGGGAGTTTTGCCGATGACGCAAAACGTACTGCGCGTGGTGGGCGCGCGCGTGCATAATCTCAAAAACATCACTGTAGAAATCCCGCGCGATCGTTTCGTGGTAATAACCGGTCTGTCGGGTTCGGGAAAATCATCGCTGGCCTTCGATACCATCTTCGCCGAGGGACAGCGCCGCTATGTTGAATCGCTATCTGCGTATGCCCGTCAGTTCCTGGGCCAGATGGATAAACCCGATGTGGATGCCATCGAAGGACTTTCTCCGGCTGTCTCGATTGACCAGAAAGGGGCATCGCATAATCCCCGCTCCACGGTTGGCACAGTGACCGAGATCTACGACTACCTGCGCCTGCTTTTTGCCCGCGCCGGCGTGCCCCATTGCCCGGAGTGCGGCAGAGAGGTGGCACGGCAATCGGCGCAGGAGATCGTCGATGCGCTCGAGGCCTTCCCCGATGGCTCGCGCCTGGTTGTGCTGGCGCCGTTGGTGCGCGGCAGGAAAGGTACGCACCAGGCGGTATTGGATGAAATCCGCAAGGCTGGCTTTGTGCGCGCCCGGGTGGACGGTCAAATTTATGAGCTGGAAGATGAGATTCAGATGGATCGTTACAAGATCCATACGATTGAAGCGGTGGTCGATCGGTTGATCATTCGGCGCCATGACAGCAAAGAAGACGCTGACGCGTTCCGCACTCGCCTGACCGACTCGATCGAGACCGCCCTTAAGTTCGGCGATGGCTATCTGACCATCCAGGATGTGACCAACAGCCAAGCCCCGCGCGACTACCATTACTCCGAGCATCTGGCCTGTCCAGAGCATGGTTCTGTGCTGCCGGAGATTGAGCCGCGCACGTTTTCCTTTAACACGCCGCATGGAGCCTGCCCCGAATGCCAGGGGTTAGGCGGGAAGCTGGAGATAGACCCCGATCTGCTGATCCCCGACCCGGATTGTTCCCTGAATGAAGGCGCAATTGCCATCTCGGAATGGAGCGGCCCGCGCGAGGAAGGCGGATACTACTGGCAGATGCTGGAGGCAGTGGCTCGGGAGTATCACATCGACCTGGACGCCCCCGTGCGCAACCTGCCGCCGGAAAAACTGAACATCATTCTGTATGGAACCCAGGGGCGAACCGTTACCGTCCATTACCGCAACAAGGATGGTCGGCGATCGACTTTTGATGCGCCGTTTGAAGGGGTGATCACCAATTTAAAGCGCCGATATGACGAGACGAGTTCAGAGTATATTCGCGATAAGATCTCCGAGTTCATGAGCGAGCGGGTGTGTCCGCTTTGTCGTGGGGCGCGCCTGCGCCGTGAGGCGCTGGCGGTTACAGTGGACGGCGTGAACATTGTGACGGTGACCGAATGGCCTGTAGCTCGCACCCTCGCCTGGGTGCAAAGACTCAACGGGGAGGACAGCCCGCTCAATCCCCGCCAAAAGGCGATTGCTGCCCGAATCCTCAAAGAAATTCAGGATCGCCTGGGCTTCCTGGTGGATGTCGGCCTGGATTACCTGACGTTGCAGCGTTCGGCGGCTTCGCTATCCGGCGGTGAGGCGCAACGCATCCGCCTGGCGACGCAGATTGGTTCACGCCTGATGGGTGTGCTGTATGTGCTCGATGAACCTTCGATTGGGTTGCACCCGCGCGACAACGGCCGTTTATTGCAGACATTAAAAGGGCTGCGCGACCTGGGTAATACGGTTCTGGTAGTGGAGCATGATGAGGAAACGATCCGCTCGGCTGACTGGGTGTTGGATTTAGGGCCAGGTGCGGGCGAGCATGGCGGCTATGTCGTCGCCGAAGGTCCGGTCCAGACGATTCTCGATCATCCCGATTCGCTCACCGGTGCTTATCTATCGGGGCGAAAGCGAGTGCCAATCCCCTCATCACGCCGCGCAGGGAACGGCAAATATCTGCGCATCGTTGGGGCGCGTGAACACAACCTGAAGAACATTGATGTGACGATCCCATTGGGCAAGTTCGTCTGCATCACTGGCGTTTCTGGTTCGGGTAAATCCACCCTGATGATTGAGATCTTATATAAGGCGCTTGCCCGCGAGTTACACGGCGCGCGGGCGCAACCCGGCGAATTTGACCGCATCGAGGGGCTGGAACACATTGACAAGATTATCAATATTGACCAGTCGCCGATTGGGCGCACGCCGCGTTCCAACCCGGGCACTTACACCAGCCTGTTTGATCTGATCCGCAACCTTTTCGCCGAGCTGCCCGAGAGTAAAGTCCGTGGCTACCGGCCAGGGCGTTTTTCGTTCAATGTGCACGGTGGACGTTGCGAAGCCTGTCAGGGTCAAGGGCAGTTGCGCATCGAAATGCAGTTCCTGCCAGATGTGTACGTCCCTTGTGATGTCTGTCACGGGGCACGCTTTAACCGTGAGACCTTGCAAGTGCGCTTCAAGGACTATAACATTGCCGAGGTATTGGATATGACCGTGGATCAGGCTTTGCAGGTCTTCGAAGCTTTCCCGAGCATGGTCAACAAATTGCGCACCCTGCAAGATGTTGGGTTGGGCTACATCCGCATTGGGCAACCTGCGCCCACCCTGTCTGGAGGTGAGGCGCAACGGGTCAAACTCTCCCGCGAGCTTTCGCGGCGGGCGACAGGCAGGACGCTGTATGTCCTGGACGAACCCTCGGTGGGGTTGCATGCCGCAGATGTGCACAAGCTGATCGATGTGCTGCAGCGGCTGGTTGATGCCGGCAACAGCGTGTTGATCATTGAGCACAACCTGGACATCATTAAAGTGGCTGATTATCTGATTGACCTCGGGCCTGAAGGGGGTGATCGCGGCGGCTGGGTAGTGGCAGAAGGCACCCCCGAGCAGGTCTGCAGCAGAGACGAATCGTACACCGGCAGATATCTGCGGCCATTCCTCTGTGTCGCCTGAGCGAGGAGAAAGCTAACGACAGAATACCGTTCTGCCAGGTGAGGTCAATTTCAGCGGATCGGTATGGGTTTAGCGGAGCAAGACCCAGATCAACCAGCTTGCGCCGATTAAAACGGCTATGCCGCCAACCAGGAGGAATAAGATCATCAACCGGGTGAGACGACGCCCGCTGGCAACTTCTGCTGCCGGTCGTTGTGCGGATTCGTCGACGGGCGATAGGGCTACGGGCTGGTCTGCTGAGCTGCCCAGCAGAAAACGTTGTTGCACCCGGCCAACAGCAATCAGGGTTTGCCCCTTGCGCAGTTCCCAGATGCGGTAGCGCAGGCCTCGCCCCCAGGCTGAGGCGGGTTGCAGGCCAAGGATCTTCAACGCTTCTTCCGCCTGCTTGATCGAGGCAAAGGTGCCTTCGCCAAGCAGGCTTATCTCTAGCTGGTCCGGGGTTACCCACACCGCGCCTGTGCCGTCTTCCAGCGAGAACTCGGTTGCCAGCACCTTATCCAGCGCAACTCTCCACCCGCCCTGGGGATCGCTCTCCTCGATAATCAGGCGCAACACTGCCAGAGGTTGTTCTTTGTTTTGATCCAACGGGCGTGGCGCCAGCGCGATCCTGCCCTGCAACTCGACCAGGCCCATGTCGGGTTTCACGTCTGAGATGTTCAAGACTGAGGTGATATGTTGGTCGGCGGGTCTGGATACGGTTGTCATGACGATCCCTATTCCCAAAATGAATATCCCAACCAGGCATGTCAATCCGGGCAGGAAAAATCCCCTTGGAGCGGCTTGAACAGCCGGCGTGGGTTCTGAAGGTATTATAACTTCTTTCGTCGGCGGAGATGGCTCGACGGTTGGGATGGCAAAAGGGGGAAGCGAGTGTAGGTTGCCGGAGATGATCAGGCTGAGCATCACCTGGTATTCGCCAGCGCTGCTGGGAAGGTGAGGAATCGGCACGGCTGTCGCCGCCAGAGCGGGAAGTGCAGGCAGCGTTGCCAGGTACGACTGAAGCGTGGCCTGCGGAAGATCAATTGGGGGAAGCTTAGCTACGAGCGTCTCTTCCGAGGCAGGCAGGGGTATGGCTGCTGTCTCTGCATTGGTTGTTGGCTTCGGCGTGAGTGGCGCGGCGGCGCTGCTGCAAGCAGCCAATAGCCAGACGACGCCAAGAGACCACATGAGCGACCTATTCATCCGGTTCTATCCGCTACCCCGGCGCTCTTGGATAAAGAAGACCTCCGCTCCAGACAGGAGGGCGCTCAATGGTTCTGCCTGAAGCGAAAGAACGCGACTGTTGGCGAAAAAAGCAAAGTCGAAGTCGGTAGGGTCGCCGGCGGCTTTGCCGGGAATGGGCATCAGGCGGGCGGTGAGCGGCTTGTTCAGCCGTTGCGCCAGAGCAGCGATATCGAGCAACAGCGCTGCCAGTTGCCCTACCGTGGTATCGCCAGGCAATGGGAGGGTGTCCAGGCCGGCGCCGCATACAGCCGCGTAGAGCAGGAGGTCCTTAACGCCAAGCGCGCCCTGGGCTGCCCGTTGAGCCAGCCGGGCGTCCTCCAGAACAGGAAACATCAATCCGTTGAAGCCAGCTTTGGGAAAGTGCGCTCGATCGACTGCTTCTGCCATCAAAGCTGCGGCAGCCAGTGAACCGTGCAAACCAATAGCGGGAACGCCCAGGTTCTCAATGGCGGTGCCCAGGGAAAGGGCCTCCTGCGGGAAGGGCGCCAGGGAAAAATCAATCCCGGCAAAGCGAGTCTGGTGCTCTGCAGCCAGGCGATTGGCGATTGTTGCCAGTTGGCGGGCGTTCTCTTCCAGGTATTCAACCAGACGGCTGCGCGCAGCTTCCAGGGTCGGCGCACCCTGCACGGCTTGAACCGCCAGGTCTGCAGCTTCTGTAGCCAGGGCAAAAGCGGGTTCAGCGCTGTCGTGATAAGCTGCCGGAAAGAACGGTGTGCCGGCGGAGACGTTGGCCAGGCAGGCAAAACGCAGGTTCGTGAATCCATCTGCCGAGATGGCGGCGGCGCGCTGAATCACCTCGGCGCAAGCCCGTACTGCTGCCAGCGAGATGCCGCTGCTGCCGGTGGTTACCATCCCGGAGAAGAAGGTGTCTTGAGTGGCTGCCAGTAATTCGGGGATCAAAAGATAGCTCTGTGGATGTTGCGGAAGAGCCGGTCCAAGCGAGAGATAGTCGAAGCCAGATGCTTTCGCCGCTTGTTCCAGCGAAATCGCCAGGGTGGAGGCGTGCTCGGGTTGCAGGGAGGGAAGCCAGGAGGGAAAAGGAGTGGTCGCCAGGCGGGTGGTTTGCACCTCATAGCCACCCTGTTCAAAGGCATGGCGCGCAGCCTGATTGAGTTCCCCCATGGCCTCCAGTTGGCGCGCCTGGATGGGCAATTGTGGTTGGAAAAACCAGGTAATCGAGCGGAGTTTCATAGGCTTTTACGATTTTCCAGACAGGACAGGTCGCTCTTGCCGTTGGCGCACGATCTCGAAGAGCAAAATGGCGGCGGCGATGGCTGCGTTGAGCGACTCGGTTTTGCCGTGCATGGGGATGTGCACCCGGTTGTTGGCGAGGCTCTCCGCGTATGGGCTGGCGCCCTGTGCCTCGCCGCCAATGATCAATGCCAATGGCTGGCAAAAATCAGCCTGGGTATACGCGACCCCGCCAGCGGCGTCTGCCAGAAAGACCTGTAACCCTGCCTGTTGCATAAGCTCTGCGATCGCTGGCCAGGACAGGCTATGAATGGGCAGGTGGAAGTGCGCCCCCATGGCGGCGCGCACCACTTTGGGGGCAAAGGGGTCGGTTGTGCCTTCTGGCAGCAGGATAGCATCAGCGCCGGCGGCGGCTGCGGTGCGAAGCATGGTGCCCAGGTTGCCAGGATCGCGCACTCCATCGGGAATGAAAAGCAAGCTGATCTGGTTTGGTTGAGGCAGGGGTAGTGTGGGCAGGCTCAACACGGCCAGGATGCCCTGGGGATTTTCGGTGGCGCTGGCGGTGCGCAGGACCGGGGTGGCAACTTCTTCTACGGATACCCCCTGGCGAACGAAGGCGTTGACGAGCTGCTGGCCGCGCTCATCCAGCGATTGGTCGTAAATAACCAGTCGCACTTCCCACTCGGAAAACAATGCTTCTTCTACCAGACGGACGCCCTCAACCACAAACGCCTTCTCCTGTTGCCGCTCCCGCCGCCGGGATTGCAGTTTGCGAATCCACTGAATCTTCGGGTTGCTTGTTGAGGTGATCATCTGGCCAGTTTGGAGTTATTGCCGGACTCAGGAATTGTTACCCTGAATCCAGGATTCCCATATCGCAAGAAAGGCGGAGAGGGTGGGTTGGTCGTAGAGAGTCAGGCGCACCTGTTGCAGAGATGCTGTTGGGCGCGTTTGGAGATGTCGCCGGATAGCTTCCAGAATGACCCGCGCAGCGCGCTCTTTGGGAAAGCCAAAGATACCGGTTGAGATTGCCGGCAGGGCAATGGAATGCAGTTGTAACTGCTCTGCCAGTTCCAGCGAGCCCAGCACCGCCTGGGTAAGCTTTGCGTCTTCGTCTCCTTCGCCCCAAACCGGGCCAACTGCGTGGATTACATAGCGGCAGGGGAGATTGCCTGCGCCGGTGAGCGCAGGTTTGTCATGGCGCACCAAGCCATGCTGTCTGACCCAGGCATCACTCTCCTCCTGAATCTGTCGCCCACCGCGGCGCACAATCGCCGCCGCCAGGCCTCCCCCATGCTGGAGATGGGCGTTTGCGGCGTTGACAATGGCGTCGACGTTCTCCAGGGTTATGTCGCCCTGGACGATCTGCACGGTCGTCCCGGCTGGGAATTGATGCTCACGCAGGATTGTATTCATGGCACTGAATTGTGCGAAATGCTGATTTGATTGTACATGTTCCCCTGTCTCGCGTCAACGCGCGGCGCCCTTTGGATAAACCCCGCTTTGGGAATCGTTGTCTGCTTATCTGCTGACTGCTATAATCAAATGAGCTTGCTGCCGGTAGGTGCAGGTGGTCCAACGATCCTGTTGTATCGGATCATGGTTTTTCATCTGGGAAATTCGGTTCTTGATAATATCCTCGGTTCATTTGTGCAGCAGAAAGGCGGAGTCAATGAATAGTCAAAGCAGGACGAACCTGGTTGGTGGTATTCTCCTGATCCTGGTTGGCGGTTTTTTCCTGGTCATCCGGCTCTTCCCTGAGTTGGGGGTGGCACTGAGGATCTCCTTCTCCTGGCCGCTGATCGTGGTTGGAGGGGGAGTGTTCTTGTTGCTGTTTGGTCTGCTGGTCAACGCCCCAGGGATGGCGGTGCCAGCCTGCATCGTGGGCGGGGTCGGCGGACTGCTCTACTGGCAAAATATAACCGGCAGATGGGAAACCTGGTCCTACGCCTGGGCGCTCGTTCCAGGCTTTGTTGGGGTTGGGGTGATTCTCTCGGGGTTGATCGAGGGTAAGGTCCGCCAGCCCTTGCGTGATGGCGGTACCCTGGTTGTAATCAGCCTGATCCTGTTCGCCGTCTTTGCCTCTTTCCTGGGTGAGGTGAACTTCCTGGGGGCATACTGGCCGGTATTGCTCGTATTGCTCGGTTTGTGGCTGTTGATTCGACCATTGCTCAAGTGACGCTGCCCGCCCTGCTGAATGCGGCTGTCTTTCAGGATGGCTGCTTGAACTTCCGTCTATGCGATGCAACATGATCGCTGACCTACGCCTAGAGTCACTTGCTGAGCTCACACTGGAGGAACTGATTCGCCAGGTGGAGAGCCTGAAAACCAAGCCAGTTTCGGCTTAGCGCGTTTCGGTGACCTTGCGCAGGCCGCGTGGCCGATCAGGGTCGTAGTTGCGAATATATGCCAGGTACATCGCCAGCAGTTGTCCGGGGATGATGGCGCTGATTGGCGAGAGCCACTCTGGCACCGAAGCCGGCAGGCGCAGGGGGACATCGGCGAGCTGGAGGGTTTCTGGATCATCGCTGATAGCCACGATCTCTGCATCGCGCTGTTTCAAGATGCCGATAAAGCGTTGCATTTCCGGCAGCATGGCGCCGGTGGGAGCAATCGTGATCGCGGGGAAGCCATGTTCGACGACCGCCAGTGGCCCATGCAGGAAGTCGGCGCTGCTATACGCCTCGATGAAGGTGTAAGTCAGCTCCTTCATTTTCAACGCCAGCTCGAAAGCGGTGGCGTAATTATAGCCGCGCCCGATGACCACACATTCGCGCAGGAAGCGAAACCGCTGCACCACCTGGGCGATCCCCTCCTGCATACTGAGCGTCTTGGCGACGACTTCCGGGATGCGCTGTAGGGCTGCGCTGCGATCAGCATCTTCGCTCAAGGCGGCGCTCAGCATGGCAATGGCAAGCAGCTCGCAGGTATAGGTTTTGGTGGCTGCGATGGCTTTTTCTACCCCGGCTTGTAAGCAGATGAGATGATCGGCTTCTTGCGCCAGATCGGAGTTGCTCTCGTTCGTGATTGCCGCCGTAAGCGCGCCTTGGCGACGCGCTTCGCTGAGCACGGCGACGATGTCTGGACTTTTGCCGCTCTGGCTGATGCCCAGCACCAACGCATTTCCCAGGCGCGGCGGTTGTTGGTATATCGAGTACAGGCTGGGGGTAGCCAGAGCAACCACCAGCCTGTTGGTTGCCCCCAGCAGGTATTGTGCATAGCGGGCGGCGTTATCGCTGGTGCCTCGGGCAGCGATCATCACGTAATCAACCTGATGGCGTCGAATTTCGTCCGCCAGGCGTTGGGTGGGTACAGCCTCCCGTTCCAACAGGCGGCTCAGCACCATAGGTTGTTCATGGATTTCCTGATAAAGATGCGTCTCGTTCAGCTTCATTGCTCTGTCCACTCTCAAAGACGATATTCCCTTCCACGATCGTCAGCGCAACGTCGAAGTCATCGTCCAGCAAGACCAGGTCGGCGTCTTTGCTGACCTCCAGGCTGCCTTTGCGTTGCGAGACGCCGATGGCGTGGGCGGCGTTCAGGCTGGACATCAGCCAGCTCTCCTGAAGCGACCTGCCCGTGGCCTGGCAGATATTGTGCAGTCCTCTTTCGAGGGTGAGCACGCTGCCAGCCAGCGAGCCATTGGGCAGGCGCACCTCTCCGTTGCGGATGGTGACCGTGCGCTCATCCATGGGATATTCCCCATCTGGCAAACCCGTCCCGCGGATGGCGTCTGTTATCAGGATGACGCCAGAAGGGGTTTTTACGTCCACCAGGATTTTTTGGGCTAGCGGATGGACGTGGATGTTATCGGCGATCAGCTCGCAGGCCAGTTCCGGTAGAGCCAGGGCCGCCCCCACCGTTCCCAGCTGGCGATGCCCAAACCCTTGCATACCATTGAAGCAATGGGTCACCTGGCGCAATCCGAGCTGGACGGCGCGGCGCATCTCCTCCAGGCCAGCCGTGGTGTGACCAGCAGCAACGGTAATGCCGCGCCGGGCGCACTCTTCGATCAGCCAGAGGTTCTCCGAAAATTCGGGCGCCAGAGCAACCAGGCGCACTGGTGCGGCTTCGAGAAGTTGCAGGGCTTCGTCTCGATCGGCGCGGCGGATCCACCTGAGGTTCTGCGCACCGCACTTCGCCGGGTTCAGGTACGGGCCTTCGAGGTGAGCGCCAAGCAGGGTTGCCCCGCCGGCGATGCTGCCGGCGGTTTCCGCTACTGCATGCAGCGCAGCCAGGATGCGCTCACGTGAGGCTGTCCAGGTGGTTGCCAGGAAGGCGGTAACGCCATGGCGGGCGAAGAAGCGCGCCATCTGGCGCAAGCCATCGGGAGAAGCGTCCATGGTGTCATAGCCCATGGCGCCATGCACGTGTAAATCGATAAAGCCAGGCAACAGGGCGCGCGCGTCAGCGTTGATGCGCCTGCCGGCGCGGTCGGCGAGGTGCTGAGGTGGGTTCCCTTCGCCAAGGGCAGCAATTTTTCCATCCGCGGCGAGCAGCCAGCCAATTTTTCCGGCGATCGTCGGGCTATACAGGCGAGCATTCTGAATCAGGATGAGGTCGGCTGGCATGAAAACTGATCTCCGGGGACGCCGATCGTAACGGGACGCTGGTGGCGTTGAACATCGGCGTGTCGTTGCTTCAACATGGTAATGGTATAGGTAAGGCGGCGGAAGAAATAGACAACCATAGCCCACCCGATTATACTCAGGTGTACAGGGAATTCCCATAGTTGAGATCATTGTGGGCAGTCATCTTTTGCTACGCGGCTGATAATTTAGACCATTCTGGAGTTTTTGTCATGCGCCGAATCATTGCATACCAAAGAGATGGGCTTATCCGCACCGGCATTGGTCTGGAAGAGGTCAAAGGGCTGGTGCAGCAACACAATGGCCTGGTATGGATAGATTTTGAAAACACGCCCCCGGAAGAGGACGAGCCGATCTTGCGCGAAATTTTTGGGTTTCATCCATTGGCTATTGAAGACGCCTTGCAACAATCCCATGTTCCCAAGCTGGATGACTGGGAAAGTTACCTGTACATTGTCCTGCATTCAGTCGTATTTGATGAAGCCCAGGGAGTTGTTGACTCGCTGGAATTGGATGTGTTCCTGGGAAGCAATTATATGGTCACCCATCACGACCAGCGCATACCAGCCCTGGATCAGGTGTGGGAGAGCATCCAACGCGATCAACGTCACCTGAAAAATTCTGCAGATCGCCTCTTCTGCCGCCTGACCGAGGCAGTGGTCACAGGATACATGCCGGTGGTGGAAGCCCTCGATGAAGCCATTGATCGAACTGAGCAGGAAATCTTCGACAGCCCTTCGCCGGCTACCCTGGCGCGCATCTTCATGCTCAAGCGAGCTGCCATTCGCCTCAGGCGGGTGCTCAGCCCCCAGCGAGAGGTGCTCAACAAGCTGGCGCGAGATGACTTTGCCGTCGTTGAGCGGCGCACGCGCGTCTATTTCCGAGATGTGTACGACCACCTGGTGCGCTTGCATGATATCACCGAGAGCATCCGCGACCTGGTGAGCGGCGCGCTGGACACGTATTTATCGGTGATCAACAATCGCATGAACGATATTATGAAGACATTGACCGTGATTACCACCCTTTTTATGCCGATTTCGTTTCTGACCGGTTTTTTTGGCATGAACTTCTTCGCCGCCAACCCTCCCTATGCTTTCTGGACAACACTGCCGGTGTTGGTGGTTGTATTAATGTTGTTGTTCCTGGTGCCGCTGGGTATGTTCCTATGGATTCGCCGGCGCGGCTGGATGTAGGCTGCCAGTTTCTCCCGCTCCTGGCGAGGGGATGTTTCACATAGCGAAGAGCGTGTTTTCTGGCACCCCCAGCCAGATATAATGTAGCCAGCGATACACTACATTCGAGGAAGGCTATGGAAAAAGAGCTGAGCACAAGCGCCAAGAAAGTACAAGATGCCCTCCACGCCCTGGGCTTCTCTCTGCAGGTGGTCGAGTTGCCCGCTTCAACGCGCACCGCCGTGGAAGCTGCCCAGGCGGTGGGTTGCCAGGTGGGGCAGATCGTCAAATCCCTGGTCTTCAGGGGCGAGGAGAGTGGTCGGCCGATATTAATCCTGGTGAGCGGAGCAAATCGAGTGGATCTGAGCAAAGCTGCCGCTGCTGTGGGTGAGCCGCTGGGCAAAGCAGATGCTGAGTTCGTTCGCCAGCACACCGGCTTCGCCATCGGCGGTGTGCCACCGGTGGGTCACGTGGAGGCGATCGAGACCCTGATTGATGCCGATCTGTTGCAATTTGAACAGATCTGGGCTGCTGCTGGCACGCCAAACGCTGTTTTTTGCCTGCTGGCCAGGGATTTGGAGCGGCTGACCGGTGGGCGTGTGGTTGAGATCGCCTGAGAGGAGAATAACTTGCGTTACCGGGTCGGCGTTGAAAACAATATGGAGGGGCGTTCGTGCGTCTGGGCGTTGGAGAATCCTGGTTGCTTTGCTTATGGACGGGATAGCTCGGCTGCTCTGGCAGCAGCGGAAGCTGCTATTCGGGAATATGCAGCCTGGATCGCCTCTCACGGTGTGGAATGCTGGTTGACGACCGACGAGATCGAAATCTGCCCGGTTGAAAGCTGGGATGTCTATGATATTGATGAAGAATTCAACCGGATGGAGCGGGGATATTCGGTCAACGCCTTTTTCGAACACGATTGGAAACCTTTAACGGCTTTGGACCTGGAACGGGGAAAGCTAATATTGACCTGGAGCAGGCAGGACTTACTCCGCCTGGTTGAAAACCTGAGCGAAGCGGAGCTGCAAGCCGCTCATCCGGGTGAGCGTTGGAGCATCGCCGGCATTCTGGGGCATGTGGGAGGGGCGGAATGGTGGTATCTCGACCGGTTAGGTTTGGCGTTCCCTCGCGAGCAGGTCCCGGCGGATCCCTTCGATCGGGTAGATGCCGTGCGCAGCCGGTTGATGGAGGTCTTGCCGCAACTGGAGGCGAGCCGGCTTGTCGTCGGCGTGGACGGCGAATTCTGGAGCCCGCGCAAGCTGTTACGGCGCGCCGCCTGGCACGAGCGCGATCATATTCAGCATATCCAGCGCCTGATTGGGCAGGTTTAATCATTTGTTTTGCCCTTTTTCCCCAGAAATCGAATATAATTTAGGTCAAGATTATCATAAATATTCGCATTTGAGCTGCCCAATGGCACTTGACCGTTTCGGACGCAAAATCCATTATCTGCGCATCAGCCTCACCGACCACTGCAATCTGCGCTGTGTGTACTGCATGCCAGAAGACATGACCTTCCGGCCTACTGCGGAGTTGATGCAAGACGATGAAGTGATTGCGCTGGTGCGTTTATTTGTCGGGTTGGGTTTTGATAAATTCCGCCTCACCGGAGGCGAACCAACCGTCCGGGCGCACATTGTTGAGTTGGTGCGGGAGATGGCGCACATCCCAGGGGTGCGCTCGATCTCGATGACCACGAACGGGGTGCTGCTCTCCCGGCTTGCCGAGCCGCTTGCCAAAGCCGGCCTGCAGCGGGTGAATATCAGCATTGACACTTTAGACCCGGTGAAGTTCGCCCGTCTGACACGTTGGGGTTCTTTGGCAGATGTCTGGCAGGGTATCCTGGCGGCAGAGCAGGCTGGGCTGACGCCTCTCAAGCTGAACGCGGTGGTGGTGCGCGGCTACAATGAAATGGATGTAGTTGACCTGGCGCGGCTGACTCTGGAACACCCCTGGCAAATGCGCTTCATCGAGATGATGCCCTTCGCCGGGGCAACGGATTTGCAGCTCAACCAGGTGGTGACGGCGGCGGAGGTGCTGGCGCGCATTGAAGCAGCATTAGGACCCCTGCAAATTGCCAATGGCGGCGAGCTGGATGGCGAGGCGCGCCTGTATCGCTTGCCTGGGGCAATGGGTGAAGTGGGCTTCATCTCTTCGGTTACGATGCCATTCTGCGCTGCCTGTACGCGCGCCCGGTTGACGGCAGATGGGCGTCTGCGCTTATGCCTGTTACGTGAAGGCGAGGTTGACCTGCTCACTCCGTTGCGCGCCGGCGCTACATTGGAGGAGTTGCGCCAGGTCATTCAAGCTGCCATCTGGGATAAACCCTGGGGGCATGGGCTTGCAGAAGGCCTTATTCCGTTGAACCGGGTGATGAGCGAAATTGGGGGGTAGCTCTGAGTAGTTAACGCCAGCGCTGGAAGTGTTTGGGGCGGTCAGGAACATGCGGAGGTGAACTTGGTTGATCACGAGTACGCCTGGGCGGGCGATATCCGGGCGATTTTATTCGACCTGGATGGCACCTTACGCCACAGCCAGCCAACGTTCGCGCAGGCATTTCTGGACATTGTGGCTGATTTGGGGCTTGCCAGGACGCATGATGGATGTCATCGCGTCAATCGCTGGCTGCATTACTATTGGGCGCGCTCGCCCGAGTTAATTTCCGATTGGCCAACTTTTTTCGCTGCCCCTGACCAGTTCTGGGCAAACCACGCCCGCCTGCTGTTGCTCGTTCTGGGCGTGGCTGAGGATGAGGCTGCCTCCCTGGGGAGTTTAGCGGCTGAGCGCATGCGCGCAACATTCCGGCCAGAAGACCGGCTCTTTGCCGATGTTCCCCAAACGCTGGCGCAGGTGCAGAGCGCCGGTTACCGCCTGGGGGTGGTTTCGAACCGCCGAAGTTCCTATGAAGAGCAGCTCTTGACCCTGGGCTTATCAGATTACTTTGAGTTTTCACTCTTTGCCGGGGATTTACAACGTTGGAAGCCCCAGCCAGCGCTCTTCCACATCGCCCTGGAACGCCTGGGGGCGGATGCATCGGAGGTGATCTATGTCGGCGATAACTATTACGCCGATGTGATCGGCGCCCGGAACGCCGGCTTGCAACCGGTATTGTTCGACGCCGAGAAGCTCTATCCAGAAGCGGATTGCCCGGTGATCGTGCGCCGCAGCGCGCTGTTGGAGATAGTGCCGCTGCCAGAGCCATAAGCCCCACTGCGCAAAGCGCTCCAGCCAGAGAACAGACGAAATTCACCCAGTCGTTGTTCAACCAGCTCCAGCCGCGAGACAGGCTGGTGGCGTTGCCGCAAGTATGAAGCGGGTGGCGCTCGGTTTCTTTCTGACAGGCTGGGCAGGTATAAATCGCCTGCACAGTAGCGCCAAGCAGCGAATCGAATGACGAGCCGACCACCCCTGCCAAGGTGATCGCTGCAGCCTGGATAAGCGGTCTTTCGACGGTTGTGAACAGGGCTGCAATGCCGGCGATCAACGCTGCGCCGGCGAGAACTGCCAGATAACCCATGGGGGTGACCCCGCCGGATGTGCCAGCGGCGACCTTTCGACCGGTGGTGATCAGGCGTGGCGCAATCGGGCTGAGGACGCCAATTTCGGTCGCCCAGGTGTCGGCGTTCACCGCTGCCAGCGCGCCGGCGTAGGCAACCCAGATCCACTTTTGTTCTGGGCAAAGTGCTTGCAGGCACACCAGTAAGGCGCCCAGCCCGCCGTTGGCCAGCACCTGCCCCCAGTCGCGCCGTGAGCCTTTGGAGAACTTCTCGCTTATCACCGCCTTGCGAGGTGTTAGTATCCGCGAGAGGGCGCTGGAAGAAATGAAAAACGTCAGCAACAGCGTTGCCCAGGCCATGCCGCCCAGACCGAAGATCAAGCCTCCTGTGATTGCCGCGCTCCATGCCCCGCTCCGATCCAGAGCGCGCGCCCGCCAGGCCAGGGCTGCGATGACTGCGCCCAGCAGCAAGCCCAGCAGCAGCCTGAGCGGGGAAATGGCAGCGGTTACAGCGATCGGCTCCGGTTGCATGGCGAGGAGTTTATCCAGCCTTCAGGATCAAGATTATGGCGGTCAGCAGCAGTGAAGAGACGAGCACCCCTCCCAACCAGACGAGGTAAGCCATTGTCCGCCCGGGGATCATCCAGAGTGTACCAAACCAGGGATTGTTTGTGGTTTGCACGTCGGACCGGCGGAAGAGGAACAAGCCCAAGACGAAGTCCACCAGAAAGAAAAAACTGCCCAGCACGGGCAAGAGCAACAATTGAACTGCCGGGACGGGCTCGCGCCCTGGCCCAAAACCGAGGGTGATCGAATCTCGACCGGGGATAGCCAGCGCCGCCCGCCCCAGGGCAATGAGATTCAACAGCAGGCCTGCCAGGACCAGGTAGCGAGCGGCCGGTGTCTGCCAGAGGCGCGCCAGCAGAAAGCCCGGGTACACTGTACGGCTGGGTATGGGGGTGAGGCTTCCCATTTCCATATACCCCCGACATGCTCCTAAGAATGTGTGTGGGTCATCGGGGGAGATGGCAAAGAGCTTATCGGCTAAGACGATGACAACCAGGGGATGGGAGCGCGCCGCCAGGAATTCCACCCGTCTGCCGTCCCGCAAGCGGCGTATGCCCAGCACAGCGCCCGGCCAGCGCAACCAGGGCAGGGGCAGACGCCCCCCCAATTCTGAGGCGAATTGCACTCGAACAACAGCTTGCATGGGGATGTCCTCCGCCCGAATGCCCCAGACCAGGCGAAAACCATCGCGGTCAATGACGTAGCGGGCGCTGCGCAATGCGTACAAACGGTACGCCAACAGCGGCAACAAAACGATCGAAAACAAGGTTGGCAGCACGTAGAGAAGGAAATAGGACCACTCGCTTGCTTCTGAGGCGCGCCATAAACCCCAGGCACTCAAGCCAGACAGAGCCAGCATGGCAAGCAGGTGAAATACCAGCCCAGTTGAGCGGGGAGGGTAAAAAGTGTTGGCGTCGTCCACCTTGGGTATTTATACCATAATCACCCCTATAAGACAGGGACGCCGGCAATGTTGGAACGAGTTTGAAGATGCCGGTCATCCGTCCGCACAATGCCAAGAGGTGGCGGGCTTGTCGGCCAACCACCCCTTGGAATCGGTGAGGGTAGGAATATCTGCGCTAATGCCCCGGCAGTGCCAGGCTGTAGATCAATTATTGGATTTCGTAGACGATGTTTACCTGGACGGTGATGACCATCTGACCTGGGGAGACCGGCACAGCAGCTTCGGCTGCCACCGCGCCGCCCACTCCACCGCGGTAGTCGTACATTGGCACTGGCGCCGGAACGCCATAGCTGTTGATGTTGATCACCTGCGCCAGGGTGACGCCAGCAGCAGCGGCGAGTTCACTGGCCTGTTTCTGAGCGTCTTCTACTGCCAGCTTGCGCGCTTCAGAGAGGGCTTTTGACCGATCGGCCACATCGAATTGGATGCCCGTAATCGAGTTCGCCCCTGCGCTGACGGCTGCATCGAGTAGCTCGCCCATTTTGTCGATGTCCCTCAGGGTTACATACACGGTGTTATCGACAATGTAATTGATTCCCTGAAACTTGCCCTCATTATCATATTGTTGCTGAGGGTAGATGCTGAAGTTGGTTGTCTGAATGTCCTTCGGGTCAATCTTGAAGGCTTTCAGGGCGTCAACCACTTTTTGCGATTGGGTTGTGTTTGCCGCAACCGCTTCGGCGGCGTTCTTGTTCTCGGTGTGAACGCCGATGGAGATATAAGCCAGGTCCGGCGTGATCGTGACCTTCCCTTCTCCGGTGACGTTGAGCGTGCGTGGCGTGGGTTTCTCCTCCTGGGCTCTGACGGTTTGAGCTGCCAGGGATGTGCCGCAGGCGCTCAGCAAGATCGCCGAGAGCACTAACAGCGAAATCAACAGGGTGAATTTGTTACGCATATCCGATCTCCTTATTCGATTGATTACAGTATAGACGCCGATGTTCTCGTGCTGGTTCCCGCCGCTGGCTCTTCAGGATGTCTGGTTTGGTTGCCGATATCCGACCGATTCATATAAATTTCTTACGCCTTGCTTGCGCTCGGCTAATCGCCAGGATGTTATAATCTCATTGGATGATGGTTGTAGACCAAAGGATAGAACACTATGATGAGATTTGATCGTTTTACCGAGCGCGCCCAGGAGGCTGCTCAGCGCGCGGCTGAGATCATTCAACGGTATGGCCACAATCAAATAGACACCGAACATATCCTCTTAGCGCTGATAGAACAGCCCCAGGGTGTGATTCCGCAGATTCTGGATTTGTTAAAGGTCGACACGGCTGCCCTGACCGAGCGATTGGATTATATCTTACGCACCAGTCCCAAGGCTAACATCTTTGGCGGCGGCGCCGGGCAGATCTTTATTACCCCACGGGTGAAGCGGATCATTGACCTGGCAAACGAGGAAGCCAATCGGCTGAAGGATGAGTATATCTCCACGGAGCATATCTTCCTGGCAATTTTGAGCGAACGCAGTACACCAGCCGCTCGCCTGCTCGAGGGTGCCGGTGTGAATCGTGAGCGCGTGTATGAGGCAATACAACAAATTCGTGGCGGGCAGCGGGTGACCGATCCGCAAGCTGAGACGCGCTACCGCACGCTGGAGAAGTACTCGCGCGACCTGACCCTGGCAGCCAGGGAGGGCAAGCTCGATCCGGTTATTGGCCGGGATACGGAGATTTTGCGCGTGATACAGATTCTCTCCCGCCGCACCAAAAACAACCCCGTGCTGATTGGCGAAGCAGGGGTCGGAAAGACGGCGATCGTCGAGGGCCTGGCGCAGAAGATCGCCAGCAACGATGTGCCCGAAATTCTGGCGGGAAAGCGGGTGGTGGCGCTCGATTTGGGCGGCATGATCGCAGGTTCGCGCTTCCGCGGCGAGTTTGAGGAGCGCTTGAAAGCTGCTATTGAAGAGGTACAACGCGCAGAAGGCGAGGTAATCCTCTTTATCGACGAATTGCACACCGTGGTGGGCGCCGGCGCTGCTCAAGGCGCTATGGATGCCTCCAATATGCTCAAACCTGCCCTGTCGCGCGGCGAATTGCAATGCATCGGGGCTACCACGCTGGATGAGTACCATAAATACATCGAGAAAGATGCCGCGCTGGAACGCCGGTTTGCTCCCGTTTATGTGGAAGAGCCAAGCGTGGAGGATACGATCCAGATGTTGCGCGGTTTGCGCGACCGCTATGAAGCCCACCACAAGGTTCATTTCTCGGATGACGCCCTGGTTGCTGCGGCGCGTCTGTCGGCACGCTACGTGACCGACCGTCACCTGCCGGATAAGGCAATTGACCTGATGGATGAAGCCGCTGCCAAGCTGCGGGTGGCGTTATATTCCCTGCCGCCCGAGCTGAAGGCAATGAAGAGCGAGATTGATCGGCTGATGGCTGAAGAGGAGCAGGCTGGCCTGGAGCGCGATTACGAGCGCGCAGCGCAGAAGAAAGCTGAGCGATTGCGCCTGGAAACCGAATTCAATGCCAAGCGGGATGCCTGGGAGGCTGAGCACGAGCTGGATGAGATCGTTGATGTGAACGACATTGCCGAGGTGGTTGCCCAATGGACGGGCATCCCGGTCAACCAGATGATGGAGACCGAGGCAGAAAAACTGCTTCACATGGAAGAGCGCCTGCACGAGCGCATCAAGGGCCAGGACGAGGCTATCCGCGCTATATCCGACGCCATCCGTCGCGCCCGCTCCGGCTTGAAGGATCCACGCCGCCCGATTGGTTCGTTCATTTTCATTGGGCCCTCCGGCGTTGGCAAGACCGAGCTGGCCAAAGCGCTGGCCGAGTTCCTGTTTGACGATGAGGATGCCCTGGTGCGCATCGACATGAGCGAGTACCGCGAACAACACACTGTCTCGCGCTTGTTCGGCGCTCCTCCAGGCTATGTGGGATACGAGGAGGGCGGTCAGCTCACCGAGGCTGTGCGTCGGCGCCCGTATCGGGTGATCTTGTTCGATGAAATCGAGAAAGCCCACCCCGAGGTGTGGAACGCCTTGCTTCAGATCATGGACGATGGACGCCTGACGGACGGTCAGGGGCATATTGTCGATTTCCGCAACACGGTGCTGATCATGACCAGCAACCTGGGCACTGAGTTTGTGCGCAAGTCGGGCAGCCTGGGCTTCCTGCAGCGCGCCGACGATGGCGAGGAGCGTGCCGCGCAAGAGAAAATCGAAAAGGCGCTCAAGAGCACGTTCCGGCCTGAGTTCCTCAACCGCGTCGATGAGATCATCACCTTCTCGCAGCTAACCCGCGAGCAGATGCGCGAGATCGTCGATCTGCAAATGAAGGAGGTGCAGGAGCGCATGGACGAGCATGGTCTGACTGTGATCCTGACCGAAGCGGCGCGCGACTGGCTGGCCGATGTCGGCTATGATCCCAGCTTTGGCGCCCGTCCATTACGTCGCGCTCTGCAGAAGCACGTGGAGAGCCCTCTTTCGGTGAGCCTGCTCAGCGGTGAGTTCACCACCGGTGATACCATTCTGGTAGATGTGGATACTGAGCGAAACGCCCTTGTCTTCCGTCCGGTCCGCCAGGAGGTGCCTGCCGAGTCGGTCAGCGAGGTGGGCGCGTAACTCTCCTGATCATTACAACGTTTCATCGGGTTGGTTCAGGCTGTGTGTCTGGGAATCAACCCGATTTTCTTTTGTTGCGCCAGCAAGGCGGGTCTGCTGCATGCCTGGGTGGCTTGTAGAGACGGATGTACTACAAGAGGGATGATTTTCATCGATAGTTTGAGGATATTTGCCACTAGAAGTTTTATCCATAAATCACTACATTAAAGTCACCTGAGCGGTGGTAATCGTGATGTATAAGAATGCCTTCGACAGGCTTTTTCTGTTTCAAAACCTGAATCCGGCGCAGAAAGAGTTGCTGCAGCCGTTGTTCATCCCTGTCGATTGCTACGGAGATACGCTCATCTTCAAGCAAGGCGACCCGGCTGACTTTCTCTATCTGGTTGTTACCGGTGAAGTGTTGATCACGTACAAGCCTGACGACGGCCCGCCCATCACGGTTGCCCGTGTGGGTGAAGGCGGCGTGGTCGGATGGTCGGCGGCGTTGGGCAATCGCCGTTACACCTCTAACGCCGTCTGTACCGTCTATACTCAGATGTTGCGAGTGCGCGGAGAGGAACTGCGCAATCTTTGCAATCAATACCCGGATATTGGTATACTTATCCTGGATCGTCTGGCAATGATTATTGCTGAGCGTTTGCGCTCGACCCATGAGCAGGTGATCACGATCCTGAAACAGGGTATGCTCAGCGACACTTGACTCCCGGGAGGTTGGGACATGGTTGACGCCAAATACGAAGAGAGTGTGAGAGCCTTGATCGAAAAAATAAGCGCCTACATTGAGCAGTATCACGGTGGCAGCGTTGAGATGGTCTCCTTGGAGGGGAAGACTCTGAAAGTTCGCCTGGGCGGTGCTTGTTTGGGCTGTCCGTTGTTGCCCAGCACGCTGCATGGTTGGGTGGAAGGCACTGTGCGGCAATTTTTCCCCGAAATTGAACGCGTGGTAGATGTGTAGTGATTTTTTGTCCGTTTTGGTGCGCATTCTGATCCACCTCCTCCAGCACCCAGATCCAGAAATTGCTGGAGGAGGTTCGATTAATCGCCCGATCTGGCAGCCAGGTTCTTTCAGGCTGGTATACATGCTGTGATGAATCAACCTGCGACCAAACGGATTATGATCTTAACCGCAGATGCCGGCTTTGGGCACCGCCGATCAGCGGCTGCCATCTGCCAGGCGCTGGAGGAGCTGTATGGGGAGAGCAATCGCAACCAGACCGATGCGAGCAATTCTCGGGGCGCCATCTGCCAGGCAGCAGTGGTCAATCCATTGGATGATCCTGGCGTCCTGGCGGCGTTACGCGGCACACAGGCTGACCACGACCAGTTTGCCCGCAACTTGAGGAATATCTACGGGCGGATCTGGCATGCCAGTCGGGCAAAGGCACCCAGTGCAGTGATTGGCGCGGCGCTGGGAATTTTGCTTCGCCCGGTCTTCCGTGAGCTTCTGACTCAGCATCGTCCGGACGTCATTGTCTCCACTTATCCTCTCTACCACACTGCACTGGCAACGGCGTTTGCGGCTGAGCGATGCCAGACCCCTGTTGTGACCGTAGTCAACGATTTTGGATTGGTGCATCGGTTGTGGTTTCACCCGCTCATCTGGGCTTGCCTGGTAGCCACCGAATCCGTGCGCCAGCAGGCGATTGCCTTTGGCTTGCCCCCGCAGAAGGTTCATCTTTGTAGCATCCCCATTGATCCTGCCTTTGCGAAGGAAAAGCGGGCGGTTACGGCGTTGCGCCTTGAACTGGGCTGGTGCACCGATCTGACAACAGTGTTGGCGGTTGGCAGCCGGCGCGTCCCGCATCTGGCGGAGTCCCTCAGCGTTTTGAACCGGTCAGGCTTGCCCATCCAGCTTGCGGTTGTAGCGGGTGGGGATGACGTGCTGTTTCGAGATCTGCAGAAGATCGAGTGGCAATTGCCAGTCCGGGTGTACAACTGGGTGGAGCGGATGCCAATGCTTCTCCGTGCTGCTGATTGTGTCCTATCCAAGGCTGGCGGCCTGATCATTGCTGAGTCGCTGGCATGCGGTTTGCCCATGGTGCTGATGGACGTGATGCCAGACCAGGAGACCGGGAATGTGGATTTTGTGCTTCAGAACGGCGTTGGAGAGCTGGCGCTCTCCCCAGATGAGCTGGTGGAGATCCTGAGCCGGTGGTTGGCGGATGGAGCCGGGCTGTTGCAGCAGCGAGCGCGCTGCGCCAGGCGCTTGGGCAACCCTGAAGCGGCGTATCAGGCGGCTGAATTCATCTGGCGGTTGGCTGAAACCGAATAGATTACAATTGTTTGCCGGAAGCATTGGCAAACCTTACAATAATCCTGCGCTCGAGCAGAGCGCGTTAATCACAGGACAGGCAAATTATGGACAATAAGTCAGGTCAAGCAGACATTGGTTTGATTGGGTTGGCTGTGATGGGCCAGAATCTGGTGCTTAATATGGACGAGCACGGCTACCGGGTGGCTGTCTACAATCGCACGACATCCAAGGTGGATGAGTTCCTGGCTAACGAGGCCAGGGGTACGCAGGTCATCGGCGCGCATTCCCTGGCTGAGCTGGTACAGTTGCTCAAGCGACCGAGACGGGTGATGCTGATGATCAAGGCTGGCCAGGCGGTAGACGATTTCATCGAATTGCTTCTACCGTTGCTGCAACCCGGCGATATCATCATTGACGGCGGCAACTCGAATTACCTGGATACTGCTCGCCGCACAGAATATGTCGAGTCTAAGGGTTTGCTCTACATTGGCACGGGCATTTCGGGAGGGGAAGAGGGCGCTCGCCACGGCCCATCCATCATGCCAGGGGGATCGCCAGGAGCGTGGCAATATGTTAAGGAAATCTTCCAGGCGATCGCCGCCAAAGTGGAGGACGGCTCGCCCTGTTGTGATTGGGTCGGCGAAGGCGGGGCAGGGCATTTTGTCAAGATGGTGCATAATGGCATTGAATATGGCGATATGCAGCTCATCGCCGAAGCCTATCACCTGATGAGCGCCCTGCTGGGCATGACCCATGTTGAGATGCATCAGACATTTGCGCAATGGAATCGCGGCAAACTCGATTCATACCTGATCGAGATCACCCGCGATATCATGGCTTTCAAGGATACAGACGGCGCACCGTTATTGGAGAAGATCCTGGATAGCGCCGGCCAAAAAGGCACCGGTCGCTGGACGGCTATTACTGCCCTGGAGATGGGCATTCCGCTCACTTTGGTCACTGAGGCAGTGCTGGCGCGCGCTCTCTCGGCGATGAAAGACGAGCGTTTGGCAGCGTCTCAGCTTTTGCCTGGACCGCAGCCAGATTTTCGTGGCGACCGGCAGGTCTGCTTGCAAGACATTCACGATGCACTGTATGCCTCCAAGATTTGCTCGTACGCTCAGGGTTTCATGCTGATGCGCGCCGCCGCTGCTGCATATCGCTGGAACTTAAATTACGGTGGCGTCGCTTTGATGTGGCGCGGCGGGTGTATCATCCGTTCTGCCTTTTTGGGGAAAATCAAGGCGGCATACGATCGCGCTCCCGATTTAGCCAACCTCTTGCTGGATGAATATTTCCGTGCCGAGATCGATCAGGCGCAACCTGGCTGGCGGCGGACGGTAAGCCTGGCGGCGCAGAGCGGCATCCCAACGCCGGCGATGTCCAGCGCACTTGCCTTTTACGATGGCTTCCGCCAGGCGCGCTTGCCCGCCAATCTAATTCAGGCGCAGCGGGATTACTTTGGCGCTCACATGTACGAGCGTATCGACCGGCCACGCGGCGAATTCTTTCATACGAACTGGACCGGCAGCGGTGGCGGGGTGACCTCCAGCGCCTACAATGCCTGAAAGGTGGTCAGCAAGCAGGTTAAGGCGCGATCCCCTTGGCGTATAACAGCCATAAACCTCCGAAGTAGGTCAACAGCAGCGCCAACGCGTCCAGCTCGACGAACAGTATGCGCCGTTCCAGCCGGGCGAGGTTCCCGATCAATCCCATGCCGGTCATCAGCAACCCGAGCACCCCTACGATCAGGAAGGCGGGGTCAATTATCCCCAGGAAACGCCCGGGAAGGTAGAAGAAGTCCGTCAGGCCCAGGGCAAACATATTGAACAGGTTGCTGCCGAACAGGTTGCCGATGGCCATGTCGTCGGCGCCCATGCGCGCTGCCGCGATGGTGGTCACCAGTTCGGGCAGCGACGTAACCACTGCTACCAGCGTGGTGCCAATGAAGGTGGTGCCTAAGCCAGTGATTTCAGCGATGCGCGCGCTACTCGCCACCATCAACGGCGTGACGATGACCAGAGCTGCTGCTGCCAGGACGAAGCCAATTACGCCGCGCAGCAAGCTGGGGACGCCTGGTGGAATTTCAGCTTCGCCAGTCTGGATGCCCGGGTGAGCCTGGTTCGCTTGAATCAGACGGATGGCAATCACGTAAGCCAGGATGATCACCAGGCTGTCTATCCCCACCCAGCCGATCTTTCCTTCGATGTTTGCCAGTACGAAGAATACTGCCAGGCCGATCAGGAAGACTGCCAGGCTGCCCGAGAGGGCAAATTTCAATGCTGCTTTGCGCAGCAGCCTTTCGCGGCGATGGAGCAGGTCAAGAATGGCCAACATGAACATATTGAACATGTTGCTGCCGAACAAATTGCCCGCAGCCAGATTTGGGACGCGTTGGTTGATCGAACTGATGGTGGTGAGCACCTCTGGCAGGGAAGTGGCTCCCGCCAACAGCAACAAACCCACGAACATCCCGCCCATGCGGGTGCGCAGGGCGATTGCGTCGCCGTATTTTGCCAGCTGTGTGGCGGCGTAGACGATCAGTGCCGAGCTGAGCAGGAATTGAATCCAGATCATCTTATGTCCCGGTCTGGCTTTCCAGTTTCGGCACGCCTTTTACCAGTGCCAGCGGCCAGGCGGCAAATACGCCGCTGCCCGGTTGGGAAAGATCCCCCAGTAATCTCTCCGTTGCTTGCAGACAGGCGTGAACGGTTGCCTCATCTTCGACGATTGCGGTCAGGGTGAAGTGACCCTGTTCCATCGGGCCGGCGGATTGAAACACATATCTCATGGGAATGAAACGTTTGCGTCGGCGATGGATGCCGGTGCTCTCGATAATCGTCGCCCCGCGAACTCCTGCTTTTTCCCAAACGTCCAGCAGTTCATCCAGGCGATTGGGATCGTCAAGCACGAATAAGATCATGAACATGGCTTCTCCTTGGCTGTCTCTTGGTGCAGACAGTTGTGTTTCATTATACCAACAGGGTCAGGCGGTTGGTTTTGGGGGAATAGAGGTGCCCACTGGGGGGCCGTCCTTGAGATCACGCCGGGATTGGTCGTCACGTCGGGACATATCGAAACTGTTAGCCATATTTGTTCCCCCGTATGGTCTAATTCCTCACCAGGAAGAAAGCGGATCACGCAACTTCAAATACTCATTGGGAGGTTTGCCGTGGAGAACATCGCAGGTCCATTGGTGGGAGCCGTGTGCGTCGGGATATTCATGCTGGTGTTTGGCGGAGCAGGCGTGTTCCTGATCATCCGTACACGGAAAAGCAAGGAGAAAGCCGAAGCCAGTCAGAACTGGCCTTCGACGCTGGGGCAGGTCACCCAAGCGCGTATCCGCCGAGATATGGATATGGATGAGGATGGCCCCTCGCGCTATACGTATGTGCCTGTGGTGGAATACACGTACGAAGTCGGGGGTCAGTCTTACACGAGCCGGGCTGTCCGATTTGGATTCAACCCTACCTTCAATAACGAGGCGAAAGCGCAGGCAGCACTGGCGCCCTATCCGGTTGGTGGGCAGGTGACAGTCTATTACAACCCCGATAATCCCGCCGAAGCGGTGCTGGAGAGGTCGGCGGGTGGCTCAAACGTCGGCTTGATCTTGGGCATTATCTTCATCGCGGTTAGCGTTTGTCTGGCATGCCCGGCGCTGCTGGCTTTGGTTTTCAGTTTTCTTGCACCGGCAGGCGTGAGTTCCCCTTAGCTTGGTTTCGCTTATGGTCTTTCGCCATGTGCCAGCCTGTGGTTGATCTCTCCAATCACCCCTGGCACATCGGCAATTGAATTGACTACATAGTGAGCCCCAGCCTGGGCTAGTGTATCGCGCGCCCGGTTGAGCAGACGTTGCCGCTTCGCCGCTGGCAACGCCTGGAACTCGCTGAGGTTCAAGCCAACCTCGTTGCCGGTTTGCGCAACGCCAATTGTCCAGGCACCGGCGTTCAAGCCTTCGGCGATGCCCGGTTGGGTATCGTCAACTTTGACCACCGCCGCTGGTGGATAGATGCCCAGGTTGATCATGTTCTGGAAAACCATCCAGGGTTCGGGTCGGCCTGACCGCACCTGGGCTGCGCAGACGCTGCTATCGGGGATATAGCCGCGCCGGGCAGCCTCGCCTTTGAGAAGTTCTAGCGCCTCGGCGAAGTAGCCGGTGGTAGACCCGATGGCAATGCCATGGTTGCGCAAGTCAGCAATTGTCTCCAGCGTTCCTGGAATCAAATCGGCGTAATCAGCCAGGCACTTCATCAATGTGGGTTGAAAATCAGCGTACATGGCGTCTATATCGGCTTCCGTAGCCGGGCGGCCATGCACCCGCTGCCACTCTTCGACGATCTCAGCTTGTTGGCAGATAGCCCGGATGTGCTGGCGCTTGTCCAATCCCATCGGCTGACGCGCCTGCTGCATGCTGATCTGCACCCCACGGCGCTGAAAGACCTGGATGAAAGCCATTGCCGGAGCACAGCAGCCGTAGTCTAACGTTGTTCCAGCCCAATCCAACACCACCAGCTTGATTGTTCCGCAATACGGGCGTGGTGCGGTTTTTATCATTCTGCCTCCGAATGTATTGATCACTAGGTTAACCCGCCAGGACAATCAGCGCAATCCCGGCTGTGATCGTCAACGCCGCCAGGATGCGCAGGATCGGGGCGCTCTCTCTGAAATAATAGGCGCCGATTGGCACGCCGATCACCAGACTGAACTGGCGCAGCGCCACTACGTAGCTGGTCTCATGGCTGTATTGATAAGCAATCAAAACCAACGTGTAGGCGCTGAAGAGCAGCAGCGCCATGATCGCTGGCCATATCCAGTTTCTCCAGCCGGAATCTACTTTGATCGGCTGGCGCAGGAACAGGAGAATGAGCCAGAATGCAACCAGCGATACGCTTACCTCCAGCACATGATACCGCAGCACCAGTCCAATGCCGGGAGGAAAACGATCCAGCGCCTGGTTATCGGCGAGGGTGTACCCGACCATGCCGGCTGCCGTGATCAGAATCCAACCCGTGGCGCGATTCAGGTAGGAGGCCAGGCGAATCCTTCTCCATGAGTCGAGAGGGCTGAGCATGCAGCCGATGGCGACCAGGATGATCCCCAGCCAGCCCGGTTGGGAAGGCACCGAACCCATCGAGATGTCTGTCAGGGCGATCGCCAATACCGGCAGGGCGCGCGCCAGCGGATAGACCACTGAGAAATCGCCGCATTCGTATCCCTGGGTCAGGCCTGTGTAATAGATAGCCAGGCAGACGCCACCAATGCTGAAATTCACCCAGGTGCCCGCGGGGAATGGCGCGCCCCAGATTTCGCTCGCCAAGACGGGCAGCAAGCCGGCGATGCTGATTAGCAGCGGCACTCTGAGGAAGAGATTTCCGCCGTGAAACTGGCGCGCCAGCAGATTCCAGCCAGCATGGAAAAACGCAGAGAGGAGGGTTAGGGCGGCGGCGAGAGGGGTCATAAGTTCATGCGAGGGTGAGTGGGGCGGTTTCGGTCACGAAGCCAAAGGGGTGCGGCGCATCGCAGATCTTTTCTCGGTTCAGAGGTTGAGCCACTGAATCATTGGCACGGAGGTATGCACCTGCGTGGCTTTAAGTTTAGCCGAAAAGCGATTGCAGTCAAGCGCCGGTGGTCAATTCTCCCAGGGGGGTGAATCAGGCATCTTCCCGTGTTCGCCGAATACGGGAAGCCAAACCGATCTCGCAATGCAAAATATATATGTACAAATAATAAACAAAAAAGATACAAAACCTTGACAATTTTACAAGATACGCATATAATGCTTGTCAATCGCTTGATTAGAGAGGCAACCAATGTCCTTTTACCTGGCAATCAAAGAAGTATGGCGCAATAGGGGGCGATTTTTCTTGTTCAGCCTGGTGATCGCGCTGATCACCGTATTGGTGTTGTTCATTGCCGGTTTGGCAGAAGGTCTGGCGACTGCCAACCGGGAATATCTGGCCAAGATGGATGCGGAACTGCTCGTCTTCCAGGCAGACACCAAGCTTTCCACCCTGACCAGCCGTTTGGGAAAGGATACCCTGGCTAAGGTACGGCGGGTGCCGGGTGTGCTGGACGTTGGCCCGGTGGGCTTGAGCAATGGCACCTTGGTGTTCCCAAATGGGCAGGAAGAGCTGGAAGTGGCGCTGATCGGGTTTGAGCCGGGTAAGCCGGGTGGAGCTCCAGCTTTCAGCGGGCGTAATCTGCGCAGCACTCGCGCCTCTGAGGCGGTTATTGACAGCCAGATTGCCCGCAAAGCTGGGGTTCAGGTTGGCGACCGCATCACTTTCAAGTCTATTCAGGGCACGGAAGAAAAGTATTTCAACCTGATGGTAGTTGGCATCACCGATGGACGCCAGTATTTCTTTCAACCCTCGGTCTTCGTGCCGCTCCAGGTTTGGGATAAAATCCGACCTCAACCTGCAGTTCCCAACAACACTGCCGAAATTGCCTACAACATCCTGGCAGTTCGCCTGCGCGATCCCGCGGCTCAAGCCATAATGGCGGAGCGCATTCAGAGCCAGGTTGAAGATGTCGAAGTTGCCGACCTGGTCTCGGCGTATGAAGCCTCGCCTGGTTATTCTGCGCAGCAAGGCACTCTGAACACCCAGCGCGGCTTCACTTTGCTCATCGGAGTTCTGGTTATCGGCGGCTTCTTCCAAATCCAGACCTTGCAAAAAGTCCCGAACATCGGTGTGCTCAAGGCTATTGGGGCTGCTAATCCGGTTGTTGGCTTTGCGGTAGTGCTACAAATTGTGGCGGTTACTTTCTTCGGCGTGTTGTTGGGGACGCTAGGAACAGTGTTGCTGTCATTGGGACTGCCCGCCGACATCCCGATTCAGTTTACCCAGACGTCCCTGTTGGCTGCCATGGCCTCTTTGATGATCATCGGCCCTGTTGGCGGCCTGGTTTCGGTGCGTCTGGCGCTCAAGGTCGAGCCGCTGGTGGCGGTCGGTCTTTCATCCTGAAGCATCTTGTTTGCAATCCAATCTTTGGAGCATTGATCATGGAAAACCTTGTTGAAACCAAGTCGGTCAGCAAAATCTATCATGCCGGTGATCTGGTGGTGAAAGCAGTGGATGAGGCGTCAATCCAGGTACAGGCAGGCGAATTTGTCGCCCTGGTTGGGCCGAGCGGCTCGGGCAAAACAACCATGCTGGCTATGCTGGCTGCTTTGCTCTCGCCCACTCACGGGCAGGTGATCATCGCCGGTCATGAGCTCAGCAGCATGAAGGAACCGGAGCGGGTGCGGTTTCGACGGGAGCAGATTGGCTATACGTTTCAGGCTAATAACCTTGTGCCTTATCTGACAGTGCTCGAAAACGTCGAGCTGATGCTGCGCCTGAATCGCCGCTTCGATAAGACCAGCCGACAGCGCGCCGTTGGGTTGCTCGAGCGGCTTGGCCTAGGCGATCGGCTGAACAACCTCCCCAATCAGCTCTCGGGGGGGCAAAAGCAACGTGTGGCCATCGCCCGCTCGCTGATTCATAACCCCAGCCTGGTGCTCGCCGATGAGCCGACCGCCAGCCTGGACACAGAGCGCGCTTTCCAGGTGGTGGAAATCTTCTCCGATCTGATCCATGAGCAGAACAAAGCCGGCATCATGGTCACACACGACCTGCGCCTGTGCCGATTTGTCGATAAAGTGATCCAGATGAGGGACGGCCGTGTGGTAGACGTTATTGTTGATCCACTGCGGATTGCTATCCTGGCCAACGCTGGGCAGGAGCAGGCGCTGCCGGCTGTCATCCCTGTAGAAGCGGTTCAATATCCGGCGTTCAACGTTCCGGTTTACCTCGAAACTACAGATGTGACACGCGGGTAATCAGGGGTAGCCCAGGGTATAGCTCAACCCGCGCCAGGTCAATTTAGCAGACCTGGCGCGGGTCGTTTATCAGCTGGCAAATCTGACTGGCGTTTGGGGAAATCAGTTGGCAGTCAGGCTGATGCGCTTGCCGATCAGACGGTAAAGGGTTTTACCCAAATCGAAGACCTCCAATCCAATCAGCAGCCCGAGGATCAGGCGAACAGCGGTGTTCAGGAGTTCGTTGCTCCGGATGGCTGTCTCCAGGGTGATCTCAGATCCAGGCAACGACATCAGCGCTTGCGGAGAGATGTCCACGAGCGCCGGACCGGTCAGCATCAGGCTAAGGACGATCAAGCCGTACAGGTTGCATCCCAATGAGAACCAGCGCGCGGCGCTCGTCCACCGTCGCTGGTAGAGCACAAGAGCATTGCGGAAGATATCGAGCACCCAAAGCAGCGCTAACCAGGGCACATAGGCGTAGAACGCGGCTGTCAGAACGGGGAGAAAGCTCCATTCCCCGACGCTCTCATTGAAGAAGTAGAGGCCGATCTTTCCAGTATAGAACACCAGGATCATCAGCGCCAGCAAGGTAAAGATGGTTTCTCCGACCAGCTCGCCGGGCTTAATTCGATCTGGATCAGGCTGGGCAGGCAAGCGGCGCGGATCCCAGGCTTTTTCGGTTTCAATCCCTTTCGGCAGCGTCCTCTCCAGAATGGCAAAGACGATCACGATGATGCCGAAGACCTGCACGATGCTCGACCAGATGCCAGCCAGGGTTTGGAACAAAACTGCCCCCAGGTCGCTCAGATCGCGCGCGGTCTGGCTGAAGGAAATGCCGAAACCGATAGCCGCGAGGGCGGTCACGATGATCAGCGCTATGCGCAGCACCGTGATAAAGGTGGGATAAAGTCTGGGTCCGATGAGGTAACGCGGGGGCAGATACGAAGCTGCAACTTTCTCCGGCGGCCCCAGTTCTTTGAGCAGGTCCAGGATCACATCTTCTCGGGATTTCCCCGCTTCTGCCTGCAGTCGGTCTTCCAGAGCGTCTTCCAAGGAAGAGCGGATTTCTTTCTCGATATCCTGGCGGGTTTTCTCCGGCAAATGCCGGCCCACCTCGGCGACGTAGCGATCAATCCAATCCATGACGGGTCTCCTTCATTATACAAGCCGCTCGAGTAATGCGGTGAGTTGTTTCCATTCTTCTTTTAGCCTGGCAAGAAGTTGTTTACCCTCTTGGCTGATGATGTAGTAGCGACGCGGACGAGCTTCTTCTACTCGCCAGCGCGATTCCAGCAGCCCTTGCCCTTCCAGCCGCCGCAATAGAGGGTAGAGTGTGCCCTGGTCGATTTCCAACCCTTGCTCAGCGAGCAGTTTTATCAGCGAATAGCCGTATTGCTCCTGTTCGAGCTGGCTGAGAACCGCCAGAACCAACACGCCGCGGCGCAACTCCAGGACGATGTTTTCCAGCGCTTGATTGGTTTCCATGCTGTACTCCTTGTGTTGCATTATACTGTATAATACATAGTATGTCAAATATGATATTGTATTTATTAATATATTTATCCTGGCAATTATTGATTCTGGCGTTCAAATTTCTGCACGAACCGATTGAAAAGCCAGGTCTGAGGATAAGGTTGAAGCGCGGTTATAATCTGCCTGTGGAACTCCCCTTGCCGGAGCTGGGCGCGAATATATTGGTCATCATCCCCGCATACAATGAGGCAGCAAACATCGCTGCGGTGGTGGCTGGGGCGAGGTTGCTTTTGCCGGTTCTGGTGGTGGATGATGGCTCAAGGGATCAAACTGCTGACCTGGCTGCCAGCGCCGGGGCAGAGGTGCTGCGCCTGTTCCCCAACCAGGGCAAAGGCGCGGCCTTGCAGGCGGGCTTCGGCTGGGCATTAGCGCATGGTTTTACTGCAGCAATCACCCTGGACGCAGATGGACAACATGATCCGGCGGAGATTCCCGCTCTGCTCTCGGTCTACGAGGCCGAAGGCGCTGATCTGGTCGTCGGGCAGCGCGATTTCAGCCGTATGCCACCAGCTCGCCGTCTGGCAAACACCTTGGGCCGATGGGGTTTATCCTGGGCTATTGGCACCTCTATTCCGGACAACCAGTGCGGCTATCGGCTGGTCAGCCGACGCTTGATGGAGAAGATGCTTGGCAGTGCAGAGCAGGGATTTGAATTTGAGGTGGAGATGATTTTAACCTGCCTGCGCCTGGGCTATCAACTCGCCTGGGCGCCCATCCGCACCATCTATGCTGGTGAAACCAGCCACATCCGCCCGCTCCAGCACATTAAAAATTATTTGCGCATCTTGTGGAAAATCCGGGGGAGATAAGCAGATCAATCGTCTGAAGATGAATCCGGGCTTGTTTTTACGGATATGCGGTTGGCGGCGTCAGGTGGAGTGATTCCCGCGGAGAACAGGAATCTTGATCGATTATCACAACTCGGCAAGCGGCCAGTTAGGCAGGATATCCATATCCAGTGGATCGCGTTGACCCAGGATGAAGCGGTAATAACCCGCCCCGGCAATCATCGCCGCATTGTCGGTGCACAGGGGCAGCGGAGGGATGTGCACCGGCAGACGGGAGCGCGTTTGGAACGCCTGGCGCAGCGCGCGGTTGGCGGAGACCCCTCCAGCCACCAGGATTTCTTTTGCCTGAAAAGCCTCGGCGGCTTTCAGGGTCTTGCCCGCCAGCACATCCACCACGGCTTCTTGAAAGCTGGCGGCTAAGTGGGTAACCGGCAGCGGCTGACCGCGCTCCTGGATACGGCGCACCTCGCGCAACACAGCAGTTTTCAGACCGCTGAAAGAGAAGTTCCAGCTATCCTCCAGCCAGGCGCGAGGGAAGTCGAAAGCGTTGGGATTGCCGCCCTCAGCAGCGCGTTGGATGGCTGGACCGCCAGGATACGATAGCCCTAACAGGCGGGCGACTTTATCAAAAGCCTCGCCGGCGGCGTCATCCAGCGTACCTCCGAGGCGGCGGTATTGCAAGTGATCGCTCATCAGCACCAGCTCTGTGTGCCCGCCGGATACGATCAGCGCCAGCAATGGAAAAACCGGCTCGGGGGATGGTGTGACTTCGGCTTCATGCAGCCAGGCGGAATAGATATGCGCCTCGAGGTGGTTTACACCCACCAGCGGCACTCCGCTGGCAAGCGCCAGTCCCTTAGCCAGATTCAAGCCCACCGCCAACGATCCGGGTAAACCCGGACCGCGGGTAACCGCAATCGCATCCACTTCCTGTAAGTTCAGGTGAGCCTGTCGCAGCGCCCCTTCTACAATCGGGTAGATCGTGCGGATATGTTCGCGCGAGGCTACCTCAGGGAAGACGCCGCCAAATTGAGCATGCAGGTTCACCTGGGATGCTACCAGACTGGAGAGAATCGCCCGGCCGTCTTCAACGACCGCAGCGGCGGTTTCGTCACAGGAGGTTTCAATGCCCAGGATGCGGGCGGGAGGCAGGGGAGCCTGTGAGGCTGGATTCTGAGCGGACATGGACTAAGTTGCCCCAGTGGACAGCAGAGCTTCTGTGCAATTGTACATCAAAACGCTGAATTCATCGGCAGCACCAGGTCGAGGGGGTAATCTGCCAGGATCTCTGGCTTGCCATCGGGACGCATCCACACCGTGTCTTCCAGGCGCACGCCCAGGCCGCGCTCCGGGTAGTAGAGCCCTGGTTCGATGGTAACCACTGCGCCAGCTTCCAGGCGATCCTCTGGGCTGGCATTGCGCCCAAACCACGGGCGCTCGTGAATGTGCAATCCCACCCCATGACCCAGGCTGTGGACGTAGCCAGACTGCGTCTGTGGATCCTCTTCGATTGTGGGGTGACCGCGCTCCTTGAACAGTTCACAGGCGCGCTTCTGGTAGTTTGGACAAAGCGCCCCGAGTTCGAGCTCTTGCAGCAATTGCTGATAGACGGTGTAGACATCTTCATAAAGCGCAAGGGCTTCGTCGGTGGCGTATCCCAGGCACCAGGTGCGGGTAAAGTCATAAAAATACCCGCCGCCTGCTTCGCAGGGGAAGATATCGAAGACAATGGTTTGCCCCAGGTGCAAGGGATCGGTGGGCGTACCCGCGCTGTGCGGCACGCCCGCATCGCGCCCGATGGCGAAAATCGTGCCTTCGGGATTTTCAGCGCCCCGCTCGGCCAGCCACAGGTTGATCCGGCTTTTGACCTCCCCAATGGTGAGCGGATCTCCATTGGTTTTAACCAGCGTCTCGTTGTGAAGGCGATGAGACGTCAGGAAATCTGCAACCTCAGCCACCACAGCAGTGGTTATCTTTCCCATCTGGCGGATGCGCTTGACCTCGGCTTCATCTTTAGTTGCCATTGCCTGCATTAACAGCGAATCGTCCAGTTGACCGATCAGTTCCAGCCCAGGCAGGGCTTTCCCCAGACTGGAAAAGATGGCGTAAGCTGCCCCGGCGTCGATTTTTCCGTAAACGGCGATTCTGCCTGTTGTTAGCCCCAACTGCTCCAGCATCATCTGGTAACGTCGGGTGGTGGCTTTCAGCAGGTCGCCGTTGTACTCTTTGAGCAGATCGCGCAGGCGGAAATCGCCCAGATCCCTGGTTTGCAAGCCAGTGCGGGCTGCCTCGTCGCGTTCCATCGAGTTGTAGAAAAGCACCGGGGCTTCGCCGCGCTTCTTAATCAGGTCTGCCTGGGAGATATGGCCTCCGCCGGTGAAATAGTACATGGCAGGGTTGTGCTGTGCCGGGCCGGTTACCAGCAAAGCGTCAATGGTGTGGGCTTGCATCAAAGCGTCGAGGTCCGTTTTCATGCGTTCTCCTATCGTCGCAAGGCGAGATGACAAGGTGCTTGCCTGGGCAGCGCGGCTGGCGCTGTCGTGAAGCGATGGGTTAAATCGCGTTGGCAAGGGGAACAAAAGTGCCCTACAATTATAACCAGCTTCCAGGCGCAGAGATGAGGGAAACCTTTACGCTCGGGGCGCAATCCCGAGTGCCTCAGCCGCGCCGAGGCGGATCAGCTTTTGGAACATCAAAGCCATATCCGCTGCGCTGTAGGGCATATCATTCTCCAGCCACCAGGTGATCAATCCCAACCATGATCCTGCCAGGTAATTCAGGAAGATCTCCATTGGCACCTGGGGGTTGATCGTCGCCAACCGGTCTTTTTCTAGCAGCACATGGAGCATGGCATCGCAGGCCTGGACGATGATTTCACGCAACCGTCGCGCTATAGTATATGAGCCCTCGCCGCGCAGGATGATGCGGTAGAGCTGGGCATTGTTGGCGACATGGTTAAAGGGCAATAGGATGGCTGGCGAGGGGGTAGCGTTGGATGCATCGCTCTCTGCCTGCCAGGTTTCTGTGGGCAGGCGCACCATTTGTTCGATCAGGTCGTCCGCCAGCTCGCTGATGCTTTCCATCAGCAGATCTTCTTTATCGTGGTAGTGAAGATAGAAAGTCGTCCGTCCCAGGTCGGCGCGATTGGTGATTTCCTCGATGGTGACGGCGTCAAAGCCTTTTTCCAGAATCAAAGCAAACAGGGCGTCCCGCAACAGACGACGGGTACGGCTGACACGCCGGTCAACCCGACGCGCCGAAGAACTGTTAGTAGACATTTGTTTGAGTTTGTTCAATAATAGACGCTTTTCAATAATTGCCGGTTGACAGGGGGATCAGGCTTTGTATAATTTCTAAACACTTTGTCTATATTTGATCGGTTGTATATTATACAACAATCTGTTTATTTATGCGCGAGGATGGATGTCCCAATTGAATCGGTTTGCAACAGCAAGTCGAACTGAGTTGCCGCCAGCCCTTGATCCAGACCGCCCCGATCCGCTGATTCGCCTGCGAAGGGTTGTCAAGGTTTATAAAACTGCTGC
>FWPU01001492.1_pt1 | contig 69555 bp, 63 predicted proteins | sample 2228361 | NCBI WGS metagenome assembly FWPU01 (sample SAMEA103939777, study PRJEB20133) | metagenome
GTGACTATCCGCATCGTACCAGACGGATGCCTCGCCTTCAATAAACCTTTACACCTGGGCGCTCACGACCCCAAAACCCTACACCTGAGAGGGTCTCCCCTCTCCAGCGAAGCTGGAGAGGGGCAGGGGGTGAGGACGAACCGACGCATCCCAACGCCAGAACGTCCGTCGTCGCCCATATGTTTTGTCCGCCCTTGAACGCCTTCAGGCGGTGCACGACAGGCTGACGCCCGGCGCGCCGGCGCCCTGCAGGCGCAGTTTCAACCGCCAGCCAGGATGTATAGGGAATATGGAAGCCCAATGGGTGCATACGACCGCATGTTCTGGTATCATGGACACAGATTGGCAAGGGCGCGCTTTCGGATGTCGGAGCGAACAGTCAACGCGTTTTACGCCTGAACCTTCGGCAGTTTGTTCTCTGCCGGGAAAAAGGCGACTATTCATAATTGGGGCCAGAGAAGCCTCCGAGATCAAGAATTGGCGGCGGTATGGCTTTTGCGCGCGCCACAGGACATTGCCCCGCCGACGCAAAAATGTGTACGGTACATGTGATGAGCGCTTGAAGTGACCAGTTGCTTTCAGACACGAGTTTTGACCGTTGATCCGTCCGCTCCCGACCCGCAGATCATCGCCGAAGCCGCTGCGGTCATCCGGGCGGGCGGTCTGGTGGCGTTTCCCACCGAAACCGTCTATGGTCTGGGCGCCAGTGCGCTCGATGAGCGGGCGGTGGCGCGTATCTTCCAGGCAAAGGGCCGTCCGGCAACCGACCCGGTTATTGCGCACATCGCCGGCCTGCGCCAGCTCGATACACTTGCACGCGACGTACCTTCAGTCGCGTATGCGCTGGCTCAGCGTTTCTGGCCCGGACCGCTCACGCTGGTGGTGTTGCGGCGTTCGGTTGTGCCTGCCAACCTCTCTGCCGGGCGCGCAACCGTTGCGGTGCGAATGCCGGCTCACCCGGTGGCGCTGGCGCTTATCGCTGCTGCTGGCGTGCCGATTGCCGCGCCAAGCGCCAACCGTTTCAGTCGTCCCAGTCCAACGACAGCAGCGCACGTTCTCGATGATCTGGCGGGACGTATCGACCTGGTGCTCGATGGTGGCCCCGCTCCGATTGGGGTTGAATCGAGCGTTGTTGATCTGACTGCTGACCCGCCGGTGCTGTTGCGCCCCGGCGGGGTGACGGTTGCGGCACTGCTCGAACTGTTGCCTGGATTGACCTTTGTGCCGCGTTATCTCACGGAAGATGACGGTGCTGCGCCTGCCCCCGGGATGCTGGTGCGTCACTATGCCCCTGATGCAATGGTCATTGTCGTGGCGGGTAGGCGTGAAGCGGCTCTGGTGCGTATGCGCAATGAAGCATTGATCGCTGCTGAAGCAGGCAGACGAGTTGGTGTGCTGGCATTCGATGAGGATGTGCCGGAACTGGTCGATCTGCCGGTGCAGCTGGCGCCACTTGGGCCTGCAACCGAGCCGGGGCGGGTCGCGCAGCGCTTGTTTGCGGCATTGCGCGAGATCGAACGGACCGGCGTCGATCTCATCCTGGTGCGCGATCCCGGTCAGGAAGGGTTGAGCCTTGCCATCCGCGACCGGCTGGTGCGCGCTGCCGAAGGGCGGGTTATCATTGCTGAACCGTCATAGTGCGCCTGTGGTGTGTGTTCGCTTGTTTCCCAGGGGTGCGACATCGCGCCCGCCCTTACCCAGATAACGCCTGCGTTCCCAGACAGGCGCGTGAGCACACATCTGAACGCATATCGCTCGTGGTATACTTGCTGAAAAGAGACGACCAGACATAGCATCTGAGATGAATTTCCTGCGACGACTGTTTGGCGGTGGCGACAACAATCGTGAGCGCGACGGCGCGATCCATCTGTACGTCGAGTGCGGGCGCTGTCACGCGGTTGTGCACGTGCGCGTCGACCCGCGCAACGATCTGTTGCCGGAGTATGGTGATGGTGATGATCTGACGGGTTATCGACTGATCAAAGAAATCATGGACTCGCGTTGTTTCCGGTTGATGCGTGCTGAGATCGAGTATGATGCACGTCGCCGCGAGATCAATCGCACGATTGAAGGCGGCGTGTTTATTACCCGCGATGAGTACGAACAACGGCGACCGCCGCAGTCATCGCCATCGCGCGACTGAGAGGAACTGTGCCCGAATCTATGACTGCCAGCGTCACTCCTCCGCCGGTCTGTCCTCAGTGTGGGCAGACCGACGAGGTACGCCGCGTCAGCGATCTGGTTCACGATGAGCCGGATTCGCCGCTGGCGCAGAAACTGGCCGCGCCGCGTTCGCCGCGTCCGGCTGCTGTCATCGGCTGCGCTACATCGTTCTTTGCCGCGATGGTCAGCATCAGCGCCGCTATTTTCGCCACCGGTCTGACCGAACTGACCTCGTCGGCGCCGCGCACCAGTCTGCTGTTTGGCGTGCGCGACACCTCGGTGTTTACCGGGATCATCACCTTCCTGCTCGTCTTCGTTGGGGTGCATGCCATGTTCGTCTGGCGACAGGCGCGGGCAAGCCGCTACTTTCGCCGCGCGTTCAGCGCCTGGCATCGCGCCAGTGAACGCTGGCAGCAACTCCACTATTGCGACCGGTGCAACGGCGTCTTTCTCCCTGAAGAGACACCGCTGACGCCGGTCGAGCAGGTGCAGATGCTGCTCTATGCGCGTCGTCCGCCGCAACAGGCGGCCACCACCCCGGCCAGTGCGCCGCCGTCGGGGGTGGAAGGGGGATGATGGCGCTTTTGGGGTCAGGTTCTTCCACGGGTATGAACACTAGAACCTGCTTGCAAAAGGATCAGGGATCGGGGAAGCGCAGGCGGCAACCGTAAGTCACGGATTCCCGATTCTGAGATTCGGCGCCTGAAACGGAGCAGGAAACGTTGTTTTAGCCGCGATCACTGGCAAGGCGTGTCAGGAAAGCGGAGGCAGTCAGAATTGGGATATTCGCGAAAACGCCGATCTTCAACAGGTCGTCATCGCCAGAGGCGATTGCCGCGGCTTGTACGGCAAGAGCGCAAGCCAGCACTGCGTCATCGTCAGGATCGTCCGAAACCGGAGTTTCAAGTGGGGCAGGGCTTACGATGCCAGGCAGCGCCAGATATTCATCAACCAGAGCACGTGGCGTTGTACCGATCAAAGCGAGGCGTGCAGCAAGTTTTGGACGACGGAGCACGTCCTCCAGTTCATTCAACAATGCTGCACTACTGAAAATCTGGATCCGTCCATCACGCGCCGCGTCAAGGATACGGCGCGGCGCGCCATGCCACAACAATCCGGAGATGGCAACATTCGTATCAATCACCACTCGCACGACGCTTTCGCCTTTCCGCCCTCGCGGCCTGAATCTCGGCATTCACCTCCTCGTCGCTCAGCGGCGGGAGATCGATGGCGGCCAGTTGCTCCATTGTATCGAACAGGCGCTCGCGTCTACGCCGACGTTCAACTTCTGCATCGATAAGTTGCCGCAATGCCAGCGGCGTTAGCAATCCGTGCGCCTCCGCTTCACGAGCCAGATCGTCGGGCAACGTCAGTGTAATATCAATATCGACCATCATCTACCTCCGAAAGGGGCATAGGACGCAACGTTCCAGCAGCGCCGTCAGCGCGCACAACGTTGCGTCAAAGCGCACCAAACGCCGTGCGCGACAATCTCCAATCTAAAAATGGTAACATATTGTACCACTCGCAGGGAAGCGAGAGCGAGCATGTGTGCAGCAGTGCATGCTCCTGTGTGTACAGCGGCAGAAGGGTTGACCATGGTTTGGGAACCAGGTGGTGCGGCAGTTTGCTTGACACGCATATCGTCCATTGCGATAATGCATCGTGGCGAGCCATTCGGTTCCTCTTCTCGCGGTTGTGGAGATGCGTGTGATACAAGTGAATGTGCTCACCTCACATGCCTGTCCCCAAACAGGGATGATGGCAGGGCTGCAAGCCGATCCATAGGTGTACCTTCAGAACCTGAGACAGGCGCTTGTGTCTGTCGTCCGTGTTTCGCCTTCCGTCAGTAAGGAGTGCACATGGAAACCGTTGATCTTCTGCTCATCCATGGCGCTGTGGTGACCATGGATGCTGCAGGGCATATTTTTCTCGATGGGGCGGTGGCAGTGCGTGGCAACGAGATCGTTGCCGTCGGACCGTCGGGTGATCTCGCCGCGCGGTTCGCTGCTCGCGAGACTGTCGATTGCCAGGGGTGCGCCATTATTCCTGGGCTGATCAATGCTCATGCGCATGTGCCGATGAGCCTGCTGCGCGGTCTGGTTGCCGATCAGCAACTTGATGTCTGGCTGTTCGGCTACATGTTCCCGGTCGAGAGTCGTTTCGTCGATCCGGAGTTCGTGTTCACCGGCACGCAACTCTCGTGCGCCGAGATGATCCGGGGTGGTACGACGACCTTTGTCGATATGTACTATTTCGAGGAGGAAGTCGCACGCGCTGCCGATATGGCGGGAATGCGCGCGATCTGCGGGCAAACGGTCATGCGTCTGCCGACCCCCGATGCCGCTTCGTTCGACGAAGGGTTGGAGCGTGCGCGTGTGTTCATTGAACAGTGGCATGGGCACGAGCGCATCATTCCGACCATTGCGCCCCATGCGCCGTACACCTGCACTGATGCAATCTATCGCGAAGCGGCGGCGCTCTGCCGGCGCTACGGCGTCCCACTGGTCACCCATCTCTCCGAAACGGAGCGCGAGGTCGAGGAGAGCCGCCAGGAACACGAGGTGACGCCTATCCGATACGCCAGGCGGGTTGGCGCGTTCGACGGCAAATGTATCGCTGCGCACTGTGTCCACGCCACCGAAGACGACATTCGCTTACTGCGCGAGCATCACGTTGGTGTGGCGCCATGTCCTTCGTCGAACCTGAAACTTGCCAGCGGCATCGCTCCCATCCGCCGTTTCATCGAGGCGAACCTGCGGGTTGGGTTAGGCACTGATGGGCCTGCTTCGAACGATGATCAGGATATGTTCACCGAAATTCATCTTGCTGCGCTGCTTCCGAAAGGGGTCAGCGGCGACCCGACGGCGGTTCCGGCGCGTGATGCGCTGGCGCTGGCGACATCGCTGGGGGCGCGCGCTGTACACCTCGATCATCTGATTGGCTCGCTTGAACCAGGGAAACGCGCCGACATCGCAGTTGTCGCGCTGGGGCGGTTGCATTCCGCGCCGCGCTACCACTATGCCCCCGATGCGCTCTATTCGCACCTGGTCTATGGCGCACGCTCGGCTGATGTGCGCGATGTTCTGGTCGATGGACGCTTCCTGCTGCGCAATCAGCAGTTGTTGACCATCGATGAGGAAGATGTGTTACGTCGTGCACAGGCAATCGCCGATCGGATCGACGTCTTCCTGGCAGCGCGCGAAGACAACCTGCTCGACAAGATCCTGGCGATCGGCGGCGTACAGCAATCCGAGATTTTCGAGGTGCAGGCAAAGGCGTTGATCGATCCACAGACGGTCGACCATGTCGCGCAGTCCTTGCTCGAATCTGACATCACCATCACCAAGGCGAGTGAGCGCACGCAGTACGACACCTACTTCCTGTGGGATGATGAAGAGCGAGGGCGCATTCGCATTCGAGAAGATCACCGTACCGATCCAGGGGCGCGGGCGGAACCAAAATATACGATTACCCTGATGGCGCCGGCGCAGCGCGGCGAATACCAGATGGCTGTGTTATTCGGGCGGGCGCGATACACGGCGCGCGCCGATCGCACGTTACGCTTCTACCGCGAATACTTTCAGCCCGACCGGATCGTCGAAATCGAAAAGCGCCGTCGCCGCTGGCGCATTCAGTACCGCGACGCCGATTTCGCCGTCAACATCGATACGCTGATCGGGCATGCGCGTCCCGGACCGTATCTGGAGATCAAGAGCCGCACCTGGAGCCGGAAAGATGCCGAGCACAAGGTCGAACTCATTGGTGAACTCTTGCAGCGCTTCGGCGTGCCGGAAGAGGCGCTGATCAAGCAGGAGTACGTCGAACTCGAAATGGCGGGCATCGAGCGTTGAGAGGCAGCATGTATGCCGTACAAAGGGGTCTACCTGATCGGTTTGACCGGCAATATTGCCTGTGGGAAAAGTACTGTGCTGGCAATGTTGCGCGAGCATGGCGCCGCGGTGATCGACGCTGACCAGGTGACCCGTCAGGTGCAGCAGCCCGGCGAGCCGGTCTACCGGCAGATTGTCGAGACGTTTGGTGAGACAATCCTGGTCGAGCCAGGCGGTCCGATCGACCGGCAACGGCTGGGGGCAATTGTCTTCTCGGATGCGCAGGCGTTGCGGCGTCTGGAGCAGATTGTCCATCCCGCAGTTCATGCGCGCATCCTGGCGTGGCTCGATGATGCGGCGACACACGCGCGTGTTGCGGTCATCGATGCCGTCAAACTGCTGGAAGCCGGCTGGAAGCAGGTATGCGACGCAGTCTGGGTGGTGACCTGCACCCCGGAACAGCAACTGCGTCGCCTGATGGAAACCCGTGGAATGAGCGAAGCCGAAGCGCGAATGCGTATAACAGCACAACCGCTGCAGGAAAGCCGGGTGGCGCAGGCAGACGTTGTGATCGATAACAGCGGCACACTCGATGCCACCCGCGCTCAGGTTGATGCGGCGTGGGCGCGAATTCCTCTCGAATGACCATGCGACCGCGCGCGACAGACTGGAGCCTGGCGCTGGCAACCGGCGCTGCGTTTGCGACCGGTCTCTGGACGCTCACTATCGGACGACCGGAGGGGTGGTGGGTGTTTGCGCTCCATGGCGCAACTGGCTACCTGACGCTCCTGCTGCTCATTCCCAAACTGATGCGCGTCAGAGGACGCATACTTCCCGGCATTCGCGTTCCCCGCGCCTGGGCAGGGCTGGCAACGACCGTCCTGGCGCTGGCGACCATTGGATGCGGCATTGCCTGGGTCATCGGCGGCGATGGTATCTTTCTCGGATACAACCTGCTCAACTGGCACATCCTGTTTGGTCTTGTGCTGACTGTGCTTCTCTCTGCGCATATGGTCGTCCGCGCCCGACCATTGCGTTCGGAAGACCGCTCGCGGCGACAGGCGTTACGCCTGGGAATGGTCGCGCTGGGGGGGATGGTTCTCTGGTCGGTGCAGGAACGGGTCATCGCGGCGCTGGAAACCGCAGGCGCGCGGCGGCGGTTCACCGGTTCACGCGAAGTGGCGAGTTTCAGCGGCAATGCCTTTCCGGTCGTCAGCTGGATGGCAGACCGACCGGCGCCACTCGACGCGACGACGTGGCGATTGCGGATTGAGGGGCTGGTTACTGCGCCATATGCAGTCAGCCGTGATGACCTCGATACCCACCAGGAACTGACCGCAACGCTCGATTGCACCGGCGGTTTCTACACCACACAGCACTGGAGCGGCGCCTTCGTGGGCGCTTTACTCGACCGCGCAGGCGTGCTGCCGGAGGCGCGCTGGATACGTTTTGTCTCAATCACGGGGTACCGCTGGAGTCTGCCGCTGGAACAGGCGCGCGAGGCATTGATCGCGGTGCGCGTCGGCGGTGAACCGCTCAGCCACGGACACGGCGCGCCTGCCCGTCTCGTCGCTCCCGGTGAACGCGGGTTTGTGTGGGTCAAGTGGCTGGCGCGCATCGAAGCGCGCGCTGAGCCAGACCCAGGTCAGCTGGTGGCGATCAATATCAGCGGCTTTACCAGCGCAGACGATGCGAGCGGGTTCTTCCCGACAACCGGAAACAATGGATCGTCCGGCGTCGCCGGGTCAGAAGTGAATTCGTGAAACAGATATGCCTCCTTTCACCGGCTCATCAGACCGGATGTCACGCAGAACGCCGTGTATAGTCGCTCTTTTATGGTATGATCCTCTACGCCTCACGGCAACCAGTGAAAGGATACGCGACCATGGCACTGCACATTGCGCGCTGGCAATTCACGGTTGACGACTATCACCGGATGCGTGAAACCGGCATTCTTACTGAAGATGATCGCGTCGAACTGATTGACGGCGAGGTTCGTCTCATGAGGCCCGTGGGCCCGTTTCACGCTGCGATTGTCAGGCGACTGAATGCGCTTTTGAGCGATAAGGTCGGCGAGTAAGCCATTATTAGCGTCCAGGACCCAATTCAGCTCGACGATCACAGCGAACCTGAACCGGATATTGCCGTTCTCCGATTCGATGATGCCTGGTATGCTCAGCGTCATCCGACGCCGGGAGATATTTTCTTCGTGATCGAAGTCGCCGACACGTCGCTGGAATACGACCGGGACGAAAAACTGCCGCGATATGCGAAGTCAGGTATTCGTGAAGTGTGGTTGATCGATGTTGAAGCAGGAACAGTTGAACAATACACTCAGCCTGCATCCAACAGGTACGCACTGAAACAAACATTCAAGCGCGGCGAACTCATCAAATCTGCTACATTCCCCGCTATTGCGCTGCCTGTTGACCGGATATTCGGATAATGCTGGCGCGCATGTATTCACTCCTCTCCTGAGCGCGCGAGCGTCCCGCCCGCGTGTATACGGTCCTGGGAGCGCGGGCGTCCTGTCCGCATCCCGCATCCTGGGAGCGCGGGCGTCCCGTCTGCGTCCTGGGAGCGCGGGCGTCCCGTCTGCGTCCTGGGAGCGCGGGCGTCCTGTCCGCATCCCGCATCCTGGGAGCGCGGGCGTCCCGCCCGCATCCTGGGAGCGCGGGCGTCCCGCCCGCGTCCTGGGAGCGCGGGCGTCCTGTCCGCGTCCTGGGAGCGCGGGCGTCCTGTCCGCGTCCTGGGAGCGCGGGCGTCCTGTCCGCATCCTGGGAGCGCGGGCGTCCCGCCCGCATCCGTGTGCGTGTGGCAGGTCGTTGAAATCCAGTATACGCCCGACACTGTCAGCCTTTCAGAATAGCCATATGCGATAGAGTCGCGTGCAATCGGATCGTCTGTCGGCTCCTGTCCATCCGCTATCGGCTATGACCTGGGGGAGCGCGCTCACGCCTGCCAGGGGAAAACCTCGTCGGGGACGGCGGCGCCGCGCCTCAGCCGGGCAAAGTCCGTCTGCGCGGGCTGGAGTGGATTGCGCGAGACCTCACCTGCCACCTCAACAATCAAGGGCGCAGACCGCGTTTACGCAGATGCGCGTCGAGCCAGACGGCATCATTGGGGCTAAGGGACGGTGGCGGCGGGTCGATCGCAGATGCAACGGCAACCTCGCCGGACGCATCGAGCTCATACACGCCAGCATCCGTCACAAGCGCCTGGCGCATGGATGTCATCTCGATCTGTTCCAGGGCGATGTACGGCGCGATCCGGGGAATGTAGCGCGGCGCAATCTGCATCTGGAGGTGATCACATTGCCGTTATCAACCGCGTATGCACATCGGGCCACAATCTGGACGTTTCAAGATACGGGTCTATTCCGGGGAAGGATGGTTCCATCGGACAACTGCACGTGACGGAACCATGATACCACGCGAACTGAGGAGATTGGGACAATAGCAGATCAGCGCTCCGGATCGCTTCATCGGCGGTCAGAACGTCTGGTGTACGGTGGATTTCGCCCTGACCCTCGCACCGGAGCTTACCCGGAACAGGTTGTTTTTGTAAGTATTTTATTGACAAAGTGTTTATATTAGTATATACTAACATTGCTGGTTCGTATTATACATCAATATTGAAAAGAGTTCGCCGCGTTCATCGTGATTGAAGCGCTCGTGATTGAGTGCACAGCGCAGAAGGTGTCGTGCTCAACGAACCTGCTGCCACACGCTGTGCATTCCAGCTTCCTGAGACAATCGCCATCCGGTTGTAGCTGGCATCCGAAGCGCCGGTCTTTGCTGCTGGCAATCATCTGGAAAGTAGAGACAGTTTGCGTCTGTCATATGGATCGATCCCGAAAGGAACACTGATGAGCTCACATACAAAACATGCTGAAGCCGTTCCTGGTGCACATCTGGACATGGCGAAGATGCCCGGTCACTGGCTGCTGGCGCGCATGGGGAAGCGTGTCTTGCGTCCTGGCGGACTGGAACTCACCCGCCGGATGCTGGAAGGTCTGGCAATCGGCGCTGATGATAGTGTGGTTGAGTTTGCCCCTGGTTTGGGAGTAACGGCACGTCTGGTGCTGGAGTATCAGCCTCTGGCATATACTGGGATTGAGCGCGATGAGGCTGCTGCAGCGCATGTCCGGCGCTTTTTGACCAATCCGGCATATCGTTGTCTGACAGGTACCGCTGAAGAGACTGGTCTGGAGGATGCCTTCGCGTCGGTCGTCTTCGGTGAAGCAATGCTAACGATGCATACGCCGGGGCAAAAAGCCAGGATCATTCGCGAGGCGTTTCGCATCTTGAAGCCTGGTGGGCGGTATGGCATCCACGAACTCGGTCTGACGCCCGATGACATAGACGAGACTACGAAAGAGAACGTGCTGCGCGATCTCTCGGCGGCGATCCATGTTGGCGCTCGTCCGCTTACCGCGTCTGAGTGGCGAGCGGTATTGGAAGCAGAGGGTTTTCAAGTGCAGTCCACATATACTGCGCCAATGCACCTGCTTGAGCCAAAGCGCATGGTACAGGATGAAGGTCTGGGTCGGGCAGTGCGCATCCTGTTCAACATTCTGCGCACTCCGCCGGCGCGTCGGCGTATCCTGGCAATGCGCAAGGTCTTCCGCACCTACGCAACGAATCTGACGGCGATTGCGCTCGTGGCGGTGAAGCCTGCAAACTAAGAGCCTGTCCGAACCACCGCATCCTGAGGCGCGCGCAGCGCCCCCGTATGGGGGCAGCGCGTATCGAAGGATCGGTTGTTCAGGCACTGAAGGCGAAGCGGATGTGCGAGCCAGCTCGCTCTGGCAGCACCTATCGGCAGCGCAGTCGTCGTCATTCCAGACCGGAACGGCTCTCCAGTTCTGCGTGAGCAACGTGCTTTCTTGCACGATCTGGTTCAGACACCAAAAAATTGCATCTCGTCCACACCGAGATGTAACCTCCCTTCGAGATGCCTGAAGATATTTCCTGTTCACACGAGAGTACAACGCCTGCGCTTTCATGAGCAGGGTGCGCAGGCGCCATACCGGTATCTGAAACTGCGCCTCGGAAGCGCCGGCTGCGCCCGTCACAGCCAGCGCCTGGCAATCTCCTATTCTGTCGCCGGAAGCGATTTGATGGCGCTATGGATGTGCTTCAACAGGTCGAGTGCAAATTCGCGCGAGACCCCCATGCGCGTCTCGAACTCCTCGATATCCAGCCCGTTGGAAACTTCATTCAGGGCATTGTTCAATGCGACCAGTTCTTCCAGCGAGAAACGTGCATCCAATCCGTCAGAGCGGACTGCGAGGATTTGCATGCTTTCATCCTTTCGTCCTGGACGAGGTTGTCATAGTAGGTCTTGCCGGCGGTTGGTCTGAAGCCGCACTGGTTCAGTCGGTAGTTCTGCGTTACTCCTTGTCGTCATAGTAGGCCTTGCCCCTGGTTGGTCTGAAACAGGTTCCCTGGTCCGGATCGCGGCGATTGTACAAGACAATCGTATCTTTCTTCCAGAAAGCGTGTCGACCGTAGAGTAGTCTTTTATGCTCATCCGGGCGATTGATGACGTTCGCAACAAACAGACGGGTAAAAATTGCTTTGTTGTTAGGATGATCCAGTTCATCCTTGTTAAAATCTCTGTGGTTTGTGACTTCTGGGAATTCTGCCTGCTCAATGACATGCTTTTTGTAGGCATGCCCGTATCCGATAGCCTCAGCCGTGCCATCAGGGGGTCTAAATCGCTGCACCATTGGGGCGACGCTGCTCGTCTGCGGCAGCGTGACCTGGACACGCGCCAGGCTCATATTTTGAGCAAGGGTGATACGTGGCGTGGCAACCGCGAAGGGCGCGTGTAGCGGTCGAGATTCGGCAGCGTCATCCGCGTGGAGGCGAATCTGATCGAATGAGTGACCGGGAACAGACCCATGCGCGACAGAGGATGCCTGTGGTTGCTGCTCTGACGATTGCCGGTTCTGCTGACTCGAGACAGGATCGAACATTGATGTATGCCCGACCCGACTTCCAGTTGCAGCATGATCGGAGGAGGCGATTTCCGATGGTTGTGCGACCTGGTTTTGCGTGGAGTGTGATGGCGAAGAGTTGTGCGATGCTTTTCGCCGGAGAGAAATGTTATAGGACATGTTTTTTACTCCTGACGCCTGAGACAACAATTGTGCCACAATGAACGGAGTAAAAGATACTGCTTCCTGACTCTGTGCGGGATCTCTTCCTTTTCAGGACATTATACCAGTTGGGATTGAACAAGACGTATGCGCAATCTCACCAGAGCGTACTATAATGCCATCACAACAATCTACAATCCAAAATCTACGATCTAAAATGGTATGAAGGGTATTTAGCGGCGGAGATGCAGCCTTACACCTTACCAGAAGAATACAATATTTGTGTGTTTCTGTCAAGCCTTTTCACGTGCGCAAGTGTGGATTATCGGCTATTATGTTTTTCAGTAAACAATCCCCTCTAGCCTGCGAAGGCGGGCTTCGCCCTGGCAGCCGAGGGCTTCAGCTCTACGGCTACCGGCGTAGACCGGATTCATTGCTGAAGGACCATTTATTGTTCGCGCTCCTGCGCGCCGATCACCAGTGCTCCAGCGTGCAGGGTTGCGCGATAGCGTCCCGGCGCCAGCCGGTCGAGCGGTGTGCCGTCGGGAACGATGCATCCCGGCAGTCCAATGTCGGTTTCGATGCGCAGACCGCTCGCGCCTTTGGATGCGGCGATCCAGATGGCGGCGCCCACGCGCTGGACAAGGATGCGCGCCGGACTTCCCAGTTCGAGCCAGGCCTGTTTGCCGAGCAGGAGGCGAATGCGCCGCGCTCCGCTGACCGGATCGGGTTCGTGACGGATGCGGATGTACATGCCGGCGCTGCGTGCTGTGCGCTTCTCGGTCGAGCCAGGCGTTTGTTGCGCCTCGGCGCGCTCCGCCATACGTTCCTGCTGTTCCGCCAGCGCGCGGAGTTCAGCAGCAATCTGGCGGCGGCGTTCGGACGAGGGGCGTGCACCGAGTGCCTCGACCACTGCACGTCGCAGGATGTCGTAACTGTCGCTGTTCATCGTCGTGTATCCAGTGGAATGCCGCGGTGCAACCCAAGGGAGCGGGCATACTCGACGACCTCAGCATATTCACGCGGCGTGATCCGCCGCGCCAGTTCAGGGTAGTCGAACGCCCGGTATGCCGGGTGATACTGGTCCATCAGATTGATCCACGAGTCGCGTGACAGTTCTTCGGCAATGAAGCGCAGCACTTCGTGCGACCCTGCAAGTTGCCCTGGCAGCACCAGGTGGCGGATGAGCAGTCCGCGCACCGCCAGACCGCGTTCGATGCGCAGGTCGCCAGCCTGCCGGTGCATTTCGCGCAGCGCCGGACGCACCACTTCCCAGTAGTGGGGCACGCCTGAGTAGCGCTGACCGATCGCCGAGTCGCTGTATTTGACATCCGGCATATAGATATCCACAATCCCGTCGAGGAGACGGAGCGCTGCAACCGAGTCGTAGCCGGACGTATTGTAGACGATTGGGAGACGGAGTCCTTTTGGAATAGCAATCGTCAGCGCTGCGAGGATCTGCGCAATGACGTGAGATGGGGTGACCAGATTGAGATTATGACACCCTTCCCGTTGAAGATCGAGAAAGAGTTCCGCCAGCTGAGCGCCATCGACCGCATAGCCGCTGACAGACTGGCTGATATCGTAGTTCTGGCAGTAGACGCAGTGCAGATTGCATCCGCTGAAGAAGACCGTGCCCGATCCGCGCCATCCCCGCAGCACGTCTTCCTCGCCATAGTGCGGACCACAGGACGCCACGATCGCCTCTCGTCCGATGCGGCACAGTCCAGCCTCGCCGTCAAGGCGATCAGCGCGACACGCCAGCGGGCAGAGGGTGCAGGACGCCAGACGCTCGTGTGCACTTGCTGCCCGTTCCTGGACGATACCCTGTTCGTAGAGCGCAAGATATGCCGGGTGCGACATGAGCCACTTCCTCTGACGTGAATATCGAGCCAGAGTCAGGATACCATCTCTAATGCCCGATGATCAACAGCAGCAAGCTCCTGTGTGCGGCAGACCGGGCTCTCGGTTTTCAGGCAAGATATTGTCCGATCTCCTGACTGACTTCATCGTACCCGCGAACAGGCGCGCCATTCTCGCCGTTGTTGCGCACCTCGCCGATCAAAATCTGCGCCAGTTCGGTGCGCCCGGAGCCAACCAGTCCATAGAAGCCGAGGATTTCACCCTGGTACAGCACAAAGCTGACGTCGCGGAAACGTCCGATCTGACTGATGTGCCGCGCCTCCAGCGCCACGCGCCTGTCATCAATCGCGAGTCGCCCCAAATCCAGAGTGCGCGCCTCGCGTCCAATCATCATCTGCACGATCTCCGTTTTGGTCAACCCGCTGATCGCGCGCGTGCCGATCAGGCAACCATCGCGCAGCACCGACACCCGGTCGGCTATCGCCAGCACTTCTTCGATCTTGTGAGAGACGAACAGCACAGTGACGCCTTGGTTCTTGATGCGGCGCAGCAGATTGAGCAGGTTGTCAGCCTCGTGGCGAGTGAGCGCTGCGGTTGGTTCGTCCATAATCAGAGGATGCTTGTAGCAAGCACAACACTCATATCGCTGCGCCGGAGCATGCCGCGCAGTGCGTGACGTATGCTCCCGGACGATTCGTGTTGCGCTTTATGTTGATCCGCTTTGCTTTGCGCCATGATGACACTCCAATCGTTTGTGTTTCCAGACGACGGATACGCCTGACAGCGACTGTCAGCGTGAAGTCTGCGCGTGTTGGTGCCCGGTCCGCCCGCCTTCAATCCAGGAGATCGGCGCTGCTCCCCGGCTCTTGCGGCGGGCGATAGACGCCCCCCTCTACGATTGCCGGATACCGGAAGTGGTCACGCAGATGCGGGATGTACTCCAGAAACATCAGCTCATGCCCCAGCACCACCCGGTTGAACAGTACAAGATGCTGATGAATCTGCCCCATATCGCCCACGTGCGGCACGACAGGCAGATTGAAATGCCGGGCGAGCAGGCTGATCGTTATGAACTCACTGATGCCGCCCACGCGCGTGCAATCCACCTGAATGAAATGTGCAGCGCCCGCCTGCATATAGTTCTTGAAGAGCACACGGTTGGGGATGTGTTCGCCTGCTGCCACCTTGACCGGCGAAATTGCGCGTGCCAGGGTTTGATGCGCCAGCACATCATCAGGATGCGTCGGCTCTTCGATCCAGTATGGCCGGATCGCCGTCAGATCGAGGCAGGCGCGCAGGGCAACCGGCAGCGTCCACTGCTGATTGGCGTCGAGCATGATCTGAACGTCCGGTCCTGCTGCGGCGCGCACAATTTCCGCACGACGGATGTCACGCGCTGTGTCGGGTGATCCGACCTTGAGTTTCATTGCCAGGAAGCCGGCATCCACAGCGCGACGAACATTCTCGCGCACCTGGTCGTCGCTGTAGTGGAACCAGCCAATAGATGTGTCATAGCCCGGATAGCCCTGTGTCAGCACCGGCTCGCGCGCAGGGCGATGGACGGCTTCCCGCCGCAGCAGATCGATGACATCTTCGGGGCGCAGCGCATCTTCCAGGTAACTCAGGTCGAGCAGCGCCAGAATCGCTTCCGGCGTCAGATCGACCAGCAGCTTCCAGAGCGGTATGCCACGCGCCTTCGCCCACAGATCAAAGCAGGCGTTGGTCAGCGATGCCAGCGCCAGATGCACAACGCCTTTGTGCGGACCGAGCCAGCGGAGCTGAGGATGGTCGGCTATCTGACGAAAGACCCGCCCAAAGTCAGCCATCAGTTCTTCGATCTCGCGCCCGACCAGCGGTTGAGCGAGCGTCTGGATTGCGTCACAGACCAATTCTGTGCCCGCCCCCAAGGTAAACGCCAGTCCCACGCCGGTTAGCCCGGTGTTGGTCTGCAACCGCGTGACAGCATAAGCGTACTGCGGGTTGGAATGGATTGCGTCTGCACCTTCGCCCGGATTCAATCGGAATCGCGCGTCGTGTGCGCTGATCGCCGTAATTACAACTGATGTCACACAGCCTCCTGCTCTTTTCCTGTCAATTCCTTCCTTCTGGCGCCGCAGCGATGGGAGCGTTGAGGTGTCACAGTCTTGGGTTCTTTGTCATCAGCCGTCGATACCCCAGCTCTGCGCCGCCGCTCACCGGCAGCGTCACCCCCGTGATGAAGCGCGCCCGCTCTGAGAGCAGGAAGACCGCTGCATCCGCTATGACATCCCCTTCCGGGCAGAAGCCAAGCACGTGAATGTCATTCAGAAAGTCTTCTGCAGCGGCCGGATCGGGCTGATCCTGCACCCACTGGCGTAATAACGGCGTCCAGACCGCAGCCGGGCTGATCGCATTCACGCGGATGCCATACGGCGCATAATCGAGCGCCATTGCCTTGGTCAGCGCGATCAGCGCCCCTTTGGTGGCGACATAGGCGGCGTGATGTTCCTGCCCTAGCGTCCCGACCATACTGGTTGTGTTCAGAATGCACCCTCGGCTGGCTTTGAGGGCGTCGATGCCGTACAACGTTGTGTGGTAGACGCTTTTCAGATTGACGGCGAAGATCTCATCCCACTGCGCGCTGGTCGTTTCGTGCAGCGGTCTGGATGGCCTGCTGATAGCAGCATTGTTATGGATGGCATCAAGCCGACCACAATGTGCCAGCGTTTGCTGAATGGCCGCACGCACCGACTCGGAAGACGCGACATCACAGTGAACGGCGAGCCCGATGCCGCCAAGGTCGTCTGTCAGCGTCGCCTGCGCCGCCTCCAGGTTGATGTCTGCAATCACAACAATGGCGCCGGCGCGCGCATAGGCAATGGCGCATTCACGGCCGATCCCCTGAGCGCCGCCGGTCAAAAAAATCACCTTATTTTCCAGCTCACCTTTGCTCATGGTCGCCTGCCACAATGTCAGAAATTCGGACGGTCATCATGTGCAGCGCCTCATCGATGTCGAGCGCGCCGGTCATAGCTGCCTGCACCGTCTTCCAGAGCACCTCTTCCACCAGCGGATAGCGCTCAAATTTGGGTGGAATGACGACGCACTCGATAGCGGCGGCAAGCGTTTCCCAGCGTTGCTTCTCGACCGGCGTGGACGCTTGCTGTATCTGCTGCATCACCGACCGGCGCACAGGCACAGCGCCCTGTCGGGCTTCCAGCAATTGCTGCTCTGGAGCCGTCAGGAAGCGCAATAGCTCCAGAGCGTCATCGTTGTCGGCGCCGCGTCGGGTTAGCGCGAAGGTATGGCTGCCGCCGTACACGCGCGTCACACACGCCGGCCCGGACGGATAGAGCGCCAGGGCAAAGCGGTCGCGCACCGGCGAGTCCACTGCGCAGTAGTCGGCGTAATAGCCGGGCCAGTCGCCCACCATAGCCGCGTGACCGCTGCGGAAGGCGTGGTGCACCTCGTCATAATGCCAGTTTACAATCTCTGGAGGAACCAGCCCTTCGGCGTACAGTGTTCGCAGCAACCGCAGCGCCCAGCGCCCGCCGTCATTCGCGATCTGCGGCTTGAGGTCAGGCGGAAAGAGTTCAGCGCCCCCCATTTCCACCAGTTCATAGAAAGCGCCAAAGAGCCCCGACTCCATGCCTGGAACGAGAAAACCGTACAGTTCTGGCGGACGATTAACCGCGCGCGCCATATCCAGCAGTTCATCCCATGTAGCGGGTGGCCGGTCGATCAGGTCGGTGCGATAGTGGAGCAGGCGCACATCGACATTGCGCGGCACGCTGTAGATGTTGCCGTTGATGCGCGCCAGCGAAAGCACGGCTGGCGTGAAGTCATCGAACTCGGCGGGTGCGAACAGGTCGTCGAGCGGCGCCAGCAACGATTGTTGTGACGGCGCATACTTGGTGTGCGTGGAAACGAGATGGCAGCCGGCAGCCGCGTCTGTCGTCAGGAACTGGTTGAGTGCCGGGTGATCGCCGGAGAAAACGACCTCAACGGCAACGCCGCGCTGCTGAGCAAAGCGATCCAGGCGGGCGTACAAAGCGTCATACATCGGTCCGCTGATCAGGGCAAGCTGAAGTGTCATGCGATAATCTCCCTGGCGTCGCCATTGACGGATTGTAAATAGGAATATTTCTCGATAAGGCGAAAGATGCGCTCCTCTGTAGCCCGGAGATGGTATTCGACGGCGGCGGCGGCCGCGTCGGGTTGACGGGTGCGGAGCGCCTGAAAAATAGCCTCGTGTTCCACGCACGTCTGGTGCTGATCCATTTCGCGAAAGACGTGGTAGAAGCGCCCCAGTTCGAGGTGGACATTAAGTGAGCGATATGCAGTCAACAAAAATGGATTATCTGCCGCGTTGATAATCGTCTCGTGAAATTGTCTGTCAAGTTGATTGAACCGGCAGTAGCCACTCGACCAGGAGCCGACCTCGACCCTGGCGCTTTCATCGAGGATCTGTCGCAACAGTCGCTCCACTGCGATCAGATCGGGGAGCAAAATGCGATGAGCGGCAAGCCGGGCAGCGTCAACTTCGATGAGCCGACGCGCGTGCATCAAGTCCGCCGTCTGCCTTGACGTCAGCAACGGACTGACGCGATACCCCTTGAATGCCTCAAAGGTCACCAGCCGCTCGGCAGCCAGACGCGCCAGCGCCTCGCGGATCGGCGTTGGACTGACGCCAAGATCGATGGCGAGCATGTCGATGTTCAGCCGCGCGCGCGGCGGATACGTCTGATCCATAATGCGGGCTTTCAGCTGCTCGTAAACAGCGTCGGCCAGCACAGTTTTTTGACCTGTCATTGTGCTTTGGGATGCGAGTCGTTCCGGTAGTCGGAGAAATTATATAGGATAAAATAGCATGCTATAGGATTTGTGTCAATACCCGATGTGCAGGTGGGTGCGTTATCGTCCGCATGATGTTTTGCGTCGGCGGGGCAACGCCTTATGGCGCCTGCGAAAGCCATCCCGCCGCCGATTATCGAATATCGTCTACGAGAACGGCAGGCGTTGCCCGGGCCGACTGCTGGATCACCCGGAAGTGCAGACAGCAGTCGGCGTCTCGCTCGGTCTCAGTTTTGGCCCGGCGACGCTGCCGCACGGGATAAGCATCATCGCAGTCGGTGTAGAGTTCGTATAATGAAGATCGACGGATCGGCACACAGAGAAGTGGAACGACCATGATCGAACTATTTCACCAGTCGCCCCCGACACTGGGCAATCAGTACACCGACGACCGGGTGCTCCGGTCGTTCCTGCAGCGCACACTGCCGCGTGATATGCTGGTGCAGGTCGAGCCCGCCCTGACAGCGATGGGTGAACTGGCAGGTGGCGAACTCTACCGCCTGCATCTGGCTGACCGACTCAATGAACCGGCGCTCACCCAATGGGATGCCTGGGGAGAGCGCATCGACCACATCGAGGTTTCGCCGCTCTGGAAGCGCGCTGCGCGTCTCGCAGCCGAATACGGGCTCGTCGCGCTGCCCTACGAGCGAACCTGTGGCGCGCTCTCGCGGATCGTCCAGTTTGCGCTCGTGTACCTCTTCCACCCCTCGACCGACGTATATACCTGTCCGCTGGCAATGAGTGATGGCGCCGCGCGCACTCTGGTGCAGACTGGAGATTCCTTCCTGATCGAACGTGCCCTGCCCCGCCTGACGAGTCGTGACCCGGATCGCTGCTGGACAAGCGGACAGTGGATGACCGAACTCCCCGGCGGTTCCGATGTCAGCCGTACCGAAACAATCGCCCGCCCCGGTTTCGATGGCATCTGGCGGTTGTTCGGCAGGAAGTGGTTCACGTCGGCGACCACCGGGCAGATGGCGCTGGCGCTTGCCCGTCCCGAAGGCAATCCGCCAGGGAGTCGCGGTCTGGCGCTGTTCTACATCGAACTGCGCAATGAAGAAGGGCGTCTCCAGGGCATTCGGGTGAACCGCCTGAAAGACAAACTCGGCACGCGCAAAGTGCCGACTGCTGAACTGATGCTGGAAGGAACGCCAGCGCGTCTGGTTGGCGACCTGAACGGCGGTGTGCGCGCGATTGTGCCAATGCTCCGGGTGACCCGTATCTGGAACAGTATCTCGGCGGCATCGTTCATGCGACGGGGCATTGCCCTCGCGCGCGATTATGCCCGTCGTCGCGTCGCCTTTGGGACGCCGCTCAACCGTCAGCCGCTCCATACCGAAACCCTGGCAACGTTGCAGGCGGAATTCGAGGGCGCCTTCCACCTGAGTTTTCTGACCGCGGGGTTGCTGGGCGCTGAGGAGGCTGGCGTCGCCGATGAGCGCCAGCATCACCTGCTGCGAGTATTGACCTCGATCACGAAACTGATGACGGGACGGCAGGCGGTCGATGTGATGAGCGAAGTGATCGAAGCATTTGGCGGCGCCGGGTATGTGGAAGATACAGGTGTGCCGGCATTGCTGCGTGATGCCCACGTGCTGCCAATCTGGGAAGGGACGACTAATGTTCTGGCACTCGACACGCTGCGCGCGCTGGCGCAACCGGGAACCTGGGACGCAATCATGAGCCTGGCGGATGAACTGACGGCAGGCGTCAGCAACCATGGTCTCGCTGCCGCCGGCGCCAGCGCGCGCGCTGCGCTCGCCCATGCCCGACGCTGGTTCGACGAAACGCGCGAACGTGAGCGTCTGGAACGGGGCGCGCGTCGTCTGGCATTGACGATTGGGCGTAGCCTGGAACTGGCGCTGCTGATCTCCCATGCCGCCTGGTCGCTCACGGAGGAGCGCGACGGACGGGCGCGCGCTGCGGCGCTGCGTTTCGCTCGCTCGCCGGTTGACCTGATTGACGACGAAGACCGCGACGACACAGCGCTGGCGGATGATACGCCGCTGCAGGTGTGAGGAACGTTGGACGCGGAACGTGGGAACGTGGGAACGTGGGAACGTGGGAACGTGGAACGTGGGAACGTGGGAACGCGGAACGTGGGAACGTGGAATGTGGGAACGTGGGAACGTGGGAACGTGGGAACGTGGAACGTGGAACGTGGAACGTGGAATGTGGGAACGTGGGAACGTGGGAACGTGGAACGTGGAACGTGGAACGTGGAACGTGGAACGTGGAACGTTCAATGCCGCGTACATCCCGTCCTTCGCATGAAACGTACCATACAGTACCATCCCGGTACTGACAAACAATGGGATGTTTCACCTATAGACGGCGGGAAAGTGGACTGCTATACTGCCCATCAAACGCAATGCGGCACGGCGCACGACCGCTGCTTACTTCGAAGGAGGAATCCACAATGACGGCTCTGCTTATCGCCTCGGCTCTGATCCTGATCGCCTTTGCGTCCCGCCGCGCCGCGCTGCGCCTGCAGCAGCGTCCTCTCCCTGTACGAATTACCCGCCCCCGTCGCTGAATGCTGGTTTTGTCCGGTCGGGCAGTGATTCGGATGAGAGCCGTATCACTGCCTGGCGCTTTTGTGTCGGCGGGGTAGCGTCTCATGGCGCTTGCAGACGTCATCCTGCCGTCGATTCGTTATCCTGGGGGCTTCCCCCGAACTCCTGATTGTGAACAGTTGCCCCATTCGCTGAAACCGGATTCCGCCGTACACCACGCACAAAGATCTCGATCAGGCTCTCGGCGGCGCGCTGTGGATCGGCTGGACTGGGGGCTGTGACATACCATTTGTGCAGTGCGCTTGCCAGCCCGAAAAATGCCCGCACCACCGCCTCCGGGTCGAGCGATGGGTCGATTTCCCCTCGCTCAATGCCGCGCTGAACCAGGGTGATGATGTCGGCGCTCACGCGCCGGATGTATTCGAGCGCCTCATCGTTAGCGCAGAGCAGCCGGAAAATTTCGGGCCAGGGACCGATGCCAAGGGTGTGCATCTGTACCTGGCGTTGCAATATCTGGCGCATGATGAAACTCAACTGATCGATTGGCGAACGGTCGGCCTGGGACTCGATCAGCGCAATCATCTGCTTCATCTCGCGGGTCGCCGCCTCGACGACCAGTTCATCCTTATTCGCGAAATGTGCATACAGCGTTGGCTTGGAAATGCCAACCCGGGCTGCCAGTTCGTCCATCGACATGGCGCTGTAGCCCTTCTCGGCGACCAGTTCCTGTGCGGCGCTCATGATCTCCTCGCGGAGCGCCTGCTTCTGTCGTTCACGAAGTGTCAGAGTCATAGGTTTTCTCTCGCATATGCAACAAGAGTATGTGCTCGATGATACTGGTTCTGGAGACCATGCCCTTTCCACGGCATCGGTCGGATTGATCTGATCGGGAGTGATGCCGGTGCTTGCTGTGTACACGGCGCGACCGCATCACTGCCAGTCGTCCATCAACGACGGCGCCTTTCGCCTCGCTCTCGCGTTTCATCTCGACATCCAGATGGCACGCGCTTCCGTATATGCTCATTGGAAGATCAAAACCTACCAATCAGTCAAAATTCCTACTTGCGCGTAAAGATATTTTACTGTATAGTAGTATTGTTGTAAAGCGCGATCTGGAACCCATTGTTCCATAGCGCGCGACGCGCGGCGCGGCGCAGGCGATCCGGCAAGGCTTCTCGCCGCGTTTTTGTTTGCGTTTCAACCTCAACCCCGCCTGTAGCGGGCGCATACGGAGGCAGACGTGCATGGCAATCCAACGACGTGAAGAGAAACTCAACGGTATGCCCATTTCGGACACCTCGATCCGTCAGCCGGTGTTCGTGACGATGCTCATGCTGCTGACGGTCGTATTCGGCATTCTGGCGTTTCGCTCGCTGCCGGTCAATCTGCTCCCCGATTTCGAGGTGCCGGTGATTGCAATCAGCGTCCCCTACCCCGGCGCCGGTCCGGAGAGCGTGGCCGATCAGGTTGCGAAGCCGATCGAAGATGCGGTGAATACCATCGAGGGGATCGAGAATATCACCACCAACGCGAACGAAGGTCTGGCGGTCATTATCCTGGAGTTTGCGGAAGGCACTGACATTAACCGCGCCGATCAGGACGTGCGCGAAAAGGTGAATGCCATTCGCCCGACGCTGCCGCGCGACGTTCGCGATCCGATCTTCCAGAAGTTCGATCCGAATGCTGCTCCGATCGTCTCCTTCGCCATTGCCGGCGCCCAGAACCAGTCGCCGCTCGAGGTGCGCCGGATTGTGGACAACGAGGTTTCGCCGCTGATCCAGCGCGCTCCGGGTGTTGGCTCGGTGCAGGTCTCTGGTGGACTCCAGCGCCAGATCAATGTGCAGATGGATCTGGAGAAACTGCGCGCCTATGGCATTCTGCCGGTGCAGGTCACTCGTTCGTTGCAGCAGGCGAATGCCAACCTCGGTCTTGGATCGATTACCGCTGGTTCGCAGGAGATCAACCTGCGCGCGCCGTCACTCCTGCAAACCCCCGAAGATATCGCGAAAATTCAGATCACCGGGACGCCGTACCGCATCGGTGATGTGGCGACTATCGAAGACAGCGTCGCCGAGAAGCGCAGTTACACGCGACTCAATGGCGTCGAAGCGATTATTGTCGATGTCCGTAAGCAGAGCGGCGCCAATACCGTTGCGGTTGCCGATAATGCGAAAGCTGCAATCGAACGTGCGCTTGCCAATCGCAGCGATCTTACCTATATCGTTCCGCGTGATGCGTCAGAAGCGGTTCGCCAGTCGACGATCAGTTCGCTTGAAGAACTGATCTATGCCTCAGTCGCTGCGCTGCTGGTGGTCATGATGTTCTTCAGCGGCGTGCGGAACATGCTCATTACCGCCGCCGTTCCTGCGGCAATCGCACTGGCTGGCCTCGTCCTGCTGCCTGCCATTGGCGTTCCTGTTGATAAAGTGCTGGTGCTGGCGGTTGCGATCGGTCTTCTCGTCGTGCTGACCTTTATCCGCGACCGGAACACGCTGGTGACGATGGCAGGTCTGCCGATCATTCTGATGGGCACCTTTGCGCTGATGCCAGTATTTGGTCTGTCGATCAATCTCATCACTCTGCTGGCGCTGGCGCTGTGTGTTGGTCTGGTGATCGATGATGCCATTGTGGTGCGCGAGAATATCTTCCGCCACACGCAACGCGGTGAGACTCCGCGCGTCGCTGCCAGCAAAGGCACCGCCGAAGTGGCCCTTTCGGTGGTGGCGATGACCCTGACGGTCGTTGCGGTCTTCGTGCCGGTGACGTTTACGAGCGGCACGACCGGCATTATTTTCAAGTCGTTTGGTATTACGATTGCGGTTGCCATTCTGCTCTCGCTCGTCGAAGCGTTCATGTTTGCGCCAATGCTTTCCGCCAATCTCTTCCGCCGCCAGAAGGTGCAGCCGCATCCACACGATGAGGCGCATTCGCATACTGGCGACGTCGGGCGCGCGGCGCGGCGTTTGCGCAACATCGATCCAGATCAGGCGGACGCCAGCCTGCTCCACGAGGCAGAAGAGGACCCCGGTCCGCTGGGACGCTTCTATGAGCGTGTCCTCTCCTGGAGTCTGCGCAGTCTGCGTAATCGCCTGATTGTGGTGGCAACTGCAATTGTGGTGCTGGTCTTGAGTGTGGTTGTCGCCAGCGGCTTGAAGTTCAGTTTCTTCCCGCAGCAGGACGCCGGCGAGTTCCTGGTCGGGTTCGAGTTGCCGCCCGGTACGGCGCTGGCTGAAACTGACCGGCTTGCGCGCCAGGCGGAACAGGTGATGCTGGCGGATCCGAATGTCGAGTCGGTGATCAGCACGGTCGGCTTCTCCGGTGCACCAGAGCGTGCTGAGTTCTTCGTGCGCCTGAAGGGTGACGTTCCAACGCGCCTGGTCGAAGAACGTCTGCGCCCGCAACTGGCGTTCCTGCCAAACCTGACGTTTGGGTTGCCGTCGATTGGCGTTCCGACCACAACCGGCGTGACCGGTCGCCAGTTGCAGTTGAGCCTGCAAACGACGGGTCCTCTGCAGGAGCTGGAGCCGGTGATCGAGCAGATTATGGCTGAGATGGCGACTATTCCGGGTGTGGTTGATATTGATACAAGCTATCGTCCGGGTAAGCCAGAATTGCGTTTTGTCGCCGACCCGGAGCGTATTGGCGATCTGGGGCTCACCAACGAAGAGATCGCTGCGTCAGTGCGCGCGCTGGTGAATGGTGAACGCGCAACGGTGCTGCGGCAGCAGGGGCAGGACATCGAGATCATTGTGCGCCTGCGCCCCGAAGACCGTGCTACACCAGAGGCGTTGCAGAATATCGCCATTCCGACCCGCAGCGGCACGGTTCCGCTGAGTGCGCTGGGGCGAATTGAACTTGCGTCGACGCCACAGACGATCCGGCGGTATGACAAACTCAACCAGGTGATTATCGGCGCGAACCTGCAGGGGCGCAACCTTGGCGAGGTGCAGAACGAATTGCAACAGCGCCTCGAAGCGAAAGGAATCGTTCCGCCGACGGTCATCGCCAGTTTTACCGGACTGGTGCAGCAGCAGACCGAAGGGTTTGACTCGTTGCTGCTGGCGATGCTTCTGTCGGTTATCTTTGTCTACATGGTGCTGGCGTCGCAGTTTGGGTCGTTCACGCAACCGCTGGTGATCATGGTCGCGATGCCGTTCAGTTTCATCGGGGCATTCCTGGCGCTGCGCCTGATCAATATTGACCTCGATATCACCGGTATGATCGGGTTGATCATGCTGCTCGGTCTGGTGGTGAAGAACTCGATCCTTCTGGTGGACTTCACGAATCGTTTGCGCCGCGCTGGTCTCGACAAGCATGCCGCCCTGGAACTCGCCGGCGCCATTCGTCTCCGCCCGATTCTGATGACTACATTATCGCTGGTGGCTGGCGCACTCCCGGTGGCGATAGGCATCCATCTGATCGGCACCGGCGAAGGCGGTGAATTCCGCAAAGGGCTGGCGACCGTGCTGATCGGTGGATTGATGACCTCGATGCTGCTGACGTTGCTGGTTGTGCCGACGGCGTATAGCCTGATGGAGTCGTTCACCGAACGCGCATCGAACTGGTTCCGCCGCCGCTTCGATCCGGAGGGGTGGGCGGAAGAACAGGCGACGACGGATGCGGAACCGGCGCCGGTCAATGGCGGCGTCCCGGCAGTTGCACTCACACTTGTGAATGGCGGAACGGTGAGTGTGCCGTTCACCCAGGTGCACGGCGAAGAACCCAATGGGCATCCGGCAATGGACGCGCCGAAGAAGACTGTGGAGTGATTGGGACGCGAGCCGGGAAATGAAGTGGAACAGGTTAAGGGTTTCTGGTCTACATAACCATATCGAGCCATGGACATCCATCCATTCAAGGAGAAACGAGCCGTGAAACGTGGTCGCCTGATCACAGGAGTGCTTACCGGATTGACCGCCGCAGCGCTGGCAGCGTGCGGCGCACAACCAGCCGCTCCCGCGCCGACCGTCAGTGCACCGGCGGCGTCTCAGCCGACGGTTGTCGTACCGACGCCGGTGCCGCTGCCGACCAGTCAGCCAATCCAGCTTGGCATCACTGGCATTGGCGAAGTCAAGAGCGCGCAGGATGCCAACCTGTCGTTCCAGGTGCAGGGAACGGTAGCAGAGGTTTTCGTCAAAGAGGGCGATTTCGTCAGGAAAGGCGACCTGCTCGCCATTCTCGATACGCGCGCCTTCGACCAGCAACTCGAACAGGCGAAAGCGGCGCTCGCCAATGCGCTCGCGCAGGAAGCGGCGCTGACCGAAGACCCGCGCCAGGCTGACCTCAATGCTGCGCGTGCGGCGGTGGCGCAGGCGCAGGCGGCGCTCGAAGCGCTCCAGCGCGGACCGAAAGAGCAGGATATTCAGATGGCAGAGGCGGCGCTGGCAGCAGCTCAGGCCAACCTGCAGTCCACCCGTGATCGCCTGTCGTTTGCCAAGACCCAGGCAGAGATTCAAATGGAGCAGGCGGCTGCCGCGCTGACACAGGCGCAGGCGCGCTATGCGCAGGCGAAATACAACTGGGAGTACGCGCGCGATACCGGCAACGATCCGATCGTTCCCGAAGTCGCTGCGCCGAACGGCCAGCGCGTCCCCAACAAATTGAGCGACGGCCAGCGTGAAAACTACTACGCCCAGTTCGTTCAGGCGGAAGCCGGATTGCGTCAGGCAGAAAAGGCGCTTGAACTGGCGGTTAAGGGCGCCGAGAGCGCGCGTCAGGCGGAAGTCACCGGTATTCAGGCAGCGGAAGCGCAGGTCGAACAGGCGCGCCTGACCCTCGAAAAATTGCGATTGCCACCCGATGCGGATCGTCTGGCGGCAGCCCGGGCGGCTCTGGCGCAGGCGCGCGCCCAGGAAGCGCGCATTATTCCTGATCCGCGTGAGTCACAGAAAGCAGCGGCGCGCGCTGGCGTCGAACAGGCGCAGGCGGCGCTGACGCTGGCGCAGATCAACCGCGAACGCGCCGAACTGCGCGCGCCATTCGATGGCATCATCTCGATCGTCTCGATCGATCCCGGTGATCCGAGTGTAACCCAGGGGCTGCCGGCGATCCAGATTGTCGATGTCAGCAAAATGTACGTCGATGTCCAGATCAGCGATGTGGACATCAGTCGGGTGCGCGAGGGGCAACCGGCAAGGGTTTCGATCAGCAGCATCCCCGACCGCGAATACGCCGGCAAGGTCGAGTTCATTGCACCGACTGCTATCGTGCAGGGAATTTCGCGCAGCTATCGCGTGCGCATTGCGCTGGACGACATCACCGGGTTGCGGGCGGGTATGAGCGCGCGGGTCGATATTCTGGAGTAGCACGTCGGTCGATCTGTCCTGTCAGAGGCGTTGCACTGCAACGCCTCTTCTGCGTTAAACTCTAACAAAACATTAGCGCGCACGCGCCGTCCTTCTCGCTATCATGATGGAGCAACGTGCGCCATTGCGGGCGCAGTGAAACGATCGTCTCGCTCAACGGCGGTTGTTTCGGTGCTGGTGCGTTGTGCAATGATCGCAGGCGCGCGGTTTTCGGATAAGATTATGATGGATCACTCGTCGCTGTTCTGAGAACACTGGAGCACGTGCTATGACCACAGAAGCCGAAGCTGCCATGCACGCACCAACGGCGGTGCCGTTTCGCGCCGAGGTGCGTCAGTTGCTCAACATTCTGGCGCATTCGCTCTACACCGATCGCGAGATCTTCCTGCGCGAATTGATCTCGAATGCGTCCGATGCACTGCATCGCGTGCAGTTCGAGATGCTGACCAATCAGGATGTTCGCGATCCCGATGCCAATCTTGAGATTCGGATCAGTGTCGATAAGGACGCCAAAACAATCACGATCAGCGATACCGGCATCGGTATGACCCGTGAGGAACTGATCGAAAACCTGGGAACGATTGCGCACTCAGGTACGCGCGCCCTGATCGAGCAGCTCGAAGCGGCGCAGCGCTCGAATATCATCGGTCAGTTTGGCGTCGGTTTTTACTCCGCATTCGTGGTCGCCGATGAGGTGACGGTCATTTCGCGGTCGTACCGTCCCGATGCCGAGGCAGCCCTCTGGCGCTCGCAGGGGGGCGAGAGTTTCGTCGTCGATGCAGCGGAACGTGAGCAGCGCGGCACGACAATTATCCTCAAGTTGAAAGAAGAAGCGCACGAATTCGCCGATGAGTGGCGTCTGCGGCAGATTGTGCGCCGCCACTCGAACTACGTCGCCTTCCCGATCTACATTGGCGATGAGCGCGCGAATGAGTCGACGGCACTCTGGCGTCAGCCGCCGCGCAACGTCGAAGCGGCGCAGTACAATGAGTTCTACCGCCAGATGACCTTTGATTATGATGACCCATTGCTGTCGGTCCATTTCTCTTCTGAAGCGCCGCTCGATCTGCACGCCATCCTGTTCGTGCCGGCGAAACGCGAGCGTGGCTTGATCGAACGACGGATGGAAGGAAAGATCCGTCTCTACTCACGTAAAGTGCTTATTCAGGAAGATGCGAAGGATGTTCTGCCGCCATACTTCCGCTTCGTTGAAGGCGTGGTCGACAGTGAAGATCTGCCGCTCAACGTCTCGCGCGAAGGCGTGCAGCGCGATGCCGGACCAAACCGCGATCCGATCGTGCAACGCATTAAGAAGTCGCTGACCAACCGCCTGACGAAGGAACTGGTCGATCTGGCGGAAAAAGACGCAGAAAAGTACGCGACATTCTGGCACGAGTTCAGCCCGTTCATCAAGGAAGGCATTGCAACCGATCCGCTGGCGCGCGACGACCTGCTGCCATTGCTGCGGTTCCACACGACGAAATCAGGCGATCAACTGGCATCGCTCGCCGACTACAAAGGGCGCATGATCGAAGGACAGAACGAAATCTACTATGTTCTCGCCGCAGACCTGGAGAGCGCTCGGCGCAGCCCGCACCTCGATGCGCTGACGGATCGCGGGATCGAGGCGCTTCTGTTGTACGATGTGATGGACAGTTTCATGCTCAATGGGTTCCGCGAGTACCAGGGCTTGAAACTGCGCAATGTGGACGATCCGAACCTCTCGCTGCCAGGTGAAGCTCCGGCGCCGGAGGCTGCGATCAGCGATGAGCAATTTGCCAGGCTGGTGACAGTGTTCAAGGAGACGCTGGGTGAGCGTGTCACCACTGTGCGCGCCTCGAATGTGCTGCGCCACAACCCGCTGCGCCTGGTGTCGCCCGAGGATCAGCAGTACAACCGTGAAATGGCGCGTGTCCAGCGCATCCTGGACCGCGACTTCAAAGTGCCGCCGAAGATCGTCGAACTGAACCGCAGTCACCCGCTGATCGTCGATCTGGCGCGCCTGGCGGAGTCGGATGGCGATGCAGCGCTGGTGCGCAACCTGATCGAGCAGTTGTACGAGAATGCGCTGTTGCTCGAAGGGTTGCATCCCAATCCCGCCGATATGGTCGGGCGCATTCAGGCGCTGATGGAAGCGGCGGCGCGGCGGTAAGCGCTGCTCTGGAAGCATCCACGGGGACATCCCTGAACAGGTAGCGCGTAGCGGCGTAGCACTGCTACGCCGCTGCGCCTCGGGGTGCAGCAGATGTGCTGATGCTGGTCTCGGCGCGCCCTGCGGCAATCTGGCGTATCATCCCCGATCCTCTGGCACAACCTCTCCGATGTACGCCTCGAACGGCGCCAGCGTCAGATGCATTGGGTTGTCTTCGGCGTCTGGTCGTGCATGACTGGAGAAGATCGTTCGCAAACGCGACCCTTGTTCCGACGCAAAACTCGCCGTTACAGGTTCAGCCGTAAAGTTGAGCGCCACAAGGCAACGTTGTTCCGGCGTGGTGCGCAGAAACGCCAGGTAGCGTTGCTCGTCGGGTTGGAGCGGCGTATACTCTCCCGCCAGCAGCGCCGGGGTTGTCTGGCGTGCAGCGATCAGGCGGCGATAGTAGTTGAGCAGGGAATGAGGATCGCCATCCTGATCGGCGACATTCACTCCCTGCGCATAGTTCGGATTGACCGGCAGCCAGGTCGTCACGCCCGGCGGGCTGAAACCGGCATTTGGTGCACTGGCCCACTGGATCGGCGTGCGACAGCGGTCCCGGCTGATGCGTGCGGCCATCTTCATTGCTTCGTCTGGCGGGACGCCATCGCCGACTGCTGCGTGATACAGGTTGACCGCCTGATTGTCGCGCAACTGGTCGAACCGTTCGAGCAGCAGATCGGTCATGCCGATCTCCTCGCCGTTGTACAGCACTGGCGTACCTTTCAGCGTCAGCAGCATCGCCACGTGCAGGCGGGCAAGTGCTGCGTCGTTGACCCCGTCGCCATATGCATTCCACACCCGGCCAACATCATGGTTCCCCAGTGTGTTGCAGGGCCACGCGCCCGGTGGCAATGCCGCCAGACGTTCCGCCTGGTTGGCGCGGATCCAGGCAGGCGTCAACCGATTGGTGCGCATGAGGGGAAAGTTGAACACCAGGTGCAATTCGTCGTCGCCGTTGCCGTAGTACGCAATATCGTCACCTTCGCCAATCAGCACGCGATCGCCAGGGTAACTGTCCACCAATGCGCGCAATTCTTTCATCAACTCGTGCAACCCTGGCTGTTGCACCTGGTTGCGGAACATCAGGGCGAACTGTTCCCAGAGTTCCTTCGTTTCCTCGGGCGGGCGATTTTCGCGCCAGATGCGCAACATCTCGATCTGCGACAGTTTCGACTGCTGCGGCGTCAGATCCGGGTCTTCGAAGATGGTGTCGATGGCATCGAGGCGAAACCCATCAACCCCCATATCGAGCCAGAACCGCACTGCCTGCCACATCGCCTGTTTGACGTCCGGGTTGCGCCAGTTCAGATCGGGCTGTTCCTTGAAGAAAAAGTGGTAGTAATACTGCCCGGTCGTTTCATCGAAGGTCCAGGCGGAACCGCCAAACGCCGAATACCAGTTGTTCGGCGGGCCGCCGTCGGGCGCCGGATCGCGCCAGATGTACCAGTCGCGCTTCGGATTGTCGCGGCTGGAGCGCGACTCTTTGAACCATGGGTGCTCTTCGGACGTGTGGTTGAGGACGAGATCGAGCACGATGCGCATGCCGCGCGCGTGCGCGCCTTCCAGAAAGCGCCGAAAATCGTCCAGTGTTCCGTACTCCGGCGCGACGCCGGTGTAATCGGAGATGTCGTACCCGCAATCGGCGTTGGGCGAGGGATAGTGCGGCGAGAGCCAGAGTGCACCGACCCCCAGATTGCGCAGGTAGTCGAGCCGGTCGATCATCCCGGCGAAATCGCCAATGCCATCCCCGTTGCCGTCAGCGAAACTGCGTGGATAGATCTGGTAGAACACTGTCGTCTGCCACCATTTGAGCGAGTGCATGGAACGTTCCTCCATCTATGGCACGTTCGACATCGAACGTTATCCAGAATCAAAAATGGTATTACACCGGGCGCTGGGCTGCGAGCCAGGTCACGAACATGGCCAGATGGGGAAATTCTACCAGTCCTTCGGTTGCGTCAGTCCAGAACTCATCCAGCGAGCGATTGCCGGCTCGCTCATACGCCAGCGCCTGCACCAGCGTCTCAACGCGATCAAGCGCCTTGACAAAACGCGCCTCACGCGTCGTACCGGCGGCATACTCTTCCCACAGCCGAATCAGGTGATCGCCGCCGGGGAGAGCGGCGCAGAGTTCTGCCATGGCACGGCGCTCGGCATCGTGCTTGACCGATTCTCCGATCAGGCGTCGCGCTGAAAGCGGAAGATCACCCAGCAGCGCCTCGGCGAGATCGTGCACAATGGACATCGCCAGCAGCCGTTCGCGGTCGAATGAGCCATCTGCCGCCGTAAACACAAGCGCCAGCGCAGCAATCCCAAAACTGTGCTCCGCCACGCTTTCCGCGGCAGGGATGCCACGCTGCAGCCAGCCGGTGCGCGGCAGCATCTTGAGTGACACGATGCATTCAGCCAGTCGGGCGTATGTCGCGGCAGTTTGATCGTCCATCGAGCGCCTTCAATGTATGTGCGCGTATTATAGCGGTTTTCTGACGGTCGGTCGTTTGGACGACAACACCGGCGGCGGGGTCGCTGCGCAGGATTGCAAGCGAGCGCCCGCTGCCGGTGTCAGTACGCAGCGATCAGGTGGATCGCTGATGGATTACATGTGCGCCTTCCGTGGCGCGGTCATAACCGAATTATGCCTTCCTCCCGCACGCGGTCAGCTGCGAGTAAGCGTGATCTGCACCGCCCCGTCCGACGTGGGCGAGAACTGAACCATCACCTCATCTGAGCCCTTCTTGAACTCAAGGATGTAGCCGTTCTGAGCATCGCCATACTCGTAGGTCAGTTCATATCCGAGTTTAGGATACTCAGTCTTGAAGAAGGACAGGACCGAGTCAATGCTGGTGTTCACCTTGCCCATCGTGGTATTGGGCATCGCTATATCGACCGCCGTTCCTTGTGGCAACGGCAGATCGACGCCAACTGTTTGTTGGTTGCAGACGGACGGGAGGGTGATGGTCGTTTTGTTGATGTCTTCGAGCATCCAGTTGTAGACAATCGTTCCTTCCGCAACCTGCGCGCCGCCACCCAGCATCTCTGCCCAACCGGCGGTGTTGGACGCGACTTTGATTGTCAGATCATACTTGACCAGATAGCCGCCATCGCGGGCCACCCAGAGATCGGCTTTTTCCACTGTAGCGCCAAACTGATTGATTGTCTCCTGATCCAGGGTGTAACGATCGGTCAGCACGCCGTTGACGGTCTCGCCGCTGTTGACGAGTTGTGCCGTGCCCGTCTGCACAGGTGCAGTCATCGAGTCGGCAATGCCGCGCAGCATGTCGCCCATGCCAGCCATCATGCCTGGTTGACAGATTTCCCTGCCGTCCTGGCGTTGATAGATGTACAACGTATCACCAACGCTGTAAAGTTCAGATCGTGTGGATGGTGCGCCCGGTCGGTCTTCGACGACCAGCGTATACCCGGTCTTGCTTGGGCGATGCACCGCCTGGGTATAGGTCATCTGCGAGTCGATCGTCTTACCGTCCGTGGTTTTGCCGTTCATCTTCGACACAACCGTCATCCGGTAACTTTCAAGTTGGGACAGGTTCGCCTGGCTTTGCGGTATCGGAATCGTCGGAGCGCCACCCGTAGAGGGCGCCGAAGGAGTGTTACCGGTTGGTAGCGGTACGGCGGGCATTGTCGGTGCAGGGGTATTTTCTGGCGCCTGCGTCGGTTGTTCAGCGGCGGAGGTCGGTGGCGCAGGCGTGGCTGCATTGCCGGAAGAAGCGGCTGGAGAGGCGGTTGGTTGTGCATTGCCCTGCGAAAGGAAGGGCAGATTACCGCATCCGCCGACGGAGAGCGCACCGACCAGCAGTGTTGTGACAAGAAACAGTTGTGAACGCAATGGTCCCTCCTTGTGTGTTGTTGTACAGATGTGTCAGGTCGGGCATCCTGCGATGCCGGGCATCACGATCTTATTGAGACACCCAGAAAAAAGAACGGGGATGAATGGTGGATTTCGGCAACCCGGATTAGCGAATTCCTGCGCGCCGCATGTACTCCAGCACGCCTGCCGGACCGATCTGCGCTTCGAGCGCCAGCATTCGTTCGAGGAGCGGGCGGTAGGGGTGGTTCGATTCGCGCATTGCAGCGGCGGCTTTGTGGCAGCCAAGGTAACTGAGGTGACGGTATGCCACCCATTCGGCAAATCCCTCGATCAGGTCATGGTCGTCGAGGAGCGGGCAGTTCTCTCCCTGCCAGGCATGGGCGTATTCGTGTGCAACGACGGTGCGGAAGAGCAATTTTGGCAACCCGTAGAGCATGTAGATGACCCGCAACCGTCCGTGGCGCTGATACAGCCCCAGCGCCAGAGCTTCACCCGGCTGCGGCGGGCCTCCCTGCGCCCGTACTGCTGCCAGCGTCGGCGCATCCACCAGACGAAACTCGACCCCAACCCGCAGCGCCATGCCAAGTTGGGCGACGAGTGCAGCAACGGTTTCGTCGAACAATGTTCGCGCAATCGTGGGATCGTAGATCGCGGTCGAATGGCATGTCTCGCACAGCCGCCGACCGTCATGCAGCGTCCAGTAACGATTGCCGAGCGGCGCTGAGCAGACGTCGCAGCGATCCCGTTCACGGATGCAGCGCGCGCAGTAGCGTTCGCGCCGCCCATGGAGGAAATAATACCCGTCGATCAGCAACGCGCCGCACGCGGCACAACGGAGCGTATCGGGAATGTCAGGCGCACGACCACTCATACACCACGTCAACGTGCGGTGCACTTTCCGAACTCGCGGAACACCCAGCGTTCCTGCCTATTACGACAACGATGCATCGCTTGATGATCGCACCACAAAGACACGACGTCCACAAAAGTCACGCTTATTGATCGCACTTTTTCACGCCCGTTGCACCTTTTCGGGTAACTGTTCATCATCGGAGCGAAGCCCTCACGATCGGGCATCGGCAGCGGGATGGCTATCGCACGCGCCACGAGACGCTGCCCCGCCGACACATACACCTTGGGTACGATACGTCTGAACACTCACCTTTGTCGTCCATGAGAAATCTCGTTGTAGTGCTATTCCGAACCCGCATCGGGTATGGAACTGTTCACTCAGGCGCTCAGAGATGCCGCTGGAAACAAGAATCGCGGCGGTATGTCTTGCGTAAGTGTCACAATACGTCGCCCTGCCGAGGAAAAACACAGGCGATCAGTTGCCACAATTATACTGCACATGCCTTGATTGCTGGTTAACATCCATCGGTCTACGCCCGCGCGAATGCTGGTGCTGACCACCAACATCTAAAATCAAAAATGGTATTAGAGCGTGATCGCCACGCTCATTACACTGGACTGTATGGAGTGCTGAAGCCTTGCTTCAGCACTCCATTGAACGCTCACTGGCAATCAAGGTTGTCCATGTACAGTTTGGAGAGTGAAGATGTCCCCCCTCGTCGCGCATGCGAGGGCAGAACGCCCTTGTTCCCGGAGAAATGCGAACACGTACAGCCTATCCGCAAAACCGCATCCTGAGTAGCGTGCACTGCGTATCGAAGGGGCAGTTTTGCGGATAGGCGCTTACTTTCGGATGTTGCGAATATGTGGTATCATACAGGTGGGATTATTGCACATCTCCCAAACCTGCTGCGTCGGGCGACATCAGTGCAACATTGCAATCAGACCGACTCGTATTGCCGGGGATGGCTGGCGTGTCCGGTATCGCATGTTCGATGATCGAACCATCTGTGGTGTGACCGGGTATGGAGTGGACAGAGATCAAACACGCCGCCGATCTGCTACGGAACGCGCGGAGCGTCGTTGCGCTCACCGGCGCAGGCATCAGCACGCCGTCCGGCATCCCCGACTTCCGTGGTTCCGAGGGTGTGTGGAAGCACGTCGATCCTTCGGAAGTCGCATCGCTTCAGAACTTTCTGCGTAACCCGCGCGCATTCTACGACTGGTTCCGCCCCCTGCTCGACCGGGTGTTGTCGGCGGCGCCGAATGCAGCGCACTATGCGCTTGCAGCGCTTGAGCGACAGAGGGTGCTCAGCGCCGTTATTACGCAGAACTTCGACGGTTTGCATCAGCGCGCCGGATCGCGTGAAGTCTACGAACTTCACGGTCATCTGCGCACTGCCACGTGCCTGGAGTGCGAACGTCAGATCCCCACCCGCGTCTTGCTCCCCAGGATTCGTCGCGGTGAGCCGCCGCGCTGCAGTTGCGGTCATCCGCTCAAACCGGATGTGGTGCTGTTCGACGAAATGTTGCCGCGTGGGTTGTACTGGCTGGCGCGACGCGCTGTCGAACACGCCGACGTCATGATCGTCGCCGGCACCTCGCTGGAAGTCTTCCCCGTTAACGAATTGCCTGCAATTGGCTTGCGCCACGGCGCGAAATTGATTATCATCAATACCGGCCCGACCCATATGGACGGGCGCGCCGAGGCGGTGATCCGTGCTGATGTTGCGCTGGCGTTGCCGCAGATTGTCGAGCAGGCAACCGGTGCGCCCCTCCTCGAACGAACACGATAGCAAGGAGTTGTGTGTGACAGCAATGGATCTGGAGGTCCTGCGGACGCGCTTCGAGAGCGTTCGCGGGCGTCTTTGACTTACCGGCGAAACGTCAGGACATGATGGCGCTCGAAGAACGCGCCGCTGACCCGAATCTGTGGAACGATCCCCGTGAAGCGCAGGGGATCATGCAGCGTCTGACGCGCCTGAAGGAAGAAATCGAGCGGATCGAAGCGCTCGACCGCCGGCTGGCGGCGCTCGCCGATCTGATTGAACTTGCCGCCGCCGAGGAGGATGACTCGCTCCAGGCGGATATCGCTGCCGAACTCGAGCGCACCGGCAGGGATATCGAGGCGCTCGAGATCGAAGTGTTGCTCAGCGGTCCCTACGACGACCGTGATGCGTTCCTTTCGGTCAAAGCCGGTACAGGCGGGACGGACGCGCAGGATTGGGCGGAGATGCTGCTGCGGATGTATATGCGCTGGGGTGAGCGACGAGGTTTTCAGGTTGCGCTGATCGACAAGAGCGAAGGCGAAGAGGCAGGGATCAAGAGCGCAACCATCGAACTGCGCGGACCCTACGCCTATGGCAGCGCCAAAGCCGAAGCCGGCGTTCATCGCCTGATCCGCCTCTCGCCGTTCAATGCCGGCAATACGCGCCAGACATCCTTCGCGATGGTCGAAGTGTTGCCTGAAGTGGACGATGCGCCGGAGGTGGTCATACGACCGGAAGATATTCGCGTCGATGTCTTTCGCGCGTCTGGTCACGGCGGGCAGGGCGTGAATACAACCGACTCGGCGGTGCGCATCACCTACAAGCCAGGCACGCCGGAGCAGATCGTGGTGACCTGTCAGAACGAGCGCTCACAGTTGCAGAACCGCGAAACCGCTATGCGGGTGTTGCGCGGGCGTCTGCTCGAACGCGAACTGCAACGCAGACGCGAAGAACGCGCCCGTCTCCGCGGCGAGTATCGCCAGGCAGACTTTGGCAACCAGATGCGCACCTACTATCTGCACCCCTATACCCTGGTGAAAGACCATCGCACCGATTACGAAACCAGTGACGTACAGTCGGTGCTCGACGGCGACATCGATCCGTTCATCGAGGCGTATCTGCGCGCGAATATCGGGCGTGAGGCATCGTAGCGATCATTCCCGCACCAGGTTAATGACGCATACCTCACAGGGGTCGCCGCGTTCGACATTGTTGTTGCTCCCCATCAACCCGCCGTTCGTCAGGTAGCGCGGGAGATACTCAACGGTGATCGTGCCATTGGCGTAGTCGATGCTGCGCAGGCGCAACGCCATAAAGTACTCGATAACATAGGCAGGGCTCGCTCCCGTCCATTGATCTGAGTCGGGAGCTTCTGCCAGCACCGGTACGATGATGACCTGATTGAGACGACTGGCGAGGAAACCGCCACTCAGGAGCGTTGCGTTCAGAGAGCTGGCGCCAGGCGCGACGCCGATCAGGTCCATATTCAACGCCACCTGTTCACTATCGCCGGCAATGCGCGTGTTGACCTGGCGGTGCGCCCCGTGACACCACCACGATTTCAGCGTGTCGGTCGGCGTGGAAGGGCAACTCGCGCCTGGTCCAGGTGACGGCGGCGTCTTCGATCCCATCCGCAACGCCACGGCGCGTATCTGCCATCGTTTCACGAAGGTGTCGGGGTCAACCCAGTTCGGATGATCCTGATACTGCGCCAGATACGGGTACATTCCGTCATAGAAATCGATGATGATCTGGTTGTTCCGTTCCTCGATCTGGCCGCTCAGATCGACCAGTGCGCCGGATGGATTGTCGCGGAAGAATTGCGCTGCTTCTGGCAGCACTCCCATCGGCGCAAGCATCTCGCCGATCAGCATGCCGCCGTTGCCAAAACGCGCTGATGATACGCTGCGCACGGTCAGCGTCGGCTGTCCGAGGATTCCCATCAGGTAGGTGTCGAAGGTGTGTCGCACAACGACATTGATGCCGCGCGCATTCGCCGGCGCCGGACCGCTGCCGACCGGTCCTATCGACTGACCGGCGCCGTTGACGTAGGTCAGTTCAAAATCCGGGCTGCTCACACCCAGTTCCGCCTGCAGGTAGGTGCGCACCGCATTGGTGATGGCAGGTCCATTCACGCTTCCGCGATCAACAATCAGAGCGCGAGCGGCAATGAGCGCAGCGCCATCGGCGCTGTTCATAACGTTGCGTCGCCAGGCGAACGCCAGCGCGCCATCGATTGCCAGCCCCGCAAAGGCGAGCAACAAGAGCAGCGTGAGCGCCAGAACCGGGATCGCCTGCCCTGGCTGGCAGTCTGTCGATCGTAATCGTCTCACGAGCAACTCCCAAACTGTGGTACGGTCGTTCCGCTGCGCAGGACGACCTGTGCAGCCGGTAGAACCGACGAGAACCAGAACTCGTGGCGGTAGGTCGCTTCTACTGTGGTATCCTGACGCCCCAAAAGACACGATGAGGTTGTAAACGTCACAATCAGGCGTCCCGGTTCGGCGGCGCCGGGCAGGTCCTCCAGACGCTCGCGAATGCGCTCTTCTGCAATGGTTTCTCTGCCGGGATGCTGGGCAATGAAGTATCCACCCTCGGCGACGGCGCTGCGAAGCGCCATCTGGTTGCTGAACGCCAGCGCAAAATCGACCGTGCCAAGCAGCATGATGATCAGGAGAGGCGCAATCACTGCAAACTCGATGATTGATTGCCCGGATGTGCGTTTCATGTGATCGTGTTTCTCCGTGTCTGTCTATCGGCAGATGTGGCAGGGCAACATCCTGGCTTCTGCACAGTCAATCCCGCAATCAACGTTAATTGCATGTCACCGCTCCGTTCTGAACCGTGATCCTTCGACCGTCCAGCCCCGGATCGGGATATTCTGGGCTGGTGACATCGGTTGTTACGTCCAGGTTATCGCGCGCTCTGTAGACATCTGCAATACAGATAACGATCAACCCGTCACTGTCGCTGACGCCGGTCCACGATGTAGTCGGTGACGCGCCGGATACGATAATGTTGAAACTGACCCCCGGTACAGGATTACCCTGACTGTTGCGCACCACGATCCGGATGCGCAGGTCTGCCAGTTCGCCGGGTGGCGCGTTCGAGTCAATCCGCTTGGAACCGGTCACCGTGTAACTGATCGCCTGCGGCGTCGGTGTCACCGACGGTGTCGGTGTGTTCGTCGGCGTATTCGACGGCGTCGGGGTATTGGTGCGCGTTGGGGCATTGGTGCGCGTGGGGGTGTTCGACGGCGTCGGGGTGTTGGTGCGCGTTGGGGTATTGGTGCGCGTCGGGGTATTGGTGCGCGTCGGGGTATTGGTGCGCGTCGGGGTATTGGTGCGCGTCGGGGTATTGGTGCGCGTGGGGGTGTTCGACGGCGTCAGTGTTGGTGTGCGCGTGTTCGTCGGCGTCCGTGTGTTTGTTGGCGTTCTCGTCGGCGTCGCCGTGCAGATTGTCAGCGGACAGGCGGTTGACGTCGGCGTGCGGGTGCTGGTCGGCGTGCGGGTATGGGTCGGCGTGCGGGTATGGGTCGGCGTGCGGGTATGGGTCGGCGTGCGGGTGCTGGTCGGCGTGCGGGTATGGGTCGGCGTGTTCGACGGTGTACTGGTGCGTGTTGGGGTTGCCGTATTCGATGGCGTCGGGGTGTTGGTGCGCGTGGGGGTATTCGACGGCGTCGGGGTGTTCGATGGCGTCGGAGTATTCGTCGGTGTTGGCGTGTTTGATGGTGTTGGCGTATTCGTGGGGGTGTTCGATGGCGTCGGGGTGTTTGTCGGCGTGGGAGTTGCACGCACGACTGATGCAATATCGCAGTCGGTCGTGATCGACCGTGACGCAACGGCATCGATCTCGATCTGTGGAATGAACGCGCCAACAATCGGGTCGAGCGGCTCCAGCACATAGTTAAGCGACACGGTTACCGGATCGGTGTAGCGCCAGCGCAGGTTGCCATTCTCGTCAGCGCTCCAGGCGATGCTGGGTGTGATGACATCGGTATCGACAAACGCGACGATCCGCCCACGAGTGTCGGCAATGATTCGGTCGATATCTTGCTGGGTCGGACAGGGACGCACCGCAGCGCTGCGAGCGCCTTCACGCGCGGCGTTCTGTAACTGGACGTAGACGAACAGCATGTAGCCGAGTTCGATGACGCCCAGAATGAGCAGGAGAAGCAACGGCAGAATGATTGAAAACTCCACCACGCTCTGCGCACGTTGCCGGCGGGTTGTCTCGGTGGCTGGCATATCGTCCTCATTGGTGGTATTTTGTCCTTCTCTGCGGATACCGCTCATGGACGGCTCCCGGTCACGCACCACGGTCTGTCGTAGACGGCATCATGTGACCCTGCTGCCGCTCCTCATAAGGATGCAGTGTCACGGTTTTATGACCTCTTCCGTCACCGTGCTGGCGCGCAGTTCGCCCTGCTCCTCGCGCAATTCCACGAATGTCGTCGCATTGCTCTCAACAACCACCGTCTCGATCGTCAGTTCAGCATCACCACCGATTTCGACGCGATACGTCCCCGGCGGAATCTGGATGGCGCTGCCGATGCGTCCTTCATAGATTTCGATGCCCTGGGAGTCGACAACGCGGTAGGTCAGTGCAATCGCCTGATCAAGGGCATCAGCGAGTTGGGCGGCGTTCGAGGCGTCGAAGTATGCGCCGCCGCCGGATGCTGCGATTCCTTCCAGACGCTGCCGCCACTCTTCCTGCTCGATATCGAACCCGATGACGCTGATCCGCAGGCGAGGATTGGCGGCGCGCAGCGTCGCCGCAGTTGCGACCGGATCGCCGCCGCAGGTTTCGTCGCCGTCGCTCACCAGCACGATCAGGACATCACCCTCGACTCCTGCAATGTCCTGCGCCATGTCCGCCAGTGATTGCGCGATGGGGGTGCGACCGCCATTGACCGGACGAATGATGTTGATGCGTGTGATGAGTTCATCGCGTTGCATCGGACCGGGCGGCTGAATAAGTTCGGTGTCGCTGCAGTCATTGGCGCGCCGGTGTCCATAGGTGCGCAGTGCGACATTCGTGCTTTCGGGGATGCGGTTCACCAGCGCAATGAGCGCCTGCCGGGCGATCACGGTCTTTGGTGTGCCGTCGATACGCGCCAGCATGCTGCCGGAGGCGTCCAGGATCACCGCCAGGTTCCCGATGGTGCGTGTCATGCGCTCTCCCGACGCCATGCGCACACCGAGCGTCCCGGGCATAGCGGTGGCAGGCGGCGGTGTGGTTGTCGGCGGCAGCGGCTGCGGCGTTGTCGTCGGCGCCGGTGTTGGGGTGCTGGTCGGTGCAAGGGTTGGGAATGTCAGGTTGAGCACGAGCGGTTGCGCTGCAACGCTCACCCCCGACGCATCCAGGCGAACGAACAGCACAGCGGCGACGATCAGGCTGATCAACGCTGTTGCCGCTATTCCGCCAAAAACGACTGCGCGTGGCGGGCGCGGTTTTGGTGGCGGCGCAGCCGGGGGTGCGCTCGTCTGTTCGATCTCCAGTTTCAGCTGGGCATCGGCAATCAATGCCTCGACATCGGGGTAGGCGCCTGGCACATGGCGCACCTGGCTGAGAAGGGCGATCGCCTCTTCCCAGCGCGCAGCACGCATGCAGGCGACCCCCTGTTCGTACAAACGATCGGTTTCCAGGGTTCGTTTTGCGTTCATAAGCCACCAAACGCTTCCAGCAACTGCGGCACTGCCGGACCCAGCAATACGGCGAAGATTGCGGGAAAGATCAGGAAGACCAGAGGAAACATCATCTTGACCGGCGCCTGATTGGCGCGCTCCTGGGCGCGCTGTCGCCGCCGGGTGCGCATTTCTTCGGCCTGCACGGTCAGCACTCGTCCGATGCTGACACCGAGCGCCTCCGCCTGTTTGATGGCCGAGACGAAACTGGCAATGTCGGGCACGCCGGTGCGCTCCGCCATATCGGTCAGCGCCTGGCGGCGCGCCACGCCCATCGACATATCGCGCAGCACACGGCTGAACTCACGCGCCAGTTCGTTCGTCCACTTCGATGTAATCTCCTGGATGGCATTCTCGAAACTGAGACCCGCGGCAGTGGCGATTGCCAGCAGATCGAGCGCGTCGGGCAATGCGTTGAGCAGTTCGGTCTGGCGCTGGCTGATCCTGCGCGCCAGCCAGACATCGGGCAGGAAGAAGGCGCAGAGTGCGATTCCGCCGAGCAGCAGGAGATTGAAGAAGGTCGGCGCTGCGCCGGCCGCCCAACCGATCACGCCCGCCAGCAGCGCAACCAGCACGCACACAATACCTTTGGCGCCAATGAAGTCGGCGGCGGTCAACCCCCATGGATGCCCGGCCATCGCCAGACGCAGGCGCAGCGCCTCGTAGCGATTCTGCGGCATGACCCAGGCGAATGCGCGCGACACCCGTTTGAGCAACGGAATGATCACTCGCTCGGAGAAGGGCTTCGTCGCTTCCAGCGATGGGGCAGAAGGCGCCTTTTCGACCGTCGGGCTGAGATAGGCATCGAGGCGTTCACCGACTGTGGCATCCCGCTGGCGTGATGTTGCCAGACCTGCAACAACCAGGAAAATGGCAAGCGCCGCTACGATGCTTGGAATGATCAACATCAGATCCTCACATCAACAATCTTCCGAATGACGAGAAACCCAACCACCGATGAAATGAATGCACCGATCGGGATGCAGAGGATCAACCCTGGTTGGAACAGACGCATCATATACGTCGGGTTGATCGTGAAAATAATCAACGCCAGCGCAAAGGGCAGCGCCCCGATCACATAACTCGAAATACGCTGCATCGAGGTAATGACGCGCACCTCGCGCCGCAGTTTGGCGCGTTCGCGCATGGTTGTGCTGATATTCTCGAGGATCTGTCCCAGGTTGCCGCCGACACGTGCATGGATCTTGATTGCCGTCACGACCAGATCGAGGTCGGTGCTTTCCATCCGCTGCACCAGATTGTCGAGCGCCTGTGTGACGCTCAGCCCAAGCTGCACTTCCTGGAACACGCGGCGCAGTTCGGTGCGCATCGGCTCCTGCACATCACTGGCGACATTTGCGAGCGACTGAATCAGGCTGAAACCGCCGCGCATGGAGGCCGTGATCAGGTCGAGCGTTTCGGGAAGCTGATCGCTAAACTCCTGCTTGCGGCGCTGGCGACGGATGCGCATCCAAAACGAGAGCGCCAGATGACCGGCGATCAGTGCAGCCGGCACGATCAGCACCTGACGCCAGATCAGCAGCGCCAGCAGGGTGACGATCAGCGGCACGGCAATGCGTATGAGCAGATATTCCGGCACGGTCAACGGCAGGCTGGCAGCGGCGAGATCGTGTTCGATTCTGGCAGCGAAACTCTGCCGTTTGATAACCTCGTTCAGCCGTTCGGCGATCTGCTGATCGTTCAGCGTGACGGTGCGCTCCGTGTTGCCGCCTCCCAGGTAGGTGGCGATCCGGCTATCGACGCCAGTGTCGCGCGCTGCCAGGCTGCGCACCGCGAACATCAGCGTCAGAACCGCCAGACCTGCGAGCAGCGCAGCGCCGATCGGAAGCGCGAGATCGAGCGAGACAGACGTATCCATTGTGATTGTTCCTCTAGCGAACGCCTGGAATAGCGTTGCCGAATACCTGGGGCGATAACGTGATATTCATTTGCTGCAACGTTTCGAGGAAACGCGGTCGAATGCCCGTCGGCACAATCCGACCGATGACCTTGCCGTCGCGCACCCCCTGTTGCTGGAAGACGAACAGATCCGAGAGCGAGACGACATCGTTTTCCATGCCGGTAACTTCGCAGACCTTCACGATCTTGCGTGAGCCGTCCTGGAGACGTTCGAGCTGAATAATGACGTGGATCGCCGATGCAATCTGCTCGCGGATGGCGCGCAGCGGCAGATCCATGCCGGCCATCATGACCATTGTTTCCATACGGCGCAGCGCATCGCGCGGGCTGTTGGCGTGCAACGTGGTCATCGAGCCATCGTGACCGGTATTCATCGCCTGGAGCATGTCGAGCGCTTCACCGGCGCGGCACTCGCCGACAACAATCCGATCCGGACGCATACGCAACGCATTGATGACCAGATCGCGCAGCGTTACTTCGCCGCGCCCTTCGATATTGGCAGGGCGTGACTCGAGCGTGACGACGTGGCGCTGCTGGAGTTGTAATTCGGCGGCGTTTTCGATCGTAATGATGCGCTCATCATCGGGGATGAATGATGAGAGTACGTTGAGCATCGTGGTCTTGCCGGTGCCGGTGCCGCCGGCGACGATGCAGTTGAGCCGTCCGAGCACGCATGCCCGCAAGAGTTCGATCAGTTCCGGCGATGCCGTTCCACGCGCGATCAGGTCAGCAGCGGTCAGTGGAATGCGTGAGAACTTGCGGATGGTGATCGTGCTGCCGTTGAGCGCCAGTGGCGGAATAATCGCATTGACACGCGAGCCGTCGGGCAGACGGGCGTCGACCATCGGCGTCGTCTCGTCGCAGCGCCGTCCGAGCGGTGAGATGATCCGGTCGATGATGCGCCGCACGTGGTCTTCGTCGATGAAATGGGCGTCGGTCTCCTGCAACTTGCCGTTGCGTTCCACCCAGATCTGGTAGGGACCGTTGACCATAATCTCGCTGATCGTATCATCGGCAAGCAGCGGTTCGAGCGGTCCGAGGCCGAGCAGTTCAGATTGCGCCAGACGGATCAGGCGATTGCGTTCGCGGTCGGGAACAACTCGACCGCTCTTGTCGAGGTGCTCGGTCACCAGATCGGCGATGCGGCGCGCATAGTACTCCGGTTCGCGTCGTCCGCTGGTGTCGGTTTCGTTGATCAACTGCGATTGCACCGCTTCGATGAGGTCACGTTCGTCACGGTGATCGTCGTGCGCCGATGGCGACACCGGTGATCGCGCGGCGGCAGGGCGCACCGGTTCGATCGGCGGATGCGGATCATCGAAAGGTGATGCATTGGGTGTCTGCTGTGCATTGTTCGCGCCGCTCCGCGAGAAACGAAATCGATTCATGGCGCCATATCTCCTTACGTTTCACGTCGCGCAAAACCAAAGAATCCGCGCCGTTCGATCAGCCCCGCCAATCCTTTTGAGCGTGATCGGGATGGGGCGAGCGAGAGCGTGGCAACCTGCTCGCCGGCGACGTGCGCTGCCAGTTTCAGCAGGCTTTGCCCTACCCAGCTCTCAGGATGCGACAGAACGATCGGAATGCCCCGGTTGACGCTGTGCGTCACCAGGCGTCCTTCACTTGGAATGTTGGCGCTGATCGGATGACGCAGATGTTGCTTGACATCGTCGAGTGCAATACCATCGACACTGGGAAAGCGGTTGATCACCAGTGTGATCTTGCCGCGTGTCAGCCCTTCGCGCTGGATGAACTCCAGAAAGCGCTTGACATTCTTGAGCGACGGCACTTCCGGCGTCGTTACGACCAGCGTCTCATCGGCTTTGCTGACCAGCGTCGCGGTAATATCGTCGAGGAACGACCAGGTGTCGGCGACGATATAACTGTACCGTTCGAGTAATGCATCGAGCAGCCGACTGACCTGTTCGCCGCTGATGTCGCCGGCGGCATCGGGCGTGTTGGGCGCGAGCAGGACATGTATGCCGGAACTGTGCTGCTGGACGACCGAGCCGATCAGTGCGTCGTCGATGTCGTCGAGGTGATCGATCAAATCGACCAGCGTATGCTTCGACCAGAGGTTCAGATGTACGCCTGCATCGCCGAACTGCAGGCAGCAATCGGCAAGCAATACGCGGCTGGCGCTCACCTGGCGCAACCCAACCGCCAGGTTGGTAGCGATCGTGGTTGTGCCCGACCCGCCTTTGGGCGAGATGACGACCACGAGTTTGCCGCGCACCTGCGGACGATTGCCGTCGAGCGTCGCCAGGGCGCGCGAGCGGCGGTCGCTTTCGGTTTCGAGCAGCGTGCGGATGCTCTGGATCAGGTCCGCATACTGGATCGGGCGGGACAGGACATCACGCGCGCCAACCGCCACGAGTCGCCGGAGCGTCGTCGTATCGACACGCGCCGTCACCGCGATGCAGATGGTCACAGGCAGGGTGGTGAAAACCTGACGGATCAGTTGTTCGGTTTGATCTGGTTCACGATCCACGATCACGAGATCGGGGCGTGTTTGCTGGATCAGTTCGAAGCCGGCGGTCGTCGCCGCGACTCGATCAACGCGCGCGATCTCTGGTTCGGCGGCCAGGCGACCGATCCATTCCTGATCGAGACGTTCCGGCGTGGTGACGACGACGACAGTAATACGAGCATTGGCAGCCACAGACGATGTTCCTTCTACAGTGCACGATGTGCGACGTTCGATGCTGTTCTGAGTTCGTCTTCTTTCCTTGCACCTGTCCCCTCGTTACCGCATATAGCGCTGGATTAATTCGGGCAGGTTAAGCGGCTCGGCAGTAAACGGCTCGGTGTCGAGCGGTGAGCGCAGCGCAAAATCGATCGTTCCGCCGGTATCCTTGATGTGCTTCAGAATGATCGCGTCTTCGGGGCGCATGGCGCAGAGCAGCGCAATTGCCGGCGTTTTGGTCTCGCCTTCGCGCGGCTCTGAGCGCAGCACCTTGAGCACCTGCACATTCTGGAGCGTCAGCGCAGTCGTCGGCGTCGTCGGCTGGTCGGGCGCAGGCGCCGCCGAGGCATCGAGGGGCGCGTTCAGGGTCAGATAGAGGTCAATGCGATCGCCATCCTCGATCAGGTTGCTCTGCCCAAGAAGATCGACGATTGGGAAGGCAAAGAGCACATAGCCGGGCGGGATTTCCTGGCTGAGCGACTCGCCGCGTTCGCCGACGAACATGCTCTTCTGGAACGGATCACCCTGACCAACGGTGCGCGCCAGGATGCGATTTTCAATCTGGGTCGTCTCGGTCAGTGCATTGACAGGGACGAGATCGACAGGAAAATCTTTGAGAAGGATGTCGTCCGCTCCAACCGCATTGCCGGGGGCGAGTGGTCGGGCAGCCACCGGCAATTTGATCGTCGGAACCTGGGGCGCCTGCTGCGCCAGCACCTCGCGCCGCGCCTGTTCTGCAGCAGCGACTGACTGTTGCTGCAGAACGACATACACCAGCGCTCCGGCGCCAATCGCAAGAAGCGCTCCCAGAGTGAGCAGTATCCAACCGCTGCGACGTGTCACTGCCAGCCTCCTTGAATGCTGTGGATGTGCAGATGTCTTTATCGTTCTTGTGAATATATCGTTTGTGGACGCAAAATGTTATTCAGAATGCATGTGACATGTTTGTGAAAAAATAATTTCCCTCTATGACGACTTATATTCTCGGTCGACCATCAGGTTTGACTGATAGAACAGTCGATGCATCAGAAAAACCGCTGGTAGTCGTCAGAATATTCTTTTGCGATTATTTACGCCGATAATACGATAATTCATCGTAGATAACATCGTTTCATTTTGAGGTTGTATTCATTGCAGAAAACGAGGCAAGGTCGTAAGAAAAAGGAGGAACAAGAGAGGGTCATGCGCCTGGCCCACAATGCCGTGATGAAAACAGTCCTGGGGATGCGGACGAGACGCCGGCGCACCCGGCGGACATGTTCACCGCAAAGGGTCGTATCAATGCAGATGTCAGGAGGTCGGTGCTCCGCGTGTGATACTTCGGCTGATACGTGGCGTAGTGACAGGGGCGAAGCCGGACGGCGGCGGAACGGCGTGATGAACATACGGCGCCGTGGCGTCGCTGGCAATGATACCGCTAGTACTGTGGGAGAAGGAATTGTACCATTATTAGATTTTAGATTCTGGATTGCAGATGATCGCGCAGGGCGTTCTGATGCGCTTTGACGGAACCCTGCCTGCAGAGTATTCAAGTGAAATTGGTATCAGATCGGAGACGGCGCGCAAGAACTCCACATGCGCATTGACATAACGCTGCAGCCGGGTGAGAATCTGCCGCAGATGCGGCGGCAGATTGGATTGCAGTTACGATAACATTGTCTGGATGAGACTGAGCACCTGATCGATGTCGAAGGGTTTTTGAATGATCACTGCTCCTTCAGCTTCGAGGTCGGCGAACCAGGGTTTTCGGGTCAGCGCCGTTATCACAAAGATCGGGATGCCATCCTCCTGAAGCTGGTCTTTCATGCGCTGAAATGCCTCGACGCCGTCCATCTGCGGCATCATAATATCGCAGATCACCAGATTCGGGCGAAGGGTCGCAAGTTTTTGCGTTCCCTCCTGACCATCGCTGGCAAGCTCGACACGATACCCTGCTTCGCGCAGCGCAATCTCCAAAACGGTCTGCATTGCCGGATCATCATCAATGACCAGAATGGTCGGCTGTTCGTCCATGAGCACATCCTGCGAAAATTGCAGATCGATTTGCTGGTATCCGGTCAGGCGGCAGACGATAATGTGCGGAGAAACAACCGCCCTGATCAAGAGCGCGCCTATTATAGCACGAAGCGTAGCGTCGGCTGATAGAATTGGTATAATGTAGTAGTCGCACAGCCGCCAGTTAACCAATGCCGGTTTAGATGCAGAGTAACGCCATGCCCATTCTTGCTTCCACCTGCGACGACATGCCAGAAACTATCGCCTGTCAGAGCGTGCTCGATGCCATAACCGCGCAGATCGCCGTTCTCGACCGCAATGGCATCATCATTGCGGCAAATCGGGCGTGGTTCCGCCTGGTTGCAGCGAAGAGCGGCGATCACCTGTTTCGGATCGGCACATGCTACCGTAATGACTGGAACCGTGAGCAGAGCGTGTTCGCCGTTGCAGCGCCAGACGCACCTGTAGGGATCGAGGCGGTGCTGCGGGGTGAGTGCGACTCGTTTGTTCAGGAATACTGCCGCCAGACCGCCGACGGCGAACGCTGGTTTCGTCTGGAAGCGATGCCGCTCAAACAGGGCGGCGCGGTGTTGTCCAATACCGACATTACGGCGCAGCACGCGATCGCGGCGCTGAATCAATTACGCGACCAGCACCAGCGCCTGCAAGATCGTGTGCGGCGACGGCGACGGCTTGCGCATGGTCCGCGTCAGTCGCTCCGTCTGCTGATCGAACAGACGACGCGGCTGGCGCGCGCCAACACAGAATTGCAGCAGTTCACCTCGATTGTGTCGCACGAACTGCGCGAACCGCTGCGAATGGTTGTCAGTTTTCTCGACCTGTTCCGGCGACATTATGGCGCACAGCTCGATAGGCGCGCCGACGAATACATTACCTATGCGCACGATGGTGCGATGCGGATGCAATCGCTCATCGACAAACTGCTGGCGTATGCGCGTCTCGACCAGCACCGGCCGGTGATGCGCCCCATCGACTGCAATGACGCCCTGGCGCGCGCAATTGGCATGTTGCAGGTCGCCATCGCTGAAAGTCAGGCAAAAATCACGTTCGATAGCATGCCGGTCGTCCTTGGCGACGACGTTGAAATCGGGCTGGTGTTTCGTAATCTGATCAGCAATGCAATCAAGTTCTGCGGCGACGAGCGACCGCGCATTCATATCAGCGCGCAACGCCGGATGAATGAATGGCTCTTTACTGTACGCGACTATGGCATTGGTGTTCCTGCATCAGATGTAGAGCGCATTTTCGATATGTTTGTGCGGGGTCAGAGCCGGCGCCAGTATCCAGGAAGCGGGATTGGGCTGGCAATCTGTCGAAAGGTGATTATCCGGCACGGGGGTCGGATCTGGGTCGAGCGTCCTGCCGATGGCGGATCGCTCTTCTGCTTTACGTTACCAGCGCTGCCGTAGCGACTGTGTGTCGGTAAAGACGCTGTGAGCGTCGTCAGGGTGCGTGTCATGCATAGCGAAACCGGTGCGCCGCTCGAAGTTCTGCTGGTCGAAGACAATCCTGGCGATGCACGCCTGGCTGCCGAAGCGCTTGCTGCAACGAGCATTGGGACGTTTGCGCTCACGCATGTCGAACGACTGGCTGACGCGCTCGATCTGCTTCAACAACGATCGTTCGATGCGGTGCTGCTCGATCTATCGCTGCCCGACAGCGGCGGGCTGGATACGGTGAAGCGCGTCCTGGAGCAGGCGCCGGATATGCCGGTGGTCGTACTGACGATGCTGAGTGACGAGATGCTGGGTGTGCAGGCGGTGAATGCCGGCGCACAGGATTACCTGCAAAAGGGGAGTTGCGTTCAGGAATTGCTGGCGCGGTCAGTGCGGTACGCAGTCGAGCGCCAGCGTCTGCTGCGAGAACTGCAACGCGCCCGTCAGCAGGAACAACTGGCGCGCAATGCACGCGAGATCGCAGCCGTTGAACAACTCTCGCATGATACACGCACCTCGGTGACCGCGCAGTTGTACAGCGCCACGCCACTTCGGGAGGGACAACCAGATCTGTTTGCGGAACTGGTCGCGCAGTATGCTCAGGTACTCGATCAACGGCTGGAACAGCGCGCGTATAAAATAGACGTCAATACGTCCGATCCGCTCCGTGAGATTGCCTACCAGCTCGGCTTTCTCCGCGCCGGTCCGCGTGATGTTGTCGATGTGCACACCCAGGCGATTCGTCAGCGCGTGCGAAATGCCAGCGTGATCCGCATGCAGGCGTATGTTGAAGAGGGCCGACTGCTTGTCCTCGAATTGATGGGGTACCTGGTATCATACTATCGCAACTATGCACTTGGCGGCGCGCATTAGTTGATCTATGATACCATTCATGTCGGCGGCGAGAGAAGCACGGACCGGAACGTTCGAAGGGGAAAGAGAACCGATGACGAGCAAGTTCGTTCTCAAGCTCTATGTCACCGGACAGACGCCGCGCACGGAGCGGGCGATCCAGAACCTGCGACGCATCTGTGAGCAGAACCTGGGCAGTCAGTATCAATTGTTCGTGATCGATGTGCTGGAGCAGCCGCACCTGGCGGAACAGGAGCGCATCCTGGCGACGCCGACGCTGATCAAGGAACTGCCGCCGCCGGTTCGACGCATCATTGGTGATCTGTCAGATACGCTCAAAGTGCTGCAAGGGCTGGATCTGCCAATCCACCCAACGGGTACAGGAGGAACGCAGGAGTGACTCAGAATCCGCGTCAACCAGCCATTGAGAAACTGCCAACCGGGATCAGCGGCTTCGACCTGATTGCCAACGGCGGCATTCCCGCCGGTCGTACCACGCTCGTGTCCGGTACCGCCGGCAGCGCCAAGACGGTCTTCGCGGCACAGTTTCTCGCTGAGGGCATTCGAAAATATAGTGAACCTGGCGTGTTCGTCACCTTCGAAGAGCCACCTTCCGACATCCGGCGTAATATGGAGTCGCTCGGATGGGATATTCCGACCTGGGAGAGTGAAGGACGGTGGGCATTTGTCGATGCATCCCCGCAGCCTGGCGAAGAGGTGCTGTTCGCGGGGAATTATGACCTTGGCGCACTTCTGGCGCGCATCGAGAATGCTGTGCGTCGTATCGGCGCCAAACGCCTCTCGATGGACTCGCTTGGCGCAATCTTTACCCAGTTCGCCGATAGCGCCGTTGTGCGGCGCGAACTGTTCCGCGTCGTTTCGGCGCTGAAACGGATGGGCGTCACAGCGATCATGACCGGCGAACGCACGCAGGAGTATGGCGACATTGCGCGCTACGGCGTCGAAGAGTTTGTCGCCGATAATGTGATCATCCTGCGGAATGTGCTGGAAGATGAGAAGCGTCGTCGCACGATTGAGATTCTCAAGTTTCGCGGCACGTCGCACCAGAAGGGTGAGTTCCCCTTCACGATCATGTCGGGCGAGGGCATGGTCGTCATACCGCTGTCTGCCATCGAGCTCAAGCAGCGTTCGTCCGATATCCGCGTCACGTCAGGCAATCCCGAACTCGACCGTATGTGCGGCGGCGGCTTCTTCCGCGACTCGATCCTGCTGGTGTCGGGCGCGACGGGCACCGGCAAGACGCTGATGACCACCGAGTTTATGGCCGGCGGGGTCAATCGTGGTGAACGTTGCCTGCTCTTCGCTTTCGAAGAAAGCCGCGAGCAACTGTTCCGCAATGCAACCGGGTGGGGCGTCGATTTCGAGCAGATGGAGCGCGACGGTCTGCTGCGTGTCGTGTGCGAGTATCCGGAAACCGCCGGACTCGAGGATCACCTGATCGCCATGAAGAAACTGATCCAGGAGTTCCGCCCCAACCGCGTGGCAGTCGATAGCCTCTCCGCGCTGGAGCGCGTCTCGACGATCCGTGGCTTCCGTGAGTTTGTCATCAGCCTGACGTCGTTCATCAAGCATCAGGAGATCGCCGGTCTGTTCACGGCAACCACACCCAGCCTGATGGGGGGCGAGTCGGTCACTGAAACCCATATCTCGACGCTGACCGATTCGATTATTCTGTTGCGGTATGTCGAGATGTTCGGCGAGATGCGACGCGGGTTGACCGTGTTGAAGATGCGTGGCTCGATGCACGATAAGGATATCCGTGAGTTTACCATCGATAATCGTGGCATGCATATCGGGCGGCCGTTCCGCCAGGTGACCGGTATTCTCTCCGGCAATCCGATCCATATCGCACCCGGCGAGATCGACCGCATGAACCAGCTGTTCAATGATGAGAACGAACCAACGTGATCGGTGTTGCTATGCCGGCAGTTTATGATATTCGTCATCCTTCGAGCCTGACGGTTGGGCAGACGCTGCGGATACTGCGGAGGGAACCATGAGATTCGCCAGTGTGCTGGACGATCTGCGACGGGTTGTTGGACCGCGTTCGGTTATCGACGATGTGGCGACGTTGTTGACCTACGAGGCGGATGGGTGTGTGCTCGATACGCACATGCCCAACCTGGTCGTGCTTCCCTCCACCACGGAGGAGACCGCCGAAGTCGTGCGGATCGCCAATCGTGCCGGTATGCCGGTTGTGCCGCGCGGTGCGGGAACCGGTCTTGCCGGTGGGGCGACGCCGATCCACGGCGGGATTGTGATTTCGACGGCGCGGATGGAACGGGTGCTGGATGTCGATGTCCGTAACCGACGGGCACGGGTTCAGCCTGGCGTCATCAACTGGGAACTGTCTCAACACCTGTCGCAGTATGGCTATGCCTTCATGCCCGATCCATCCTCTCAGAAGGCATGCACCATCGGCGGCAATATCGCCAACAACAGCGGCGGTCCCCATTGCCTCAAATATGGTCTGACAGCAAACCACGTGCTGGCGTTGCGCGTCGTGCTCCCTGACGGCAGTGTAATCTGGACGGGAGATGGGCGGCAGGAGGGCATCGGGTATGATCTGGCAGGGGTGCTGACCGGCAGCGAGGGGACCTGCGGCATCATCACCGAGGCGTGGGTACGGATGACCCGACTACCTGAAGCGCTGCGTGTGGTGCTGGCGCTCTTCCCCGATATTCCGTCTGCGTCACAAACGGTTTCGACCGTGATTGCCCGCGGGTTCTTACCGGCCGCACTGGAGATGATGGATCAACTGGCGATTCGGGCGGTGAACGGGATGTACCGGCTTGGATTGCCCGAAAGCGCCGGTGCAGCGCTCTTGATCGAACTCGATGGGGTCAATGATGGGCTGGACGACTTGCTTGCCGAGATCACCGGCATCTGCCACGATCTGGGAGCGATGGACGTGCGTCCGGCAAAGACTGCCGCAGAGCAGGCGCAGGTGTGGGCTGCGCGTAAAAATGCGTTTGGGGCGATGGGGCGACTGGCGCCGACGTACTATCTGGTTGATACGGTTGTGCCACGCACCCGCCTGCCGGCGACGCTGGCGCGCGTGAGCGAGGTGTCGCGTGAGTATCGCCTGCCGATTGCCAATGTCTTTCACGCCGGCGACGGCAACCTGCATCCGCTCATTCTGTTTGACCGCCGCGACAAAGGTCAGCTCGAGCGGGCGCTTCACGCCGCCACCGACATCCTGCGCGAGTCGATCGAACAGGGAGGGGTGATCAGTGGTGAGCACGGTATCGGCGTTGAGAAGCGCGATTATATGGACCTGCTCTTCACAACCGATGATCTGGCTGCCATGGCGGGGCTGAAACGCAGTTTCGACCCGCGTGAAATCTTCAATCCGGGCAAAATCTTTCCTAAAGGCGCCGGCTGCGGCGAGCTGGCGGCGCTGCGACGACGCGGTTTGCCGGTTGCTGATCTGATCGGCGCGGATGCGGGTAGTGTGCCGGCAGGGACATGGTTGTGAAGCATTGGGTGTTCCTATGACGCGCCTCATCGATGCACTTCGCTCTGCACTTTCCCCTGATGCCGTCCAGGACGACGAGGCGATCCTGGCGACGTTCAGGGTTCATGGCCTCCGGCCGCAATGCGTTGTCATCCCCACAACGATCGACGAACTTCAGACAGTTATGCGGGTGGCGACGGAGCAGCGCGCAGCGCTTGCGCCGTGGGGGGGCGGAACGCATCAGTTGATCGGAAGACCGCCAGAGCGTCTCGACCTGGTTGTACGCACCACCCGGCTCAACCGTGTCCTGGCGCACACTCCCGAAGACCTGACGATTTCTGTCGAGGCAGGGATGACCTTTGGCGCACTGCGCGCGTATCTGAACCAGCACGGGCAGATGCTGGCGCTCGACCCGCCGTTGCCGGATCGGGCGACGATTGGCGGGTTGATTGCCACGGCAACCGACGGACCGCGACGCCTGGGATACGGAACGCTGCGCGATGTGTTGATCGGAATCGCCGTGGTCGAAGTCGGGGGACGTCTTTCGCGCGGCGGCGGGATGGTGGTCAAAAACGTCAGCGGTTTTGATATGATGAAACTCTATCTGGGGAGTTTCGGCACGCTGGCGGTCATCGCCAGTGCGAACTTCAAACTGTTGCCGCTCCCGCGCGCGACGGGCACAATCATCTGCCGGTTTGCAGACCCTGCCCAGGCATATGCTGCACTCGACGAACTCGACGGGACGCAACTTGCACCGGTTGCTGCTGAATACCTGAACAGTGATGCACTGACGCAGGTCGGACAGTCTGGCGTCTGTGCCCTGGCGCTGGCTGCCGAAGGGTTACCCCAGGCGGTCGAGCGCCAGATGCGCGATATGGGCGCACTGGTGAAGCGCCACGGCGCGCAATCGGTCGAGCGACTGGAAGGCGATGATGCGCACATCCTCTGGTTCAGGATTGCCGATCTGCCACAAACTGCAGCGCTCGCCGATGATGAGGCGGTCGTGAAACTGGCAGTCTTACCGGCAGATGTAGCGGATGCCGTGTCACACTGTGAGGCGTCCGCCCGGCGTGTTGGAGCGTCTGTCTGTATCGGAGCGCGCGCGCTGAGCGGCATTCTGTACCTGCGGGTGCGTCCCGTCACATCTGCCGCACTCACCAGCCTGATCGCAGACCTGCCAGGGGTGCAGTGGGTGGCGACAACACTGCCGGACACGCCGCGCTGGGGTGCGCCGCCCCAGGGCATTGAGGTCATGCGGCGCATCCGCGCAGAGTTCGATCCGCTGCACCTCCTCAATCCAGGACGGTTCCTGCCAGGAGTCTGAACAGTCTGATACAACAATGAGACATGGCTTGATGATCGCACCACGAAGACCACGCTTATCGATCGCGTTTTCGCGCCCGTTGCACCTGACGAGTAAGAGCCTATCCGAATAACACAGGGTGTCGAAAAACCGCCCCTTCGATACGCGCTTCGCGCTACTCAGGATGCGGTTTTTCGGATAGACTCTAAGCGGCGGCGGGATGGCTTTCGCAAACGCCACGAGACGCTGCCCCGCCGACGCACAAACACCACGGGTGCGATACGTCTGAACACGTGCCTTTGTCGGACATAAGAAATCTCGTTGTAGTGCGAACAAGAGCATCGCCTGACGACAATGGAGTCGCTGATCACCACACGTGAATGGACAGGTCTGGGCATCTCCTACGCCTACGCGATTGGCTTACTGCTGTCTGGTGAGGCGTTGCATCGCTTTGCCGGATTACCTGCCGATCTGACGCGCAAGATCATTCATATCGGCGCGGGGATGTGGGTCTTTGGCATTCTGGCGCTTTTCGACCGCTGGGAAATCGGCATCATCCCCTTTGCAACCTTCATTGTCGTCAACTTCATTCTTTACCGGTACCGTATCGTGCGCGCCATGGACCGCGAGGATAGTTCGCCCGGCACAATCTACTTCGCCCTTGCCATCACACTGATCTTTGCGTTCCTGTGGCGCCCGCAGGGACCGATTGATCGCGGCGTGGCGGCGACAGCCGGGGTGATGGCAATGACGTGGGGTGATGCACTTGCAGCGCTGGTGGGCCAGCGTATCGGCAGGCGCCGATATACGATCGGGCAAAGCAGCCGCACCCTGGAAGGATCGGCAGTCATGTTTCTTGCGAGCGCGGTCGCCATGCTTCTGACCATGCTCTTCCTGCCAGGGTCGGCATTGGCGCCGTTCGCGCCTGTCGCCGATCCGGTGCGTGCAGTTGTTGCTGCGTGCCTCGGCGCTGCCGTTGCCACGGCGGTTGAAGCCGTATCGCCACACGGAACAGACAACCTGAGTGTTCCTATTGCTGCGACGGCAGTGGCATTGTTCGCAGGTGTGATCAACGGTTCGCTTTGATCCGGCCGGCAAACTGCTGCCGCGCTTTCATCACCTTGGGCGCGACAACCGCCATACAATACCCCTGATACGGGTTCTTTGCAAAGTATTCCTGGTGATACTCTTCCGCCCTCCAGAACGCTGTGAACGGTTTCACTTCAGTCACGATCGGGTTCTTCCAGACCTTCGCCGCATTCAGGGACGCAATCATCTCTTCGGCAATCCGGCGCTGCTCCTCGTTGTGGTACAGAATGATCGAACGGTACTGCGGACCGACATCGGCGCCCTGGCGGTTGAGCGTGGTTGGGTCGTGGATGCTGAAGAAGATGTCGAGCAGATCGCGGAACGTGATTACCTGCGGATCGAAGGTGATCTGCACCACCTCGGCGTGACCGGTTCTGCCGGTGCAGACTTCTTCGTAAGTGGGGTTGGGCTTGTGCCCGCCGGCATACCCCGATTCAACGCTGATGACCCCTTCGATTTCGTCGTACACGGCTTCGAGACACCAGAAACATCCGCCGCCAAGCGTGGCGACGTCGTGGTTTGAGACAGATTGTTCGCTCATGATAGCTCCTCTGCATGTGTGTTCTCCATAAGTATACGTTACGCGGATGTGTTCGAGTCAGGGGTTGTTGCTGAGGTGTACAGAGCTACCGGGTCTGCCATTTTCGATTGGAGATTTTATACTATTTTAGATTGTAGATTTTGGATTGGAGATTGCTGCGATAGCGTTGTGATGCGCTCTGATGCGCGTGCGCATGCGGCTTGTTCAATGCCAGGTTGTGCGCCAGGTGCATGATCGCCTCATGTCGAGAACCAGGAACCGGGCACTGTAGTCAACGCCCCTGTTTCCCGGTGTGCTATAATGCGCCGTCTGAACGAAGGCAGAACACGTCGCCAGGAAAAACCATGAAAGGAACGTGGCGCCGTGCAGGCGCTGGGGTTGTGGTTGCGCTCGGCATCTTCCTGATCATCGCCGGCATTGCGCTTGTGCAGGAACGCACCGAACGTTGCGCCGTCGTGCCGGTGATCGCCGATGATCTCCTGGAAACGCCCGATTTTGCGAATCTGGCGCCTGGTACGCCATCCGGCGTCCTGTTGCCGGCTGGCTGGAGCGGCGCCGCAACCGGCGTCCAGGTTGGTGATTTTACGGTCTCCGGCAGGGGACGATCATTTCAACTGCTTGGAATTGCCAATCATCTCCGCACCCCTGAGGTTGCAGTGCGTGCCGGTCAGTCATACTGTGCCGTCGCACAGGCGCTTGCCGACGCGACCTCGGCGACGCGGGTGCGTCTGGGGTTTCACTGGCTCGATGCCGGCGGCGATGTTCTGCATACCGACTGGAGCGGCTGGCAGGAGGTGCGTCGCTGGGATGGTCCAGACGACGTTCAGCCCTGGTCGGTGATCGGCGGCGGGTTTACTGCTCCTGCTGGCGCGGTGCGCCTCGCCGTCACCTTTCATCCCGCTTCGGATGACCGGGTTTATCTGGACACCATTCGCATCCGGCGCGGGCGCTTCCCCGCCTCCGGCGACATGCCGACGCTGCTTCCAGAGCGACCCGACGGTGTGACTGTGCTTCCCTGGCCCCGCGGCGCGCGTGGCGCGCTCTCGTTCTCGTTCGACTGGGAAACGGCGATGGGCGGGTTGATCCACTCGCGCTCAGTCGATGATCCGAACTTCGACCAGGACCCGGTGGCGCGCGGGATGCGTATGCGCGAAGGAGTGACGACGACAGTGGAACTTTTTCGTCCATACGGCATTCGTGCCACGTACTACGCAACCGGGTACAACTTTCTGATCGGTAACCGTGAACGACGGCGCTTCATGGGAGACCCGACATTCTCCTGGGCGAATCGCGCGAACCGCTGGCAAACCGACGCCTGGCAGCAGCAGCCCTGGTTCTCGCCCGACCCGTATGGTACGGTAGACACCGACCCGGCATGGTACTTCGGCGATCTCATCCCACTGCTCCAGCGTGAAGGGCACGACATTCAAAGCCACACATTCAGCCATCTGTACGGCGGGCTTGCCAGTGTCGAGGAGTGGCGCAGCGATCTGGCTGAGTGGCGATCAGTCGCTGCTGAGCGCAATGTTCCTCCGGCGCGGTCGCTGGCGTTTCCCTGGAGCGGCAGCGCGGGAATGAGTTATGCGAACTGGCAGGCGCTCGCGGAAGCGGGCATCACGTCGGTTACACGCACAAACTGGAATCCGCGCCAGCCGCAGTACCATATTGTCAGCCTGGACGACCCGCACTGTCGCCCGGTACCCGGGCACGAAACGATTCTCGCCTGCCCCGATTTCTACCTGACTGAAGGCAGCGCTGCCGAAGCGCTATCGGTGATCGATCGCGTCGTTGCTGCGGGTGGTATGATCGACCTGTGGGCGCACACCGAGGAAGTGGTCAGTCCGGCCCAAATCGCGGCCTGGAGGAAGGTAGTGGAGTATGCCGCAGTATGCCGTGATGCCGGCGATCTCTGGATCGCGCCACTGGCGGAGATTGCAGAGCGACAGCAGGCAGTCGCGCTGGTGCAGGTCGAGATCCGAGAATTAAGAACTGAGAACCTGGAGTCAGAAGGTGAGTCGGTCAGGTTGATGATTACGAACGGGAGCATGACGGATCTGCAGGAACTGACGATAGCTTTGCCGTTTCAGGTGGTGAGCGCTGCCAGCGTGACAGATGGCAGGCGATGTTTGGTGCGCGGTTCTCTGCTCATATTCGACCTGGCGGCGGGCGAAGCGATAGAGGTAGAGGTATGGCCAGGATAGAGCAGGCGCACCCGGGAGCGGCGTCTGTGCGAGAGACGTGGCTGGTGCATGCGATCCCGTTCGTTATACTGACGATGGATCAGCACCGTACCTGATGGTTTCACGCAGTGGCATTTATACCCCATATGATCTTGACGCTGTGCGCATGTGGTCAGCCAGCCCGATGAACTTCATTGTACCATCGCGTCTGCATCCGCTCTGGGGCGCGCTGATCGATTATCTGCGACCGGAGACATTGTGGGTCGAAAAAACGCTGTATGTTGGCCTGGTCGCTGCAATCCTGGCGCTGGTTGCGTTGCGCGCGTTCGACCGGCGGATCGTCTGGGTCGGAACCGCACTTGTGGCAGCTGTCCTGGCGCTCGGTACCGACCTGCATACAGGCAACCTGCCGTTGCAACCGGAGAACCCGTTCTGGCTGCCAGCGTATTACCTCAACCAGTTGCCGGTACTGGGGTTGATGCGGGTATGGGCGCGCTTCGGTGCGGTGACCATTCTGTTTGTCGCATTACTGGCAGGTGTCGGGGCGGCGTGTCTGGTGCAGCGGTATAATGCGTGGGAGAATGGTGTGCGTAAGAATCGTGACATGGCGAATGTCGCACTCGGACGAGCGATGCTGGCGGTGGCGCTGGTAACGCTGGTGATCATCGATCTGCTGCCAGGGCGGATGGAGAGTTTCACGCTCAAACCGCGCCCAATAGATACATGGCTGGCCCAACAAACCGAGCCGTTTGCTGTCGGGTTTGTGCCAGTGATTGACGATATCACAAACTATCGCATCCTTTTCGGTACATTGTTTCATGGCAAACAGACGTTCGCGTTCATGCACCAGGCGCACATACCGCCAGCATTCCAGGATTTCAACGAGCGCTCGCGCGGTTTTCCCGACAGCATCTCTGCTGCACGATTGCGCGAACTGGGGGTACGGTACCTGTTGCTGGAAAAGCCGATCTTCGATGGCAAACGCGCCTTTCGCTGGAGCGTCGTCGAACAGCAGCTGGCGCAGACGCCTGAGCTATATGTCATCACGCAGGTGGAAGACGTGGTCGTTGTAGGGTTCCGATAGGATCAGTTGCAGGTCGTGAGATGGCGCGTGTAGCTGTGCCGACAACCTGGATTGTGGCGCTCGGTCGTCAGCGCGGGCCACTGCGTCTCTATCAGTGGCTCTGGCTGTTGCTGTGCGCCGTGGGCGCCTTGCTGGCAGCCGCGCCGCGCATTCTGTTGCAGCCGATCCGCTATGAGACCATCGCTGCAGTCCAGATCGACGCTGCTGGACGCTACCGCGAGTTGTATGCCGACGGTCAGCCGGACGACGACTACCGCGCTGTTGAGATGCAGGCATTTGAGTTACTCAGAGCGCGCCGTCCCGATCTCGGCGGACCGACGTATGCCGTCCGTTTTGTGCCCCAATCCGACGGGCGGGTTGAGATCATTGCTACCGGGCGCACTCCCATCGAAGCGCAAATGCTCGCTGATGAAGCAGCAGAGACCCTGGCGCGAACGGTGCGCGCCGCCGGCGGACGCGAGATTCTGCGCAACCTGATGGGTTGGGAGTTAACCGAGGCATTGCAGGGACGCGAGCCGGCAACTACGTTCCAGCGTCTGCTGCGCGAGATTATTCGCACGCAGGCATTTCCACTCAACCGCGCGGTTGAGCCGGTTTCAGCATACGTCACTGTCGATCAACTGCCGCACGAAGAATTGAGCGACCTGACCCGCGCTCTGGAAGTGCGAGAGGAACAGCTGACCCGCATCGACATTCCGGCGCTGGAGTTGCGTCGCACCATGGCGACCGGCGCAATCGCGCACCAGATCGATGCCGATCTCGTGCGTTTGATAGCGGGACGGCAGTCCATCCGTGACGCGCTTGGCTACCTTTACAGCAACCTGAGCGCCCGTTTTGCGCCCGATGCGCCGAGTGACGCCTATCGCGCGGGGCGGGCGCCGTTGCCGGAACAGGCTGTTGATCGGCGTATCCCTCTGCTGCTGACCGTAGCCACGATTGTGGGGCTGGTTTTCGGCGCGGCTGGCGTCGCGGTCGATCGCAGCGCCGGCGCAATGCGCAAAATCCTCGAACTGTGGGCATACCGCGAGTTGATCCGCAATCTGGTGGTGCGCGACTTACAGGTGCGTTACAAAGGGAGTGCACTCGGCTACCTCTGGACGCAACTTGCGCCGCTCCTGCTCATGCTGGTCTTCTGGTTCGTTTTCAGCGTTTTCTTTCAAGCAGATATCGCCATGTTCCCGGTGTTCCTTCTGGTTGGCCTGCTGCCGTGGAATTTCGCCAGCGAAGCGGTCAACGGCGGGACGCGCAGCGTGATCGATAATGCCGCGCTGGTCAAAAAGGTATTCTTCCCACGCGAAGTGCTGCCACTCGTCTCGGTGCTGTCCAGCCTGGTGAACTTTGTGCTGTCGCTGCCGATGCTGCTGCTGGTGATGGCTGCAGTCCAATCGATGTACGCGCCGCTGCGTGCGACCGGCGCATGGACGAACTTTTCGTGGACGTTTGTGTATCTGCCGGTGTTGATCGGCATCCAGACGATATTTCTGGCAGGGGTGGCGTTGTTTCTCGGCGCGCTGGCAGTGCGGCACCGGGATACTGTTCACCTGATCGGCATTTTTATTCAGTTCTGGTTCTTTCTCACGCCGGTCATCTATGCGCTCGATCGGGTCGTCGGTCCGATGGCGCAACTGGTGCGCTGGCTGAACCCGATGGCGTCGCTGGTTGAGTTCTATCGCGAGGTGCTGTATGGCAATGCGGTCGCGTTTGGTCAGATTCCGACCCCAAGTCTTCCCGCGCTCGACAGTGTGCTGCGTGTGCTGCTGACGGCTGTGGCGACGCTGGCGATTGGCTACTGGTACTTCCAGCGCCGTAGCGGTGAATTTGGGGAGAGGCTGTGATCAGGCAAGAGAGGATCGGGTTCTGGACATCGGGTTATGAGAGCGGTATGGCAGTCCTGAGGATTCAGCATCCATTCTGTCGCCCATGTTTCTCGACCGGTGATCGACAGCGTTCCACGTCCAACGTTCAACGTTCCACGTCCAACGTTCAACGTCCACCCGTGACCATTATTATTCTTACCTGGAATGGTCTGGAGTACACCCGCCGTTGTATCGAGAGTATCCGCGCACATACGAGGGATGTTGAGTATCACCTGCTGGTGGTCGATAACGGCAGCAGCGATGGGACGCTGGAATGGTTGCGCACCCAGGAAGACATCCAGGTGATTGCGAATGACCGCAATCTGGGATACACACGCGGCAACAACCAGGGCATGGCAGCAACGCCGCCGGATCACGATGTGCTGTTGCTCAACAACGATACTCTGATTATCCAGGATCACTGGCTTGCTCATTTGCGCGATGTTGCTCACAGCCACCCAGCGTATGGCATCGTCGGGTGTACACTGCTGCACGCCAGTGGATTGCTGCAACATGCCGGAACGTACATGCCGCTGGATAGTTTCTGGGGGTATCAGATCGGCGGCGGTGAGGCATACATCGGGCAGTATCCCGGAGTGCGCGAAGTGGAAGGGATCACCGGCGCGTGCATGTATATCCGACACGATGTGCGCGCGCGGATCGGCGGATTCGATGAGGCGTACACCTCCTACTTCGAGGATACCGATTACTGCCTGCGGGCGCAGCAGGCGGGGTTCAAGGTCGTCTGCACCGGCGGCACGCAGGTGGTGCACGACGAGAACACCAGCGCCAGGATCAATAATGTGTCGTGGCAGGCAATGTGGGACGAAGGGCGAGAGACGTTTACCCGCAAGTGGCGTTCGTTCTACGATCAGAAGTATCGCCGCGCCATCGTCTGGCATTCACTGGTGGCATCGCCATCCGGGTATGCCACCTCGTCGCGTGAACTGGTGATCGCGCTTGACCGGTGCACCATCGACGTTCGTCTGGCGTGTATCTGGGGGAATGATTTCACCGAACCGTTGACGGGTGATCCGCGCATCGACCAGTTGCGCGCTCGCCCCAAGGATACCGCGTTGCCGCAGGTAGTCTACCATCAGGGTGACTCGTTCATCAAGAATAGCGGTCGCTACCGGATCGGGTATACCATGGTCGAGACTGATCGACTACCGGATGAGTGGGTCTATCAGGCAAACCAGATGGACGAAGTCTGGACGCCGACCCAGTGGGGGGCGGAGGTGTTTCGCGCCAGCGGCGTCCGGCGTCCGGTTTATGTTATTCCGCTGGGGGTCAACCCCGATTATTTTCATCCTGGCATCACCGGACATAAGCCTGGTAACCGCTTTGTGTTTCTATCGATCTTCGAATGGATTGAGCGAAAGGCACCGGATGTGCTGATCCGGGCATATCAAAAAACGTTCCGTCGCAGTGACGATGTGGTGCTGGTGCTCAAAATCTTCAACCATGACCCCACGCTCGATCTTGCCCGACGTATTGGAGAATTGATCCGCAGCGATGGTCCGCCAATCGTGGTATTACCCAATCAGAAGATTGCAGCGTACCAGGTCGGGCAGCTGTACCGTAGCGCCGACTGCTTCGTGTTGCCGACACGCGGCGAGGGATGGGGCATGCCGGCACTGGAAGCGATGGCATGCGGTCTGCCGGTCATCTCGACCGATTGGAGCGGGCAGACGGAGTTTCTCCACACAGAGGTCGCCTATCCATTGCGCATTCGCGGTCTTGTTCCGGCTGAAGCGCGTGCGCCTTACTACCGCGGTTTACGCTGGGCTGACCCCGACATCGATCATCTCTGCGAACTCATGCGTCACGTCTACGATCATCCCGAAGAAGCGCGAACTGTTGGCGCGCGCGCTGCCGCTGAAGTCGCGGCTCGCTGGACATGGGCGAACGCGGCGGCAAAGATCGTCGAGCGTCTGGAAGCGATTGGGTGATGCATATTGGCGTTGATATCTCGCTGCTGCGCATTGCTCAGGCAGGTGTATTGACCTACCACCGGTCGTTGCTCAATCATCTCGTGCGTGTTGGGCGTCATGACACCTTCACGCTGATCGACGTTCTGCCACTCAACCCTGGTCGTGCGATGATTCCACCGGCTGCCTTTGATGCTCCAAATGTGCGCATCGTGCGTTGCCCGGGTCTTCGGCGCGGCTACCTGAGCGCGCTGCCCGCTTTGCGTTACGGACCTGCGCATACCGTTGCAGCACAGATCGATCATGCCCTCGATCCGATCTGGGCGCGTCTGTCAATCGCCGAGATGGGGCTGGAACTCAGAGGGGCGACACGGTTCGTCGAGGTGTTCCACGCCGCCGATCAATTGCCTTATGCACCGCCTGGCGCTGCGACGGTGCTGACCATTCACGATCTGACCACCCGACGTTTTCCTGACATGCATGTCGCAGAGAATGCCGCGTTACACGCGGTCAAGGAGCGTTTTGCCCGTGACCGCGCCGACCGGATTATTGCCGTTTCGGAAGCGACCCGCCGCGACATCGTGAGCGAACTGGGCATTCCGTTTGAACGAATCAGTGTGGTGTACGAAGCCGCCGATGCGCGCTTTCGCCCACACACACCGGATGAAACACGCCCAATCCTGGCGCGGTACAATCTGACGCACGGCGAGTATGTGGTAAGCGTCGGCGCCCTCGAACCGCGCAAGAACTACGTCCGGCTGATCGAAGCCTATGCCGTGTTGCACGCTCAGTATGCCGCAAACGGGCGCACATTGCCGCCGCTGGTGATTGCTGGCGGCTATGGGTGGAAGTACGAAGCAATTCTCACCGCGCCAGAACACGCTGGTATTGCCGGAACCGTTCGCTTTTTAGGGCGTGTTCCCGACGAAGATCTGCCAGCGTTGCTGGCAGGAGCGCGCGTGTTTGTGTACCCATCTCTGTATGAAGGATTTGGACTTCCGCCGCTGGAGGCGCTTGCTTCAGGAACGCCGGTTGTTGTAGCAAACATCTCGTCGCTTCCCGAAGTGGTTGGCGATGCCGGAGTGTACTGCGATCCGTATAATGTGAATGATATTGCACATCAGATCGATGTGCTGCTGGAATGCGAAGACCTGGCGCTACGATTGCGGCGCGCCGGGGTTGAACGTGCGAAGCGGTTCTCGTGGGAGCGCGCTGCCCGCGAGACGCTGGCGGTCTATGCTCAGGCGCGCGCTGAACGGCATGCGAGGCGACGATGGCGATTTATTGGGTCAATTCCGACAGCGATGATGCGTTGACGCTCATGGCGGCGGTCGAACGCGCTCTGGAGACCGGCGACGTGGGGACGCCGCCAGCACCGGGCGCGATATCGTCTGCCGCGCCTGCCAGCCCGACGGATGCCTATCTGCGCGACAATCTGGCGCTGGCGCATGCAACCTGGTCGGTCGATCCGCACCGGATCGTTCTCTCCAACCGCCCCGGGCTGGCTGCCGCAATCAACGCCTTCCAGCGCCTGGTGCGCCGCGCAACCTGGTGGCACACCCTCCCGCAGTGGCTGCAGATCAGTGAGTTTCACGGCGCGGTTGTCCGTGTCCTCGATGCGTTATCCGAGAAAGAACGACGGCTGGACGAGCGTCTGCGCAGTATCGAGCAGATGCGCTTACAGGCGCATCTGTTCGCTTTGCAACAGCAGATTGCCGTGTTGCGCGCCGAGCGCGCTGAACTGGAACGCCGCATCACAGCTCTGGAAGCGCAGTCTGCCGCTTCTTCCCCCGCAGACTCTGACGACGAGCAGCGTCTGTCCATGTAATACCATTTTAGATTGTAGATTTTGGATTGGAGATTGCTGCAATAGCATTGCAATGCGCTCTGATGAGCGTGAGTATGCGACTTGTTCAATTCCAATTGGTATAAGGCAGTCACGCGCATGGCGCACAACGCCGCGATGAAAACAAGACCGGGATGCGGGTGAGACGCGCGCGCCTCCGGCGGCTCTTTTCACCTCAGTGCAACATAAGACGGCGAGATGATATAATTTCCGATGGCGTGTCGTAATCAGTGCAGGAATGCTCTCGCGGTCAGAGCCTATCCGAATAACGCAGGATACCGAACAACCGCATCCTGAGTAGCGCGCAGCGCCCCCGTATGGGGGCAGCGCGTATCGAAGGGGCGGTTTTTTCGGACGGGCTCTAAAAAACGCTGCCCAGGGCACAGAGACTTTCTCTTCCAGGCGCCGGGTTGTGTTGCACGATGATTGCATGCATCATTGCAAGCAAGGATACTGGTTTGTACTGCATCGTCTCAATTGCGTCTCGTTGACCTCGAGACCGGCGTGTCATCACTGCCAGGAAGGATATTCGCATGCCCGAAAACATGTCTGGCGGACCGTCACATCGAAAGATGACCCGGCGCGAGTTATCTGATCGCTACAATGAACTCCTGTTGCGCGAGGCGCATCTGCGTGCCGCGCTGTACAGCATCGGCGACGCTGTCATCGTCACAACTACCGATGGGCGTATCAATCTGATGAACCCCACCGCTGAACGGATAACCGGCTGGGCTGAGTCCGAGGCGCTGGAAACCCCTCTGGAACAGGTCTTTCAGATTATCGATGAAGAAACCAGCACAACGCTCGAAAGCCCGGTTGCGCGCGTTGTGCATGAGGGTGCTGTCGTCCGATTGAGTCAGAATGCGCTATTGATCAACCGTGATGGACGCGCTATTCCGATTGGCGACGCCAGCGCTCCGATCCGCACGGCGACCGGCGACATCTCCGGCATCATTCTCGTCTTTCATGATCAGACCGCCATGCGCGCCACCCTGCGCGCAGCGCAACATGGGCGTGAGTTTGCCGAAAATATCATTGCCACCGTGCGTGAACCGCTGCTCGTGCTCAACAGCGCTTTGCACGTTGTTTCAGCCAATCCCGCCTTTTACCGTCTGTTTCGCACAACCCCTGCCGAGACGCTGGGTCGTCGCATTTACGAGATTGGCAATTATCAGTGGGACATTCCCGAACTACGGCGTCTGTTAGAAGAGATTCTGCCGAAGAATACTCATTTCGACGGATATGAGGTCACCCACGATTTCGAGCATATCGGTCGGTGCACGATGGTGCTCAACGCCCGCCGCGTGCAGCACTCCGATGAGTTCATTTTACTGGCAATCGAAGATATGACGGAACAGATCCGCGCAGAGCAAAGGGTGCACCTCAATCTTCGACGATTGCGCGCATTGCGCACGATCGATCGCGCGATCATTTCCAACCTCGATATGCGCGCTGTGCTCGACATTCTGCTCGAGCAGAGCACGTTGCATCTGCACGTAGACGCTGCTTCCATCCTTTTGCTCGATCCATACACGCAGATGCTGACCTTTGCTGCCGGGCGAGGGTTTCAATCACGTGCCACTGAGCAGGCGACGCTGTTTGCCGGCGAGGGGTATGCCGGTCAGGTCGCGCTTGAACGGCGGATGCTGTTCATTGCAGACCTCAGTGTTTCGGATGCTCGTGTCTCTGCGCCGGTGCTGCAGAGTGAGACATTCGCGACCTATTGCGGCGTTCCGTTGATTGCCAGAGGTCAGGTGAAGGGAGTGCTGGAACTGTATCACCGGAGTCGACTCGATCCTGAGCAGGAGTGGTTTGATTTTCTGGAGACGCTGGCAGTGCAGGCCGCTATTGCCATCGACAGCGTGGAAACATTCGAAACGATGCAGCGCTCGAATGCTCAACTGGTGCTGGCGTATGAAGCAACGATCCGGGGATGGGCGCGCGCCCTCGATCTGCGTGACCGGGAAACTGAAGGACATTCGCAACGTGTGACAGACCTAACGGTGCAACTGGCGCGGGCTGCCGGTCTGAGCGATGAACAGATCGCCCATATCCGGCGTGGTGCGCTGCTGCACGATATTGGAAAACTCGGCGTCCCCGATTCTATTTTGCGCAAACCCGATCCGCTGACCGAAGAAGAGTGGACGATCATGCGCAGACACCCGGATTATGCGTACAGTATGCTTTCTCCTATCGAATATCTTCGCCCTGCGCTGGACATTCCCTACTGCCACCATGAACGATGGGACGGCACGGGTTATCCGCGTGGCCTGAAGGGTGAGCAGATACCGCTATCGGCGCGTCTCTTCGCGGTCGCGGATGTGTGGGACGCTCTTCAGTCCGATCGTCCGTACCGCGCGCGCTGGCGACGCGGGGAAGCGCTCGACTATATTCGATCACAGGCAGGAAAGCACTTTGATCCCGATGTGGTCGAATTGTTCCTGACGGTGATCGGCGAAGCGTCGAATCATCAGACGCCCTGACGCAGAGATTCCAGGAACAGTTCGAGTGCGATCGGGCGAACAGCAGCGCCAGTCCTGAGCGGACACGCAAACACATCAGTCACGCGGGATCGGCGCGCCTGGCGGGGCATTGATGATGTCCGCCTCTATTTCTGCTTCGACTGCCGCAGCGGGTGGAGGCGCGACCTCGCTATCAGGGGCAAGCGGTTCGATTTCGAGATGCTCAACAGTCGCATCGCCCTGGTCGTCCGTTGCTTCCGGATGAGCGTGAGCGGTTTCTGCCAGAGCGCCGGGTGACAGGTTCACAATCGCCACATCCTCGTCGGCGTGGACTTCCTCGTGATCGTGGTGACGCGCGATGCCATATTCGGTGATCAGGCTGGCGCGCTTGATGCGTCGATCATATTCGCGATAGACCGCATCGGCGATGCGTTGGAACAGACCAGACATACGTCTCTGCTCCTGCTGAACTGAACGATTCTGCGCTGATTCATTATACCAGAAGCAGGGCATGATCAGCCGAAGGGCGGATGCCCCCACGAGAGCGCGTCGACTCGCGTGCATCTCACGTATGTGAACGGCACAGTAGGGGCACGGCGCCGCCGTGCCCGCGCCAGGTACCGTGCCCGCGCCAGGTACCGTGCCCGCGCCGCGCGCCGTGCCCGCGCCGCATGCCGTGCCCGCGCCGGGTGCCGTGCCCGCGCCGCATGCCTTGCCCGCATCCCCATGCATATGGACAGTGCCGGCGGTAGCGACCGGCTGACGCCCGCGCCAGCCCCGCATCCCCATGCATATGGACAGTGCGTCGCGCTGAGCAGTCGCGTAGTTTGCGGCGCTCCCGCATCCCCATGCATATGGACAGTGCAGTAGGGGCACGGCGCCGCCGTGCCCGTACCGCGCGCCGTGCCCGCGCCGCATGCCGTGCCCA
>FWPU01001446.1_pt1 | contig 69552 bp, 57 predicted proteins | sample 2228361 | NCBI WGS metagenome assembly FWPU01 (sample SAMEA103939777, study PRJEB20133) | metagenome
GTGTGAGAACAGGTTAACGAGGGGGATTAAAGGTCTCCAAAAAGTATTGTTTTGTGCAAACTTTTTGGAGATAAGGGGGAAACCTCCCCCTTATGGTGGGTATAGCTCAATGGTAGAGCATTGGACTGTGGCTCCAAGTGTTGCGGGTTCAAATCCCGTTACCCACCCTGCTTCCCAAATGTTTTTGTAAATGCGCCGAATTTTTGCTACATCTACATTCTATCTACTACAAACTGTTTTATTTATGGTGTGCGTAGTATTCGCGAATCAAATTCTGTACAAATTCCTGTCTCTTATGGTATAACCCTTTTATCTTTCTCTTCTTATGTCGGGAAAGTGCATATTGTGCAATTATCGGAAATCCGACTGTTGCATCAAGATAACATACTACAGCATCAGGCAGGCGCGTTGGGTCAACTTTTCCCCATGATACTGCTTCATGGGGAGTAGCGCCTGATAACCCACCAGTATCAGGGCGGGCATCCGTGATCTGGAAGAAGTAATCGTGTCCCATTTCTTTGATTCTTAGAACTTCCTGTATCTGGGGTTCGGTCTGAAGCAAGAAATTCTTTGGGCTGCCACCGCCAATCAAGAGCGCTGCTGATTTACCGCCACTTCTTTTTGCTGCGAGCACAATTGCAGTTGTTTCGTTCACATCAATAGAAGGATTTATGCGCAATTTGCCACCAATAATCTCTTCCTCCGCAATATTCATTCCGATTGTTGAATCACCGGGCGAACTTGTGTAAAGAGGAATGCCCAGACGGTATGCACAGGCGAGGACTGAGGTGTCTTTGTTGCCAGTTTTATCTTCCCATTCTGCAGCGTATCTGCCAAGGAGATGATGGAGTTCAGCAGTGCCCATCTCTTTTTGGAATTCCGGCTGTTTGAAAATATTTCTCAGTATTTCATCAGTTGCCATAAGACAATCGCGGTAGCTCAACAGTATATCATAGATACGCACAACATCATTCTTTCTTAAATCTGCGTCATCAACAAGCGGTGAGCCGACATGCAATTTGAAATTGAAAGCGAAGTGCAGGTCATGATATAAATTAGCACCGGTAGAAACAATCCAATCAATAAAACCCGCTTTCATCAAAGGTACAATTACTGCCTTGCCAAGACCCGCAGGAATCAATGCACCAGCAAGGCTCATTCCTACGGTAACATCGGGTTGGAGCATTTTTTCCACAAATAACCGACATCCTTCGCGTAACCGCGCTGAATTATAGGCAAGGAAGACATTGTCAATAAGATATTCTAATTTTTGCTTACCTGTCAGGGCAGGTGGAAAAATTCTTGGTCCTGAAAGATACCTTTTCTTATGGGGATTTTTTTTCTTTTTTAACCAATCCGGTGTTTCATCAATATCTTTTTTTATCCTGTGCATTCTCTTCATAATACCTCCCTTATTACCCCACATTGGTTTATCCAGCATTTTAATGATGATCCAGTCATAGTTATTATTAAGGTATGATTATTACCTTTGCCGGGGGCAAGCCATTGAAATTTGTTGATGTTGCCCATGAATAGGCACCGATATTTTCTATATATATGATATCTCCAATATCAAGCTCGGGAAGTTCTTCGCTCGTTGAGATAATATCAAATGAATCGCATGTTGGACCAGCAAGGGTTGTTATTTGGGTAATACCTTTTTTAAGTACCTTATACTGATATTTGCAGTGATCATAGACAATACCTGAGAGCGAACCATATACACCGTCATCAAGGTAATACCAGTGCTTGTTATTTCTTATTGACTTACCAATGATTTTCATTACAAGAATTCCCGCAGGACCGCATAAAACCCTACCTGGTTCTGCAATGATTTGAATATTTTCCGGGAACAGACGCTGGAGTTCTTTATTGATACTTGAAGCAGTCATTGCAAAAAGGTCTTTCTCATAATCAAAATGCTTTATGGGGAAACCGCCTCCGATATCAAGAATTTCAAGGGGAATCTGTTTGAGCTGGGCATCTTTGAAGATGATTGAGGCAATCTCCAGGGCATCAAGATAATTCTCGATGTGAACATTCTGGGAACCAACATGGAAACTCAAGCCTGCAGGTTTGAGCCCAAGCCGGAGAGCCTTAATAAGAAACGGGATTGCATCTGGTGGTTCAGCACCGAATTTCAATGATAGTTCTACCATTGAGCCAACATTGGGGACTTTTATGCGCACCAGAACACGGGCACCCGGAGCAAAACGTGCAATCTTGTTCAGTTCGTATTCAGAATCAAAAGTCATTAACTTAATCTTATGATTTGTAGCAAACTTCAGTGCTTCAGGCGTTTTGACTGTATTGGCAAAGACCATGCGGTCAGGATCAACTCCAATATCAAGCAATGTTCTCATTTCATGGATTGAAGCGACATCAAAACCCGTACCTGCTTTTGCGAGAGTCCGCAAGATGAAGGGATGGGAATTCGATTTGACTGCATAAAATGGTTTCACTCTGGGCAGTAACGACTGAAATCTCTTCAACTGATTTAAGAGTTTGCTTTTGCTTATCAAAAATAGGGGGGTGCTGTGCTTTCGCGCCAGATTTTCAATTTGCTTCTTTACATTATTTGTTGTTTTTGCTTTCACCTTACTCCTTTGTTAATGGGCAACCAGATCTTTGTCAAAAGAACCCAATTCACCCTCAATCTTCCAGATTCTTATTTTCATTTCATCGAAATCCTTCAGTAGTTCATACATATCTTCATCAATATCTCTTATTTCATATCTATCTATGGTTATTGGATGGTGTTCCAGTTGAATGCGCTTAATTGATATTCCCGCGAACTTTGATAATAATCTTGGTGTTAGTATCAGAAGTTCAATTGTAGTATTACCAGAACCAAATCTGGTGATTTTTAGCGGAAAGAAAAGTCTTTTTGATGCAAAATGATACTGGATTGGTTCAAGAGTCTTTTGCTGAATATTGAGGGTTACTACATCAAAAACAAACCAGACAAAACCTTCATTTATATACTCTTCAATCAAATCTCTATGGGCTTCAGAGATGATTTCCTTTGTAAAACCAAGTGTTTTCAAATAATTGTTTACCCAGTCCACAAACCCTGCGCTTGCCTTTAGATGGACAACCGAAATGTCATGAGCACCAATTTTTTCATGGAATGTTATTTCTGCCGGAGGTGGAATGCTGCGGTCTGCTAATTGTTCGCCGTTACGTTTTTTAGAAATATGAATATGCCGATTGATAAGATTCGTTGCTTTGCGAAAAGTCTCCAGATCACCTTTTTTTACCTTTGGTTCAGAAGGCAGGGGCAGAACTTCCAGAACCATTGTTGAATCTGAGGCACTCAAGTCTGTTGAAAGCAAAAGGATTTCTTCCTTACCATTCCAGCAAATCATTGCCCGCTGCTTTGGTTCAAAAATTTTGACTTCAGGATCAAAAGAAATCAGACCGCGGTCAGCAAACAAGAGAGCGCAAATACAAATCATCAGCAGATATCTTTTTGCTTCCATAATGTGATTATAATAATTATTTTGAGAAAATCAATAGTATTTGTTCTCAACCGTAGAATATGAATTCAAAGAATACTATTGATAACAAAAGCGCGTGCTAAATGTAAAAAAGCTTTAGAAAATGCAGCCCTTTATTTTCTTTTTTCCTTCGTTTATTACATCTTCTTTCTTTTCTTTAATCTCTTTTTCAAGTTTTCCACGCAGTGAATCGAGCACAGCGCCGCGATTAAGAAAGTCTTTGTAATTTTCAGCGAATTTTTGAATTTCCTCAATGGGCAATTTGTCAACTATTGGTTTTAGTTCGCCTTTACCAATCTTTGCTTTGAAATTCTTATCAAGCAGTATTTCCTTTGCGCCTGCAACCAGACTTTTCACTTTGATCTTACCGGCAAAGACACTGAAGGAACTCTTACCTTCTTTGTCCACGCTGGTCTTGAAAGTTGTTCCTCTAATATATGCCTGTGCTGCGTCAGTCCTCACTTCAAATTCATCACCTTTGTTCATTTTTGTCACTTTTGTAACGACATCGCCTATTGACGCGAAGATCCGTTGAAATACTCCTTTGTTGGTCTTTTCCTTCCTTTCAATCTTTATGCTTGAGTTGGGTTCAACTCGGATAAGTGAATAGTTGGAGAATTGCACCTCACAGATGGATTCGCTATAGGTTGTGACAATATCGTTCACATAGAGTGACGCATTTAGAACTCCTGCATATTTCTTACCTTCGCGTTCAACTATAACATTGCCAACCAAATAAGAAATCTTGGCCGGAATGTCGGCACTGATTAGCGGTAATAATAAAATTCCTGCAATAATACCCATTGTTTCCTCCCGGTTTAGTGAATCTTGATTTCCTGTTTGTTGTAATGCTGGGCCTGCAACAAAATCAAAGGCAGACCAATAACAATTGCATAAATCAACAGAAAATACGAATCATAGCCTAAAACCATTGAAAATATCAAGAGGGCAATGCTGAAAAAGAACTGCTTGATATTCTGGTTACCCTTCTTCATCTGTCTGAGACATTGTCCGCGCGCATAAATAGAATAGCTTAGAACAAGAATCCCGGCAATGGGTAGAATTGGCGTGTTGAGAATCCGGTATTGATGCCACCAGACGATCGTCGTGATACCGAAGACAAATGAGGAATAGAAAAATAATGCGAAGAGTCCACGCAGAAAAAAGTTATGGGATTCGTTGGGAATAAAACTCGGCTGAAAGAACAGATATTTTTGATAGTATTCTGTGCACAGCCACAGCACCAGTAGCATTGTATACAGGTATGAGAAAAACCAATTCTCGTAGGGGTGTAGACAGTTGTAGAAAAACAAGCCTGAGTACAAAAGTATGAATACAATCCAGATCAGTCTCTTGTAATTGATCTTCATTTTAGTAAAACATCAAATCAAATAGAAAATTACCTTCTTGATCCGGAACAAGGACAACATTGTTCTTTACTATATTGCCTTTATACAGGTAGCCATGTTCTTTTATTGTTTTGTTGGCTGCAGAATTCGTCAACTCCATTACCCTAAATCTTGTGTCACAGCTAACTTTTGTCAGGAAGTCGCCAATTGAAATAGAATCCTTCACCGCATTGTCTTTTATCAGGTCAGCGGGATAGATAACGATATTTACATTGTATTTTTGCTTTACTCTTTCAAAAATATAGTCAATAATTGTTTTGCTCGCTAAATTTACTTTTGGGAGAAGGATTCTGTTTAGCGATTGGGTGAAATTCAAGATCTTTGATTGGAGTACAGTATCTTCGTAAGTAGCTATTCTCTTAATGATGGTATCCTGCAGGATTCTATCTTTGATAATAAAATCAATCTGTAGCGCAGGCGATAATAATAATTTCTTATCCACGAGCCACAATACATCGCTGCGCTCCTTTATTGTCGCAAGTTTTACCTGATCAGAAATACTCAATGATTCATTGTACTGACAACAGACTGCAAATCTAATGCCCTCGTAGTTTTTAATTCCATAGCCGAGATTCAGAGGGATGGATAAGAAATTATGCCCATGAACAGGATAGTTAGTTATGAGAAAATCCAGAGGGACTTCGGCTAACAATTCATAAAATCCCAGGCGTTTGAAGATTTCAGACATGAATGGAGTTTCAAAATTGAGATAGCCTATTTTTATTGCCTTTGTTTGCTTAATACCACTCAGAAAAGGTCGTGAGCGCTGAATATCCTCAAATAGCGAGGATAGATAAAGGACTTCAATCTTTGAAGTCTTTACACTTACTCGCTTTGGACAATGCAGAAATGCGAGACAACTTAGAACTATCAAGAAACAATTTCTGAGGGGCGATATTTTGTGCATAATTTATTATAATGATTACTCAGTCGATGTCAAGGTCTGCTGCGGGGTGGGAAAGGAATTCCTGAATATAATCCTGGGCGCGGTCGAAATTGTCTTCTTCCACGAGAACTTCACCCCATCCACCTTCCATCAATTTTGGCAGTCCATCAAGCCAGGTTGTTTCAAATCTTCTTACCAGTGTTTCTATGCCATGTCCTTTGAGCATTTCCGCAATTGTAATAGCACTGAATTCATCCTGGGCAAGATATGCACGTTTAAGCATAATCAATTATAGAACCACTGATTCAGAAGTCAAGTATGAATCTGATTATTCAATCGTCCCTTCCCAGATTTTTTTGTATATCAGTTCTCGTGCAAGGGTAAGTCTAACATAATCTTTAGTTTCACTGTAGGGAATTAACTCAATGAATTCGTCCATTTCTGCGTTACGATTCTTGTTCAGCCATCCTTTCACGCTAATCGGACCGGCATTGTATGCTGCCAGGGCAAGTGGAAGATGAAAGAACTCATTTTTCATCTTTGTAATATATGTTGTTCCAAACTTTATTGAGATCTGCGGATCATAAAGCGAAAAAGATTGCATACCAAGTTCACTAGCAAGTAGTCTGCCGGTGTTGGGGATAACCTGCATTAACCCCTGCGCATTGGCAGTACTTGTTGCCCGTGGATCGAACATACTCTCCTGCCAGATCATTGCGAGGGTTAACCACAAATCGCTGCTGCAATCAGTAATACTGAAAATATATTTTGCCGGATAAAGGAGTCTTAAGAATTCTATCGGATAATTCCGGGAATCATTATTGTTATCATAGCGTTTTTTCAATTGCAGGCAGAATTTTATCGCACCATAATCCGAACCGTTTTCCGCACAGAGCCGGCTTAAAAAAATCAAGTCCCTGGAAGATTTGTCTTCAATCAATTCAAGTTCGGCAACTGCATAATTTTGTTCATCAATATTGAAATAGCGGATTGCTCTGTTTAGATGGACAGAATCTTCCCGGTCAAAGGTAACCGTTGTATCACCGTATCGTCTTAACCAGGCATCAAGACCCGTTGTATCAAAAACGATATCCCCCTGGCTGCGGATTAGGGTATAATAAGAAAGCGGATAATTGCTATAAAGGTAGTTTCTCAAACTATCAATTGGTTCGCCAAGTCTTTCTTTCATTCTTATTCGCCAGTAGACAAAATCCGGGTCCGAGTAATTGCTGAAGATCTCCAGCGCACGATTCAGCTGGCCGATTCTGAACAATTGAAAACCCGCCCGGAAACTCGTATGCTTTTCTTTGACCTTTACAAATGTCTCTACAGCGCTGAGTGTATCGCCGATATCCTCTAATAGAAATGCCTTCCTTTTTAGTGCCCTTATTGCATATTTGGAATTCTGGTGCTGGTTGATCAATGAATCATAGACGGCTATCGCTGATCTGTAATCCTGACGATTTTCATGGATCAAACCTCGATAGTAATAGGATTCTATCCTGTGGCTTTTGTTGAAATAAGTCAGTGCGCTGTTGTACTGTTGTTGATCATAATTGATCTTGCCGAGATAATAGTTAACTTCTCCATCTTTTGGAGCATCCTTGAAGAATTTTATTGCCTGGGAGTAGTCTTTATGGAAAAAGGCAACTTTGCCAAATGCCTTGTTTTCTAATGTTGTCTGTGGTTTTATCGCGGTGATACTATATTTTGCACCAGCCGATGAAGGATGATTGTTTATTAAATCAAGTGCAATGTTTCGTAACTCGTTCTTATTATGTTGTCGTTCGTGTATCTTTAGCATAAGAAATTTTCTTGCTACTGGATCTTTTATCTTTGGTAACTCTTTTCTAATCAAGCTGATTTCCGTGGAGTTTAATAGAAGATCAAAAAGAAGATTCTGGTATTCAGCAGATAAATAGGGACTGATTGAATCGATTACCAATGCGGTGTGAAGGGCATTTGTAAAGTCATTCAATCTGAAGTAGCATTTTGCCAGGAGGATTAAACAGTAATCTTTAGGTTCATTCATTTCTGAAAGATGGTCAATTGCTTCACTGTACCGCTGGAGATTGTATAGGGCTATTCCTTTGGAAAATCTATCTTCTGTAAGCTTCAAGATATCTTCCCATCTTTTCTGTTTCAAAAAGACTTTTCGGGCATAAGTGTTTATTGTTTCCTCGTTAGCAATACTAATATAATCAGTTATGCTATCGAGAAGCAACAAAGCCTTCTGATATTCTCGCTGATCAATGTAGATCTTGAGTAGTGCTTTCGTCTTTTCAGTTCCGAATTGGGGTGAGGTTACTTTCTTAAGCAGATTATAGGCATACACTGGTTTTTCCAATGCAGTGCGATTTACCTCACACAGTATTTCTGCTTCCGGGAGAGTTTCAATTACTATTTCTCTGGTTCTGGGGTTTGGGCAGGATATTACTGCGAGTGCGAGAAAAAGGGTAAGAAAGGTTTGATTATATGATTTAATTTTCAAATATTTCTTGCTGGCTGAAAAAGAAATTTATCTCCCTTTGTGGATTTTCATCAGGTGCTGAGGCATGGACAACATTCTCGCCAACAGAGGTGCCATAAAGATTTCGTATTGTGCCTGTAGCTGCTTTCTTTGGATCGGTCGCCCCGACCACCTCACGAAGCTTTTGTGGGGCATCAGGATATTTCAGACAGGCAACCACGATCGGTCCAGAGGAAATAAAATCAACAAGCCAGTTATAAAAATCCTTGCCCTTGTGGATTTCATAAAACCTTCCGCCCTGATCTTTGTTGAGCCAGATCATTTTCATGGCAACAATCTTGAAGCCCGCATCAACAATGTGCTTCAAGATATTACCGATCAAATTTCTTTTAACTGCATCGGGTTTAATAATCAATAATGTTTTATCCATAAGTTAAGTATATAGAAAAATCAAGTGTTGTCAATTATTTTGGTTACTGAATTATTGCACAAATAATCAGAATAAATTGCACTGATATTGTTTTAAGTATATTACCCGGCCAATTTCTTTGATTGACAAATAAATGGTTTTGGTTATACTTAATTTTGTAAATGCTAATAGCTGGGTAGAATTGCGCGCTAACTTGGCCAGTTTGTTAGCCGGGGTGGCGGAATTGGGAGACGCACCAGGTTCAGGACCTGGCGCTGGCAACAGCATAGGGGTTCAAATCCCCTCTCCGGCATTATTAGTTGATGCCAAGGAAAAGAGTGAGTTTGATCAAGAAGATAGTATTTGCCGGGCTTGTTATTTATTTTCTCTTCTATATTGTTAATTCAGTAATCATAATCAGTTATCCGTATCAGATTTCGTACCCCGAAGGTTTTTTGCTCAATCAGGCAAAAATTATCAGCGAAGGAAAGTCTATTTATCAGACGATAAATGAGTATCCTTATATTGTAGCAAACTATCCACCATTGTATCCATATCTTTGTGCTATTTTTGTCAAACTTTTTGGTGTTTCATTTGTTCCGGGCAGAATAATCACATTTTTGTCAGTTATATTTTGTAGTCTATTGATATGCAAAATTCTGAGGAAGTTTATTGACAGAGAAAATTCTCTTATTGCAGGGTTGCTATTCGTTGCTTCTTCTTATATCTATAAGAATAGTCCGTTTATGCGCGTTGATTTACTCGGTCTACTATTCTGTCTTGCGGGCATATATTCATTTATTCAAAATAGAAAAACCATTGTATCGGTTATGTTTTTTGTCGCTGCCCTGTATACCAAACAGACCTTCTTTGCCGCACCACTGGCAGTTGCTGTATTTCTTTTCTTTAGCGACCGTAAGAAGGCGCTTATTTTTGTTGTCCAAAGTTGTATACTGTATGTTCTTATCTTTCTTTTGATCAATTACCTCACGCATGGTGAGTTCTACCGGCACAATTTTCTATATAACCTGAATGTCTTTGTATTCAAGCAAGCAATAAAACACTATATCTGGGCATTGCAGAATCACGCAATAATCTTTCTATTTTCAGTTGTTTATGTCTGGTATTCAATTGCCGAAAAAAAATGCCCGTTGTTGTTGAGTTACTTTGTGCTCGCCTGTATAATTGCTGTTTCAGTGGGCAAGATTGGTGCGAATATGAACTATTTCTTTGAAATGATTGCCCTGGCTTGCATGCTTACTGGATTATGTCTGGAAAGGTTGAGTGGAGAAATCAATGAAGGAATATTTGACTATCTAAAAAATGGTGCAATGATTGTGCAACTATTGCTATTTTTGCATATGCCGTATCTTACTGAGCCGACTGCCACAAAATTGATCCGGGAAGATTTCCGGAAATTATCTGAAATTATTTCAAAGACTGAAGGAAATATTATCAGTGAAGATGCCGGCATGCTCGTTTTGAACCATAAAGCAGTTTTATTTCAGGCTTTTGAATTTACCCAGCTTGCCAATCAAAAGATATGGAATCAGACAGTATTCATACACAACATAGAACACAGATTGTTTTCACTGATCATATTGAGTTTTGACCTGAATTGCTGGGTTGACGAAGAACGACTAACACCAGCGATGGTTCAGGCAATAAAAGAAAACTACTATATAAGAGAGAAAATTGGTGAATACTATTTGTACTATCCAAAACTTGCAAATTGAATAATCTTGTCTTGCTGGGTAGGTTTTTTTACCGCTATCGCAACATTATTGCCCTGCCGTTTTTTGTTTTGCTCGTGCTGTTTTCACAACCCGGCGTTAACACAATTTTTGCCCATGCCTTTGTTGCCGCTGGTGTTTTGATTAGACTGTGGGCAGCTGGACACATTGGTGAAAAAGCCCGGGGCAGAGCAATAACTGCTGAAAAACGAATTATAAGTGGTCCCTATTATGTCTTAAAACATCCCCTTTACCTTGGAAACCTGTTTTTGGTTTCAGGGACTATTCTTCTATATAATCCCGTGTTCTGGTTAGGGTTGCTGATAATAGCGGTTTTCTTGTTAGAATACTCTATAATAATTTATGCCGAGGAATCTAATCTCAAACAATTACGGCGTGAGAGGATCAACTTTTCTCTGAAGAATCTAAAAGGCGAAATTTCCACGATTATTATTCTCATATTAGTCTATGCAGTGTATTTCTTGAAACACTTAAGATATTGAAGTGATTGTAAACCATAATACTATGGTATTTATCATATTGACGATGAAACTTGCATAGGTATAATTACAGATATCAGGAGACAGTGAGTGTCAGAGACAGAATACCATAAAAACTGGCAGGCAAATCCGGGAAAGGAGCTTGTTATTGATGTTGCGGGCACAAAATATGTTCGGTTACCAATCAAGACACATGTAATTACAGCAAAGGATGATATTGCGGGCATTGTTGAAAAATATGTAAGGCAATATCTGAAACAAGATGATATCGTTTTCATCAGTGAACGGATTGTAGCAATCAGCCAGGCCAGGGCATTTCCGATTAAAGATATTCAACCATCATGGCTTGCAAAATTCCTCGTAAAATTTGTCCATAGATCACCTTATGGGATCGGCCTTGGTAGTCCCTGGACCATGGAGCTGGCACTAAGAGAGGCAGGCGCGCCATTGATTCTCTTTGCAGCATTCGTTTCAGCGGTTACCAAACCATTTGGTATTAAAGGGCTTTTTTACGTGATTGCTGGCAGGTCAATCGCAGCAATTGATGGTCCATGCAGTTATACCCTACCTCCTTATAATGAATATGCAAAATTGGGTCCTAAAAACCCAAACAGAGTAGCAAGAGATTTGAGAAAAAAATTTGGTTATGATTTTGTGATTATTGATGCCAATGACCTTGGTGTTGCTGTGCTGGGTAAGTCAACCAATAAGCTAACCGATGAATTCTGCAAAAAGGTATTCCGGGATAACCCCCTGGGTCAATCAAGCCAACAAACACCTATTGCGATTGTGAGAAGAATCTAATAACCCTGCAATGCAGAACGGTCAAGTTCTTCAAAATCCTGTTCACCCTGTAATTTTGTCTCAAAGGTATGTATATCACAGGATTCCTTTGGTTCGGTTCCTGCAATAAAAGCTTCTTCTCTCGGTGTCGGGCAGTACTCATTTGCCAGCAAACCCGATTTCGTGCAGATTTTACACCAAACCATACCCTCGGGCACAGAGAAATCTTCATTTGATAGAGTATCAATCTTTGAAATAATTTCACCCCAGATAGGTGCGGATACAACACCACCAGTGGCACCACGGAATATTGCCTGATTGTCGTCATACCCCACCCAGATGCCAGCAGTATAATGGGGTGTAAAGCCAATAAACCAGGCATCTGAGTAGTTATCTGTAGTTCCGGTCTTACCTGCTGCTGGACCTTTGTAGTACTTCCTAATTTCATAACCAGTGCCACCATCTACTACTGAACGCATCATGCTAATCAGCAGGAAACATACCTGCTCAGGTATTTTCTTTTCAGTTGCAGGTTTATTTAACTCAATAATTGTACCTTCTTTATTGGTGATTTTTCTGATCATAAAAGGAGCTCTTTCCACACCGTAACTGGCAATGGTGCTGAATGCCCGGGTTAGTTCAGCAAGACTCACTTCGCAGGCACCCAGTGCCAATGAAACAACCGGCAGCAGTTTTGACCGAATTCCCAGATTGTATGCGTATTTTACTACCAGGTCCGGTCCAATAATGCGAATCAACCTAACGGCAACAAGATTGCGTGAGAGGGCAAGTGCCTTGCGCATGGTGATTGGTCCCATAAACTTGTGGTCGTAATTTGCCGGGCGATATATACTGTCCGGTCCTGCAACTTCAAGGACTATTGGTAAATCAAGGACTAAATCGGCGGGCGTAAATCCATTGTCCAGGGCCGCGAGAAACACAAAAACCTTGAATGAACTTCCGGTTTGACGCCGTGCCTGAGTTGCACGATTGAACTTACTCTGGCTGAAATCCCTACCGCCAATAAGCGCCTTGATTTCACCCTTGTGGTGGTCCACAATTATCAGGGCACCCTGCAAATATGGGGTTTTGTTCAATGAATCAGGTATTCCTATTGAATCTGTTTTTGCTTTTGTAACCTTTAACTTGTAATCTTTTTCAATTGATTGCAAATGTTTTTCAAGTACCTGTTCTGCAACAAACTGGATGTCTTTGTTGAGTGTAGTATAGATGTTTGCGCCGCTGCGATAAAGAAACTCAGCACCGTACTTGAGTTCAAGATATCTTCTTATTTCTTCTATGAAATATTCTCCGGTGGTATGTTCTTTCTTATGATCAACGACCTTCAGTGGTTCGTTGATTGCTTTCTCATATTCAGACTCAGTGATAACATGATCATTGAACATAAGTTTCAATACAAGGTCGCGTCTTGCCTTGGCTTTTTCGGGAAAACGATAGGGTGAAAGCGTTTCGGGCGATTTGGGTAGGGCAATCAGCAATGCTGATTCACTGAGTGTCAGATCAGCAACATCTTTGTTGAAATAATAGCGGGCCGCGGTTGCCACACCATACCTACCCTGACCAAAATTCACCTGATTCAAGTATCGTTCGAGTATTTCGTCTTTGGTATATGCTCTCTCAATACGAAGGGCAAGGACAATTTCCTTGAGTTTGCGCAACATTGTTTTTTCCTGGGTCAGAAAAATATTGCGGGCAAGCTGCATTGTAATAGTGCTAAATCCCTGTGCTGCACGCATATGCAAAATATTTTGGATAGCGGCACGAAAGATTGCTCTGATATCAACACCCCAGTGTTTGTAGAATGCTTTATCCTCAATGCAGATAATACCTTTTTTCAAATGATCCGGTACTTCGCTGAAGCTTGTCAATTCCCTGCGTTCAATAAAGAATTCGGTGAGAAGGCTATCCTGGTCATCATAGACCCGCGTTGAAATGGGTGGTGTGTAAAAAGAAATAGCTTCTGCTGGTGGCAGGTCATGGACGATTTGAATATACAGACCAAGAGAAAAACCAGCGAGCAGAGAAATAGCAACAATCAAACCCCAGCGCACTCTATGGTATTTTCTTTTCTTATTTGAGGGCATTTTCAGTTCGGGCATCAAACAAGTATATCTTTGCTGGCAGTATTTTCAAGGTCAGTGTTTTATTTGATGCTGCCTTTGTTCCTTCGGGTATTTTGGCATGCAATAGGGTGTTGTTCAATCGTCCATAAATATAGGTTTCTTCACCAATCGGCTCAACAATTTCTATCTTTAGCTGGATTTCAATGCCTGTTGTACCGGCGAAATCTGTTGGTCGGATACCAAGAATGACACTTTGATTCAAAAACTTTGAAAAGTCTCTGGTAAGAGTTAAAGCAATATCTTCATTTACAAATTTTATCAAATTACCTTCTTCTTTGATTGTACCACAGACAAAATTCATAGGGGGTGTGCCAATGAATCCAGCAACAAACTTGTTTGCTGGTTCTTTATACAGTGTAATTGGATCGCTGATCTGCTGAATCTTACCGTTGTTCAATACGATTACCTTTTGGCCCAAGGTCATTGCTTCAATTTGGTCGTGGGTAACATAGATTATTGTCGCCTTTAGTTTCTTATGTAACTGGGACAATTCACCTCTCATCTGGACACGTAACTTGGCATCAAGGTTTGAAAGGGGTTCATCAAAGAGAAAGAGTTTTGGATTCCGAACAAGCGCACGCCCGAGGGCGACTCGTTGACGCTGACCACCGGATAATTGTCTTGGTTTTCTATTGAGAAGGTCTTTCAAGCCAAGAATTTCTGCCGCCTCAACAACCCTCTTGTTAACTTCATGTTTTGGGATTTTTCTTACCTTTAGACCAAAAGCCATATTTTCAAAGACACTCATATGAGGATAGAGCGCATAATTTTGAAAGACCATCGCAATGTCCCGTTTATTAGGGCTCATTTCATTTACGCATAGCTCGTCAATGTAAATTTTTCCATTTGTGGCTTCCTCCAGACCGGCAATCAATCTCAGAATTGTGGTTTTGCCACACCCCGATGGACCCAATAGCACAGCGAATTCCTGATCCTGCACCACGAGGTTTATGTCCTGAACTGCAATAATATTTCTATCGTATGATTTGGAAATGCCTTCCAATTTCAGTTTAGCCATCTTGATTTGTCTTCAACCGACAGATTTTTGTGTCACGGAACTTGGCAGATAATTTTGAGGATTCTAATCAGCGTGTTACGTAATTCTTTGCGTGATACAAGCAAATCAATCATCCCGTGCTCCAGCATAAATTCTGAACGCTGGAATCCCGGAGGCAGCTTTTCTCCAATTGTTTGTTCTATTACACGGGGACCAGTGAAACCAATTAATGCTCCAGGTTCAGCAATTATGATGTCGCCCAGCGAAGCGTAGGATGCCATGACTCCAGCCATGGTTGGATGCGTGAGGATTGAGATATACGGCACTTTTTTCTGTGCCAGAAGCGCGAGTTCAGCTGAAGTCTTAGAAAGCTGCATTAAAGAAAAAATTCCTTCCTGCATTCTTGCACCGCCAGACGTTGAGAGAATGATCAAAGGCTTCTTGTCCTTGCTGGCAAGTCTTATTGCCCGGGCGACCTTTTCACCCACAACCGAACCCATACTACCACCCATGAATGCAAAATCCATTGTTGCAAATACGACAGGGATATTCCCAATCATTGCGCTGCCATATAACAGTCCTTCTTTCATCTTTGAATTTTGTTGTGCGGATTTCAATTTCTTTTTGTATTCAGGGAAATCGAGTGGGTCAGCTGGTTCAATATCCTGGTCCATTTCCTCAAGTACACCATTATCAAGGAGTAATGAAATATATGAACGGCTACTTATGCGGAAATGGAAGTTACACTTCGTACATATCCATAGGTTTTTTTCTAATTCGCTGCGATAAAGAATTTCTCCACAGCTTTCACATTTTACCCAAATACCTTCAGGTAGCACCAATTTCTCATCTGGCTTTGCCTGGATTTTCTTCTTAAACCACATGGTTTACTCCGGCAATACCAATGCTATCAAACACAAGTACCCAGAACGATGACTCAGGCATGATCACAGTAGTAATTCTGCAATCTGCACAGCGTTTAGTGCAGCTCCTTTTCGGATATTGTCCGCAACAATCCACATTGTAAGTCCATTTTCAAATGCAAGGTCCCTGCGTAATCGACCAACGAAAACCTCGTCCTTACCCGCGGCCAGAATTGGTAGAGGATAATCTTCGTTTTTTTCGCGTAGTGCCACTCCGGGCGAATTCCTCAAGATATCTTTCGCCTCTTCAACGGATAGTGGTTTTTCAAATTCCACTGCAACTACTTCACTGTGGCCAACGAAAACCGGTATACGAACACAGGTTGCACTAACGCTTATTGATTGATCGTCAAGGATCTTTCTTGTTTCATTGACCATTTTCATTTCTTCACCGGTGTAGCCCATTTCATTAAAACGTCCAATTTGAGGGATTATGTTTGCTCCAATCTGGTGGGGAAAAACACTGTCTTCAAATTTTTCAACCCGCTGTTCGGCTGCGATATATTCCAGTTCCAACTTTAACTCCTCAACAGCGGCCTTGCCATAACCAGATACTGATTGATAGGTAGCAGCAAAAATCCGTTTGATCTTCGCTTTACGGTGGAGAGGGTATAGTGGAACGAGCATCTGGATCGTAGAACAATTGGGATTGGCAATGATACCTTTGTGTTCTCTTATCTTACCTGGATTTATTTCAGGAATAACAAGCGGTACTTCGGGGTCCATGCGAAATGCAGTAGAATTATCCACAACCACGCTTTGAGTTCTGAACTTTGGGACAATCTCTCGCGCAAGTATCTCATCAAGACAGCCAAACACAATATCAACCTTGCCGATGAACTCCTCGTATTCAGAGGCAATTCCATATTCTTGATCGCGGAACATCAATGTGGACCCCTCGCTTCTTTCCGAAGCAAACAGAAACAAGTCTTCTACCGGAAAATTCCGCTGCTCCAAGATTTTTATCACTTCCTGTCCGACAAGGCCGGTTGCCCCAAGGATCAAGACTTTTTTCATAGTTTGATTATATCTAATAAATTGAGGTCAGTCAAGATATCGATTTAAGTCAAAAATAATCTTACCGAAAGGGGATTGTTTAATCAAAATGGAATTTCTTACTCAGCTACTTGAAAACATAGGGACTCCTGGATATAAATATCATGAAAGGAGTCCCTATGATATCTATTAGTATCCCTGGAGTATATAACATGAAAGCCAAAAGGTCAATAGTCAAAGTGAATGCCCAGGACTATAAAAGGGCAACTAAGAAACAAAAGACCGATATGTTGAATGATTTAGAAAAGACCCTGCACTGGCATCGCAAATACATTACCACACTCCTTAATCGTACCGGCAAGGTTTATTATACGCCACAGGGCATCAAGCTGATCGGTGATCCAACAGTCGTCTATCTCCACAAACGTGGCCGAAAAAAGAAATACACCCAGCAACTCCTGCCCTGGCTTAAGGCATTATGGGTCCTCGCCCATTACCGCTCCTCAATCCATCTCAAAGCCTTTATCCACCACAACCAAGCCTGGCTCTTTGCCGGTATCCCAAAAGCAACCATTGATGCTTTTCCTAACGACCAAAGTCAGGATTTACAACCCCTCCAGCATATCCCAGCACACATCAAAGAACAATTACTAAGTATCAGTCCCGCCACGATTGAACGGTGCTTAAAGCCGATAAAAGATCAATACCGATTAAAGCGGAAATATCAACCCCATCCCCGGGCGTCAGTCTTAAAACGGCAGATTCCTGTAGAACCACATTTTAAAAAAACTTTTGGTAAGATTGGTTATACTGAGCTGGATACGGTGCATTTTTCTGGTGGTGATAGTGGTGGTGATTATTGTTTGGCATTGGGTGTGGTGGAGATAAATACGGCTTGGAGTGAGTATCGGTTGTTGCGGAATCGGGCGCATATTTGGGTAGCTCGGGCATTAGCGGATATTGATAAGACGGTGCCGTTTCGGATCCATACTCAGCATTCAGATAGTGGGAGTGAGTTTATCAATGGTGCGATTATGGCTTATGCCGAGCAGCGGCAAATTCGCTTTGTCCGTTCCCGGGCGTATTGTAAGAACGACAATCCGGCCGTGGAGAGTCGGCATTGGTTATTGGTGCGGTCTTATGTTGGTTATCGTCGTTATGCGACTGAGGCCGAGGGTGCGGTTTTAGCTGAGTTATTGCCCTTGATTTCAAAGTTGCATAATCATTTTATGCCGACGATGATGTTGCTCAAGAAAGTGCGGGTGGGCGGTAAGGTCTACAAGACCTATGACATAGATATACCCTATAATCGGGTTTTAAAATCGTCGGCAGTTGCTGAAGAGAAAAAGCAGACGCTGTGTGAAGAGAGATCAACCCTTTTTTACCCTGAGTTGTTACAGCGAATTCTCCAATTAATCCAAAAGCTTGACCGAGTACATCGAAGTAAATATAATTTAATTCCAAAAGCTGATGACAATGAATAATAAAACTACCCTTTCTTGTTTCGATCCGGAAATGATTAAAAGAATTTGGGTAAGATTTTATTTTGAAAAAAGACGTGACTGATTATAAAGGCGAATCAAATACTTTGGCAGGGCATTATGTTTGGCGTGCCTTGACTTTTGTTGAAATTAGAATATATTAAGAAATGCAGACATACATTGAGGATATTGCCAGCTACAAGGGTAAAGAAGTTGTTATCAAGGGATGGCTTTATAATAAGCGCTCCTCAGGCAAGGTGAGGTTTCTATTAATACGGGACGGTACCGGGATTATACAATCAGTGATAAGTGAAGATGAAGCAAAGAAGGAAGTTTTTGAAATCGCTGATAAGATTACCCAGGAGTCATCATTAATAATTAATGGTGTGGTAAGGGAAGATAAAAGGGCACCGGGTGGATACGAAATAATAGCAACTGATCTGAAGATTGTTCAGCTTGCTGAGGATTATCCTATTGCTCCTAAAGAGCATTCAATTGAATTCCTTTTACCAATTCGCCATCTCTGGATTCGCTCAAAAAAACAGCATGCAATATTGCGAATAAGACATACCGTGATCAAGGCGATAAGAGATTTTCTGGATAATCAGGGATTTATCAATGCCGATACACCGATTCTAACACCTGCTTCAGTAGAAGGAACAACCACACTATTCCCGGTTGACTATTATGGCGAGGTTGTTTATCTGACACAGAGTGGACAACTGTATAATGAAGCAACTGCAGCTGCCCTGGGTAGGGTCTATTGTTTTGGTCCAACATTTCGCGCTGAGAAATCAAAGACCCGAAGACATCTCACAGAGTTCTGGATGGTAGAACCAGAGATTGCCTATCTTGAGCTTGCTGGCCTTATGGAACTGGAAGAGGATTTTGTAATATATATAGTAGCAAGAGTACTGGAAACGAGAAAAGAGGAATTGAAGATTCTTGAGCGTGATATAAAGAAGCTTGAAGCAGTCAAAAAGCCTTTTCCACGGATTAGCTATAAGGAAGCTGTGGAGCTTATTCATAAAACCGACAAGGAATTCAGATATGGTGATGATTTTGGCGCTCCACAGGAAACCCTGATTAGTGAGAGTTTTGATCGTCCTGTTATGGTTCACCATTATCCTGCAGAATGCAAGGCATTCTATATGAAACGGGATGCTGAGGATGATTCACTCTCGCTAAGCGTTGATATGATTGCACCAGAAGGGTATGGTGAGATAATCGGTGGTGGTCAGAGAGAAGATGATTATGATATTATCTTAAAAAGGATAAAGGAAAACAAATTGCCTGAGTCAGCATATAAATGGTATCTTGATTTGAGAAAATACGGTACCTGTCCGCATAGTGGCTTTGGACTGGGAATTGAACGAACTGTTGCCTGGATAGGTAAGATAGCACATGTGCGAGAAACAATACCCTTTCCCAGGATGCTGGAAAAAATCTATCCCTAACAGAAGATGCTGTTTTATTCTGGTATTTTTGACATCGTACTTGATCTTTTCGGCAAAAGGAATATAATATATAAGAGAATTTATATTTAGGGAAGAGAAGACTTAAGTCTTGAACAAGAAAGGAGGATATCAGCAAAAAGACAGACGATTTAAGGTGAATAACAATAAAAGCAAAGGAGATGATATGAATCTTGAAAAAAGCCTCAAGTATTTTTTGATCGTGTATTTTGTCTTTGGGTTGGTTTCTGCATCAGCACAGATGATTTGCCTGAAGACATATCAGTTTGATCCAAAACAAGGAGAACCTGATCTACCGTTCAATCTTATTGCACAGGAAGAGACATCCAACTATTACATAATTCAATGCAAGGGACCGATCCTTAAGGAATGGAAAACTGAATTGAAGAATAGCGGTATTCAGATTCTTGGCTATGTTCCTGATTACGCCTATATTGTCAGAATGGACAGTTATCAAAAAGAACTGCTCAGTAGCAAGTCTTTCATTAACTGGATAGGCTTGTGGCATCCTGCTTACAAAATTCATCCAGAATTGAGAAACAAGGCAGGAATGTATAAAGTCACAATTCTTGTTTATGATAGCGAGGAGCTTGCAGATATTGTGACAAAGGTCAGTGGTTTAGGTGTAAATGTCCTGGAGGTATCTGATTGCGTCGGTAATCTGATCGTTGCAGAAGTCAGCTCAGCACATTTGGGTGGTCTCGCACATATCAAAGGTATCTACTGGATTGAACCCCGTCCAGAGATTCAGTTGGATAATAATTTTACAACTCGCACGGTTCAAACAGGAAGTACCACGAGTGATACCACAATTTGGGCAAAGGGGCTGAAGGGTTCAGGCCAGATACTTGGAACTACAGATTCTGGTATTACGACTGCCCATTGGGCGTTCTATGATGCCGCCTATCCCATAACCACCTGGGGAAGTTTTCCGAGTCATAGAAAGATCGTCAATTACAGCCGTGGTGGTAGTTCAGCTGGATTCGGAGATGAATCAGGCAACTACTGGCACGGTACCCATACTGGAGGTACGGTATGTGGTGACGATTCATACAATGGTGGCACTGCTATTTATGATGGCATGGCAAAGCAGTGTAAGTTATCATTTTGTGACATTGGTGTTACAGGTGGTGGTTTGAGCGTATGGTCGAATCTGAATCAGCTCTGGGATACAAGTTTTGCATATGGAGCCAGGGTTGTTTCAAACTCCTGGGGTGCCGGTACTGGTGGTGATTATGCTGCTTATGATGCACAGGCAGATCAGTTTATGTGGCGTAGACAAAATACTCTACTTGTAATATCCGCCGGCAATAGTGGTTCTGGTGCTAATACCACTGGTAGCCCGGGAAATGCCAAGAATGCACTTACTGTTGGTTCTGTGGGGAGAAGTAGTCCCACTACAATTGCGACCTATTCATCACGTGGTCCTACTGACGACAATAGGTACAAACCAACACTTATGGCACCAGGTGGGTTGAACACGACTGGAGATCCCGGCTTATACTCAGCACGGGGTAGCACATCTGGTGCAGGCAGTAGTTACTGGCAGATGTCAGGAACGAGTATGGCTTCTCCAGCAGCTTGTGGTGCAGTTGGATTGATAAGAGAGTACCTGACGCGCGGATTTTATCCTACTGGTTCAGAAGTGCCGGGTAATGCGATTCCGAATCCTTCAGCGGCATTGTTAAAGGCCCTTGCCATTGTATCAACGGATCCTAATATCACTGGTTATACTGTTCCCAATTTCAACATTGGTTGGGGCAGAATAGATCTGGATAGTGCTTTGTATTTCACCGGAGACGTAAGACGATTACTGCTCCATGACTCGGCGAATGGTGGTCTTAATACAAATGATAGTGTTGTTTACTCCTGGACTGTGAATAGTGCAATTCCCTTGCGAGTAACTCTGTGCTGGACTGATACTGCTGGTAATACATCTGCCACACGTTCTATTGTGAATGACCTGGATTTAAGGGTGGTTAGCCCGTCTGGAACTTCTTATTGGGGTAATTACTATTCTGGCGGTCAATCAGCAACCGGTGGTTCAAGGGATTCAGTTAATGTTGAAGAAAATTTCCGATTGAATGCACCGGCAACCGGGGTATGGAAAGCCTGGGTTAGAGGAAGAAATGTGCCGACGGGTGCGAATCAGCCCTACTCAATTGTTATTACCGGTAATGTAACAGACCTGGGTGTGAGCATTGCTGAAGAGGTTAAGCAATCAGAGATTTCACTGAACTGCCTGAGTCGTACGCCTACCCTGACAAGAGAGCGACTTGATTATACACTCAATATTGTCAATTCAGGGTATGTGGCGACAAAAGTCTACAATGCCCTCGGTGCTGTCGTTTACACTGATAACAGATACTACAACAAAGGTGAGTATAAGGAATCAATATCACTTGCTCACATGCCTCAGGGTATTTATTTCCTGTTCTTTAATCTTCCGGACAGGGTTCAAAAACAGAAGGTTATACTGGTCAAATAGTAACAATAATGAGACAGGGGATCCTTATTGTTTTCAGTAACAGAGGATCCCCTGGATTCTGCGTCTAATCAAAGTCAAAGAACTCAGAAAATCGGAATTCAAATCCCTCTGGGTAGTACTCACCTCTTTCTCTGTTCATCAAGTATTTTCCGCGATATTGCCTGTTAATTATTTTTTGTAGCATTTCAACCAGGAAATCTATTTCCTGTTTTGAATTATATATTCCGAAACTTATACGCACTGCTCCAGGAATTTCTGAGCGGTTTCTATTGACAATCATATTTTCAATTCTTTTTGCTTCTTCTGGTGTTACCCCGAGCAGACATTTTACATAGGGATGGGCGCAGAAACAGCCATTTCTGACGCCAATACCGCCTTCGTAACTCAATATTGCGGAAACCAGCGCATGATGCATACCTTTGACATTAAAGGCAATTACGCCGAGTCTGTTTTTCGCATGTCTGGGGTTGGGATCTCCGTAAATGACGATATCAGGAAGTTCTTTCAACCGTTTGAGTGCGTAAGCAGTAAGTTTTGTTTCATGTTTGATAATCTGTTCAAATCCAATTTTCTGGATCAAATTGATTACTTCAGCGAGCGCGACAACACCAATGATATCAGGAGTTCCAGCTTCTTCGCGTTCGGGTAGATCCTTCCAGTAGGCATCCTCCAGGTCAACAATGTCAGCAGTGCCTCCACCAACATCATCGGGCGTACCAAATTGAAATGCTGATTTATCACCAATGAGAACCCCGATGCCATATGGTGCATACATTTTATGGGCAGAAAAAGAAAGATAATCAATATGTTCGGGATCACTTTTTGGTTTGATATCTATTGGCCTGTGGGGTGCTAATTGAGCTGCATCTACAGCAATCTGGGCACCTGCTTCGTGAACTTTGCGAGCATATTCGTGAATTGGATTGATATAGCCTGTGACATTTGAAGCACCACTGATCGCAACAAGCTGTATCTTTCCTTGGTATTTCTCAAGCTTTGCGCAGAAATCATTTCTGTTTATTGTGCCATCTGAATTCAACTCAACATGAACAACCTGGGCAACCTTGCGCCACGGCAGTTCATTGGAGTGATGTTCCATTACTGTAGTTAATACTACGGGTCTTTCCTTGTCCAGGGCAGGACACTGAAACCGGCTGGCGAGTTTGTTGATTGCTTCAGTAGTATTCTTACAGAATATCACACAGCAGTGCTCGTCGGCATGCACAAAATCAGCGATTATTTTTCTTGCTTCTTCAAAAACCCAAGAGGATAACTGGGATTTGAAACCCGTTCCCCGATGAACATTTGAATACCATTTCAAGAATTCACCAACTTTTTTCTGAACCGGTGCAAGTGCCGGAGTGCTTGCTGCATTGTCAAAATTGATATATCTTCTCTTTGAACCATCAAGTAGAAGCACTTCTTCATTAACACCAATTAGCTGTTTTGCAAGTTTCTTCAAAGTTAATTTATAGTTTTTGCCAGACATCTTTATCAAGACTCCTGTACTGTATTGCTTCAGCAACATGCTGAACTTTTATATTATTGTTTGACTCAAGGTCAGCAATGGTTCTTGCGACTTTGAGTATTTTGTCGTAGGCGCGTGCAGATAGCCCGAATTTCTCAATGGCGGTTTTCAAAAGACTCTGCGATTCTTCGTCAATTGGACAGAATTTTCTGATATCTTTTGACTCCATATGAGCGTTGCAGAAAATTCTTCTTTTGTTTTCCTTAAAGCGATTTAACTGAACAGACCTTGCCCTGTTCACGCGGCTTTTGATTTCTTCTGAGGTTTCGCCTGGTTGGGCGGATTTCAGCTCGTCGTATTTCAAGGATGGAACCTCAATATGAATGTCAATTCTATCAAGCAACGGGCCAGAGATTTTTGCGCGGTAGTGTTGAATTTGAACTGGTGTGCATCGGCATTCATGATAGGGATCGGTGAAATAACCACAGGGGCAGGGGTTCATGGCAGCTGCAAGCATGAATCTCGCGGGATAGGTAAGTGTAACCTTTGCCCGGCCAATTGTGACGGAACCGTCTTCAAGAGGTTGACGAAGTACTTCCAACACGTTCTTATGAAATTCCGGTAGTTCATCAAGAAACAGCACACCATTATGTGCCAGCGAGACTTCGCCAGGCTTGGGAACATGGCCGCCACCAATTATTCCCGCATCAGAGATTGTATGGTGTGGTGCACGGAATGGTCTTGTGCCAATTAGTGATTCTCCAGGTGGTAGACTGCCAGCAACCGAGTGAATCTTAGTTGTTTCCAGTGCTTCCTGCAATGTCATTGGCGGCAATATTGTTACAAGTCTTCGGGCAAGCATTGTTTTTCCTGTCCCTGGGGGACCGATCATGAGGATATTATGTCCTCCTGCAGCAGCAATTTCCAGTGCTCTCTTTGCATGGTATTGTCCTTTTACCTCAGCAAAATCAATCGTGTATTTTGAGACGGCTTTGAAAATTTCTTCTCTATTTACTACTACTGGATTAATTTGAAGTTCGCCATTCAAGAATGCTACAACTTCAATCAGATTCTCAAAACCATAGACATTTATTCCTTCAACAATTGCTGCCTCACGGGTATTGGTACCAGGAAGAATTACCCCTTCTAATCTATTGTCTTTTGCGGCAAGTGCAATTGAGATAGCACCTTTGATTGGTCTCAAAGAGCCATCAAGCGATAATTCTCCGAGGATTGCATATCTTACAAGACTGCTCGTACTCACAGTCTGCGAAGCTGCAAGGATGCCAATCGCAATGGGCAGATCAAAACTTGAGCCTTCTTTTTTGATATCAGCTGGTGCCAGATTGACCGTAATTTTTTTTGATGGGAATCGGAAGCCAGCATTCTTTATTGCTGCGAATACACGGTCCTTTGATTCTTTCACAGCATTGTCCGGGAGTCCGACCGTGGTAAACCCGGGCAATCCTCCAGAAAGGTCAACTTCTACTTCAATGAGATAACCATCAATGCCGTATGTAGCACAAGATAGTACCCGCGATAGCATACTGCATTATATACAGATGATATTCATTGTCAACGAAAAATGACTTTGTTAATCACCATGTAAAATCATGTGATAAATGGAAAAACCTTTGTCCTTAGAATTCTTCTGGCAATGGGTCAATAACAAGTTGGATTGTGGTTCTCCGTGCGCGTGAGTAGTTGTTATAGCTTGAGAATTCATATTCACCGGGATCCTTTGCAAGTCCTTTGATAACCGGTTCATTGTGAATGTAACCAAGGTGTTCTTTCAATTGTATCATACTTTCCACAAGCTCGGCGTCAAAGCTCTGGGACCAGACCGTTCCTTCTCGTTTCTTAACTTCATTATATTTCCGAGCAAAATTACCTTTGATAAGTTTCATTATTTTTGAAATAGTGAACATTTTGCTGGGTTGAATTATCAAATAGAAAGAATCGGGCATTATGAGATAGCCGAAAATCTTGTAGTTCAGCATATAGCGGTGATAGCCAATTGATAGCAGTAGAAAGCGCGACCAGTGTGGGTCATTGAAAATCTCTATGCAGTCTTTTGTCGTTGTCCAGATGTAGTATATTGCACCGGGTTTGATTAGTCTTTTAGGCATTATTCCTCCTATTTTAAGATTTGTTCCATTATCTCACGATTCAGATTTTTCACAATCAGAGTTGTGAGATTTAGCAAATTCTCGTAATCCTCGTAGGATATGATACTGGCAGCTGAGTGGACATATCGTGTTGGAATACCCAGGACCAGGCCGGGAACACCAAAATTGGTTAGGTGAATCGCGCCCGTATCGTATCCACCTTTGATAGAGGTTAGGTGGTATGGGATATTGTTGGTTTCCGCAAGTTCTATCACGAAATCACGGAGATTCTTGTGGGGTATCATTGTGCGGTCGTAGACGAGAATTGCAACACCTCCACCGAGTTGTTCTGAAGAATCCATGTTGTTACCTGGCGTATCACGGCATATGCTGACATCGATTGCAAAGGCAAAATCTGGTTGAATCATTGATGCTGAGGTTTTAGCACCCCTCAGACCGACTTCTTCCTGTACTGTGCCAACAAGGAATATCGTATTAGGATGTTCCATCGCAACAGATTTTTCGAGCAGATCAGTCAAAGCTGCACAACCCATACGGTCATCCCAAGCCTTTGCGAGCAGAAGATCAGTATTCGCCAGCTCTTCGAATTGGCCTACGGGCATAATCGGGTCACCGGGTTTCAAACCCAATTTTTCAGTTACTTGAAACTTCTTTGTTGCACCAACATCAATATACATATTGTTGATTTCAGGTATTTTCTTCTGTTCTTCTGGTGAAAGCTCATGGATTGGCTTTAGACCAATTACGCCCGGTATAAGCGTTCCTTTTCTATTTTTTATCTTTACTCGCATGCCCGGAAGATTGCCACACCACCAACCACCAATTGGTAGAAATCTGACAAAACCTTCCTTTGTGATTTCTTTAACCATGAATCCAACTTCATCCATATGTGCGGCAAACATGATTTTCGGATATTCATCTGTGCCCTTTTTTTCCGCGATCACACTACCAATCCTATCCCTTTTTACTTTCGCATGTTTTTCAAATTTCTTTCTCAGTATCTCAACGACTTCGTCTTCATAACCCGAAATACCAAATGCTTCAGCGAGTTCTTTTAAATTCTGCAGATGGTTCATTCGTCCCCCTTATACATCAAGATTCTCAACAAACTTTGCATTATCTTCAATAAACTTCCTTCTTGGTTCGACTTCATCTCCCATCAAGATAGAGAAAAGGCGGTCTGCTTCAGTCGCGTCTTCCATCGTTATCCTTTTTATTAATCGTTTTTCCGGGTCCATCGTTGTCATCCATAGCTGCTCGGGATTCATCTCACCAAGACCTTTGTATCGCTGAATATCATATTTTTCCCCGGGTTTCTTTTTCAAGAACTTCTGTAGTTCCTCATCTGAATAAAGATATTCTTCCCTTTTATCATGGCGTATGCGATATAGTGGTGGCTGTGCAATATAAATAACACCAGCGTCGATCAAATCTTTCATAAATCTAAAGAAGAAAGTTAACAAGAGAGTCCTGATATGCGCGCCATCAACATCGGCATCAGTCATAATGACAATTTTTTTATAGCGAAGTTTTGAAATGTCAAATTCGTCTTCACCAATACCGCAGCCAATCGCTGATATCAAAGTTCTGATTTCCTCATTACCCAATATTTTATTCAATCCACTTTTTTCAACATTCAAAATCTTGCCGCGCAACGGCAATATCGCCTGGAATCTTCTATCGCGTCCTTGCTTGGCGCTACCACCGGCTGAATCACCCTCTACAACAAATATCTCGCTTTCATCCGGATTCTCAGATGAGCAATCTGCCAGTTTGCCAGGCAAAAACTCACTGTCAATAAGAGATTTTCTTCTGGTCAATTCCCTGGCTTTGCGTGCTGCCTCACGTGATTTTGCAGCGGTCAGAACCTTGCTGATAATAATGCCTGCGATCCTTGGATTTTCTTCAAGAAATGTTGAGAATTTTTCATTTACGATGGATTCTACAGCGCCTTTCGCTTCGGGATTTCCAAGTTTTGTCTTTGTCTGTCCTTCAAACTGTGGTTCTTTTATTTTGACCGAAACCACTGCGGTAAGCCCTTCGCGCGTATCTTCACCAGTAAAGGCAAAATCTTCTTTAAGTTGATTATGTTTGCGCGCGTATTCGTTAAGTGTTCTTGTCAACGCCGATTTAAAACCGACTAAATGAGTACCTCCTTCATGGGTGTTTATGGTGTTGGCAAACGTGAAGATATTTTCAAGATAGGAGTCATTATATTCAAGCGCCACTTCAATCTCAATGCCATTCTCAGTATCATGAACATAGAATGGTTTATGAAGGCGCTGTCGTCCAGAGTCCAGATATTTCACGAGATCAAGCACGCCTTCGGAGGAATAGAATCTTTCTTTGGTATTGGATTTAACATCTTCGAAATCGATCTTCAGTCCCTTATTTAAAAATGCTACTTCTCTCAAACGCTGGGCCACAATCTCTTTGCTGAATTCAACTTTTCTGAATACATCCCTGTCCGGCTTAAAGCGAATTCTTGTACCACGTTTCTTACTTCTGCCGGTAACTTTTACTGACTCTTCTGGTTCACCTTTCCTATATCTCTGGAAGTATATCTTGCCTTCCCTGTAAACTTCAGCCTCAAGAAACTCGCAGAGTGCATTAACCGCTGAGACACCCACACCGTGCAGACCACCGCTGATCCGGTACACTTTATCATCAAACTTACCACCGGCGTGGAGCATTGTCATAACTACCTCAAGGGCGGACTTTTTCTGAGTGGGATGGATATCAGTGGGGATGCCGCGGCCATTGTCCTCTACCTCAACCGTGTCGTTATCTATCGTCACACGGATCTGGTCACAGTGTCCAGCAAGGGCTTCATCAACACTGTTATCAACGACTTCAAAGATCAGGTGGTGTAGTCCTCTGATGCCGACATCACCGATATACATTGCTGGTCTGCGGCGTACCGCCTCAAGGCCCTTTAATATCTGAATTTGCGAAGCATCATATTGGTCTTGTTTTTGGTGACTATTTTTTTCGTTTGCCATATCTACTCCTTCGGTGAACCTCCCTTTTTGATGAGAAACCTAATGTCTTTCAGGTTAGCACCCATTTTATTATATCTCTGGATGATCTTGTTTTTCAGAAGAGAAAGTTGCGCCTGCCACACGGGATTATCAACAACAACATACAAAGCACCGTCGTTGATATTTATTGCCTGAGTATGAAAGGCGATTTTCTCGCCAACAATCTGTTGCCATGATTTGATCAATTCAAGTTCCTTAAAGTGTGTTTCAAGATTCATAGATTTCATAATGCGGGGAAGGATTTTATTTATCCGTTCAGGATAGCGCAATAGCACCTCCTCTTACATAAAACCTATTCATGTCTGGTCTTGGTAAATCGTTGAGAGGTTCAACCGAGGCGTAAAATATCTGACCATCAATAAGGTCAAAAAATCTTGTTCTGTTCTTCCTGTCGAGTTCCATTGCCACCTCATCGAGCAGGAATATGGGTTTATCAGTAGTCTTTATCTGAATGATTTCTGCTTCGGCGAGCTTCAAGATTATGGCTATAAGTCTACATTCACCTTCTGATGCATAGTTCTTCGCCGGATGATTATCAATTGAAATATGAATGTCGTCACGGTGAGGTCCCAGGGTTGTTTCGCCTTTCCTGTTTTCAGTTGGTCTGTTTTTCGTCAACAACTCAGGGGTAAGGTGCATATCAGGACAGGAACACAGATATTCAAATGAGACTTCGGATATGCCCATCTCTCTTGCTTTTTGCGCGACTTTTTCTCTGATGATAGGAATTATTCTGCGTCGATCCTCGTATATAATATTAGCCCAGCGGATGAGTTGCTGGTCATATATCTCAAACAGCGATGGATCGCGGCTTGGCTGCTGGAGCAGGCAATTGCGCTGACGAAGAACTTTGCGATATTCCGAAAGATTCGTGCTATAGACAGGGTTCAGCTTTATCAGCAGCCAATCAAGGAAACTCCTCCTTTTTGCTGGTGCACCACGTATTATCCAGACATCGTTCAGCGACATGATTACCACTGATAGCCACCCTGCATATTCACTAAGACGATTTCTCGCACAGCCATTCAGCATATATTTTTTGGTACCGTTATAAAAAACAGTTGCTTCAGCATTTGTTGATTTGCCAACAATTCTTAAATGGGATGCATCAAATTTGACAAGACTTCTATCATCGCTCGTGCGAAATGAAGTGCCATATGCCGCGAAAAAAATAGCTTCTAATAGGTTAGATTTGCCAGCGCCATTCTCGCCGTTAATGAGATTCAATCCTTCACCAAAAGTAATACGGTTATCGGTTAGATTTCGGAATCCTTCGTATTCAATTCCCTGTAGTATCATTAATTATATTATACCTATTTTGAAGTGAAAGTCAAGGAATTCTTGCATGAGTTATGTAGAAACAGGAGGAGAAACGGATCGCACTGGCAGAGACACACTGATGTTTCAAATGAAAATAGGGATTCAAAACAGCATGTTTGACAATCCGATAGTGGTTTTTATGCTCTTATCACGGGTGATTGCCAGTCCGAGTTTTGGCACTATCCTGATGAAGCCGAAAGCAGTTTTTGTTTCTAAAGCGATTTCAACTCCAATGCTATGATATTCACTTCGATCGTCTTTCATTGCATAATCAAAGAAGAAATTACAGAAGAAATCTTCAAAATACACATTCGGATTCCATAATCCTCGCCTCAATTTGAACAATTGGTGGGAATATTCGGCTCGGAAAACTTTGGCTTTGCGAGCATAGATTGTTTCGTAGCCACGGATTGAAAAACCAACTGCATCAGGGTTCTGCGTGTCATAAAATGCAGACATCAGCATACGAAACTCACCCATAAAAAGCAAATAACGGAATCCCAGACTGCCAAAAAGCCCGGTACGATCACAGTTAGAATACAATGAAATTCTTTCAAAAGGTATCGCCAAATTGAGATAAGCAGAGAAATATGGTTGGTGCCAGGTTAGGCTAAAGCCGGGAGAACATTCTTTTCGTTGGTACTTATCATAGGTTTTGTAATTAAGGTTTAGAGCAATGGTGGCAATGCCCGGTTCCATACTATTATATAACGGATAAGTCGTCTTCACCTTGAAAAAATCATCATAGGTGTAATACATTTCGAGTCTTAAAGGACTGAAATGCAATGACTGTAGATTTGATGACAAGAATAGTTTTTCATTCAACTGGTCATAACCAAAATATGTCACATATAGATTGCTTTCAGTGGCATCAGCACCCACGAGCAAAGCACCGTAAAGCCATTTTCTATGTGTGGAATCTGTGGGGAATAGAATAGGTAATCTGATCGAAGGAAAAGCGGTTCGCACAATATCCCAGTAAGTTCCTTTTTGGATATTAAGTTGCTGTTGATAATTATTCTGCCCGGGACTTGGTTGCCAGACAGGAGGTTTGCATGATTCTGGCTCTGGCAGTTGTTCATTAATGTCAAAACCGTTTGAGTTCAACATACTGGCATACAGGGTTTCGCCATTATTGATAATGAAGGCATTTGCAAAACCGTTCTTGGTATAGCAAAACATAATATCATTTGACAATAGATCAATCGAGTAAATACGGTGATTGCCATAGTAATTTGCAATAAATCCAAGATTGTTTTCATTGAAAAAGTAAAGGTTACCTTCAACCCATGGTGTTCTTAGTATACAAACAAAGCTGTCAGCATCAATGTCGAAATAGAAGAGATCGGGATTTTCATACTTTCTACTCGCAGATACAACAATCCATTTACCATTGGTCTCAATGTCATTGATCAGCAGATCACCTTCCCAGATTTTTCTGTTTTCGTCGTGTGCCAACAACCAGAGTTCAGAGCCAAAATTGTGGTTTCTATTCTTAACATAGAGAATCGTAGTGTGGTCCAGAACACAGAAGGTTCTGATATCATCTTTGATCAGTTTTGAAGGCTTCTTACTTTTGATATCAATTTTTTGGAGAATTGAGGTGATGCCAAAGCCATTATTGTATACATTCTTTGCCCGTCTGAATTCCGCAGTTGTGAAATACAGACTATTGTCATAAACCCTAATTTTTGTGGTTATATCGCTGTTAAGTGTAGCAAAAGTTTTCTCCTGTTTTGTGTTCAGATCAAGTTCCATAATTCTGATAATATAGTTTGAACTAAAGCAATTCTGTTTAATCGCAATCTTCCGGCAGTAGTATATTTTGTTATTGTTTTGAACCATTGAGGAAATATACCAGCCCTGTTTTGTGATTTGAGTACCCGAAATGGTCTCTCGGGGAAATTTCATCGCACGGTATTTGTTCCACTCAGCAAACAGCGTAGCAAAAGACCTGCCATACACCCTATTTGCTGCCATATCAATTCCCAAGGCAGGCAAGAAAGCCGAGACTGGCGCCCAGGGATATGAACCATAGACTTCAAAAAATCTGGCAAACTTTTCTTCTCCGTACTTTTCAGCGAGGAACTCGTAGAATTCTCCACCATAAAGATAGCTTTTGCCATAGGGAAATGAAAGTGGTTCGTTTGTCGTTTCAATAATATCAGGAAGATTATCGGCTGAAATCATTGTTTGCATGTAGCTGTCAAAAAATCCATCATTCAATCTGCCGTCATAAGGTGATACCTGGGATTCACTGTAAACTGCAATGCCTTCGATCATCCAGCCTGGCGAATACATGTTCGGTTGAAATGGTGCTCCCAACAGACCGGTCAGTAGCGCAGAAGTTTTTGTTGTTCTTGTCATATGGGCAATATGGGTATATTCATGGACACTCAATGTTCTGTACCAATTTTCACATGCCTCAAGGTATGAACCAGCATCAGGTGGATAGATAAAAAAGTGGATATTGTAAAAAACCGGATTTGCATAGCCATTGCTAAGCGTGCCAAGGTCTTCAATTACAATGGGAACCCTTCTGGTATTATTTCCTGTTAAGGTAACAATTTTCTGACGGTGGCATTCAAGGTTATATAGTGCCTGCATGGCTTCATATTCATAACCGGGTTTGTGAATTATTGTAAAATGATCGGTATTTATTACCTGCCAGTCAAACCAGGTAAAGAAAAAAATTACATATAGTGGCATGTATGAACAGCGTTACTATTCGCTCACTTTGCCGTACAGGTCTCCATTGAAATAATACTCGCGCCAGTATGTCTCATCATTTTCAACATGGATGCGGTATTGGTATCTTGTTTCAGTGTATTTTGTATAGTTCTTCCAGGTGCCTGCAAAGTGTTGTATTAATTCCGATCCTTCAGTGTTTTCTTTTCTCGTGGCGGTTATGTCTTTTGCTGAAGTTTGAGATTTTATCTTTGTGAATTGAAGCCTCTCGCCACCTGGATATATTATAGTCAGTAAATCTTCTTCAAGGACATAGGGGTAATCAACATAACCAAGAATATCATCTTCAACTCTAACTGATCCGTCACTAAGCGCATATGTAAGTTCCTCTCCGTTGTAGATCAACAGGTTTTTTGTTTTGAATTCTAAGACTATTCTGCCTTCATCGGTTTTACATTCCCACTTGCCCTTAAGGTTTTCAAAAATTCCAGCGGTTTGTGAAAAAAGCAGTACGGGAATGAACGCGTATAAAATGAGTGCCCTTCTTTCCATAGGTGTTTCTCCTTTCGGCTTAAGGAAACGCCATTTGAGCAAATGTACCCAAATTTTTGCATGTGTCAAGCAAATTGCACTCTATTTCTCAAGAACCATCAAAGTCTCAATGTGGTAGGTTTGTGGAAACATGTCAAAAAAACATGCTCGCTTAATGTGATAGCCGCTGTTAATCAGGGAACGTGTGTCGCGACTCAGGGTTGCGGGATCGCAAGAGAGGTATACAATCCTTGGGGAGTTTAGTTCTACCAATCTATCCAGTGTCTCACGGGCAATTCCTTTTCGTGGGGGATCAAGGATGATCATATCAGCACTTTCGATTTCAGTAAGTTTTCTTTCCACTTTTCCTGAGACAAATTTGATATTTTTCACATTATTGATTCTTGCGTTAGCTATTCCTTCATTTATTGCTGCTATGTTTTCTTCAACTGCCATCACCGTTTCGGCGAGATCAGCAACACAGATGCCAATAACACCAACACCAGCATAAAGGTCAAGAATCATAGAGCCTGAAATTTCCTTTTTTATTTCAGTGATTATTTTCTCGAAAACAGGCTTATTGATCTGGAAGAAAGAATTGGGACCGATCCTGAATATCTTATTATGGATTCTATCTTCATAATAATTTCTGCCTGCAAGAACGATATTCTCATTGCCCATAATACGATTTGTCCTTCGGGAATTAATATTCTGAACAATACCGACAAGGTTCGGTAATTCTTCTGATAATTTCTTATATAGCGCAGGTGGTAAAACTCTTTTCCTGGTAACGAATATGATATATAACTGGTCAGTATCAATTCCGTATTTCAAAACAAGGTGTCTCAAATTGCCTGTGTGCCTTAGTTCGTCATAGATCGCAATACCTGACATTTCAATCCTTTTTCTTATGGTGCATAGTGCACTATCTATGACTTCATGATTGATCAAACATTTATTAGTGTTCACAACCTGGTGTGTTCCTTTGCTAAAGTAGCCAATTTTTACTGTGCCATTCTTCTGGATGGGTAATTGCGCACGATTGCGATAATGCCATGGTGTATAATGGAATATTTCAATATTGTTATAATCAATCTTACCGATATGGCGCAGGGTATCAACCAGAATTCCTTTCTTGCAATCAATTTGTCTTTCATATGAGATATGCTGAAGTTGACAGCCACCACACTCCATAAAAAGAGGACATTCAGGTTTGATTCTGAAGGGTGAGGGTCTGATTATTTCAAGAGATTTCGCAACATTGTAATCTTTTTTTTCAAGCAGGATGCTGGCAAGAATTTCTTCGCCCGGTATGACAAAATCAACAAAGCACACTTTCCCGTTTATGTAACCAATACCCTGACCACCAAGGTTCAATTTTTCGATTGTAAGTCTAATTTGTTTATGCATGTTATAGTCATCATTATATCTGCATTAGAACTCAATGTCAATTATCATTGCCACCACCGAATATTGACTTATGCTCCAAAATGGTTATGATTGAATATGCAGTTCCTGTTGGTTTGTTTGCTACTACAAGCTGGTAATATCTACCTTGCAGAAATGAGTGGTGTGATAAGTCCAGCAAGTAGTGCTTATATATTGCGGGCAATCAGTGTTGCTGAAGATCATAAGGCAATCTGTTTGATTCTGAAACTTGATACACCAGGTGGTCTTGATGAATCAATGCGCGAAATTACAAAAAGAATACTCAACTCAAGGATTCCTGTTGTTGTTTATGTGGCGCCAAAAGGGGCACGCGCTGCATCAGCAGGTGTGTTTATACTCTATTCGAGTCATGTTGCAGCGATGGCACCCGGGACAAATATCGGTGCTGCGCATCCTGTTGGTATGGGTGGGCAAAAGGCAGATAGTGTAATGATAGAGAAGGTGACGAATGATGCGGTTGCCTATCTGCAATCTCTGGCAAAGACAAGAAATCGTAATGTTGAATGGGCTGAAAAGGCGGTGCGAGAAAGCGCTTCAATTGATGATGAAAATGCTTTGAGAATAGGGGTCTGCGAGATAATCGCTGAAACCGACGAAGAGCTGATAAACAAACTTGATGGAATGGAACTAAAGGTAAACGATGAGGTCAGAAAACTAAAGACTGAGTCTGCGCCGGTGAGAAGACTATCAATGACCTTGAGGGAAAGACTTTTGCTGATTCTGACCAATCCCAACATTGCATATGTTCTGCTGCTGCTCGGCATTTATGGTTTGTTCTTTGAACTGCAAAATCCGGGCATGATCTTCCCTGGAGTGGTTGGTGGTATCTGTCTTATTCTGGGTTTCTATGCTTTGCACCTTCTACCTGTGAATTATGCTGGACTGGCATTAATAATCTTGTCCGCAATATTCTTCATTCTTGAAATCTATGTGACATCGCATGGCTTCTTGAGTGTCGGTGGAGTGATTTCATTGATAGTGGGATCACTGATTTTATTTGAGAGTGACCTGCCATTTTTGAGAGTATCATGGGAGGTAATAATGCTTGTAGTGGTTATAGTGGTTCTTTTTGTTGGTTTGTTGCTGTTTTTGGGAATTACGGCACAATTTAGAAAACCTGCCGCAGGAAAAGAGAGTCTTATTGGAGAAATAGGTGTTGCGCGGAGCGAGATTACAAACGACAATGGGACGGTCTTTGTTCATGGCGAACTTTGGAATGCAACAAGTGAAACCAAAATCAAAAGAGGCAGTAAAGTAAAGGTAGTGAATTCCAAGGGAATGACCCTGCAGGTTGAAGAGATTTGACAATATTTTTTTTGATCAATCTATTTGAAAATTTCCTGCTACCGGACCTTGATAAATTCAGCTCACGATTTGATCCAGCGGTTTTGGTTGGGCAGCAATTTTTGATTCAAGCTGGTTGTTGGCAGAAATTTGGCATCGCCAATTTGAGGACTTATACGGCACGCATTGAATACCGGGCTTACGACATATCATTATATAGTTTTGGCGATGAGAACTATCGCGAAAATATTGTTGAATTTGGCGGGCGTTTTGCAGTACTGCCCAATGTGGGTCTGGGTATTGGTATCGCAGTTTTGAATAATTGGATAAGGGATTACTCAAATCGTTTTGCCTACACGATTAAATCTGGAGGGATACTAAGGACGACCAATCTGGAATTTGAATTTCTTTTGAACCATATCAATAGTCCGAAATTTTCAGAGATTGATTATCTACCGTTCAGTTATCTTGCTGGTCTTCGCTATCATGTGAATAGATATGTTCAGCCATACGCCGGTATTGCGGGAATTGTTGAAAACAATCCATATTTTTGCTTCGGCATTGCAATTCGGCCCTTAGAAACATTAAGATTTTATTCAGGAGTTAAGACCGAGTGCTTTCTTTTGGAGTATGGTGTGATGATTTCAGCCGGTAGAATAGCATTCAGTTATGAAGGTTCAAACCACCCTCAGCTTGGATTATCACATGCTTTTTTTGTTAATCTTGTAGGACAGTGATTTTTGTTTTTCTGCTCTCGTCATTATATTCTGATTTCTTTGAGATTGAAGAGCCAAAAGACCTTGAGGTAATTCTTCTTGATCTGGAATATTTGAGCAATAACCCCGTTGATCTTAATACCGCTGACTTAAAAGAGTTTTTGAGAATACCATTCCTGAAAGTTTCGGACTGTCTGAGGATTATTGGTTTTCGGGAAAAATATGGCATGTTTGAATCAGTCGAAGAGTTGCACAGCAAAAAGATTCTTGACAAAGGACTTTTTGAAGAAATTCGTCCCTACATTACAATCAAAACAAAGCCTGTAAAATGGAAGGGACTGCAGAATAGGCTACGCGTTCAAAGGGATTTTGGTAAGGCAAACAGTGATGAGTACTATACCAGAACAATATGTGATGTGAATGACTACAGATTGTTTCTTGTGATCGAAAAAGATCCTTATGAGACTGATTTGTTTGATTACTACAGTGCAGGGTTGGTGATTGATGAAGGGAAAAGAAAGTTTGCACTGGGGAAGTACAACCTTGATTTTGGAACCGGTGCAATGCTATCGTCGGTTGGTTCTTTTTTTCAGGGTGTAGATTTTAGAATACTCACGACTGAGCGCGGTATCATACCTTACACTTCAACCATTGAAAATGGTGGTTTCTTTGGAGCAGCGCTCAGCGATTCACTCTTTATTAAATATTGCGTTTTTTATTCAAATCAGAAACTTGATGGCAGGATTGATACGGCTGGGTTTGCCTGCTCTTTTGATGAATCAGGCAATCATATTGATTCGCTGTCGCTGGCGCGCAAGGACCGCATTCGTGAAGAGATATTTGGCTACAATATTCAGTATACGAAAAACAGTATGCTTCTAAGCCAGCGCACATACTGGTCAGACTATGAGCCGGCTTTTGTATGTGAAGATTCTATCATTGGCTTCTATGGTAAGAACTACTGGCTCGGTGGGGCTGAGATTAGGTACTATGCAGAGGAATTCATTGTTTTCGCCGAGCTTGTCCGTTCTTTTCAGAACCGATTGGGCAGTATCTTTGGCTGGAGCAGTCTGCTTCCCTATAGTTTTGCCTTCAATCTCGCAGCAAAATACTTTTACCCTGGTTTTTACGCACCAAAGGGTGCCGAGGCTGAAAAAGACTACCTCGGAGCATATTTTGATTTGAGTAACAATTCGCGTCTTATCAAATCAGGAATAACACTGAACATTCACACGAATAACGAGTTAGATACGAGTGATTATGATGTTAGATTTAATATAAGTAAGGCACTGGGCATTGCCGAAGCGCGAATGCAATTTCGCTGGCTGTATCATGAAAAGAATAAGGTGTTATCTGGTTCAAAGGTCATTTTAAGATTAGAACCCCACAAGTATTTTGATGTTGGGGTGAGACTTGAAGACAAGTACCTTTATGGTGATACACTGAAGAATGGAATTTATGGGAGTGTGGAAATTGGTGTGCATACGCGTATCATTGAGGCGAGCGTAAGATATGGTTTGTTTGAAACAGATTCCTATTCAACGCGTATTTATGCTTATGAGCCAGACCTTCCAGGAATTATCAACAATCGCACGCTTTATGGCAAAGGGAATTGCTGGTTTTTATATTTTGCGGCAAAACCCATGAAGAAATTCAACATCACCTGCAAATATTCGGTCATGAACAGCGATTCTTTGTCCCGGCACATAGGTATCCAGCTGGATTCAAAATTGTAACTGCTCATGATTTATCTATTGACAAATGAAAAATTCTGAATATGATTAGCATAGGGGAGGTATATAATGAAAATACTGATGAGGTTTTTGTTGATAATTGCCTTGCTTGTTCCGACTCTATTAAGTGGTGCAAAGGTCGGTGTTTTGCATCTCAAGGCAGTTGGTGTTTCTGAAGAAACTGCTGAGGCAGTTGCAGATTTACTGGCAAACGAACTATCCAGCCTGGGACACAAGGTATTGAATACTGATGCGATGGACGGAGCTGCAGGAGAGGTGGTGCAGTGCTATGAAGCAAATTGTGCAGCTGAAGTCGGGTTTAAGGCACAGGTTGAACGCGTTATCTTCGGTTCAGTTTCCAAATTTGGTGACAAACACATGGTTCAGGTTTCAGTGGTAAATGTCTCAACAAGAGAAGTCGTCTGGTCAGGAAGTCTTGCTGCAAAGTCAGCAGAAGATCTTGACACAGTGATTAAACGCATTGCCCGGGCAATTCATGAAGGCAAAAAAGTGGAAACTGGCGCTGAGGTTGGTGTGATAACAGAGCAGGAAGAGACCCAGGAAGCTAAAAGAAAAGAGGCATTCTACGCAACTGGCGGGAATTTTGTCTATGGGTTACCTGTGCATGGATATGCTGATGCAAAAAGCATCATGGGATTTAACTGGGTGAACTGGTATGAGACACCGAAATTTGCAGTTGAATTTAGCTTTGGATATGTGTGGTCACTCGGTGCGATGACAACTGGTCAAATAACTGAGGAGCCAAGTATTATTGATTACGGCGCGAATATCTCGTTCTTCTATCTATTCTCCAAAGGTGATTTCTCGCCATATGTTGGTGGAGGTTTGGGACCGCGTTTCATTGCCATGGAGGCAGGCAATCAGGGTTTTGGTGCCAATTTTGGTATGGGATTTAATGCTGGTGGTGGGCTTGCGGTCTTGCGGACATATGATTTCCATATTATTATTGATGGCAGATACGCACTGAATACTGCTGAAATACTCAATTATCAGGGACCGCACGGTTCACTGAATCTGAGCATTGGTGTTATTTACAGACCAAAACATAAAAAAAGCGGTTGCGGTGGTGGTTGCATGGGTGGTGGCTGTTTTTAGTATTTTCTGAGAATGGTTCAGGGGCATGTAGAGTCATGCCCCTTTTTTGTTTTGGATGAACCACGATTCGTATAGTCATCCCATTTACGAGCTATGGTACTAATTGCACAGAGTCTTCAGGAATAATTTTCTTGAAGTGTTGTATATAGAGTAAGAGGAGGTCACAATGATAAGGTTCATTTTAATACTTTTCATATCGCTGGTTATGTGCAATGCAACCGAACCCGGAAGCGTTGTAGGATCATACCTTGAAGGTATCAGAATCGGTTTGCCATTAGAATACAAGAATCTTAAGATCTTTCCACTTGAAGTAGCAAAGCCGCTGGCACTTAAAGATTATACTACACTTGACGAGGCAATGGATAAGGGATGGCTTAAGATAAAGGAGGTGGGTTCAGGTGTGGTCAATACGGTTCAGATAAAAAACAATGGTAAAGAGCCAGTATTCATCCTAACCGGTGAAATGATAACGGGTGCAAAACAGGATAGAATGATAAAGGCAGATGTGCTTCTGCCCGCGCATAGCGGATGGATAGAGGTGGAGGTCTATTGCGTAGAGCACGGCAGGTGGTCTGCGGTTTCGCAGGAGTTCAAATCCGGGGGCTATGTTGTTCCCAATGAAGTTAGACAACGGGCAAAGATATGCGAAAGTCAGGGCGAGGTCTGGGATGCAGTGGCAAAGACCCAGGACAAACTTGGTATTGTATCAAGTACAGGAACAGCGCGGGCAAACTATGAAGACAAAGAGGTTCAAAAGGCAGTTGAGGATTACACAAAAGGTTTTGAACATATTCCTAACCTGTCAAAGTCAACAATTGGCGTCGTGGTTGCAACTGGCGACAGGATCATCTGCCTTGATCTTTTTGCTAACAATAGCCTGTTAAAGAAACTCTGGAAAAAACTTGTGAAATCATACGCAATAGATGCAATCAGGGGAGAAAAGAGTACTGTCACCAAAGAAGATGTGCGGGCAATCATTGAGACGGTGATTGACGCAAAATTGATATCAGCAGGCACCCCAGGGTTGGGTGATTTGCTTACGATCGAATCAAACAATGGTAAAGGTTCTGCCCTTGTCTATGGAAATGCGGTCGTGCACCTGGATTTCTTTCCGAGTGAAGAGAATCTGCAAGATAATGATTCAGGTTTACGACTTGACTTCAGAAGAGATCAACGGATGGGGGAGTAATACTCACCCCATCCCAGCACTATTTCTATTAAGTCTTTGAGTTATCAGTTCTTCTAAAGAGTGTATACAATACACCACCCAAACCGATTGTGCCGGCAACATACAGTATGGCAATACCAATAATCCAGACCAGGAGACCAAGGAATCCGAGTTCCTTTAGCAGGATTCCAATTATGAGAATAATCATGGATGCAATCCAGCCAATGGCAAAAACTCCGATCCTATTTTTGACCTGCCAGTTCAAGCCAAGGCATATCCTTTCACCCAGAACCAGTGCGAAGGCAGATAGTCCGAAGATTGTGGCAATGAATATGGCAAGAACAAAGGCAGGTATTATTGGAATACCAATAATGGAGAGTGTAAAAAGCAAGAGCAATGGAACGAAAAGTATTTGCAGCCCAATGCCGATTGCGACTGATATCCAGATGCTATCTTGAATTCGGGTGCTGATTTTTTCCACGGCACGAGGAAAAATAACAAGACACAGAAGATTGATAAGAAACAGGACAAGGGCAAAGGCTATGGCTGCAAATCCGAGAAACACTGCACTAATTGGTGATGGTCTCTGGTGCAGTTTGAGCAATGGTTTGATTCGCGGCATTATCTGTCCGAATTTTCCAAGATCCATTGCTGTAATATTACCTTTAACCACGGCAAAATCTGAGCGGTCAACACTTCCACCAACGATCGCAATGTCTCCGGCAACGATTGAACCAGAATCCAGTGCAACATTACCACCCGCAACTGCGATGTCGCTCTCAATAATGCCCGCATTTCTTATTGATCCGCCTGCTACAGCAACATCTCCGGTTATCCTGCCGTAATTTTCAATTTCGCCACCAAATACAGCGACATCACCATCAGTTTTGCCATTTATCCGTACTGAGCCACCCATTACTGCAAGATCGCCTTTGATCATGCCATCAATGGTTGCATTGCCTCCACTTATTGAAACATCTTCTTTTAGTGTATCCTGGGCTTTGAGATGGAAATCTCCTGCGACTGCATGTTTGCAGACCTGAAAATCAAACTCACTCGTCTGCGCAAATCCCAGTATGGTGATTAATAGGAGTAAAACCAATTTATTCATTATGACTCCATTGTTTTCGGCAAATTTTTCCACAGTCTATGCACAAGAATAACAATCATTCCCGTGCCAAAGAAGAAGACTGCGAGCCGGATAAAGAACCCAATAAATGGGATAAGGGAAATCAGACAAATCATAATGAAGCCAATGATGAATGACAGGATTGGTGCTATTTTCCCATCTTTTTTGAAGCGGCTGATTAACCATTCTCCAAAACCAGCTGCGAATACAATGCCTGAAACATAGGCGAGTGTAAGGAACACAAATAGTCCAAAAATGGCGATGGGAATACCAATGATTGTTGCAAATGTTATTCCGGTTATGACCGGAATGACAATGACAGTCAGAAATCCAACGCCGAGACTCTTCCAGGTGGAGATTCTTAGAGCTTCACTTGTTGATTTGATATATGGTTTAAACAATGCGACAAGAATCATACCAATGATCAGTTTGCTGAAGAAGAATAGCCATTGGATAAAACCTGATAGTCCTGTCTTTCGTTTCTGCGTTTTTTCTCCTGTTTTTTGATAATCCGTTTTGCCAAGAATGTGTGCGTTCGGGTCAATTACGGGTTCTTTACTGCTTTTTATTATCAAGTTTCTCTTAACAACTGTACCAGCTCCAATATTGACTTCGTCAGCATTGATATCAGCATCGCCAATCTGTGCGTTCAGATTGATTCTACCCATATTCCCTTTGACCTTGCCCTGTACTTCACCATTTAGATTGATTTCGCCGCCAAAGACAATAATATCTTTATTAATGTTATTGTTATTGCCCGTTTTCAATTGTCCGCCGAAAAACAGCAGATTCCTTTCTACTTTTGCATCTGAGTCAAGCGAGCCACAGAATGCCCAGATACTCCGGCATTTCTCAACATCTATTTTTATCTGTCCACCGCCCGCATAAATAGAGCCATTGACATCATTTTCAATTACTACTTCCTGAGCAAAGGCGAATATGTCACCATTGACCTTACCAGATATCTTTACACTCCGCGCAAATGCAAATAGGTCATCATCTATTACTTCATCCTGCTGGATGACAACACTGTTTCCACTTCTAACAACAAGTCCATTTGCGGGCACAAGCCAGATAGTGATGAGCATGACGCTCAATAAGAATTTTCCCATGCTACCTCCTTGTTTAGAGTTTTGCCCAATATGAGCAATACAAAGACAAATACTATTAAACCGAATATCAACTCGGGCAATGTGATATTTGCTTTTATGAAGAGGAAGAAAGAATTGAAGAACATACCCACAATTTTTGCGATACCTTCAATTTTGGTCAAAGCCGGCATTATTGCAAATAATAGTTTACCGAGGATTGTTTTTATCAGTGGTGAGAAAATGATGAACAGGGCAGAGGCAATATAAGAACCAACAAATACAGGAATCAGCTTCAAAACGAAAGCAGGCTTTTTAGACTTGATTTTTCTCATCACCAGATTATTGAAGCTTGAACCTGGATAGTATTCAATAATTTCCTGGATATTACCAATGACCCGGGTCATTTCAAGATACAATCCCTGGCAGTCTGGACACTCAGCAAGGTGGTTACTGAGCAACAATTCCTCGTCACGGTTTAGTTCATTATCCAGTTTTTTCTGGATCAATTCTTCAATTCTTTTGTGTTCCATCATTAAGGTATACGCAGATTGTTGAAAAAAGTTTCAATGATGTCATTGCTGCAATTGTTTTGTTAATTCGCATAGTTTTTTTCTGGCGCGGTGAAGGCGGGTTTTGATTGTTGTAACAGGAAGCCTCAGGATTTCACTAATTTCCTGGTATGAATGGCCTTCTTTATGAAAAAGAATCACGATTTCACGGTCAATCGGCACAAGCATACCCAGTGCTGATTCAATCCTTTCTAAATCTCTTTGCTTTCTATATTGCTCCTCAAGACTCTCAGTGACTGGATGTATTTCATCAATATATTCATATTCAATCTTATTTCTTCTGAAGAAATCCATTACCAGATTATGGGCAATGGCGAATACCCAGTTTGAAAAGGGTTTTGATTGGTCATAGTTCTTGAGTGACTTAAAACACCGGATAAATACCTCAAGAGTAATATCCTCAGCATCATCATAGTTTTTTACAAGTCGCAGGACATAACTGAAGATTCTACCCTTGTAGAGATTCAAGAGTTTTTGAAAAGCTTGTTCATTGCCACTGATTGCCTCGTTAATGATCTCTTTTTCACGCAGCATACTCAAAATATACACAACAATTTAGAGAATACAAGATGGCTGGCTGGAAATCTCTCGCTCCTGACACCTGGTGAGCAATCGTTTTTCTTGATTCTTGATTGAATATTGGTATAATATGAAAAAAGGGAGGTATTATGTTTATTTTGGGCATTTTGCTTATTATCGGTCTTTTCGTATTCAGAAAGATGTACCGGGTTTCAGCTGAGGATCGGCGTATTGATGACAAAATGCGGGTAAGAAATTATGTTACTTATGCTGCAGGTTTCATAGGTATTGTGTTGATTGTATTCTCTTTGTTACGCATTGTACCGCCCGGTTCAGTGGGTGTGCAGATCCTTTTTGGAAGAGTTTTGACGAAGGCAACACTCTCTGAGGGCTTGAATATTGTAAATCCATTCGTTGACTTGCACATTATGAGCGTTAGAACCCAGGCATACACAATGTCCATTGCCTATGAAGAAGGTCAGGTTAAGGGTGATGATGCGATAACTGCCCTCACAAGAGATGGCCTGGAGGTGAAGATGGATTTAACTGTGTGGTATCATCTTAGCCCTGAAGAAGCAGCAATTGTTTTTCAGAAGATTGGTTCAGATTACATTGAAAAGATTGTTAGACCTGCAGCGCGTACCGCAATACGAAATACCACTGCGAACTATCTCGCAATAGAGATATACGCAGAAAAAAGGAAGGATCTTGAAACTGAAATAGAAAAGCAACTCAGCGTTGATTTTGAAAAACGCGGTATCATTCTGGAGAAGGTACTATTGAGAAATATCAGTTTGCCCGCAAAGGTAAAGAACGCTATAGAAGCAAAGCTGGAGGCTGAACAGGAAGCGCAAAAAATGGAATATGTATTATTGAAAGAAAAGAAAGAGGCAGAGCGGAAAAAGATTGAAGCCGGCGGGATTTCTGAGGCGCAGCAGATAATCGCTCAGTCACTGGTGGGTGAGCGGGGCAGGGCTTATCTTTCCTGGAAATATCTTGAGAATCTTCAACATCTCTATAATTCCCCGAATAATACAATTGTGATTGCACCTTACGACAAGAACTTCATCCCATTGCTGCAGATGGGAAAATAAAACAGGATTCAATCTTGACACATAGCGTAAAGAGATTATAATATAGAAGATAATGGGGGCGAATGGTTTTGACAGGGTGAATGGGGTGAAACAGGGCATACCGAGGTTCCTGGCCACCTCGTTAATCCGACCATGAGAAAAGAACATCCTGCAATCACAGGATACGCGCTGGCTGCATAAAATATGCAGTCACGTCTGCCTGGACTATGCCCGGTTCAGGACCAGGCGTCATAAAGGGCAGAACCTTGTCAGTCTTTGTCTCTGGGGCTGGCATTGTATGAGTTGAGGCTTTCTTTAATCAACCTGTCCTTTGGTAATGATTAGGGGAGACTAATAAAAGGAATAAGTATGTAGTCCTGTTCACTGAAACACTCTGGACGCGGGTTCGATTCCCGCCGCCTCCACCTATTTTGCGCAAACTTAACAAGCGTAGCGCAGGTAAGTTTGATTGCAAAATTGAGTGCCCCGAATTACCACCTACGACCACGTGCTTCCGTAATCAACAGGTAGTCACAAATGTTATTGAATGTAATCATATGTTTACATTAACTGATTTTCTTTAAAATTTTCTTACTTTTCACCCTTGACAAATCAAAGAAATTAATTATAATATAACATATGATTAAAAAAATTAAAAAATGCCCAATATGTGGTGGTGAAATGATTACGAGTGAACTCAGGTGTAAGAATTGTGATTTACGGGTGAAAAAGGACTTTTTCCCATGCGATTTTTGTCAGCTGTCCGAGGAAGACTATGAATTCCTCAAGATATTCTTACGTACTGAAGGTAAAATAACAGCCATTGAAAAAATACTCGGTTTGTCATATCCGACAATAAAAGCGAAGATCGATCATCTATTAAATGTCCTCAATCTGAAGCCTTATGTAGACCAGGATGAGGTTGATCCAATTGATGCCCTTGCTGAAGGTAAACTATCTGTTGACGAGGTAATTTCAATTTTGAAGAGCAGGAAAAAAGGAGGCAATAAATAAATGAAATACTTTATGCATTCAATTATTGATTCGTTGCTTTTGGTGATAATTGGTGTGATAATCTGGCTTTCTAATCTTGGTATAATACACATTGCATGGCGCCGCGACTGGCCATTGATTATCGTTTTGATTGGTCTGGTCCAATTGATAAAATATGCAACAAGAAAGAAATAATTTGATATGGTTGAAGTAATTTTTTGACCCGGGAGGTCTTATGTCAGAAGAGAGGAGAAAAATCCTGAATATGGTTGCCGAGGGAAAGTTATCGCCTGAAGAGGCAGACAGACTCCTCGGTGTTTTGAAAGAAGACAAAGAAAAGGCGAGATTCTTTAGAGTACGTGTTTTTGAACAGAACAAGGAAAAGCCAAAGGTAAAGGTTGACATTCCTATTGGTGCATTGAAGCTCTTACTGAAATTCGGGGCGACAATCAAAGGTATTGCACCTGAAGGACTCAAAATGAACATTAAGGGTAAGGAATTCTCACTGGATGAGGTTACACCAGAAATGGTTGAAAAGATTATTACCGAAATTGGCGAAGGCGAACGTTTCAGCCTTGTTGAAGTGGAAGATGACGAAAAGAATGAGCGGGTGGAGGTGTATATTGAATGAAAGAATGAGGATATTGAAGCTTCTGGAAGAAGGAAAGATCAATGCAGAAGAGGCAGAGAAATTGCTTGAGGCGATTTCTGAACCAGCACATGACCGCCGGCGCGGTTTCTGGGGTCGACATTTTGAGTTCGTCTCTGAGATTATACCAGGAATCTTTGAAGCATCTTTCAAAAACCATACTACAGTTGAACAAAGAGAGTATACAGAAAAAAACAGGATCAAGATAAAGGGCATAAGTGGTAATATTGACTTGACCGGGAGTGATGGTTCTGCTGTTACTGTTGAGAAGGATGGTCTGGCGAAAATCTATGAAGAGGGGAATGAGCTGGTAATCAAGGCGCTCAGTGGGTACCTGAAGGTTATTGCGCCAAAAGGCATTGAGATTAAGTTGAAAGGCATTGCGGGTAACATAAATCTTGATAACCTGTGCGGTAAGATTGAAGTTAGTTCTGTTTCCGGGGATATAACTGGAACACGGCTCAGTGGTAGCTTTGATGGTGAATTCATTTCCGGAAACGCAGAGCTTGAGTATGACAGTGTTGAAAACATTTCAATCAGGTCGCGTAACGGGAATTTAATTCTGCGGATAAGCGATAATGTTAAGGCCGAGATAGAGGTTACAGGTACTCATGGTAATATCGACTGTGATTTGCCTTTGAAGAACGTGACCAGGAGGCATAATTATCTTAAAGGCATCTTTAATTCTCCCGAATCAAGAATTGCAGTAAGCAGTAAACACGGCGATATTGTTCTTTCAAGGAAGATATCAACACAAAGATAGAAAGGCGGCGTTATGGGGTGCAGTTTTTTCTGGGCAGTTTTGCTGATTGTAATTGGACTTTGGATCTGGGCTTCTAATTACGGTATTACTGTATTTTCTTTCTATCGCGATTGGCCCATTATCTTTGTCCTGCTTGGCATTTTTGTTTTGTTACGTTTGTGGCGACGTAGGCGTTAGTTATTTCACGATGATCTTGTAAAGAAAAATGATCAGCACAATCATTATTATTAAACCTAAACCAACAAAACGCATTGGTTGATAGTGTTTTCTGGGTGGTATTATGCGGTTCTTATTTTTGAAATCAATCATTGTTATTCGTCCTTGCTGGGTGGTAAAAATCTGAATTTCCCGTTCTATTTATGCGTACTTCCTCGGCAATTGCCCGGATGATCTGGTCCTGGATATTTTGAATCTTTTTTGAATTGCATGTGAAGTTATTGAAGAGCATGGAGAATGCATAGTTCCTACCATTGATTATTAGATAGCCGCTAATGCACGCGCTCGCCTGAATGGCACCAGTTTTTGCGCGTAGTGTGTCAGAGAATCCATTGAAACGTGCTTTGAGTGTTCCTTTGCCCGGTTCAGGCAATGAGTTAAAGAATGTAGAAAACAGGGTGCTGCGATACATAAATTTAAGAACTGATAAGATTGCGGAAGGCGATATCAGATTATGTTTTGAAAGCCCGGAGCCATCCCACAATGATAGATTAACTGTATCAACACCGCAAAGGCTAAGGAATTCTCTGATTGCTCTCAGGCCAGCATTGAAACTACCCTCTTTATACTGCCGGACACCGATTGTTTTCAGTAGAATCTCTGCATAGAGGTTTTCACTTTCAGCATTAGTTTCATTTATTATATCGCTCAAAGGCGGTGATAGGATTGAATCCGTTATCAGAATCGTTTGGCTTTCAATCAGCATTTCAGAGCTCTTTTTCCGTTTTACAGGGCGGGTGACTCTTATACCGTATGCAATGAGTCTTGTTTTGAAGTATTCACCAGTGAACATGCCTGGATCTTTTACTGCAACATCAATATCTCGTCCATTTCCCTGGTTAATGGCGCCATCGACATATATAGTGTTTGCTTCAGGTTTTCTGAAAATTATTATACTGTCATTCCCGGCTGTGGTTTTCATACGATTGATCAACTGAACAAATTCAGTTGCAGGATATATTGAAACATTCGCCAGTTCATCATTTCCTGACGGTTTGATTCTCACCGAAACCACATTTTTATTCAATGAGAGCGCACTTATTTCAGGTGCATACCGTGCATCAAGATAATGCCAGGACCAACCAACAGGTAATCTTTCGTCCGTGAAGTAATCATCGACAATGTATATACAGCCCGTTATCTCCCTGATGTTGAGGTTGTTTATAGAAATTACAAATCTTTCGAGGTTTTCAAGACTGAAGGTGGGATCACCGCAGCCAACAAGAAAAACATCACCATACAATTTCTCCTCTTTTACCTGTCCCTGAACATGTAAATAGGTTTTGAATCGGAAATCGGGACCTAAATAATGTAAGGCAGCAGCAGTTGTGACGATCTTCATATTGGATGCGGGAACAAAAAGTTTCTGTTTGTTAGTGTCGTAAACCACGGTTTCGTTTTCCAGATCAAAGATATATATTCCATAATGAGCATTCCCTAATTCGGGGACGTTCAATATTGTGTCGAGGGATAACAATCCGAAAAGAATCAGGCTAATCATTTCCTATGTCCTGGTGTAAACTGCTCTGTCCTTTTTGAACTACAGTTACATTTTTTGTTGTTTAGATTCTGCCCACATATTGGGCACAGACCCGAACAGTCCTGCTTGCATAGCGGCCTTGCCGGAATGACAAGGATAATCGCTTCTCTTATTCCGATACCCAAATCAATATTGGAGCCCGTGTAATAAACGCGGTCTATGTCGCCTGATTTCAATTCGACTCTATCCAATGATAACAGCGGGTCCTTCCCCGCAATGTAGTCAAGGTGCAGATTTTCATCAAATTCTTTTGTAAATGCTGTAAGACAGCGGGCGCATACGAGTCCCACAGAAAAAAGAATGTTGAAATCAGCGCTTATGCCGAGCGCCTTCCGGGAAAGATCAATTTTAGCTTTTGTTATCTTCAAATTCTTATAATAATTTTTTTCCTTCAGGTTAAGTTCGGTTGCCTCCAGGTCAGAAAATTCAAATACTGCCCGGTCCACAATTTCTACTAAAGGAATCAGTAGTCTTGATTTATTTATGTTTTCAGCTCCTTTTTCCTGGCTGCAGGGAAGAGAACGTTGTTCAGGATCAGGCGATAGCCGGGTGAATTCCTGTGATTTCTTAAGTCTGTTGGCGGATCACCAACAAAATGCTGATAGTCTTCAGGATCATGCCCTGCAAGGTAGGTAAATGTACCCTTGCCATAATTGCCATGCAGATATTTGACTTCATTAACTGTAGTGACTTCACCTAAAATCAAAACTGGTTGTTTGATACAATCTCTTCTGAATCCGCTACACTGACCCAGAAATTCTTTCACCAGAGAAGTATGGTTCTGAACAAGCATACATGGTACAGGATCAAACTTGGCACTGAAGTCAAACAAAGAGAAATAGGTATTTGGTCCCCGCGCAGCGGCTTCGGTGGTTACATCAATGGTTGAGTGCTCGTAAATAAGCGGGTCAAGGATAACCTGAAAATTTTCAAATGCAAGGCATTGTGCAAAATCAAGTTTTCTGTTGGCTTCATGGTCAAAAGGATCGTCATCAAAAACATTATGACAGATATCAATAAATTGTGCTGCGAGAGCAATTTCCCATGTGTCACAAGCTGAACACATTGAGAAGACAAAACCACCTTGATTGATGTATTCTTTAATTGCGAGCGTAACAGCAAGTTTCAATTTAGAAACCTTACTAAAACCCAATTTCTTCGCCATTGTTTCGTTTCTCTTTACTTCTTCCTGATACCACTCTGCGTTACGATAGGTGGCATAGAACTTGCCATACTGTCCGGTAAAATCTTCATGATGCAAATGTAACCAATCATATTTGTTCAATTTTCCCTTTATAATATCTTCATCCCAGATTTGGTCATACGGGATCTTTGCATATTCTAGGGCAAGAGTAACAGCATCGTCCCATGGCTCAAAATTTTCAGGAATATACACCGCAATTTTTGGTGCTTTCTCCAACAGGATTGTCTCCATATTGTTTTCTTCAATCTCTTTGTAGATATCAATAATTTGAGCGGGTTCAACTAATTCAATACGGACTCCTTCAAGCGCGCATTCCTTTTCAATTCTGGCGACATAATCCATCATGAACGAACCACCGCGGTAATTCAAAAGCCATTCAACACTAATTCCGTATTGCAATGCGTGAAAGGTCACGCCGTATGCCTTAAGGTGGTCAGTTTGGCTTAAATCCATAGGAATCAATATCTTGTCCGCATACGTCCAGGTGGATATAAGAACCAGACCTGAGAAGATAAGGCAATTAATTCCTGATTTGACTTCCAAAATCGGTCTTATCATATTGATTTCCGATCACTCCTCGTTCTTTTTTATTATTTCAAGGACCTCCTGGGGATTACTCGCATTTTTTAATTGTTCCCGCACCGGCATTCTCCTCAAAAGTCTTGAGAGTTTTGCCAGTGTAATTATGTATTCTGATTTTTTGTTCTCAGGTGAGGCAATGAGGAAAATAATGTGGGATGGTTTGCCATCAATAGAAGAGAAGTCTATTCCCGAAGAAGAACGGGCAAATACCAAAACAAGATCATTGACTGCATCAGTGCGTGCATGCGGGATTGCTATTCCTTCCCCGATGCCTGTGGATTCGAGATTCTCCCTTTTTGCCAGGGCTTCAAAGAGTTGTTCACGATTACGAGCAATGCTCTTATCAATCATGAATTCCACCAACTCTTTTATTGCCGCAAGCTTTTCGGTTGCGCTCATTTCCATAATGACTGCCTCTGGTTTCAGAAAATTTGAGATTCTTATTTCCATTACACCCCCTTTTGATTAAGCTTACAAACCAATTACCGGCACAGGCGAGGAAACAAATATCTTCTTTGTTTCCTCACGTTTCTTGACTAAAGTAAGACTTATTTTATAGTTGTCAATATATTTTTTTATTACTCTCGATGCCAAGCCGTTCTCCATATGCAGGGAAGTCCTGATCCCATTTTCGACAGCTTCATCTTCAACAAGATAGAGCATTTCCCATCCTTCTTCTTCAATTCTCTGTTTTATGGAATCAATGTGCTCATGTGTAAGAGAGGCAAGTTTTGAAATCCGATGATCTTCAAGCACAAATAATACAAAGAGATGACTTCCAAAGACCTTACAGAATTGAATTGCGGGCGTAAAGATCAACTGATCAGTGTTGTCAACAACGTATAGTAATATTCTTGGAAATTCCATATTAATTAGCTTTGGATAGTGCCTTCCATTATGCTACAGAATATATCTGGACATATCAATATTCTTGACAACCTCAGCAAGTCTTTCGTTCACATAGGTTCCTGTGATTTTAACGGTCTTGACATTGATATTGGGTGCAGTAAAGAGTAGTTCTTCAAGGAGTTTTGTCATTACCGTGTGTAATCTTCGGGCACCAATATTCTCTGTAGATTCATTAACCTTCGCAGCAATATCAGCAATTGCTGTGATTGCGTCATCAGTAAATTCCAACTTTATTCCTTCAGTACTGAAGAGCGCACAATATTGTCTTATTAAGGAATTTTCCGGTTCAACGAGAATACGACGAAAATCAACCTTTGTCAGTGGCGACAACTCGACACGTATGGGAAATCTTCCCTGCAATTCCGGAATCAAATCTGATGGTTTTTTGTTGTGGAATGCACCCGCAGCAATGAAAAGAATATGGTCGGTCTTTACTACACCGTATTTTGACACGACGCTGGTGCCTTCCACAATCGGCAATAGATCTCTCTGAACACCTTCTCGAGAAACATCCGGACCACTGGTAATGCCACCGCCGGCAATTTTGTCAATTTCATCAACGAAGATTATGCCACTCTGCTCAGCACGTTGCCGGGCTTCACTGATTACTTCGTCCATATCAATTAACTTATCGGTTTCCTCTGCCTGCAGGAATTTCAATGCTTCCTTTACAGACATTTTCTTCTTTTTTTTCTTCTTGGGCAGTTTATTACCGAGTGCTTCTTCAATGGCGATACTGAAATCTTCAATCCCTGCCTGGCCGAATATTTCAATGAATGGTGCTGCGCGGCGGATGACTTCTATTTCTACGATACGATCGTCAAGTTTCTTTGCCTTCAGGAGTGAGCGCATCTTTTCACGAGTCTCGTCAGTCAGTGCGGCTGAATTTCCATCGGTCCTTGCTGGACCCGGTAGAATGATATCAAGGATTCTTTCTTCGGCATATTTACGTGCCCTTTCCTCTACATCGCGATACTTTTCTTCGCGTACCATACTAACTGCAATTTCCACCAGGTCACGCACCATTGATTCTACATCCCTTCCGACATAGCCGACTTCAGTGAACCTTGAGGCTTCTACTTTGACAAAAGGTGCGCTTGCCAGATCAGCAAGACGCCTGGCAATCTCTGTTTTACCAACACCTGTCGGACCAATAAGGATAATGTTATTTGGATAGATTTCATCCTTTATTTTACTTTTTACTCGCTGACGGCGCCACCGATTTCTCAGTGCTATTGCGACCGCTTTTTTCGCTGCCGCTTGCCCGATAATGTATCTGTCAAGCTGGGATACAATTTCTTCTGGAGTCAGGTAACGTTCCGAGCTGGAAGATTTCCTGATGGCTTGTTCTTCCATCATTCATATTATAATGATTATTAAAGAAAAGTCAAGAGAATTGTACCACGCATAGAAAATTTTTTCTTGACAATCGTGCCTATAAGAATAGAATTGGTCGGATGATTATGAAAGAAATTATTCACTACTGGCAGGAAACAGGGAAAGTCAATACGGAAAAGACAATTGAACTTGCGTTGGAAAGGGCATACAAGCGAAAGATCAAAAATCTTGTTATTGCAACATGTACTGGCTATTCTGCAAAGGTGCTGTTGAAAAAGGCGAAAAATTGTCGAATTATTGCGGTGACACATCAGGCTGGATTTTCCAAACCCGGGAATATTGAAATCAGTCCTCGCACAGTGGAATTTTTGAAAAAGAATGGTGTGATTGTCTATACGGGTACTCATTTCTTCGGTGGTTTTGGTCGGGCGATAAGACTGAAATTTGGTGGGCTTGAACCAGAGGAGATGGCAGCAAATACTCTAAGGATATTTGGCGAAGGCATAAAGGTGGCTGTTGAGATTGCAATAATGGCGCTTGACGCGGGTCTAATACCTTATGAACAAGAGATTGTTTCAATCGGTGGCACGGGTGAAGGGGTAGATACGGCAATTGTTTGTTTACCCAGACACGGAAAGAATTTCTTTTCGTTTGAGGTGCGCGAGATAATCTGCAAGCCGCGGATCAGATGAAAGCCAGAGTTGCAGTTTTGAAGACATCACCAAAGACTATTCTTGATGATATAGAGCACTGTCTGAAACTCGCTAAGATAGAGAAATTTTTGCCCAAAGATGCTGCAACTATCCTCAAGATTAACATCTCCTGGCATTTCTGGTATCCTGCTTGCTCAACCACGCCCTGGCAACTTGATGGCGTAACCGCAACATTATTAAAACTCGGCTATAAGGATTTGATACCTGCCCAGAATCGCACCGTTGTGATAAACCCAAAACTTGGTGCGGAAAATAACCATTTAAATTCTGTAATGAAGAAACATAAGCTAAAATTTATTTATCTTTATGAAGCAGATGTTGAATGGATATACTACAGACCAAAGGCAAGGATGCTTGTTCTTGATAAAGTATACAAAGACGGTATCCAGATTCCTAAATTGTTTATCGGCAAAAATGCCTTTCACCTGCCAACATTGAAGACGCATATTTTTACCACGATGACCGGAGCAATGAAGAATGCATTTGGCGGATTATTAAATGACAACCGGCACTGGACACACTCAGTAATCCACGAGACACTCGTTGATTTACTAAAGATTCAAAAAGAGATACATCCGGGTATTTTCTGTCTGACCGATGGGACATTGGCAGGCAATGGCGCCGGACCAAGATTGATGAATCCTGAGATAAAGAACTATATTCTGGCAAGCAGTGATTCTGTAGCAATTGACGCAATTGCAGCAAAGATGATGGGATTTAATCCAATGGCATTAAAATTTTTGAATCTTGCCCATGAAATGGGTCTGGGCAAGGCAAAGCCAGATGAAATTGAAATCGTTGGAGAGGATATTAGTAGTGTCAATTTTGGTTTCAAAGTTGCGGATACATTTGCCTCAAGGGGGCAGAAGGCAATTTACTGGGGATTTTTAAAACCATTTGAACACTTACTCTTGCGCACACCCATCGTTCCCTGGTCATTTATTGCCTCAAGGGCATATCATGATTATTACTGGTATAATGTCCATGGCAAAAAGATTGTACGCAAGTTTCTGAGAACGGACTGGGGAAGATTGTTTGAGTCTTATAAATAATGCCCGGGTTTACAATCAAAAATTTCATTGTTGGCTATATTGAAACGAATATGTATCTTGTGTATAATAATGAACGCTCAGGTATAGTAATTGACCCGGGTTTTACGGAAAACGAAAAGGATACTGTAATAAGGAAGATAAAAAGGCTTGTCAACAACGTACCGGCAGTTTTTTTGACCCATTTTCATTTTGACCACATCAGCGGCGTTTCTGCTTTGAAAGAGGAATTTGGTTCTTTAATTTACTGCCATTTCCTTGATGTTGAATGTTTGTCTGATCCGCAAAAGAATGGTGCACTCTTTTTTGGTGTTCAAAGCAAAAGTATTACGGCCGACAGGTTCCTTACTGATAATGAAGAGTTGAATTTGATTGGTTTCAAGTTCAAAATTATCCATACACCAGGCCACACCCCTGGTGGCGTATCCATTCTTCTGGAAAATCAATATCTTTTTAGTGGTGATACAATTTTTAAGGATGGAATTGGAAGGACCGATCTATTTGGTGGTAATTATGAAGCAGAAATTGGTTCCATTAAAACAAAGATTTTGACCTTACCTTCAAACACCTTAATCTACCCGGGCCATGGGAGCCCAACAACTGTGGAAGACGAAAAAATAAGATTTTTTTCGCCATAAGAAATAACAGAAGATAATTGAAGTTTTCTATTTTAGATAAATAACCTTGGTTGTCACTTTTGTTGCGCCTGTGTCTAACCTGATAAAATAGACTCCCGGAGAGAGTTTGCTACCGAGGTCGTCTGTGCCGAACCAGACAACCTGGTTGTTGGGTAATTGGTAATTAAGTAATTGAGTCAAATCTTTCACTAACCTGGCTGTGGCATCGTAAACTTTCAGAGAAATTGCGGATTGCGGATTGCGAATTGCGAATTTAATATTTGTAGCATTCTGAAAGGGATTTGGATATGCCATCAGGTTTATGGCACCGGGCACAGCATTTGAATTTCTTTCTTCAACTGAGAGAGGCTGCATTTTGATGTTCAGGATCGTTGGAGCTCCTGGCTCCACAGTGACATTATTGATCATAACTGTTTGGTAACCATTTTTTATGCATTGTATACTGTATACTCCGGGATTCAGGATCCGGCGATACCTGCCAAACAGGGAATCGCTCTTACGAGGTGTAAGCGTAGAGTCGTAATAACCGAGAATTCTTACTTCGGCACTTAGGGGTTGATTGATGATAGAGTCAGTAATAATTCCTGTAATGCTTGAGCCGAATGTTCTTTCTAAAAGATAATATGCACCAGCCAGATTGCGTATGCATATACTATCCACAAGATAACCAGGTGGATAACAGGAGCGGCTCACCTCAATGGTATAGGCAAATGTGCCACAAGTTGCATATAGCCAGTTTCTTGCAGTTCCTTCTGTTGCGTAGCCGTAAATTGGTACATAGGTTCCATTTCCGGCATCGTTTATAATCCTTGATGCCAGGGTGTCAACCACTCTTTTGATGAATGGATGGTCAATTGCAAATTGCGTTCCCCAGCGCCAGGGATAATAGACTAATTCTCCCTGTCCAGTGCGGACACAGTGATAGCATATATCAAATACGAAGTTGTTCTTCAATGCCAGATCGCTGATGATTCTTGTTTCGTTTTCAGAAAAAGGGTATTGACCGCGATAATATTCACTGGTGGGATCAGCACTACCCCCAAGTTCCCAGTTAAAATCGTAATTGCGGTTTAAGTCAACACCATCAGAGTCAGTGTCAAAAAAACCATTATTGTTATTATCCCTTTTGTTTTTGCGCCAGATTGTATCCAACCCTGACATTACCACATTGTGACCTTCAGGGTTTAAAATTGGTATTATCCAGACCTCGGTATTATTTATCCAGAAGGTAATTGCAGAGTCTACACCATACTTACTCACCAGGTCGTTCAATAGATACAGGCAGACCTCACAGCTAAGGAGTTCTTCTGCATGGTGGATGCCATTAAATAATATGGCTGGTTCGTCTTCGTTAATTGTGGGATTATCAGAAACCTTTATTGCCAGAATGGGTAAACTATCGCGTGTGGAAACACCCAGAGTTTCAACTCTTGTGACTGTCGGATAGAGTGCAGCAATTGAATCAACTTCTTGAACCATTTCATTATAGCTATGATAACGAGGGTCAATAAGAATAGTGCCTGGCAGTGAACAAATGTACCAGAATAATGTCAGCACAATCATTACTTTTCTATTTTAGTACTACAAATTTTCTAATAGCTTGGTATTTATCAGATTTAACAGCAATGAAATATATTCCGGCTGGCATGTTTTTTGTTCCAATGCGGTAAGTGTAATATCCAGAAGTTATTGCGCCACTATAGATGGTTTTTTTAAGTTTGCCGGCTATGTCATAGACACTCATTGTCAGCATTGTTTTTGAAGGAACTGCGAGGCGGACAACAATATTATTGTAACACGGATTTGAAGAGAGATGATCAAATGCAAATGAGAGTGGAATATTGTTTTGGTTTTCCTTAACGCTCACTTCTCCAATAGTAAAACAGCTATCGCTTGTGTCTAAACCAATATTTAATGAAGGATCATAGGCTATTACTTTTATTAAACAACGGTTTGAATTAATGTGCGGGATCGTCCACTCAAATATTGAATCATTGGTATCAAAATGGGCAAGTAAATAAGGATATGTTATGCCGCTATCCACTGAGAGATAGACGTTTATACTTTCAATGCCGATATTGTCACTGGCATTCCAGTATATCTGCTGGATTTCATCCCAGTACCAGATTTCGCCACCGTTCGGGGTATGAAGTTGAACTATGGGTGCTTCTGGATCACGAATAGTAAATACAGCATCTGAAACATCTGCGCCTGCATTATTTGAACTATCATAGGCTTTTATTCGGACAAGACAGTTCGTGGATGGAGTTCCGGGAATTGTCCAGAGATACATTGAGTCATTATGTTCAATTGAAGAAATATGCGACCATGTTGTTCCATTATTAGTGGAATACTCTATGGTTACAGAATCAACCACCACATTGTCGTTTGAGTACCAGCGAATAGTATCAATCTCTCCTATGTCCCATACCTCTCCGCCATTTGGTGAAATGACCTGAACTTCTGGTTCAACAAGGTCAGAAAATAGTCGGCTGCTATAAATATTCCAGTTTCCAGCTCTATTTGACTGCCAGAATACCACAATATATCCCGAATCATCTGTGACCGTACAGGGCAGCATATCCCGGCCAGGGTTATTGCTGATAATCATTGAATCGCGCCACGCACCATTTTTGTAGTATTTTGCCCATATTTCCCAGTCTCCTGTGCGGTTAGACTGCCAGATACACCAGAGGTGACCATCACGGTCAACAACGAGCGCGGGATGTTCATCCCGGTTTGAATCTGATACTACAGCCCTTGCATTTGACCAGCTCATGCCATCGTAGTGGCTTTCGTAAATATCAGTGTTACCATTGCGCCAGGTTGTCCAGACAACCCATACAACTCCTGCACCATCTACTGCAATCTTAGGGTCCTGATCCTGGGCAGGATTACCGGTAATACGGTAGAGGTTTTCCCAGTGTCCTGAACTGGGATTGTATCTTTTTACATATATGTTTCTGTTATACTGATATCTTTCACTAATCCAGGTTACCCAGGCAATGCCATTGCTGTCAGTTGCCATTGCGGGCCGGTAATCGTTTGCCGAGTCAATTGTCACCGCAAACATTGGCTGCCAGCTTGTGCCGTCAAAATAACGGCAATAAATATCTCCGTTAAGATGTGTCCATCGCTCAAGGCATACCCACATTCTACCGTCTCCGTCAAGTGTTGTTGCGGGGTATAAATCATTTGAAGCCTTTGAACTGAGTTGTTCCTCTGTGCCCCATTGATTGGCAATATATACACTGCCAAATACATCGTAGTTTCTGCCATATGCCCTCTGCCAGGTCAGGTATGGATTGCCCTGAGGATCGGTTGACAATGATGGGAAGAAATCCCAATAGATATAAGGTCTCACAATCTGTGCCGGTGACCAATTCCCATTGGTATAATAACTGGCACAGATTTCAGTTCGTCCATTTGTGACTGATCGGCCACTTGTCCAGGCACACCAGATTCTTCCTGAACCATCTTTTACTGCACTAACAAAAGCATCAGTTTCAGGGTGTGTATCAACAGGAACAGGAGGTGACCAGGTAAGGGTTGAGGGGATAGGCATGGCTAAAGTATTTGTTTTCGCAATGCATTGCAATGTTTGTTTTGGTTTTAAGGTCGGGTCTCCGAGAATGCACATTCCGTAGAACCAGTCAATATCGTTTATTCCGTATTGGGTAAACCATTGTTTGAATGCCTGGCCAACAGAAAGACCAGTATTTAGAGGACCGTAGAAACCATCAAAATTAAGCATACTGCCAACCTTGGTTGAACCGATTGCGAGTAGTCCGTATGTAGTATTGAAGATATAACATCCGCCTTCAGAGTTTTCCTCAATAAATCTTGTACCACCACACTGGAAAAGATTAAGAAATAGAAATGGAGGATCAGCATACCAGAGTTCAAAATTAAAGACTGTGCCCGCATAACCGCTGGTGTTCTTGAAGGTATTACCCCAGGGCGAGGAATGACTGCAAATTTGAACCCATTCATAAGGATCGTCAAGACGTATACGAAAGTCTGCGGCGGTTGTAGTATTATATTGTCTGACAACAACAACCGTATCATAGAGAAGGTTTAGATTGCAATTATTGAAGCTATACCAGTCATCATCAACATAGGCAAGGGCTTTTTTAGGAATGCCGTAGGCTCCAGAACGATATTTATGAATTTTTGAAAGATAATTATTGATAAGCCATATTTCGTTACCCCAGGTTACAGGATTCGCATAGATTCTTCCAACAAAAATTTCCGGTGCCTTGTTACCTGAATGGGTATCATAGAGTCCATCTGCATCACTGTCAGTCCAGACGCCGTTCAAGTCCATAAAATAAAGTTCAATGGGAAATTCTTCACGTCCTTCAGAAGAGGAATATTCAAACCAGGCAATGGGTACATTTCCGATGAATACAGCGCCGACAAGTGTGCTATCAATTAATGACGCAAGGTGATTGCGTAAGGCAGGTGCGCTGATACCACGCATGGTATCTACCCTGACGCTATAATTCTCAGATTCAAGATCAGAAATGTAGGTGGTCAGTGAATCATAAATGTATTGGTAAAGTGGGGCATAGATTACAATATCAATAAGTGGCAAGCGATCGCCTTTGGTTCTGGTTTCGTATGCCTTTCCCAGAGTAAATGTTTCAATGATTGTTTTTGCGGTCCAGTCGTGATAAGATGTCATTGGTACATCATACGGGTCAATGTACCGAAGCCTCTTGACATTCTCAATACCCCATAATAATAGGGGCAAGAGACATACGACAAAAATTTTATGTTTGGGATTCATTGTTAGCCTCCTGTTCTTTTGAACATTATTAATAGTTCCTCTTCATAATTAAACTTTTTTTAATAACTTGTCCTGAATTTATTCCAGCACTGGTTCAGGGTTCGGGATAGACCCTCGAAAAACCCCCAAAAACCCATATCGGGTCTTAATCCAGCCACAAATCCACTTGAATCCAGGGCGTCCTTATTGAATTGGGTAAACATAAATATCGTCATAGTCAACCACCATTCCTTCCTGTTCTAAAACACCAATCCCAATACCACCATTGATGAACGGATTGTCATTGTCAGTGTAGGTGATACGAAGGGTATCATTCAAATAACCTTTGATCTGCTTATCAGACCGAATTTCTACTTTAAGGGTATACCAGACATTCTTTCTTGGTCTAAAATCATAGCTACCAAGTAATGACCATTCTCCATTGACCCGCTTATGGATCTCCAAGCCACGGCCACTGTATATGCCAAAGCGGTAGTAATTCAAGGTATCCTGTGAGCGGAAATACAGATATGACCTCAATGCGGCAACTGTCTCACTTCCGATGATCCGCGTTCTGACCTGATATCGGAAGTCGGCCCAGTCGCAGTCCTCAGCCACCGAGGCAAAATGCGCACTGCCACTGCCCCGGGCAAACCCTGAGTCTTGTGGTATATCCCAGTTTCCAGTATGCTTATTCCACAGTGGAGACATTTGACCACTGTTGAAGTCGTCGGCAAATAAAGTATCTGGCCATGCAATTGGCCGCACCACAATATCATCGTAGTAATTGGTCATATTGTCTTCGTTAACACCGATGCCAATACCACCACTAGTGTAATGCGTATCATTTGCAGAGATCACTTGCTCGCCATTGAGATAACAGCGAATCGAACTGCCCTGAACCTTGACCGCAAGATTATACCAGATGTTTTTCTGCGGCTCGAACAAATAACTGCCCAGTCTTGTCCAACCGTGCAAGCTGTCACGCCGATACAGAACAAGATTAGGCTCATCGCCTTTTATCCCGAATCGGTAGTACTGCGTATCATTCTGGACACGAAAGAATAGATAAGATTTGAGATATTGAAGATAGGGATTCGTGCTCCCCGTAAGTTTGGTGTTCATCTGAAAACGGTAATTAGTCCAATTCGCATCACCAGCACCCGCAGTCGCAAAGTGCCGATAATAGCTCTTACTGCCTCGGGCACTACTATCCTCAACTGGCCATGCCTCAGAAGGGTTCCACAGATGCCATTGACCACTCATCTCGCCGGAGTTGAAATCATCACAGAATATGTCCCCGGGTGTTGGCCTCATTGCCCGCCTCACCGGCCTTGTAATGCTTCCTACTGTATCACCATCACAGAAGGCAATTATCTTGATAACACCGCAAGTATCTTTAACATCCAGATATATCGGCAATTCTTTGGTCTCATAAGGATCTACCTGAAACGACTTTGGCTCCCATTCCATCCTGCCATGCCCCTGGGTAAAGGTATAACCAAGCCTCACCTGCCTCATTGTATCCGGGGTATTATTTACCAGGGTTAAACTAAAAGAATCACCCATAGGAAATTTTATATATATTTCAGGCAATTTCAAGACCAGAGGCTCAAAGACCCAGAGGGTAAAGAGTATAGAATCATAAGGACTCAGGGCAGTATTTATCACCCAGAACGAATCTTCTTTAAGTGGATGGGTCCTGGGAATGTTAAAACTATACTCAATCTCCTTTACCGCAAGTGAATCAAGCCAGAATTGATAGTTCTTATTGCCAAATGGCGTCTTTAATAGAAGCAAATATTCCTTCTGTGATGCAAGATTCTGGACCCGAAGCTTAAACCTTTCTCTCTTACTCCGGCAGAGCACAGGCGAAGAGATAAGCGCATATTCATACCGCGGTTCTGGAGATAACCGGATAAGCGAGGAGACCATATGCTCAGGCACCACAAGGGGTAATCCCGCAGTGGAGTCATAAGTCACCCAGCGCGGACCAACATAATCACCGGATAAGATATGACAATGGTCATACTGACCAAGACCCGGAACCGAAATTTTTACCTTAAGACGATAGATAAATGGGTCGGGTAATAACTGGGATTTTTCCATACTTACCATCGGGATGAGCAAATCATTGTTCAGTGCCCTGAAGATATTGCCCTTTATGCCTGGTGGCAAGCGCAGGGCTTGGGCGTCAAGCACCCAGGCTCTGCCTTTGTATAAATCAAAGAGCGGCTGGTACTTACGGTCTATTGCCCGGCTCATAGATTCTTTTACCCTGTGTTCAAGGCTCGGGAAATAACCGCTATACAGGGCAGTCTTATCCTTAATTTCTGTCTCCCTTGCTAAGGTATCAATCACAAAGAGTATCATCGGTCGGGTCAGACCAAGATATTGCCCAGATCCTACTGGTGGGAGATAATTTTCACTCATTATCGCATCCATATTCTTGCATACCTCAATACACGAGGGACCATTGGTGATTATGCCCTTGCCCCTGTCGTGCACTGCCCTGCAGATATGGGTGTTGATTTCCTCCAGGGCAAAGCCAAGCATATAGACCGGTGTAGTATCTATCATTGAGACGCTGTCATTATGGGCATAGTCATAAGCACAATAATCATCACGGTCAAGGAAGATGCCAGCGGCCTCAACACTGTCCCAGGAAACACAATAACTATCAACTACAGCCGAAATCTGGGAATCAATATGGGCTGACCAGGAACACCTGCTACCAGGATACAAATTTGTATCTGAATTCATAGTCCAGCATATTTGAAAACCCGTGATGGTGTCGCCGTTAGCTTTTTTGGCGAGATAATTATCAAACGGAAACGTATCCCCACCTGTTGCCACCCATTTTCTCCAGACATCACTGGCATTGAAATATGGATAAGTAGCAATACCACGGTCGGCGAATTGACTTAGCATGTTCCTGACAGATGTATAACTACGGGTGGGGAGACTGTCAGACATACGAATCCAATAACTATAATTATGAGCTGGATTTGTATCCCAATCGGGCACAGCCCACCATTGGGCACGGTCCTGTGGTGCATAGAGACCAAAGAATGCCTTATCGCTATAATATTCTGCCCATCTCACCCCACATAATTTAAAAGTATCAAGTTTTGCTGATGTATTCCACTCACCACCCATTAAAAACCTTCCCTCGTTCTCAAGTGTATGGGAATTGGGATGGACATCAAAGTATTCAGGATACTGATTATGGACCCAGGCAAGACCAGGACGCCAATCACCTTCCTGGGGCACAAGATATAAAGAAGCACAGGCATGCCTACTTGTAAATAAACCCATGCGCAGATAATTATACGAAACCCGAAATGTATCCACTTCAGGACTCTTTTTCAACCTAAACGATAACGCCGGCTTCTTCACCTCAAACGGACAGACAAAAGAGATACCATAGTCTAAAGTTGTATCATAAAGAATCACCAAAGGCAAAACACACCAATTCTCCCGATATTTAATATTTTTACAAAAGTCATCTTCAATTCTAAATGGCGCATCACCATCAGACCAGAATGCATAATCCATCTTATTAAGCAAAGGCAGAGAAAAGTCCAGACGCAATGCCCGGTCATTGGAAGGGCTTATATTCTTTAACCAGACCTCATTATCCCAGCGCAAAACCAGCGTATCCAGTATATAACTCACCAATGCCCTGTGATATTGAAAATTTATCTCAAACATTACCCGCACCCGATTTGAACTTATACTTGTATCAATATTGGTAACTGTGCCATTGTTCTGCTGGTATTCATAGTTAATCAAGGTATCACGAAATATTATCTGCCCGGGCTCACTAACTGATAATAATCCACTATGCCCCTTCACAGTAAAACCCCTTATCACCCCATTCTGCCTCTTTAATATCACCTCCATCTGGATATTGCGAATTATGATTATTGTATCATTACTCTGGTACTCCACCCGCATAAGCTCCGCATCACCCATATTCACTGGTCCGGTTTCAGGGTCATAGGTAATTACAATGTTTCTGATATAAGAGCCATATTCAAAATGGACATCGTATTTGCCCGCAGGCAGTGTACCAGACCAAGACATATGGAAATATCCATCACTATAGCTTGGATGACGATAACTCACGGTATCAAAGACAATGCTGGTATCATTCTGATATACTGCTCTGATATAAACGTCGTTAGTTCGGACACCCTCAACTTTTGTCCAACCATGGCAGAGCGATGCAGCATAGGCAACTTGCACCACACCCAGGCAAAACAATACTACAATGAGCGACAAAAAATTTTTCATACCATCTCCGATTATATCAAATGCCTCTCCCTGATGGGAGAAAATCCTTTGCATTGTCTCTCCCTCTGTATGAGAGGGAAGGGTGAAGGGACGAGATTCATTATTTCACCTTCACCACTCTTACAGGTCTGAAGCTCTTGTCTTCGGGTATGATAAAATAGACCCCGGCCGGAAGACCGAAACCAATGCTGTTTCCTGGATAAATGCCCACCCTTTTGCCTGAGACATCATAGAGAATAAAACGCTCCTTTTCATAGCCAACAACTGTTGTAAAAGAGACAAAGGGATTGGGTGAAACTACAAGTTGTAGTATAGAAGGTGAGTGTGGCACAAAATTACTTCCCTCTATCCCTGCATTACCTTCCGCATCGGTCTTAATGAGCCAAATTTGATCTCCATTTGTTCCAACTAAAATATAACCGCCATCGGTTGTTTGCTGGACACACTGAGCCCCAAAAAGGCACATACCTGTTCCATAGGATTTAGTCCATAAAACATACCCCAAAGAATCAGTTTTAATCAAAACCATATAATGAGTCTCGTACGCACCCAAACCATGACAAGATACAATATAACCTCTATCCGTTGTCTGTTTGACACAATAGCCTGTTACCGCTCCTTCTGACCAATAATGGTCCCTTGTCCAGATTGTATCACCGAAAGAATTGGTTTTCACAAGATAAACATGACCTTCAATATAATCATATCCTGCAACTATGTAGCCACCGTCATTTGTTTGTTGAACAGAGCGTCCAAAATACCAATCTGTGCCGTAAGTTTTGCTCCAAAGAGTGTCACCAAAGGAATCAGTTTTAATAAGATAAACCGGGTCGTAGTCCAGCGGAACATTAGCACATCCTGCAATGATGTATCCACCATCTGTAGTCTGTTGAACAGAATAACCCCTATCTCTTCCCGACCCACCACAGGTTTTAGCCCAGAGGGTATCGCCCAAGGTGTCGGTCTTGATAGCATAAATCTGGTGACTGTGACCAAAAGAACTTGTAAAACCAATGATGATATAGCCGTTATCGGTAGTCTGTTGCACAGACCAACCGACATCCCTATTTGGACCTCCATAGTTTTTGGTCCACAAAGTATCTCCCACTGAATCGGTTTTGATAATATGAACTTGGTCGCCATTTCCAAAAGAACCAGTAGAGCCGGTAATGATATAACCGTTATCAGCTGTCGGTTGCACAGAGTAGCCATACTCATCACCTGACCCACCGTAAGTTTTAGTCCAAAGGGTATCACCAAGTGAATCAGTTTTAATGAGGTACACCTGGTAGCCATTCCCGAAAGATGCACTCATACCGACAACAATGTAACCACCGTCTGTAGTCTGTTCTACCCAATATCCTTCCTCTAAACCCGGCCCACCATAGTATCTCTGCCACATCAGTTGTGAAAAGCCTGTGCTCACAAAGAGCATCAGGACTAATACACAGGGCACAAAGTGAAAGGGCCTAAAACTCTTTCTCTGCACACACATTTTAAACCTCCATCTATTTTCCCAACAATTTTTCTAATCCATTGCTTTACCGCAGGACTAATCTATTACATCTAAAGTATTAGAATTTTTGAAATTCCAATACTTCAAGATATTCAGGGGGATGCCCTCTGAAAACTCCTTTAGATAGGGATAAACCCTGCCCCTACATTTTCTATATAATTTGTTAATTGAATGGACAACCTTTGTGGTTGTCCATTCTTTATCACACCCCCTAAAAATATGCCAACAGTTTTTCTATCTTAGAAGTATTACCTTTTCTATACTTCTACTTTCTCCTGACTTTAGATAAACAAAATATACACCGGAGGGGAGTTTACGGCCGAGGTCGTCTGTGCCCGGCCAGACAATCTGGTTATTTGGTAATTGGCAATTAAGTAATTGAGTCAAATCTTTGACTACCCTACCTGCGGCATCATAGATTTTTAATGAGATTTCGGATTGCGAATTTCGAATTTCGGAATTATTGGGAATTTGAGATTTAGGATTTGTTTGGTATATGGTATTTGGAATTTGGAACTTAATCACAAGGTGATTCTGGAATGGGTTCGGGTATATCTGCAACATGTGGTAGGTACTATTTTTGGCTGTTGATTCCTCAATGTTGACTTCGTAATGAATGTGTAATGTCAGATAAGCAAAAGTATTGTAATGGCCGTTATTGCCAGTTAGATGAACAACCAGATTGACAAGGGTGTCATATGGCGTTTCACTGATTTGTGTAATATATGGATTTGAACCATTATCTGCAGTTGCACCGATATCCAGATTACCAAAACTCGCAATACTATCCACAATTGACAAACTCTGGGAACTCGTGCTGAGAATTCCAGTTACATCCGTAACAACAGTATCCCCGTTGTTCTTAATGAATAGTGTCATTTCTATAAGTTCATTCGGTTCAGGAACGCCATTGTTATTGCCACCAGCAGAATCGTTAATTGCAAAACTGACCAAATTTATCCATGGTGAATGGGGGTTGTTTGGTGGTTTGGTTGTGACAAGAAGTGCCCGACCATTCTGGATATGCATTGCGTTTTGATCATAATTATTATTATAGACATACTGCAATCCACGGGTTTCAGTTTCGTCTTCAATGCCTACAGTGTTACTCGTGGTATTTGAGACTGTGTGGTAGTAAAATAGAATTTCACCGTCACCTGTGGGTGTTGGATAATACTGGGGATCGCGCAGAACAATCTGGAATGTCTGCCAGGCTTGATCACCATAACCAAGTGCAACCTGATAAAATTCTATATACCAGAGATGATTTGCTGGGTCATAATATCTGTAAATATCACCATGTCCCATCTGCATCGGACTTGGGTTCAAATCATCCCAGAAAGGTGATGCGTATCTTCTTGCCCTGCCAACAGTTGGTATTGGGTCATTATAACTGTAGGGATAAGTGGCACCACCGATTTCAACAAAACCATTGGAACACACACCAATCGTATTATAATCAATTCCATAGAATTTGAAGCTGAAGGGCAATGGCAATGTAACTGTGTCTGCATCATCATCAGTTATTTCAGGGATAATCTGACCTGGCCCGCCTGCAGGCGGCGCAGTTTCAAACCAGTTGTTGATGGGTGCATTCCCGGTTAAAGTGTCGGTATCATCATATATATAATATCCATATTGATCAGGACCTGTGGCATTATTCCCGCTGCTCGCACCTGTTGTCGCAAGAGAAAAATTTGCCAGCCATGTGTGGCTGTTTGTATCTGTTATTACTAATTCAAAAGGTATGAGATGTTCGTATGTCTTTGGAGATACTGCAAACACAAATGGTGTTAAACCATTTGTCGTAACACCGGGCAGGATGTCTCCATAGAACGATAGACTATCAGAAATAATTGCTGTGGTATCAGTGGTTCTTATGAGTGCTGTGACATTTTCAACGGTATGGAGGCCGATATTTTTCAGCGAAGTCCAGAGGAGTATAACTTCACCGGGATCAATAATACCGTTATTATTCCCCAGTGAATCATTGATGGTGCAATTCTGATAAACGATCAATTCAGTCCCTGCAACAACAGCAATGGTTCCTTCATACGGATAAATGTTTCTGCCCGTTACTGTAACATAGACCCTTCCAGTGTCAGGGATAGTAACAAAAAATGTTTTTAAACCTGAGTTATCAGTCCAACCTGTCTGGTAGGTCAGGGTGTCATACATTATGCACACCAGTGCAGATTCCACGGGTGTGCCCTGATATTGAACTGTTACTTGAAGGGTTTCTTCAATGCTTGCAAGTAGCAATGAATCATGAACTACTGTAACGGTTTTTGGGGTTGTTGTCCAGATGGTCATTGCTGGATCTCCAATCGTTGTAAAGCCCCGATATTCATTCGTTGCACCATAGGTATTATACACCCTGAGTCTTCCGTCCTCACATGCCTCACCAAAGGTTCGCCTTTTATACTGAAATACGCCATCAAAGAATCCCCGTGCGACAGCACTGCGCAGGTATGCACCATTGGTTATGCTTGTTGTTGTGGCAAAATAGCCGGCAGCGCCCCTTAAGACTGTTGGTGTTCCGGTTAAGAACCATTGCTCAGTGACTGTTGCGGTAGAACCAGTACCCAGTGTACCGCAGGTTGCCGATATTACAATTGGCAGTTTATTTCCATTTGAAAGGATGTTGGGGTTAACTGCAAATGGACTATACCAGTTGTTGGTTGCCGTGCCACGATACACGACAAAAGCCCTGCCTTCATTTGTTGCATTGATAACTGAATTCGCATTATCTCCGTGGCTGGCAAAGAATGTATCAACCTTAACATAGCCGCTATTAACCATATGACCTGCAACATACTGGGCATCAAGGCGATAGGTGACTGAATCGTCGTCCTGGTAATCCCTGACAATCGTACATCCTTTTCTCAACCAGAGCGTATCTGAAATATCAGGGTAGCGTTCGTATCTCAGCATTTTTGCGACTACTGTTTGCGCCTCCATGACACTGTGGACATTGAGTCTTCCCGAAATTATTTCATTGTAGATATCAGCATCCATATTCGTGTAATTATTATCTCCATAAGGGGTACTGCTAAAAGACCAGGGGATATAATTTGGTGCGCCTACAAAAAGAATAAATTCAGGTCTTATCTGCCAGTTGTTATAGGCATTAACAATATAGTTTCTGATTGAA